>ERZ773265.1590-NODE-1590-length-11494-cov-2.680392_pt1 | contig 11494 bp, 10 predicted proteins | sample MGYA00580512_ERZ773265 | MGnify/ENA primary metagenome ERZ773265 (study PRJEB29015, sample SAMEA2738169) | human oral metagenome | biome: human oral; feature: human-associated habitat; material: saliva | place: China | collected 2183 ...
GAGAGTAGTGTAATTCTGTAAACCTCTAAAACTACCATATCTGCTTTGCATTGCTCAACAGCGGTAAACATCTCCTCACACATGGCGTACGCATCATCACTCAAATCATCATCTAATCTCTCGGCAACATTATCCTTGAGATTATCTACAACCTTAACTATATCCATGACAAGATGATATGTGTCATCTAGATAGTGCCCTTTGTTAATTAATAGTCGCTCGACTTTTGTCATGATCTTCCCTCTTTGCAATTTCCCGATTTAGATACCAACGGGCTTTTTTCAAATCCTTAATGGCATCGTCCTTATGACCAGCTCGGGATACATACTTCACTACATTACCCAATCGATACCCTAGTTTCTTGTCTTCGATGTAATCGATAACCTCGATATCTCCTTGTGTATAATGGCTTGGGTGGTTTATATCATCGCATTGATTAACTATGCGATTAGGAGATTTATCTGCTATAACTTTCGCTATTGTTAATCCTGATTGATTCGATACCTTCTGTAAACGTTTTAGATTTTCGTTAGTTGCCAAACGTTTTAAAGTTTCATTAGCTGATAACTTAATAGGTGGCGGAGGGGGATTATTGGGTCTCTCATACAATCTACCTGGGGTCAGCCTCAATGCAGCCATGTATTTTCGATTATCAAGATATTTATCAGTGATATCTATAACTTGAATAGTCGTGTAACTCACTATTACCACGATGGCCCCGATTAATCCTGCCATTATAAATTGATCCATATTAATCATCCTTTCTGTATTTATCGATTCTTGCTTTTAGGCTTTGCAGCACATATTCCTGCGCTCGGTCTTTTTGGGCTAGCGCATCCATCATATCCTCATCACGAGTTCCCTCACATATTAGATGATGGATAATTACCTTCTCCATTTGACCTTGGCGATGTAACCGCTTATTAGCTTGTTGATATAACTCAAGACTCCAGTTTAACCCGAACCATATTACATGGTTACCGCCGTCCTGTAAGTTAAGCCCGTATGCCGTACTAGCCGGATGTGCTAATAGAATATCAATCTCTCCAGCATTCCACGCTATCTCATCATCGGCACCTTTTAGTTCACAGACTCTTAATTTAGTCTTAGCTAATGCTGCTTTTAACCGTTCACAGTCATGTTTGAAGTTATAAAACACTAATGCAGGCTTTCCGTTTAACTGTTCTACAAGTTCCATAAAAGCCTCAATCTTACAGCCATGTATCTCGTGAACGTTCCTATCGCCATCATATACGGCGCCATTCGCTAACTGTTGTAGCTTTGTAGATAATGCTGCTGCACTCAAAGCTGTGATATCTTCGCCAGCTTCAATCAACTCTAATACAGATGTGCGTTCCATATCTTCGTAGGCTTTTTTGGCTTTCGCATCTAACTGCACATATTTAATATCGTTGATTACTGGAGGTAATTCCAAATAGTCATCAGCTTTCATGGATATGCATAACCCAGATATTGCCGCCATGATACTGTCATTTGAATCGGATTTAGGTTTATAGGAGTACACCATTTCACGTGACCTCTGATCGGGCTCGAAATAGTAATCCCTAAATCCTGTGTACGTTTTACCTAACGACTCGCCGCGGTCTAATAAATACACTTGTGCCCATAAGTCGATTAACCCATTAGGGGCTGGCGTACCCGTTAACAACACCATGCGCTTGATGTGGTTATGCATATAGGCTAATGATTTAAAGCGCTTAGCTGTGTGATTCTTAAAAGAACTAGATTCATCCACAACTACCATGTCAAACGGCCATGCATTCTTGTAGTAATCAACTAACCACGTTACATTCTCGCGATTAATGATGTAGATGTCGGCAGGTGTGTTTAAAGCCTTAATACGCTTTTTCAGGCTGCCTAATACAGTAGATATCCTTAATATACCTACACCGTCCCATTTTCGTGCTTCTCGTTGCCATGTAGCCTCCGCTACTTTCTTAGGCGCTATGATTAGCACTTTACGGATGGCAAATCTGGAGTACTTCAATTCGTATATGGCAGATAACGTGATAATCGTTTTCCCTAAACCCATATCCAGGAATAACCCTATCTTATTTTGATTAACGGTCTTGTCGATACAATATCGCTGATACGCATGCGGAATAAACTGCATTACGCTTTCACCCCGAATTCTTCCGTAAATTGTTCCAAATAACCAGCCACCGCATCTGCACCTTTTAACACAAATACTTTTTGATTTAGCTTTTGAAGTTCACGGGCTTGGACACCCTGCAATCGCGAAAGTACGCCTTTGGATGTCTTCAATTCTACGAAATGGATAACACCATTTGGCCATATGACGATACGATCAGGCACACCGCCATTACCAGGGGATACAAACTTATACGCTTTACCTCCCGAACGTTTGACGCCTGCAACTAATTTTCTCTCGATATCCTTTTCTAACATTTCTCACCTCTGAAATCTTTAAACGTTAACATGTTTACATACGCGTATATGAGGGTTCAAATTAAGGCTGTAAATGGCGTATTTTTTCTTAAAACTCTTTGTTTTGATATTTACCAGTATATAATGTTAACATTGTTAACCAACCTATATGAATATAGATAAATACTGACTTTATGCGTTAACATAGTACGTTAACATTCTCCGAATTCGTTAACATTCTAATGTTAACAAAAATACTGAGAATGTTAACGCTTAATTGAGAATGTTAACGTTATAATTTCAGTTTTGACTCGTTGATTCTGAACCCTCTTTGATGTCCATATTCACCAAATCTCATCAACTGACTTCCGCCCATTGTATATGGGGAGTCCGCCAGTATTTGATTAATTTCCCTGGTCTCGATCTTCTTCATGCGACTTGGGTCGTTACCGAAACATTCCCACCATACCTCTGCTGCACAAATACGGTCACGATACACTAACTCTTGACCCTCGGCAGGTTTAGCATTCATGCTAAGATACGTCCTCCTGGCGTTCCGACTCATCACATTCCAATTTAAAGGTACCTTAATTAATAAAAACTCATTAATCAGTCCTGCTTTGGTATTTGATTCCATGTGCGCCTCTCTAGCCGCATCAGCCAGTTTTAGTACAGCCGGGTCATCCTCAATAATGAGGCTTTCCCCGCTTTTATACCGATACAAAGCCTCCGCCCATAACTGGTCAACTTCTCCCGGAAGATTAACAAATATGTTCTTTCGTGGAGTCGTCATCTCAAGATCAATAGGCCAAAATCGGCGATTGCCTGTAATATCTTTTAGGAATTCATATTGATTCGTACTACCAAAGAATACACACTGCCGTGGATACTCTTGTGTACGTCGGCCATAAGCTTGACGAAATACATCTACTTGACGACTTAGAAATTGCTTGGACGCATTTTCTTCAGCCCTTGAATACCCTGCCATTTCACCAGCTTCTATAATCCATTTACCTTGAATGCCTTCCGCAGCTTCTTTACCTTCAAAGGTATTTAAGCCATCAGCATACCACTTCTTGCCCATCGTGCGGATAAGAGTACTTTTACCGATCCCCTGACCGCCGATAAGAATTGGCATCGTATCATACTTGCATCCAGGCTCAAACGCTCGCGCTACTGCCGCCGTAAATGACTTTCTAGCGGCTGCACGGGTATACACATTATCCTCAGCCCCTAAGTAGTCGATGAATATGGTATCTAATCTGGCAATGCCATCCCAGGATAACCCGTTAAGGTAATCTAGTACCTCATTAAATCCATTTTGCTCAGCGCACATAATGAGGGCATCCATGATTTTATCTTTACCGGTGATATCATATTTATTTTCTAGATACCACCGTAAGCCCGCATCATCTGCATCTGTCCATATGCGAAGTCCTGGTGTTGGGTTCCATGGTAGGGCCCCTTTTGCCACGTATCTCGAACCAAATCTATCATAGGCAAGTCTACCGACAAGCGCCGGATCATGGTGCATGATTTTAAGCATGTTATCTAGCGTATTCTTAGGACGACCGTTTTCGTCGTACTTCAATGTCGAACTTTTCATCCAGTCGACGTTCGTTAACGCATTAGGGTCGAGGTCGGATGTCTCAGCGTGAGCCGATACATCCGTGATAATATCAGCAAATACATTTGATACCGATTCTCGGGCACGGGCCATGTTGAGTTCGTTAACGACTACCGTATCTTGCATAGCTAGTTTAGACATAGCCATGTAAGATGGCAGCTTGTGCCCAGGTGTCCCATCCTTAGCAGTCTCGTCTAAGCTGTGGAACTTATGCAGCCGGATAAGATCAAATGCATTAACTAATTGACCACTACACGGGTCAGTATTATGGTGACTGAACAGAAATGTGTTATCATCATATATAACCGCCCCGGCTACCGTTGAGCCAGTAACGAACGTTAATCGGTCCTCGCTACCATCAACATCGACATACGCATGAGGTATGAATTTATCAATCGCCTCACGAATACCATATATTCTACAAAAGGCACCTACAATACCTGGTTTTTCTCTCGGATCAGCTTGCTTTGCAAGTAGCTGCTTTTCATGCTGCGATGCTTCCTTACCTGGTACTTGCGGCCAAGAACGCACATCTCGCCAATCAGTATATTGGCTGAGCATACCGTCAGCAGACAAGAATGCTTTATCTCCTACGTAATATACGTACTGTGCATCATTCGGACATGATGGCCAATACATAAGCCGAGAGGCCTCGAACGTAGTTCCGTCCATCATACCAATGCCGATGAGCTCTGCCAGCTTACGAGCAATAGGCTCATACTCATCAGGTGTCATCGTTCTATCAGTAGGGACAATAACACGTAACCGTGGACGATGCACAGTGTGAGAACGGGTTGAGTAGATGGCATACGCCATGCCAAGACTGTCAATCGTGCGAGCGACGTTCTCAGTTTTCCCAGGCGATATGGCATCCATATCAAGAGTAATCAGATCACGCCCAGACACGTTAATAGCTTTACGTTGTAGACCGTTTAACGTACCACCAACAAAGCCGCCTATGTCCTTTAGCTTGCTTTTCTCAGATTTTGGTAATCTGTGGTATTCGTCCACGGTTTCTGTTGTACGAACGGGGATTTTGAGGCGTTCACAAAACTCGGACCACAACATCTCCGTACGGGTCCATTGCTTTGATGTGCGACTCGCACCGATACTGATGGTGATCAGTTTATCGTTTTGCAAGTGTATCCCCTCCTAATCTTTCATATAATAGTCGTTAGTAAATCCTGCGGATGATAATAGCAGCCCGTCTGCCCAAGGTATATCGATTGAGAATATAGCATTAACATCATCTAATGTAGATTCTGCATTCTCCTTGTTGACTTCAAGTACAGCTTCATCGTGAATGTGCATAATAATTTGATATCCTACATCCGCCAATCGGCGCAGAGTTAAAGCTAAGCAATCACGAGCAACTGCTTGCGTGATGTTTTCGACTAATTTGCCTCCATAGGTACTTTCAGTAACCCATGCAGCGTTTACCTTAGTCTTAAAATGTACGGCATCCTTACCGAATGCATTCTGCTTAATGCTTGGGCTAGGATAAAACAGCTTACGTCCACTCGGTAACTCAATCGTCATATAACGGTAACCGTATATTGGATCAATTTCCAAACGGAACATAATGCCGTGGTCAAGGCCTATAGGATTCCCGGTAGTAACAGTGTACACGGCCGCATTCTCAACGGCATACCACAAATCTCGTATTCTAGGCGATGCGTTGCGCCATAAATTTACGATTTCAGGTAATTCCTCCTCATGGAGTCCCATATCAAGAGCTCCCATGGCTTTTAATGCATTCACTCCGCCTTGATAGCCGAGTGCCAATTCAGCGACTTTACCTTTTTGTCTAAGGTGCCCATTCTCGCCATGCTTAACAACGGGAACACCAAACATCGATGATGCAGAAGCACAGTATATGTCTCCGCCCTCAGCGAATACTCGCTGCCGCCAATGTTCTCCCGATAACCAGGCGATAACACGAGCCTCAATGGCTGAGAAGTCGGCCACACATAATGTATTGTCCTTTTCAGCAATAATTGAGGTACGAATTAATTGAGATAGCGTATCCGATACATCGCCGTATAGAAGTTCTAACCCTTGACGGTTTTTGGTTTTAACGAGATGCCGAGCCGTGTCAAGGTTCTCGATGTAATTTCTCGGTAGGTTCTGCACCTGGATAAGACGACCCGCCCAACGTCCGGTACGGTTGGCGCCATAGAATTGTAACGTTCCTCTGAGACGAAGATCAGCGCCCATAGCACCATCCATCATGGTGTATTTAGATACCGATGACTTTGCGAGTTTCTTTCGAATCATAAGCACTTTTGTGGCAACATCATCAGCATCCGTCAGAGCATCCGCCACAGTGTCCTTAGTTAACTTCTCAAGACTGACATTAGTATTATTATTTAGCCAATCAAGTAATTGATTGCGGCTGTTAGGGTTGCTAAGTCCTGTAATTCGATAAGCCTTATTCATCAACATTTCTCGATTTTCCTCATCAATGTATAATGCACCCTCAACCAATTCATGGTCGATGCGCACCCCTCTACTATTGATTTGGATATCAAGATGCCAATCTTTCCACGTATCATCAGGTACGGGGAACGATGCTAATCTGTGATAACATTCCATCTCAGTCACAACGTCCTGGCGGTTGTACTCGATAAAAGCATTCCATTTATCCATATCATGTCTAGGTAGATTACGGGTACGGCCCCCATTACGTTTGGTAGGCTTGCATGGTGTACAAAAGTACTTGATAAGTGCTTTCCCTGACGTGTCCTTTTTCTTATCCTGAGGTAACCCCAGGGCCTTGCCGAGTAAGGCTAGGCCCATAGGATATCCTAGGTAGGCACCGTGAATCATCGTGCACTGCCACTGATCAACAGATGTGAGTAACCCTACACGTTGTAGACACGTAATTTCAAATTGTGCATTGTAAGCGTGCTTGATTACATCTGGGTTTAATAAATCACGAATTACACTGTCAGGAATTACTCCTCCCTGCGCTAAATCTACAACTTCAACAGGACCAAAGTCGTAGGAATACGCAAATAGTAATATGGCGAAATCAGGCGATTCAGTATATTTGTACACTCCGAATGAGATATCAGTCGATGAATATGTTTCTATATCAATACTTAGATGCCTCATATCAGGCACCTATTAGTAAGGTTGACCAGTTACAGGGTTAATCCCTACAGGAGCCTGTTGTACAGATTGCTGAGGTGTCGTAGCGTATGCCTGTTGTACAGATTGCTGAGGTGTCGTAGCGTATGCCGGTTGTACATAACCTTGTTGAGCTGCTTGTTGTTGCACAGGTTGACCTGCTGCTACTGGAGCACCGGTATACACATTAGCCGCACTACCTTGAGGTGCACCAAATACAGAGGATGCTGCAACAGGCATGCTGCCCAACGCTTCACCATCGCGTACTTTTTGAACAGGGCCCAAACCACATCCGATACCAGTGGATTGATTGGAGTAGAAGAAGAATCGAACGAGTACATTGACATACATGCCGGAGTATACTTGCGTAGGATTTGTGAGAGGATTACCTTGAAGATCTACTACTTCAACTTTATAGCTAGCATCTTGCGCTGCTGTAAATACCCAATGACCTTTACATTCAGGACCAAACTCCTTACCAGATTGTGTATACCCATCGCCATCATGAATTGGCACTTTTGGCTGTGCTGGAACACGTGCGCCGAATTTAGTACGGGCTGATTGGATAGCAGCTTCGATAGCATTCATAAGTGCTTGATGTTGAGCTACATCAGTTTTAGGTAATAGAATAGTAGCTGAATATCTAGGTTTAGCACCAGGCTGTGTGGAATTAGCCCAAGGTTCTAATAGGTGACAATAGGATACACGAACATTTTGCAATAATACTTCAGTTGGTTGTGGAACGAATGACATAATTAATTACCTCCATTATTATCATTAGATACATTAAATATTTGCGCCGCAGTAGGTTGATTGGTAATCCGAGGGCGCTTATCGGATTCCTCAACTAGGGTAGGCTTACCTGCTTTCTTAACTATCATGTCGCCTACCATATCATTAAATTGGGTCTTACCGATGGTCTTTTCCATCTGTGCCAATGTTAATGTCTTGCGTTCATATAGAATGCTTTCATCGATGCCAGCTTTGATTAAAGTATCTATAGCAGCATCGGTGTCTTGAAATGCCCGACTACCACGACCCTCTACAGCTTTCCAGCCAGGGACTGTCACTCCGTTAAGGGATTCAGTGAGTGCGTAGTCTTTCATATCCTCGAGCCAAGCAGCGACGTCTTTCCCTCGACGAAGATATTCACCGAGTTCTGTCATCGAGATAAGCCGAGGATCATGATTAGCAACTAGTGCACTGTGCAATGAGTCATTTGCCTCATATCGGGCTTTGCACTGTTGTTTCGCCCTGCAGAATCTGCACCAGTCGCCGGGTTCAAATTTACCATTGCCAGATATAGCCTCGTCTGCACGAGGTTTGACGAATGTATTACCCCACTCCAGTAGTTCTGCTGTAGGGATTTCCCATTCGCTGATATTATTAACACGGGGCTGCACGATAGTCATTTTGACCGTATTGAACATATAGAGTAATCTATACGCATCAATCGCACCAAGAGCATATAACATCATTTGCGGATTGTGTTCCGCATCAACGACTACCCCTTTTCCGTGCTTATAATCAACGATGTGCAAGGTGTCGCCGGATAGAATAATACAGTCAGCCGTGCCGAATCCATCGGGTACATAACGGCTAAAATCAACGCGTTTTTCAATGGCTACTACTGGAGTTGCCGTGCAAGCTAACATAACGCCTTTGATATATTCGAGGTATGTTTCCGAGGTATCGTCCATTTCTGATTGCCACAACTCATCCTTTTTGATTTTGTTGAACTTGCGAGTGTATGTGGATTTAGCCATGGCCGTTGTATACTTCTGTAATTTTAATTCACATAGTTCATGTGCTAGGGTTCCTTCCTTTGCATATACAGATGTGCTATCGGGAAAGTTCTCCTCTAGAAGAGGGGCGGCTGTACAATGCAGCCACCGGTGCGACCCCGATGCGTTTAATAATGCATGTGATCGAGGTGCCATTAGATTCTTGCCCCCAATCCTCTAATCGCATTTACTAATTCAGGGTATCTGTCCTCAGGTACTTCACCCAAGTATTGAACACCGAATTGTGCCATTAATTGTTGCAATTCTACAGCTTTCCCTGCGTCAAGTAATGGTGCAAGTGCCGCTTGAATTTCAGGCAATGTATATTTCTTAACTTCCTGAGATACTGGAGCAGTAACAGGTGTTTGCACAGGTGCGGTAACTGTTTGTACCGGGGTATCAGTAGCCACGTTGACAGTTGGTGCTGTAATGGCTACTTGAGTAGGAGTAACTTGTACAGCTGCATTAGGTGCCGTCATGGATATGGAGTTTGGTTGCACAGCTACTGTTGTAGTAGGCACACCTTGATTTGTATCTTGCGGAGCTAAATTAGATACGCACACGGACGGTGCTGCTACTGTAGATACCACTGTATCTACTATGCCAGGGGCTTTATCATCCATTGCTCTATCGCTATCTACAAAACTTTTGAATTGGTTTAACACAGCTTTTAGCTGATTATATACATCTAGTACATTAACTCCTTGAACTTCAACTTTAATCATTCTTTAACTCCTCCTGAATATTAATAATTGATTGGTTGTAATACGATTCTTTTAACTCAAAACCTAAAGCCCTACGGCCCATACGAAGTGCCATAACTGGGACCGTACCAATACCAGCAAATGGATCAAGTACGATATCATTTGGATTACTCCACAATTCTATGCATCGAGCCACAGTATCTAGCTGCAGCGGGCAAATATGACGTTCGTCCTTATTGTCACGAGCTGCTTTATAATTCAGCGTATGCGTTTGACGGATGTCAGCCCATACAGGATTAGCGTATCGTCGCCATACTTGATGGCTATACATAGGCTCCGTATTGTATTTTTGCTTTTTATCGAACAACTCTGGATCTGGCGTAGGTCGTTCAATCCCTTTGATGCCCTCAGGTTCCTCTTGACCGAAAAACCGAGTAAACCCTTCCGGATGTGCGATAGGTTCCGGATTGTCACCAGGTTTACGCAATGTAACGATGTAATCAGGCGCCCCCATACGGCACATGGCAGAATCTTTTACAATTTGCTTATGTAAAAGCCCTAGAGCCTTTGTCCGAGTAGCCTCAATGAGAGGGTCTTTCCAAATCGTGACACGAGAATGCATCACGAATCCAGCATCCTGAAAGGCTCGAATAATGTCACCAGGAAAGTCTTTCATTCCAATAACACCGTCCCTGGATTTCGTGAGTGGTAAATCCATACAATGAACTGATACTAATCGCCCAGGCATTATTACACGATGTAATTCAGTAATTAAATACTTGAAGTGCTGCCAAAACTCGCTATCAGTAGATGAGATGCCCATATCCCTATCAGAATTAGAGTAGACATACAAGCTACTAAATGGAGGGCTAAATATAGAGTAATGAACGCTATCATCAGGTAGCCCTTTTAGCACTTCTACAGAGTCGCCATTATATATTGCAAATCGGGACTCAATTAACTGATTTAGCACGTTCACGTTGTAAGTCCTCCTTTGCTTTCTTATTTAACGCTTGCAGCATTGCAAATCCAAAAAAGGCGGCTACTCCTTTATTCATGCCTGCATCAACAGCTAATCTAATTGATTTAGCTGCTTTTAATTCATTGATGTGGATGACTCTTATGTTATGATCCTTAGCATAAGCTAGCTCCAAATTGCACCCGGTTGAGTTCTCCCATCCGTTGCACATTATGATTGCATCGCAACCACTTAGAAGGTCAATACACCAGCCTATGCCGGTATCATAATCAACCTTGTTATATAAATGCCCAAACATATGTATAGGTGATAGGAATATATTATGCGTATCAGTGCCAAAAGGTTCCTTTATTGGAAATACACCCATATCTTCCTGCAGCCACTTTAATACGGAGTCAGCATTCTTTTTGTTTTTAGCCAACCCTCCGAATGGATGGCTAACGTAAATTTTAGTCATATAACAGCCCTCATTTCTGCCCAGTTAGGTAACACCATCGGCACACAAGGATTGTATTCCGTTGATTCCCGTCTAGTCTTAGATAATTCAGTACGAACAGCGTCACGGGTTAGCGCAATCATAGCATCTCTCATTTTTATAGCATCCGCTTCCTTACGTTCGATGTTTGCTTTAACAGCGCCCTCCTTTTCGGAGATTACGATATATGCGTTCACCTCATGCTTCTGGCCAAATCGCCAGCATCGACGAAGCGCTTGATAATATTGCTCATAACTATCAGACAGCCCTACGAATATCATATTGTGGCAGTTTTGCCAGTTCATTCCGAATCCAGCGATACTTGGTTTTGTTACCAAGCATTTTAGGAATCCAGAACCAAAACCTAACATCATTCCTTGCTTT
>ERZ773265.1595-NODE-1595-length-11470-cov-10.282961_pt1 | contig 11470 bp, 10 predicted proteins | sample MGYA00580512_ERZ773265 | MGnify/ENA primary metagenome ERZ773265 (study PRJEB29015, sample SAMEA2738169) | human oral metagenome | biome: human oral; feature: human-associated habitat; material: saliva | place: China | collected 2183 ...
CGATGCTCGACATCGACCACGGCACCTACCCCTTCGTCACCTCCTCCAACCCCACTGCCGGCGGCGCCTGCACGGGTACCGGTGTGGGACCCACCCGGATCGACTCGGTCGTCGGTGTCGTCAAGGCCTACACGACCCGCGTGGGGGAGGGGCCCTTCCCCACTGAGCTGCTTGACGACATGGGGGAGCGCCTTCGCACCGAGGGCGGTGAGTACGGGGTCACCACCGGCAGGCCGCGGCGCTGCGGCTGGCACGACGCCGTCGTCACCCGCTACGCGGCACGCGTCAACGGGCTGACCGACCTGGTGATGACCAAGCTCGACGTCCTCACCGGGCACGAGACCATTCCGGTGTGCGTCGCCTACGACATCGACGGCACCGTCACCCAGGAGATGCCGCTGACCCAGTCCGGCTTCCACCACGCCGTCCCCGTCTACGAGGAGCTGCCCGGCTGGAGCGAGGACATCAGCGAGGTCCGCAACTTCGCCGACCTGCCTCAGGCGGCCCAGGACTACGTGCTGCGCATTGAGGAGCTGGCCCGCTGCCGTATCTCCGCCATCGGCGTCGGGCCGGGTCGCGAGGCCACGATCTCTCGTCACTCGCTCATCGGGTGACGTGAGGGCGCGGCGTCAGCGATAGCGGCTGCTCGACGGCGCCGCGCCCAGGACGTGGGGCGGAGCCTTCCGGGAGCGTGCCGACCGTGGGCGAGCCGCCCAGGGGTGCCTGGTCAAGGTACTCGGCGCCTTCGTCCTCGTCGGTGGCCTCCTGTGCCTGCGCGGCCCTGAGAAGCCACTGGGCGTCATGCTGGTGGTGGGCAGCCTGAGCCTGGCCCTGTACGGGGCGGGCAGGACAGCCCTGAGCCGCCGGATCGAGCGGTCCGCCGACTACTGGAGCCAAGGGCCCGGATGCGTCCAGTTCGGGCCCTCACGCCCCAGTGGCCTGCAGGAGTATCTGCCTGGAGCGGTGGCGTCTATAGGGGCGCTGACCGCTGTGGGGATGCAGTTCTTCTCCGCCGCGGCCTCTCCCAACGGCGTATGGACGATCGCCTTGGCCGTCGTTGTGCTGCTCGGCTGGCTGGTGGGCTGTGTCACTATTCCTACCGGTGGCAGAGGAGCGCCGGAGATCGTTCTGACACCGGAGGCGGTATGGATCTGGGCAGGTGGGCACACACGAGTCCGCATCCCCTGGGCGGCGCGGTCAAATCTTGAGGCAAGCATGACTCATCGCATGCGACCGCACGCCGTGATCACCGGTGGTGCGGGAGGGCCGGTGAACTTCCCCATCGTCGTGGTGCCCATTGGGCACGTTCAGCTTCAGTCCGTGCTCGAGCTCTACTCGATTCACGCCGAGCTGCGAGGAGAGCTCAGCACTGGCCAAGGGCTGCAGCGGGTGCGCGCACTCATGACCCCTCCCGTGCAGGAGGGTGAGGGGGCTGCCTCCGGCGTCCCCGTGCAGGCTCCGACGCCGGCGTATGGGGCGGTACCGGGTTCGGGTTCTCCGTATGAGGGTATCCAGTACGGCGGCTTTCAAGGTGGACAGCCGCCCCAGGGTGTGGAGTCCTACGGCTCTGCGGGTGCCCAGGCCCCGATGCCTGGGGCGGCCGAGCCCCTCCCCGCAGTCCCGTACGGTTCCCCGACTCTGTCTGCTCCCGCAGGGGAGAGTGTCGGGGATGCCTCGCTCGAGGCGGCGCCGCACGTCTCAGCAGACGCGGAGCGTGGCGCACGGGAGGAGGACCAGAGAGAAAAATCCTCCCAGCCGAGTACGTGCGAGGAAGCTGACCGACGCGCTCGGCGAGCACCATGGAGGTTCCTGATCTGGGCCGTCGTCGTCCTGATCGGATTCACGTATGCGACGAGCGGGAGACAGACCGCGGGCTTCCTTCTGGGGATGGTCCTCAGCCTGGTGCTCCTCATTCACGCCGTCGCGCTCGCCGCAGCACTCAGGTCTCGAACGGTGGCCCCTCGGCGCCGGACGTGGAGCAATGAGGGAATCTGCCTGCGGAACACGTGGTTCGTCCAGGTGGCGGTTCACGTGGAGGCAGCGCTCATGGCGCTCGGGCTCCTGCTGGCCGTCGGGCTCCTGGCAGTCAGTGACCGCAGCGATCGGGGAACAGTGGTGGTGCCTTTCCTTCTCGCCATGGTCTTCCTCATCGCCTCCTTCTTCATGGGATTCTTGAAGCCACTGCCCGGGCGCCGCACGGAGATCGTCCTTGACCCGGAGCGCATCCGCTTCGCCGTGGGGACGAGCCGCGAGTCGCTGTTCTGGTGGGCTGACCGCCCACGGCTCGTGGGCCGCAGCGCCAGTGGGAACCTCGTGATTGAGAACGATCGGGTCGGTCGCATCCGGGCCGAGATGGACACTCTTCCTCTGACCAGTGTGCAGTTGCAGCGGGTGGTGGCGTTCTACACGCATCATCCTGAGCTGTGCGCCGAGCTCGCGACTGAGCAGGGGCTGGCGCGTGTACAGGGACTGACGGGGCCGGCCTCAGTGGCGCCGCAACTATGACCAGCATTACTGTCCAACAAGTGAAATAAGCTCTCATACAGGGACTGTTCTCGATAGCGTTAAGGCATGAAACCCGCTCGTGATTTCATGCTCCTGACCCCTCCAGAGCAGACTGAGACTGCTCCGCCCCTGGGTGACGAGGACTCCCTCGGCCCCGACCCCGACCACCCCTTCGTGCCTCCCGCACTGTACCTGCCCGCCACTGGAGTGCCCAACGCGCAGGGCACGGAGATCGAGCTGCGGCGCTTGAGAGACGGTCGAATGGCCCTGCTGGCATATACCGCCGTCGACCGCCTGGTGAAGTGTATGGGACCCCACCAGCCCTGGGCGCTGTTCCTCACGGAGAACCTCAAAGACCTCGCTGAGAAACAGCCCTTCGACGTCATCATGCTGGACCAGCGCATACCCCAAGAGCTCTGGCGCCAAAAGGACAGGAGATAGTGATGGCCAAAACACTGAAAATGAATTATGATGATGCGGAAATCATCAAAAATAACTTCTATGATGCGCAGGATGATTTAGAGAGCAAGAAAAAAGGATTTCCTAAGAGTGTGGATGGAGGTGATGGAACAGAATACATTGTTGAAATGATTGCCAAAATTGCCGAAGATGCCGGTGATATCGCAGTTTGTTCTGAACTTGGAGGAGATAAAATGGCGAACGCAATGGATAAAATTAAAGGGGTGGACGAGGGCGTTGCCCAGACGTTCCGTGAGATGGAGAAGAAAATATCATGAGTGCTGGTGGAGATATTGATGTTACTATCCCTGGGAATGAATCGTCTGTTGACGATGCCGCAACCTGGTTAGAGGGGATGCGCGATAATGCAAACAGTGCAGGCGAATTGTTCAGTAAAAATTCAGCTGCTTCCGGAGTTGGGGGTGAAGTCGCTCTTGCTGTAGGTGCGTATTCAAGCTCGTTGAAAGATGCATCCGAAGACGTTCATGATCGGGCAGAAAAGGCTGCAGATGTCATTCGCTCTTTTGCGGACCAGTTGTCGTGGCGAAAGCAAGATATGAAGGAGCATCTTGAGACGGCCCGGGGCGATGGACTGCAAGTAGATGGAAATATCATCAAGTATCCTGAGCAAGTGTCGGCGCCTGGTAAGTTTCCTCGGAAAGGTACGAAAAAGGCCAGAGATGATTGGTTCGCCGCAGATGAAGCGTATGATAATTATCTGGCTAAGGTTCGAGACTTCGAAAAGATTAAAGGCAGAGTTAAAGCAACGTTCAACGCTTTGAATGACTGGATCATAAACAATCTCGTTACGGCAAAACGAGACACCTTGCAAGCCCATTATCCCGGTTCAATAAAAACGTTTGTTGAAAACGTAATAGGTAACGCGGCCAGAGATGGTGGTTATGTCGAGAATAAGTATAGTTCAGCTGCAGATGCGCTAAGGGATACTGCATACCAATGGGCATCTACGCGGGCTGCTGAAAGTTCTCACAATTTATCGGTGCAGACTCGAAGTCGACCGCCCAGCAAAAAAGCAATTGACAACAAACTCAACAAACCAAAGCCGACGGCCTTGCGCAGAACCGCCGACGGTCTTGAAACCGTCGGAGACGGCTTACGCAAATACGCAGGGAAAGCTGTGGCATTTGGTGGTCCGGCGGTCGATCTCGCTTCCGGCGGACCGCTAGTTAAAGTCGCAGCCATGACAGCAGCAGGCATTGTTACAGTGGCGCTGTTGCCCGAAGCTGTTTCTATTGGTGGCATCATTCTCGTTGCTGGGGCGGCGGCTGTCGTGTCAGAAGGTGTAGGGTGGGTATATGATAACGCAATATCTTTAGAAAATCGAGAGAAAATTAATCACCCATGGGAAGAGACGAAGGAAGGGGTAGGGACAGGAATAACTGCTGCTGAGAACTGGGCTGAAGACACCGGGGAATACCTGAAGGACAAGGGTTCAGACGCCTGGAATCGAGTGTCGGCTTGGACGTGGGACAAATTTGGTATTTAGATCATTCTCGTTTTCTCTGGTAGAAGTTCTCATCAGTGAACCGTACTTAAGTCTCTCAGTGGGGAAAATCTATAAAATCGTTGAAGGATCCGCTTCTGGGTTGGCTGCTCGCGACTGTAGTTAGTTCAAGGTGTTGGTTTTCTTGGGTTATAGAAGTCGCCATCATCGAAGGTGTAGCTGCGTGCAGTGCGTGCGGGAGTAGCGCTGTCAAGCTACAGTATGGCTTCGATTTATGTTCGCGGGTTAGTTATGTGTGTTAAAAGCATGTCATCAAGGGAATGTTGCGAGATGAGTGCTGTTGCCTGCATATCTCACTTGTATCAATGAGTCGCATGCTTCTCTCCAAGAGGGTTGCTGCGAGGGAGGCTATGTTAATGAGCAAGTTGTATTCCTGTGAGGCTATGGATGAGAATCGCCTTAGAGAGTCGTATCTGTTTGCTGTATTTGGAATCATCTTTTTCAGCGCTAGTGCACTATATTTGAGTGTCGCGCCGGCGCCGATGCTAGTGTTTTATTGCACCTGTGGGGCATATTTAGTCGCAATTGCGTTGATGCAGTACACACAATTTAGATGCTCAAACGGGTCATATAAGCGCTGGAACCCTTATGGTGACGAGGTGATATTCGGTCCGTCTCTGCTGTTTGTTTTATGGGAAGCTGCGAGCGCTCTAATTCTAATTGTGGGCGCAATCGCAATGGTGGTGCTGTCTGTTGCAGAAGGTGACTCGATCCCGGTTGGGATTGTGTTTAGAGTCGCTGCCTTCGCGCTCTTCTTGCTCATACTGGCTGCAATTAGTCTAGTAACGCTCCCGTTCGGTGGTGTCTCGGAACCCGACATCGTTCTTAACGCGAGCGAAATTGTTCTTCGCCCTGGAGGGCGGTATGGGACTCGAATTGATTGGAGCGATCGACCTCATGTGATGGGAGGGCAACGGCGCCATGGGAGGATGTTTGTCCTCATTGAAGATAAGAATGGGGTGCGGTATGCTCTTCCGATGTTTACGCTCCCTTTGGGATATGTTCAGTTTGAAAGAATTGTTGAGTTCTACTCAAACTATCCTGATGCTCGCCAGCATCTCGGCCACCGGAGTGGACTCGTTCACGTTCGCAGTTTGATGGATTTTCCGGTCTTGGAGATAGTTGGGGATCTTCACGCTCACGGTAAGAGTGGGGGTGGGTCAGCAGGGTGCAGGTAAAATCGGGTAAGTTGGTCGTTGAACGAGCGATTTGCGGTTCTTTTGTTTGAGTGTGCCGCGGTGATTGTATCGTCGGGTTCAGGAGATCGCGGCAAGATGCTCTTTGAGCCACTTGTGCTGCCGCCATCGGAGACGCGCTCACACCCGATCTCCTGGTCACCATGCCAGGTCGTCGTAGGAGGATTCACCAGTTAGCATGCTCAACGCTGTGGCGTCCTCCTCGTTGGCCAAGGCAAGACATCTGTGCCCACAAGCCTATTCCCGGACCAACCCGGGACCACTAACAAGGCAACGGGCATTATGCCGGCGGCCTGACACCTGCCTGAGTCTGATCCTCAGTAGCCGCCGTAGCCGTTGTGGTTCGGTGGAAACTGCGGAGCGGGGGCCGGTCCCTGAGACTGCGGCGGCTGATACTGCTGAGGGGCAGGTGAGTAGCCGGGTTGGGCGGGAGGTGGGCCTGCCTGTGCTTGAGAGGGGAAGGCGGCCGGATGGGAAGTGGGCATAAGAGTGCTTGCCTGAAGCGACTGCTGCCCCAGCGCATCCAGGTACTTCTTCTCCCGGCTCTTCTTGAGCGTGTTGCTGACGATAGCGACAACTCCTCCGACCATAGCAATCACAATGAGTGTCACGACGATAGCGCCCCTTTCGCCCGATGACTGCGACGAGGACGTAGAACCGGGGGCGGCCGTTGAACTGGATGAGGGTGCCGAGCTGGATGCGGGCGTCGAACTGGGCGAGGGTGTCGAGCTGGGCTGAGACGCCGCCTGGGCGGTGTCCTTGCCGCGGGCCTTCTGATTGTAGAAGCTGCTGAAGGAGACCTTGTTCTGCCGATCTCCCTCGATCCTCCCTCCTCCGGATTCCGTCACCTTACCGGGGAAGACGACTGTGAGGGAGAATGTGTCGGCGCTGCCGTCCTTGGGTGCGGAGTCATCATGGGTGTCGACGACGTACTCGTCTCCGTCATGGGTCACGTAGTTGTTCCTGGATACGGGGGTGGTGTACGTGGCCTTGCAGGTCGGAGTCCCGTTGTCGTTGGTGAACGTAATGTCGGGTGGTGTAGCGGCCTGTGAGAACGTCTCTTGGACGCAGTCCTCCTTCAGGTTCTTTTCTCTGGAGGCTGGTGATGTGATCGTGATAGTGGTCGTCAGCTCTTCATCGGACTTGATGGCGAGCTCAAAGTTGATTTTCTCCTGGCTCGTGAGCTGTGCAGGTAGCGCGGCGCTGGCGGGGGCCGCCGCCACCGCCAGGAAGAGCGAGATGGCCAGACAGAGCATCCCGGCGAGACTCGTCGCGGGGTTGTGTCTCAGGGCGAGATAACGCATGTACAGCCTTCGAATGGTGCGGGTCGGGTGACTGCATGGCGGTGCGGAGGGCGTCGTCACTCGGTGCGACGAGCTCCGCACCGCCGTCGGAACTCAGCCCCAGCTTGAGGGCGGGGGTGCTGGCGGGTAGCCAGGGGGAGGCGGTACGGCCGCCGGAGGCATAGTGCCGTCCGGTCCGGGCTGGTTGCTACCCTGGGCGACGAAGCCGGAGGGAGACGAAGGCATGGCGCCGGGAGCCTGCATCTGGCCGGGAGTTTGCATCTGGCCAGGAGCGTAGGGCTGCTGCTGCGGTGTGTATCCCGGGGCGCTGACCGCGTAGGGCTGCGGCTGCGCCGTCTTCTTGCGCTTGAGGAACCAGAAGAGGCCGCCGCCGATCGCTCCGACCACCACAACCCCCACGATCACCCATACCCAGGGGAAGGCGGGAGTGTCCTTACCGCTGACGCGGTACCTTCCCGGCTCGGTGAAGGTCACTGTGCTCCCGCTGACCTTGCCGCCGTCGGCATCCGTGACCTGGCCCGGGAACGTGACGGAGAGCGTGTACTCACTGTCGAGTCCGGAAGACGAGGAGGGAAGGTTCCCCTTCTTGGTGTCGAGGGTGTACTCGTCGTCCTTGTGCTCGATGAAGCCATCGACCTCGGAGATGTCGATCGATTTGCCTGAGAGTGTGCAGGTGGGGAAGCCGTTGCGCTCGGAGTAGGAGGCCTTCAGGTCTTTGAACGGCCCTCCGCCGTCAGAAGAGTCGCAGCCCTCCTTCAAGTTCCGCTTGGCGGACGAGGACTTGCTCTTGACTTGCCCGACGACGGTCATGTTGTAGGTGTCATCCTGGTTGATGACGATCCGCACGGAAATCGAGGGGTCGGAATCGTCACTCGCGGCGGAGGTGACCGCGTGACTTGGAGGGATCAGGAGTGTCAGAGATAAGAGAAACGCCAGAAAGACGGGCGTTCCCACGGAGCGGTGTTTGGAGGCGGTCACGGCCATAGTTCTCACCCTAGTTGGTCGGTGTTGATGGGATCTCCGCATGGGGAGTGATGGCGCGGAGAAAGATGTTGTGGCCCCGGGATCGTCAGATCTGAGGGCCACAACAACGGGAGGGGGCAATGGGGTCAGTAGGAGCCTTGTCCAGGAGCGCCGTAGCCGGTCTGCTGGCCGGGCTGGGCCTGGGGGGTGCCGTAGCCCGCCTGCTGGTCGGGAGCGCCATAGCCGGGCTGGGCCTGGGGGGCGCCGTAGCCCGCCTGCTGGCCGGGCTGAGCCGGGAAGGCCTGGTTCGGGTCATAGCCCTGGACGGGCGTTCCGTAAGGAGCCTGGGGCTTGTTCTTCTTGCTGCGGATGACGAGGAAGGCGGCCAGTCCGCCGATCAGTGCCAGGGCGCCGATTCCGACGATGATCCAGACCCACATGGGGATGGAGCCGTCCTTGCCCGTCACCGTGTGAGACGAGCCGTCGGCGAAGGAGACCTTATTGCCCTTGACCTCGCCGCCGTCGGCCTTGGTGACCTTGCCGGGGAAAGTCACCGACTGAGAGAACTTGACATCATCACCAGCGGCGTCAGTTCCGAAATCAGGGGTCTCGACGGTGTACTCACCATTCTTGTGGTTCACCAGTCCCTTGGCGTCGGCGATCTTCTGACTTCCCTCTGCGGTGCAGGTGGCGGTGTCGCCGTCCTCTTTATAGTTCACCTTCACGTTCTTGACATCCTTGGTGCCAGGAGTTTTGAAGGCTTCTTCAGTGCACGACTTCTTCAGCTGGAACTCGGTGCGGGTGGTCATCACGAACTTGGCGGTGTACGTCTCATCGGAGTTGATCACGATGTCAAACGAGCCTTCAATGCCGACGGAGCTGTCGTCCTCAGCGGGGGCGGCGTGTCCCGGGGCGCCGACCAGGGCGAGAGGAGCGGACAGGGCGAGTGCGGCAAGAGCCGTCAAGACGGACAGGGGCCTAGGGATGCGATGGGCGATGGCAGGTGTCATGCCCACACAGTAGCGGTTCAGATGCCAGGTTGTAACCGGATCGTCATGGGTATCGTTCCCCGCTCCGGGGGTCCTCACTGGAACTGCTGCGGCGGCGGCCAGGTGCCGCGCTGCTGGGGCGCCTGCGTGGGGGAGGGCGGGTAGGAGCCGTTAGCGGTGCTGGAGGGGGAGTAGAGCGGTGACGGCTGTCCCGGGTGCTGCTGGTTCGGTTGAGGTGCAACTGGTTGCCCGGGGTACTGCTGAGGAACCGGCTGACCGAGGTGGGATGACTGCGGTTCAGGACCCGGGACGTGGACGGCCTGCATGGCGGCACCCGGAGCGCCCTGCCTGCTTCGCTGACGACGTCGCACAACGACCGCCATCGCGATGAGCCCGATGACCACGAGCGAGCCGACGCCTTCGATGATCCACGGCAACACCGTGCTGGTCGTCGTTTCCGAGGCGGGACGGTCCTTGCCCTTGACGATCCGGCCCTTGAAGTCCGTGAAGGAGACGGTGTTCTTCTCCTCCCCCTCGACCTTTCCGCCTTGGCTCTGGGTCACCTCCCCGGGGAACGTGGCGGCATAGAACAGCTGCAGCTCCGGGGACGGCGTCTTGCGTCTGTCCATGCTGCTGGTGTCGATGGCGTACTCGTCGTTCTCGTGCCTGATCGTCCCGTTGGTCTCAGAAATCTTCCCCTTCGTCGTGATGGTGCAGACTCGTTTGTCCTTCCCGTCAACGAATGTCGTCTCAGCGTGGGAAAAGATGTTCGGTTCCACGAGGAAGTAGTCCAGCGTGCAGCTGTTCTTAGTGATGGGAGGAATCAGGCTGTAGTTCGTCTGATCGGTGATGACGAAGGACGCCTCAAAGGTGTCATCGCTCTTGACGGTGACTTTCATGTCGATGGTGATGATGAGCTTATTGTCCTCTCCAAGGAGCGGCACCGCGTGACCAGGAGGGGAGGCCACGGCCATAGCGGCGATGAAAGCGAGAACGGCCAACGCAGCCAGTACGGCGTGGACTCTCCTGATAACAACGGAGCAGCTCATGGCGCCACCCTAGTCGTTGCCTCGGTTCCCCGGCGGCTGTTCGAACGGCAGTGCTACTCACCCTGATACGGCGGATAGTACTGCCCGTTCTGACCTCCGCCGCCGGTGCGCTCCTGCGGCGGCCGGAAGTCGGTGTGACTGTGCCCCTCCTGGTAGGGCATCTGCGTGTATCCCGGTCCAGGCGACTGGGGTCCTCCCTGCTGGGCGCCGTAGGTGCTGAAGACGCCGGCACCTCCAGGGGACTGAGGTGGAGGGAGAACGCTGGTGTCCTGGCCCGGGTCGGCGTAGGGGGCGTAGCCGTCGCGAAGGTTGGTGACGGGATAGGGGTGGGTCGATCCCGGCATCGGCTGCAGGGGGCTCGGGGGAGACTGGTACGGGCCGCCGGTATAGACCTCCGGAGGCATAGTGCTGGTCGCCTCGGCCCCCTGAAAGGCTTGACCATAGACCTGGCCGTAGGGCGGTGCCGGAGCCAGCTGCTTGGCCCCACGAGTCTTGAGGAGGTACACCACGACGCCGACAATGATGAGGAGGACGACGGTGCCGGCCGTCGCGATCATCCACCACTGCAGATGGAACGTGCCGTCCCCGCCCTCGGCGTGGAGAGCCTCAGAGCTCTCCATCACGTTGTCCCAGGTGACCTTGTTGTCGTCATTCCTCCCGTTGGACTTCGTCACCTCTTCGGGAAAGGTCACCGATACTGAGATCTTCATTCCTCCCGAGGTGCCCGGGGAGGTGGGGAGGGAGTCGTCCTTGCCGAGCTTGCTCAGTGCCTCAGGGGACAGGTCGAAGACGTACTTCCCGCCCTGGTGCCTGATCGTCCAGATGTCGGTCTGCAGGTTGTTGAGGGGAACCGACTTGGCCGTGACCTGGCATGCCGGCTGCCCGTTGTGGGACGTGAAGGTGTAGACCGCCTTGACTTCCTTAGGTAGAGGGGTGGACTTCTCGAGTTTGTCCTGGGTGCAGCTCTCCCTGCTGATGAGTGACAGCCCCGATGAGTCCCACATGACGTAGGTCAGGTCGGCGGTCTCGTTGTCGTGGATGACGAAGTCGTAGTGAGCCCCGCATCCGGACAGCAGCAGTGCGAGGCCGGTCAGTACCGCCACGGCCACTCGTCGCCTGACAGTGCGGGAGTCATGATTCATGTGTCGAGTCTAATTCGGTGCTGTGACAACGTGGAATAGTCGGAATGCTCAGTGTCGCCCCGGCGCCGCCTTGCGGGGTGCGCGTCCGCTGCTGCGCCGTCGTAGGACGGCCACTGTCAGGACGCCGCCGAGCAGGGCCAGCCCCGCGGTCAGCCAGATGCGGGAACGAGTCCACCATGACACCCCCCGCGAGTCCTGGGCGTAGCCCGAGGCGCTCACGCCCTTGGCCACCGTGTCCGGGTCGTCCCAGGTGACCGTGGTGCCCGAGACCTTCCCCCCGCCTGACTGCGTCACCGCGCCGGGAAAGGTGACGGAGACCTTGGTGTCGACCAGGCCCT
>ERZ773265.1597-NODE-1597-length-11462-cov-106.701324_pt1 | contig 11462 bp, 9 predicted proteins | sample MGYA00580512_ERZ773265 | MGnify/ENA primary metagenome ERZ773265 (study PRJEB29015, sample SAMEA2738169) | human oral metagenome | biome: human oral; feature: human-associated habitat; material: saliva | place: China | collected 2183 ...
AATGACTAGCTCCTGTGCTCTGTGGGTTTCCCCGTGAATACTATCCGTTGCGGGCACTAAAAAAGCCCCCGCAGTTACACAAGCGGAGGCACAAACCAGCGTACGCCGAAAGCGGCGGACGAACCCGTTCACCTCAAAACTCGCAAACAAACGCCTGCGGCGGTCAACCGGGTGGGAGGCATGCTCCACTTGCAAACTGCCTACAACCATATCGCAGAATCCCCGACAGACGCAAGGAAATAGACGCAAAACACCATAAAAATTGCGGAGACTCCCCCAGAAAGTCCACAGAAGCACCCACTCTTAAGGACGCATTTACCGAAACAAACGAAATATGAGATTCTAAGACTATGAGCACTGAAAACACGAACTTCCGCTTCACCGCGGAAGAAGAAACCCCCGTACACGGCCACACCGAACTCACCGAAGAGCAGGTCGAAGCCGTCAACGAACAGCTGCGCGACATCGCAGACGTACCCGCCATCGAAATCATCAGCTCCGCAGCCATCCACATGATGAGCGCTGCAGCCGTCAAGTGCGGCCTAGCAGCAGACGAAAACGCCGACGACCTCAAGGACCTCGACGAAGCACGCAAGCTCATCACCGCCCTGGCAGGCCTCGTCACCGCCGCAGCACCCGAAATCGGCTCCCAGCACGCAGCACCCCTGCGCGACGGCCTGCGCACCCTGCAGCTCGCATTCCGCGAAGCATCCCCCTTCCCGGACGAACCTGGCAAGGGCCCCGGCGAAAAGCTCACCGGCCCGGTCTACTAAACCGTACCCGGTCTATTCACGGCGAAGCCCCGTCTCCCTCACGTTGAGGAAGACGGGGCTTCGTCACATATAAAGCCTATGAGGATAAAAAATCGACGCGGGCTAGATAAGCGGACTAGTGCGAACCGGTAGCTTTAGCGGGAGCCAGCGGCCTCAAGAGCCTGCTCAAAACTAAAGTTACCCACATACAGCGCCTTGCCAAGCACCACGCCCTCCAAACCATGAGGCACCATGGAACGCAGCTTCACAAGATCAGCCAGCGACGCCACCCCACCGGACGCCACCACCCGGCAGGCAGTCTGAGCCAGTACCTCATCCAGCAGCTCCGCACCGGGACCCGCCAGGGAACCGTCCTTGCTCACATCCGTGACGATATAGCGGCGCACGCCCGCGCCCTCCAGCCACGCCAGCGCCTCCGCCAGGTCGGGGCCCGACCAGTCGGTACCGCGAGCCACCGTCACCCAGCCCCGCTCAGGGTTATAGCGGGCATCGAGGCCAAGAGCCAGAAGATCAGAATCGGCGTAACGAGCCAGAGTGCATTCAAGCCAGGAAGAATCCGCCAGAGCCGCGCTGGTCACGTTCACACGGTCCGGGTTCAGGCTCAGGGCGCGCTCCAGACTCTCAGCATTACGCACACCGCCGCTGACCTGAATACGAACCGGAGCGGAGCCGCGGGCATTCTCGGCACGGACGGCGGCAACCACCTCAGCCAGAACCTCAGTATTCGTGCCGCGACCAAATGCCAAATCAAGGTCAACCAGGTGAATCCAGCGAGCACCAGCCTTCACCCAAGTCAGAGCCGCCTCAACAGGGTCAAGGCGCTGCTCACCACCGGACAGGGTGCCGCCCACCGGGCGCACCGCGTAGCCTTCAGAAATATCAACAGCGGGCAGAAGTTCCAGAACGGGTGCAGACATTAGTTACCTCCCGCAGCAGTAGCGGAGTCGCCAGAAGACAGGCGACCGGTCACCGCCAGGGATGCAACCCAGCGGCACATAAACTCTGCGCCCAGTTCACCAGAGCCCACAGGGCAGAACTGCACCGCCGTCAGCGGACCGTTCTCAACCGCCGCGATATAGGCGGGCTCGGTGACAGTCCAAGTCACCGCCGGAGGGGCAATATATTCAATGCTCTGGTCAAAAGCCCACTCAAAAACGCCGTGCTCAGATTTGAAGTGAGCCTCGCCCTCAAGATCCTTGAGCAGCGCACTATCGGAGGAAGAACGCAGGGCAGAAACACCGGGCGCCAAGTCGCGGGTAGAAAGCTCCACGCTCTCACCGGGCCATTCCCCCATGCCCTGCACCTGAACCTGCCCCATCTGCGGATGCTCTACCGTAACCGAATCGAAGAGGCAGCTCAGTGCCGCACCGGCAGCCAGCACCGGACGACCGCCAGCAACACGGCGACCAATCACGCGCTCAGCGTCCTTAGCTTTCAGATCTTCATACGCCTCAAGAGAGCTCGCACCGCCAGTAACCACCATGCCGTCAGCCTCACGCAGCTGCTCTGGCACAGCGGTCACGATGACCTCCGCCCCCGCATCCTGAAGAAGCTTCACCAGGGCGCCACGAGTTCCGGGATCCCCTAAAACAGCAACCACAGGACGAGCGGTCTGAGCACTCTGTACAGATTCAGTTTCCTGTACAGATTCAGTTTCGACGGGTGTAGGTTCAACGGGAACAGGCATCGGTGCGCTCCTATTTCATAGGCTCAAGAATTCGGCTCAAGCGCTCTAGCTTGAGAGATAGAGGGTTCGGACTCAAGACATCAACCTCATGCAGAAGTCAACCACACGCGGGTTCATGCTTAGCGCTGAGTCTGAGGAATTTCCAGACGCTGACCGGCATCAACAGAGGTGCTGGTCAACGAGTTCAACTCCATAATACGAACCACAGTATCACGGGTGTCGCCCTGCGGATCCACCGCCTGAGCAATATCCCACAGGGTCTCGCCGTGCTTGACCACAACGACGGTTCGAGTCGCCGAAGCGTTCTCCACGGAAGCAGAAGCCGCCGGACCAAAGAAGCTAATAGCGCCGAGCACAATCAGCGCCGCCAAGGTCAGCAGAGGCAGGCCCTTCAAGAAACCGCGCACAGTACCAAGACGACGAATAGAACCGGGAACCGAGCGCAGAAGCTCGCCCCCCTTAGCAAGAAGAACGCTCTTCGCACTAGGTGCCTGCACATCAGAAACTACAGGGCGAACCGGCGCAGGTGCCTGGGCAGAAGTAGCGGGAGCGTGGGCGGGCTGAGCCACCTGCGCAGGACGGGGTGCATGAGCCGCACGAGAACGCCCCTGCACGGTGCTGGCGGACGCAGTGCGGGCGGGGTGAAGTACCACCAAACCTGCCGGAAGGTGTGCAGAAGTGCCACGAGAAGCAATAGGTGCTGCAGTAGTCATTGTGGTTCCTTTCTCTCAGCTCGCCCCCGGGGTTACCCCGCGGGTCTAGCAATGCCGAGCGATACCCGCTCGGAGGTCCTAGTTGAGTGATAACTATGGAGTGGTGATTGTTAGGCGATAACTATTGGATAGCTATTCTCTAGTTAGGTCAGAGCGTCAGATGCACCGGGCTGTGCTGGGTCGCACTGGGTGACCCCGGAATCCCATCCCCTGCGCTCTCTCTTCGCCAGATGCTCCCTAGAGCATCCGGGGTAGATCATGCGAAGAGAGAGGCAGAGGATTCGAATACATTCGAACACTCATTCACTCTCCTCTCCCGGAAGACTCCGGGTCGAATCTTCGAATATTTTTCGAACATCCACCCATAAATCCTGAATTTCAGGAGAGATTCAAGAGTATATACGAACTCTTGTTCTAAAGTCTAGCAGAGATGTACTAAAAATTTCTTCGAGTTTCGAAGAAAAAATCTAGAATATTTGTTTGAGTTTTTCGGTGTAGTGTTCTACACTGGTGTCAAGAGACGTTCCACACGCTCCTGATGAGTCCTACTCACAGCAGGTTTCTGTACCCGCTACAGCTTGGTTCTGTATCGAATGCAGGTGCTGCTGACTGAGTTTTATAGGGCGGAGGCGCATACTCGTTGCCTGCATATCGCTCCGGCACGGATAGAATTCCTCCACCCCCTGACGAGATAAGACCCATTTCGGCAGAACCCAAAAAATTTTTAGGCCTCCACCAGAAAACGTGTGAAGCACCCATCCGTGCCCCGACCGGGATACAAAGGTCGGAGTACAGACCGAAGGAAAAGAAATGGCAACAGCACCCCGTCCGGCGCTGACCGCGCGCCAGCAGAAGATTCTTGACGCGATCCGCACCGAGATTGAACAAAAGGGTTACCCGCCGTCCATGCGCCAGATTGGTGACATGGTGGGTCTTGCGTCCCTGTCCTCGGTCACTCACCAGCTCGGTCGCCTCGAGACCATGGGCTACATTCGCCGCGATCCCAAGCTCCCCCGCGCCATTGAGGTGCTAGATGAGAACGGCGTCGGCATCCACGGTAGCGCTTCCTCTTCCCTGCCCGAGCTGCCGAACTTCGAAGTCGGCGATGAAGACCTCGTACCCGTTCCCCTGGTTGGGCGAATTGCGGCGGGTGGTCCCATCACCGCCGAGCAGTCCGTGGAGGATGTGCTCGCCCTGCCCCGCCAGTTGGTCGGTAGCGGCAAGCTGTTCATGCTCAAGGTCAAGGGCGATTCCATGATTGACGCCGCAATCTGCGATGGCGACTGGGTGGTTGTCCGCGAGCAGCACACCGCAGACAACGGCGATATCGTAGCTGCGCTGCTCGATGATGAAGCAACCGTGAAGGTGTTCCGTCAGGTCGACGGCCACACCTGGCTCATGCCGCGCAACTCCAACTACGAGCCGATTATGGGCGACCGCGCAACCGTCATGGGTAAGGTCGTCTCCGTGCTGCGCAGTCTCTAGACAGGACAGCTTCTAAAAGACATAACCGCGAGGCTTTTAGCTCTATATAGAAATCACCCCGGTGATACATGAACGTTCACGTATCATCGGGGTGATTTATATATTTCCAAAGCGGATATCTCCAAAGCGGAGGGCCGGCGCCGCCAGGAATGGAGCCTGCCCGAGCTAACGCTCAATACTCGCCGAAAGACGAGCCAGCGCGCCAATTACGGCTGCCTTATTCTGGGTCGACCACATCGGCGGCATAGCCTTCATCAAGAAACCGCCGTAACGCTTGGTTGCTACACGAGAATCCAGCACAGCCACCACGCCGCGGTCAGACACCGAACGGATTAGGCGACCGGCGCCCTGCGCCATACGAATCGCCGCGTGGTGAGCAGAAACCGCCATAAAGCCGTTACCGCGGTGACGGTTCACCGCCTCCGTACGAGCCTGCGCAATCGGGTCATCCGGGCGCGGGAACGGAATGCGGTCCATCACCACCAGGCGGCAAGAGTCACCGGGAACGTCCACACCCTGCCACAGGCTCATCGTTCCGAACAGGCATGAGTCAACGTCCTCGCTGAACTCCTCCACCAGAGCCTTGAGCGAAGACTCACCCTGCAGAAGAATGTTCAGGTCGCTGTGCTCACGCATGTACTCGGCGGCACGCTCGGCGGCGCGCTTCGAGGAGAACAGGCCCAGGGCACCGCCCTCCGAGGCCTCGCACAGCTCACGCAGACGCTCCAGCTGACCTTCATGCACACCGAATCCCGGAGGTTTCAAGTCTCCGGCAACGTACATAATGCCCTGCTTGCGGTAGTCGAAAGGCGAACCTACGTCGATGCTCGTCCAGCGAGGCGCGCCCTCGCCCTGCAGTCCCAGGGCACCGGCGGCAACGTCGAAAGAGTCACCCACCGTCAGAGTCGCACTCGTTAAAATCACGGTGCGGTCAGCGAACAGGCCATCACGTAGCTGTAGGCCAACACTCAAGGGGGCGATGTTTAGGGTCGCCGGGTCGGTATCGGAAGCAGCCACATAGCGGCCATTCTCCCAACCGCCCTGACGAGAAATCCACAGCACGTCCTGCTCGCCCGAAGCCTCCAGAATACGGCTACTCATATCGTGCACCTCAGAGACACGCGAGCGCGCCATCTGCAGGCCGGCGTCAACATCCTGACCGTCCGGCTTCGTATCGGACAGGGCGGTGCGGGCAGCATCATTGACCGCAGAAATAGCGGTCAAAAGGCGACCGTCCAGGCCCTTCAGCAGGCCCTCGGCAAGCCCCTCGAACGCGGTCTCCAGGGTGCCTGCCGCCATCTCCAGGGCGCCGGAATCAGCCTTCGAATGCTTCTTCACGCTACGTGCCGCACGGCGAACCATCGCAACCGTCAAAGAACCAGACACGGCACCTGTCACGCGGTCCACCAGCTCATGAGCCTCATCAATAATGACCGTCTCGTGCTCGGGCAGAACCTTCATGCCCTCGAAAGCGTTAATCGCCAGCAGGGCGTGGTTCGTGATGACAATGTCAGCCTCAGCGGCACGGCCACGCGCCATCTCGCTAAAGCACTCTTCCACCAGCGGGCAGCGGCGGCCCAGACACTCGGCGGCGCTCACCGATACCTGAGCCCAGGCGCGGTCAGAGACGCCGGGCTTCAGCTCGTCACGGTCGCCGGTCTCCGTGCGGTCGGCCCACTCGCGCAGGCGCACCACTTCCTCACCCACGCGGGAGGTCGAAGAAGGCATATCAAAGAGAGCATCCGGCTCGTCTTCCGGGTAGCCGCCCTCCAGCTTGTGCAGGCAGAGGTAGTTATTGCGGCCCTTGAGCAGAGCCACCTGCGCCTGCGATTCCGGGCGCGGCTCCAGCGCTTGTAGAAGACGCGGAATATCGCGGTTCACGATCTGCGCCTGCAGGGCAAGGGTCGCCGTCGCAACGACAATCGGCTGGTCCGACTCCCCCACCCTCGCCAGGGCAGGAACCAGGTAGCCCAGGGACTTACCGGTACCGGTACCCGCCTGGACCAGCAGGTGACGCTGCAGTTCAAGAGCCTGCGCCACATGCGCCGCCATGGTGCGCTGACCGGCACGATTCTGACCGCCAGTGGCGGCAACCGCCTCGTCCAGCAGGGTCAGGGCATCCTTCGCACCGGGCAGGGTCTCAAGCTCCTGCCCGGTGAATCGGGTGCCGTCGGTCGCCGATCCGGGTACAGTTCCCGGGGCGTTTTTGGGCGCGTTGATGCTCTCGGTCACGCTCATCCGCCCCTAGAGAGCCTCAGCGGTAGAGGACTGTTCGGCTTCAGAAGCGGTCGCTTCAGCCAGGGCGTGTGCCTCCGCAAGTTCCTCTTCCAGAACCTCCAGCAGGTCGCCCTCCAGTACATACTCGGACAGTTCGGAGGCGACGTCCTCACGGACCAGAGCCACCACGAAGGTGCCGTCCGATACGAAATCGGTGCTCTTAATTTCGGCGTCCCACTCGTGCAGGCGCGAAATAATCTCACCGTGCGAGTACGGAATCAGCAGCTTCACCTCAATGGAGGGGCGCGGAATAGTGTCCGCAATCTTCTGCTTCAGCTCCTCAATACCCTCACCGGTACGCGCCGAAACAATCACGTGCTCCGGCTCGCGCTGGCGCATACGCTCCAGCACGAACGGGTCGGCGGCATCCGCCTTATTCAGCACAATGATCTCGGGGATATGGCGGGCGTCAACCTCCGCGATGACCTCGCGGACAGCACGAATCTGCCCCTCCGGGTCCGGGTGCGAAGCATCCACCACGTGCAGGATGACGTCAGCGTCAGCGACCTCTTCTAGGGTGGAGCGGAACGCCTCCACCAGCTGGGTCGGCAGCGAACGCACGAAACCCACCGTGTCAGAGAGGGTGTAGCCGATACCGTCCGGGGTCTGAGCCTTACGGACGGTCGGGTCCAGCGTCGCAAACAGGGCGTTCTCCACAAGCACGCCGGCATCGGTCAGACGGTTCAGCAGGGAGGACTTACCCGCATTCGTGTAGCCAGCGATAGCCACCGAAGGCACACGGTTACGGCGACGGTTCAGACGCTTCGTCTCACGCGCCGGCGCCATCGCAGCGATCTCACGCTTAAGCTTCGCCATGCGAGCGCGCAGGCGGCGGCGGTCCATCTCAATCTTGGTTTCACCGGGACCACGCGAACCGATACCCTCACCGGCTGCGGCACGGCCACCCGCCTGACGGGACAGGGACGCACCCCAACCACGCAGACGCGGCAGCATATACTCCAGCTGAGCCAGCTCAACCTGTGCCTTACCCTCGCGGGACTTAGCGTGCTGAGCGAAAATGTCGAGAATCAGGGCGGTGCGGTCAATGACCTTGACCTTCACAATGTCTTCGAGGGCACGACGCTGAGAGGGAGCCAGCTCGGAGTCGACGATGACGGTGTCGGCGCCGGTCGCCTCCACAATGTCCTTGAGCTCCAGTGCCTTACCGGAGCCGAGGAAGGTGCCGGGATCCGGCTTGAGGCGGCGCTGAACCAAGCCGTCCAGAACCTCGGAACCTGCGGTTTCAGCCAGTGCCGCGAGCTCACGCAGGGAGTTCTCTGCATCCTCTACGGTGCCTTCAGTCCACAGACCAGCCAGCACCACGCGCTCCAGACGCAGCTGGCGGTACTCGACCTCGGTGACGTCCTCAAGTTCGGTGGAGAGGTTCGCGATACGGCGCAGTGCTCGGCGCTCAGCGAGGTCTTCCTGGTCACCGTCATATTCGGAGTGTTCGCGCTGAACGTCAGAAATTTCACGCGCGCGAGTATCCAGCACACGGCGGCTATTGTTGCCGTGAGCGCTGGAAGAATTATCGCTGTGATGCGCGGTACCGGCGGCGTCATAAGTAGTGACGGAGGCGGCGGCCTGGGAGCGGCCCAGAACGCGGTCTACGGTGCGGCGCAGCTGCTCATCACTGGGCAGCTTTTCGGTATCAGATACGGGGGTGTTCTTAGAATTCATACGACTCTAATTCTACCGCCGTTGCCCGCATCGGGTAGGGGGTTCGGTCGCCTGTGCGCTCAGGGCGTGCAAGCTGCTGACCTGCCCCGTGCATACTCTGCCCGTGTGCGGCGGGTTCTTGCCCTACCGGTACACTGGATAGCATGAGCGAGCAGCATTATTTCTCTGAAACCCCCGAGACCGAATTCAAGCCCCGCCCCGTGCAGGTGGAGCTTGCCGGCCGCAAGGTCACCGTCACCACAGCTAACGGTATTTTCAGCCCCTCCGGCATTGATAAGGGCACCGCTATTTTGCTGCAGGAAGCACCCGACCCGCAGGGCGAACGCATGCTCGACATCGGCTGCGGTTGGGGCCCCATCACCCTGACCCTGGCGATGCTCGCACCGGACGCGCAGGTGCACGCGGTGGATGTGAACTCCCGCTCCATTAGCCTGACCGAACGCAACGCCGCCGCTCTCGGCCTGTCCAACGTCACCGTGGGAACCCCCGAATCGGTTGTCCCCGAACTGCGTTTTGACACCATCTGGTCGAACCCGCCGATTCGCGTGGGCAAGGAGGTTCTGCACGAGATCCTGCTGACCTGGCTGCCTCGCCTGGCGCCCGGCGGTGACGCCTACCTGGTGGTCCAGAAGAACCTGGGCTCCGATTCGTTGCAGAAGTGGATGGACGCGCAGCTTGAGGAGCTGCACCCCGGCGAGTTTGAGGTGTCGCGCTATGCGACCTCGAAGGGCTTCCGTATTCTGCAGGTGCACCGCTACGAGGACTAAAACCTCTGGCGCTAATTGCATAAAAATATAAAAAGCGGCGGGTGTTTTCTGAATGTGTTCTCAGAAAACACCCGCCGCTTTTGTCTATAAAATCTCTGTTCTAAAACAGCACGTTATCGCAGCACGACGGTCGCAACCATCTGCGCCGGACCGGCAAGAACAACATGCTCCAGGTCGTCCGGGCCCAGCACGAAAGTCACCGCGAGAGTACCGCCGGGCACATGCACCAGCCACTCATCCGGTGCTTCCTCGCCGCCCCAGAAACGGGTCGCCGCAGCCGCCGCACACGCGCCGGTACCGCACGACAGAGTCTCGCCCACGCCGCGTTCGTGCACGCGCATACGGATAGCACCAACCTGCGCGCCGCTCTCAACGTCCAGGTCGACCGGCACCACAAACTCAACGTTCGTACCGTTGACCGGGGCGGGGTTCACCTGAGGCAGGCTGTGCAGGTCTAGGCCGTCCAGCTTACCGTCGGAGCCGAGCATCACCACGGTGTGCGGGTTACCCATCGAAATGGACAGGCCAGCACGCGGAGTCTTCAGGCCGCGAGCAGACACCAGGCAGTCCTCGCCACCCTCGCGGGCAGCGTCACCGTGAATGAAGCTCCACGGACCCATATCAATCGCGTAACCCTCTTCGGTGCGCGCCACAGTCTTCACGCCAGCACGGGTACCAATCTTGACGGTCTCGCCCACCTCAAGCTCAATCAGGCCCTCAGTGCGCAGGTACTCCACGAACGCGCGCACACCGTTGCCGCACATTTCAGCGATAGAGCCGTCACCGTTGCGGTAGTCCATGAACCAGACAGCGTCCGGGTGCTCCTCGAGCAGCTTCTGACCCGCGCGGGAGGCGGTGCTGCGGGCAGCACGAATGAAGCCGTCCGCGCCAATGCCGAAGTGTCGGTCGCAGGCGCGGGCTACCAGCTCGGGGGTGAGGGCAATTTCTGCGTTCTCGTCCGTCAGAAAGATGAAGTCGTTGCCGGTGCCGTGACCCTTGGTGAGGGTCAGGCCTGCCAGCTCGCCCCAGATGGAAGGGTTCTCGCTCATATGCTGTCCTTAAGGTTGGTGACCTGTCCGTTTATGATTTTACCGCGCCGACCGGTTCGAAGGGGTATCTGTTCGGCGGCGGCTCGTTATTGTGGCTTATCGGGTGCTTTCGCGGATGATAGCTTCCGCTTCATCGGCAAGGGTGGGTGAGAGCGCATCCAGCCAGTGCACGCGCGGGTCCGCACGGAACCAGGTCAGCTGGCGGCGCGCAAACTGGCGGGTCGCAATGGTCGTATCTTCAATCGCCTGCTCCACGCTGTAACCCGAATCCTCAAGGGCGCGAGCGAACTGCGCGTAACCAATCGCGCGTGAGGCGGTTTTACCCTCCTGCAACCCCTGCTCGTTCAGGGTGCGAATCTCATCGAGCAGACCCTGCTCGTGCATCAGCTCCACACGGCGGTGCAGACGCTCGTGCAGCAGGGCACGATCCATATCCAGACCAATCTGAATACTCTCGGTCACGTACTCGCGCACCGGCATGAACGCCGAGAACGGGCGGCCCGTCACCTCAAACACCTCCAGGGCACGAATAATGCGGCGCTCGTCCTTCACACGCGCAGCCGACTCCGGATCAACCTCCGCCAGGCGGGCGTGCAGAACACCAATACCCTCGGTACGCGCCTGCTCCTCCAGACGCTCACGCACCCGCGCATCCGTGCCGGGAAACTCCAACTTATCCAGGGCGGCACGCACATACAGACCGGAACCACCCACCAGAATCGGGTAGCGGCCACGGCCGCGGATCTGCTCAATCAGCTCACGGCTACGCTCCTGAAACTCCGCCACGGACGCCTCATCCCGCACATCCATAATGTCCAGCAGGTGGTGCGGAACGCCGCGCATCTCCTCCGCGGTGACCTTCGCGGTACCAATATCCATACCCCGGTAGAACTGCATGGAGTCAGCGTTAATGCACTCGCCATTCAGGCGCAGAGCCAACTCAATCGCGAGCGCGCTCTTACCGGTGCCGGTCGGGCCCACAATAGCGATAACGGGCAGAGTTTCGGAGATAGTCATGCGCCCCATTCTAC
>ERZ773265.1602-NODE-1602-length-11449-cov-5.479902_pt1 | contig 11449 bp, 10 predicted proteins | sample MGYA00580512_ERZ773265 | MGnify/ENA primary metagenome ERZ773265 (study PRJEB29015, sample SAMEA2738169) | human oral metagenome | biome: human oral; feature: human-associated habitat; material: saliva | place: China | collected 2183 ...
AACCAGTGAAAAGGTTAGCTTTGTTCCATTCAGACTCACCGTGGCGAGCAAAAACTAATTTTACCATTAGATGGATTCTCCTTTTATTTTCCGAGGCAGTCCCCGTTTATCTATTCTATTTTACAAAATTTTCGCCTAAAAAGCTAGCCTATTTCGTCAAATCAGACCTTTTTCAGCAAGAAAGCGCTTTTGTATTTCTCGGTAGAAACCTTTGCCTTAGCACCCGCCAGAAAGATAAGCCTCATTAGCTTCCTTGAGCCACCAAGTCCGTCTCCTGTCTATCAATTGATAAATAAGCAGCAAGCCAGATACAATCCAGATGGAGAGCATATTGACAAAGATGAAAAGTTCTACACCCCTGACGTGCTGATCCGAAGTTAGGTAATCATACTTTGATATGTAATTATCTCCAATCACCTTGTAGAAACCTGGCATTACTTGATTAATCCCAGCAAATACTGCCAAGAAAAAAGCTAGCTGCACAGGTAAGGAATAGATGATTTTATGAAAACGAACGAAGCCCAAAGAAAAGCTAGTGAAACGCCTAGAACGCTCTCCAATAAAAAAGAAGATAAAAAGAGGAAGATAAGCAATGTAGGTAAAGTCAGATACTAGCGGTGTATGAGGTGTAATTGGAAAAAAGTCTCTAAAACCATAGTCTCCATTCCTCAAAAGCCAATTACTAAAATCTATTGGAAAACTATAAGATATAAATGCAATTAGAGTGATTATAATAAGTTTCCATTTCATAATCCAGAGTCGCTTCACTTTTTGATAAATCAGAAAAAGACGTGAGCGATCCACACTGTTTTGAGGAAGATTTTCCTTTATTAGCTTGCCGCAAGAAGGACAAATGGGATAGTCCGTTTCCTCTGCAAAAAGAAGATGACGGCATTCCAAAAAAGGCGATTCTCTGCTTCCTGATATCTCTTCCTCCCAATCTCTTCTCCAGAACATAAGACCTCCTAAAAATCAAAATTTCTCTTCATATCAACACCCGCCAGACAGATAAGCCTCATTAGCTTCCTTGAGCCACCAAGTCCGTCTCCTGTCTATCAGTTGATGAATGGCCAACAAGCCTGCTACTATCCAGTTACAAAGCATATTGACAAAGACAAAGAGCTCTACTCCCTTAGTCTGCTGGGCGGGAGTTAGCTGAATTTGCTTGACAATCAACGATTCTCCTTCCATTTCGTAAAACTTAGGCATATAAGCACTTAATAAGATGATAACAAAGATAAAGAGAGTCAGCTGAACTGGCCAAGAATAAAGAATTTTATGAAAATGCTCAATCCTCAAAGAGAAGGTAAAAAATCGCTTAACACGCTCTCTTGCTACAAAAAGGATAAATAAGGGAATGTAGCCAAAAAGTGTCACACTAAATAAGGTGGGATTATGAGAACTAGAAGGAATAAATCTACTAAATCCATAGTCGCCTGTCCATAGAAACCAGCCACCTATAACCTGTGGCAACCAATAAGATAGAATGATAATGAGCAGTGTTGAAGTAATCCCAATTTTGACACTCCATACTCGCTTCACTTTTTGATAAATCAGAAAAAGACGTGAGCGATCCACACTGTTTTGAGGAAGATTTTCCTTTATTAGCTTGCCGCAAGAAGGACAAATGGGATAGTCCGTTTCCTCTGCAAAAAGAAGATGACGGCATTCCAAAAAAGGCGATTCTCTGCTTCCTGATATCTCTTCCTCCCAATCTCTTCTCCAGAACATAAGACCTCCTAAAAATCTACCCTACCCACAAAGTAATACCCCTTAAAGATTTCGATACTACAGACTTATGACGAATTTACCTATATTGTAAATCCTTCAGAACTCTTTGAATCTCTTTGTACAAGGCTTTATTCTGCTTTCATTATATCAAAAGAGAATTGGCCTGTAAAATAATAGCATAAGTATATAAGGGGTTGTGCTCAAAATATCTGATCTTGCTAAGTGCTGTACTTGACTAGGTATCAACGTCTCTAAGCTCAGAGGATATCCTTGTACTGCGAACATGCCTTGCTAAAACACATAGAAAAAGGCTAAGAGACATAAATTCTAGCCTTTCTTTTTATCAGAAATAGAATCTTGACGCAGTAGCTGATTGCTCAAGTACTGCTTTGAAGTTGCAGATTGAATTTGCGAAGCGAGTCACAACCTTGTTCGTCTTTAGACTCCAAAAAGCTGCTAATCATCCTCGCAGTCACACCGCCTCTTGCTGGCATTGGGGGCATAGGCCATAGACAGTCGTTTGGCTTTGGGTGATGTGGTAGCCAGTCTGCACTTCAGCCTCATGCTTCACATCTGGAAGTTCCAGCTCCATATCAGCGATACGGCCGCATTTTTCACAGATGACATTGAGATGCTGATGGCCCATAAAGTCAAAGTAGGTCGTCGTATCATTGCGAACCTTTAGCTCAGCGACAAAACCCTCATCAATCAGAACCTTGAGATTATTATAAACTGTTGCCAGACTCATATTAGGAAAATTGGGCTTCAAGTCCTGATATATCATTTCGGCGCTAGGATGGTCGTGACTTTGGATAATATAGTCAATTACCGCCTTCCGCGTTTCTGTAATGCGCACACCCTTGGCGCGCAAATGGCCAATTACTTGGTCAAAGTCATGCTGATGTTCTTGTTTCATTATTTACTCCGTTATAGCCTCTCATCTAAGTCATTACCATTATACCATGACTAGGCTTACTTGGCTATTAAGAATGATTGTAAATAAGCTAAAAAGAAAAAAGCAGGACAGAACTAACCAAAGTTCAGCCTCCTGCTTCTGCATGATTGCTTATCCATTTAAGGCAATGCAAGCTTTAAACTAGTATTTTTTTCAATCCTCGCTCTATGCTTGGAATCTCTTCAAGCTTTCTAAATAAAGGGAACCGCCTATAATAGAAAGAATAGCACCAATCCAGCCCAAGAAGTCATTAAAGGTAAAAATTCCACCTACAATCATCAAGATAGAGCCTGCTGGTCCCAGACGATTGTCATCCTTATAGTAGACAATACCAGCAATTCCCAAAGCTAGGATTGCAATTTTCAGGATGTCAAATACACCTAGCATAAAATAAAAAACCCAAATGAAGAAAGGCCACAAAAGTAGAATAATACCACCAATAAGTCCAACAAGTCCATTTACGAGTGCTAATGTTTTTGTCTTCATCAACAGTCTCCTTTGTATAATTTTTTACTAAAATAGTTTACCATGCTTACTAGAAAAATACAAGCTTATTTTTAATTTTATGAAAAATTCAAGCATTTGACTGCTTATAATGCTTATATTTCCTTGAAAAATAAAAAGCCTGCTATCCCCAACAAAAGTTGAGATAACAAACTTTTCATATATTCTAGATTTTCAAAGCTTTTTACTGAAGCTTAATCTTAGTCACGCTGACGTTTGGTCAAGCCAACTGCTCCTCCAAGAGTCAAGAACCCAAGAATTAGCATCCAGATAGATGTATCTTGGCCGGTCTTAGGCAGAATTCGTTTCTTGCCAATCTCTTTAACTTGAGCATCTACAAGCAAGCGATTGGTTACATTCATACCTTCAACTTGATTGCTGTAGCCATCCACTTCGTCCTCGCGGACGCTATAGATGATTTCTTTCCCATCCTTGAAGCGTGGCAAGTTTTCAAAGCTGTATTTCCAGCCCATCGCCTCATCAACAGTTACGCTGATGCCTGTATCCTGTCCATCTGCAAGCAAGTGAACAAGGACACTCTGTGGTCGGCGACCTGCACCGTTATCATTGTCAATCCAGATCACACTGCCAGTAAGCGTAGTTGAGTCAGCTGCGAAAGTCCAAGTTCCGACAAAGTGAACATCTGCACCATTAATAGTTGCTTCGTTCTTGTCATATGACTGGAAGCTCCATGTGCCATCTGCTGTTTCAACTTCTGTCTTAGCCGGTTGTGTCGGAGTAGCTTTAGTGCCACCTGACAAGTTTGCTTGGTCGCTTGGAAGCAAGGATTTCACTTCTTGCGGCAATTCCTTACCTGCTGTACCACTGACAAATTCATATGTAGCTTTGTAAGTTGGTGCCGGACTAGGCTTCACAACAAAAGTCCAAGTTCCAACAAATTTAGCATCTGCACCATTAATGGTTACTTCGTTCTTGTCATATGACTGGAAGCTCCATGTGCCATCAGATGTTTCAACTTCTGTCTTCACTGGTTGTGTTGGAGTGGTCTTAGTGCCGTCGGCTAAATCAGGTTTATCACTTGGAAGCAAAGCTTTCACTTCTTGCGGTAATTCCTTACCTGCTGTGCCGCTGACAAATTCATGTGTAGCCTTGTAAGTTGATGCTGGGCTAGGCTTCGCTGCAAACGTCCAAGTTCCAACAAATTTAGCATCTGCACCATTAATGGTTGCTTCGTTCTTGTCATATGACTGGAAGCTCCAGGTACCATCAGATGTTTCAACTTCTGTCTTCACTGGTTGCGTTGGAGTGGCTTTCGTACCGTCGGCTAAATCAGATTTATCAGTCGGAAGCAAGGATTTCACTTCTTTTGGAAGTTCCTTACCTGCTGTGCCACTGACAAATTCATGCACAGCCTTATAAGTTGATGACGGAGTTGCTGTGAATTCCCATGTACCAACAAAGTGCGCATCCGCTCCATTGATCGTCTCTTCGTTCTTATCGTATGACTTGAAGGTCCATGTACCGTCGACGGTCTGCACTTCCGTCTTAGCCGGTTGTATCGGGGTGGTCTTAGTACCATCCGCCAAGTTAGGCTTGTCAGCTGGAAGTAAATCCTTCACTGCTTGTGGCAATTCTTTACCTGCTGTTCCACTAACGAACTCGTGGGTCGCCTTATAAGTTGGCGCTGGAGTAAAGTCCCATGTACCAACAAAGTGCGCATCTGCTCCATTGATGGTCTCTTCCGCTTTGTCGTAAGACTTGAAGGTCCAAGTGCCATCAGCGGTCTTCACCTCTGTCTTCACCGGCTGGGTTGGAGTTGTCTTAGTGCCATCTGCCAAATCAGGCTTGTCGGATGGAAGCAAATCCTTCACTGCTTGTGGCAGTTCTTTACCTGCTGTTCCACTGATAAACTCATGGGTCGCCTTATAAGTTGGCGCTGGAGTAAAGTCCCATGTACCAACAAAGTGTGCATCCGCGCCATTGATGGTCTCTTCTGTCTTGTCGTAAGACTTGAAAGTCCAAGTACCGTCTGCGGTCTGCACTTCCGTCTTAGTTGGCTGGGTTGGAGTGGCTTTCGTGCCGTCGGCCAAATCAGGCTTGTCGGCTGGAAGTAAATCCTTCACTGCTTGTGGCAGTTCTTTACCTGCTGTTCCACTGACAAATTCATGGGTCGCCTTATAGGTTGGCGCTGGTGTAAAGTCCCATGTACCAACAAAGTGCGCATCTGCTCCGTTAATCGTCTCTTCTGCCTTGTCGTAAGACTTAAAGATCCAAGTTCCATCGGCGGTCTGCACTTCCGTCTTAGCCGGTTGTGTCGGCGTGGCCTTAGTGCCATTCTCCAGATTCTTTTCTGTTTCTGGTGTTAGGTCTTTGATTTCCTGCGGGAGTTCCTTACCAGCAGTACCACTGACAAATTCATGTTTCTTTTCATAGAGCAAGTCAGTAGTAACTTGATTAGATGGTGCTGAAAGATTGTCTACTTTTAAAGTCACTGTATTTTCAATCGTTGCAGCACCCTTTTCTGCTACCTTTTGATTGGTTGCAGTCTTGTAGGTAATGACAATATCCTGAGAAGAATTTGCTTTAACATACTCCGGTGTCATCTTGACCGTAACGGTCTGGCCTTTCTTTTCAATCGTGTAATCACGACCTTCCTGCAAGGCATTACCGCCAGCCTCAACCTTGAGCTCCTTGTAATCCAGACGCTCGTCAAAGGTTTCAGTCATCTCAATAGTAGTCGGGGTAGCCAAAATATCCTTACCAGGAACTGGAATCTTGAAGGTTCCCTTATAAGTCACCTCTTGACCTTCCTTAGCTGGAATCTTAACTGGATCCACTTCTAAGACTGGCTTGGGATCAACTTTTTCAATATAAAGACCAAAGACTGCCGAGCAAGCTTCTGTTGATAAATAACCGAAATTCAACGTGTTATCTGCAGAACGAACGGCCAAACCAGAGATGTTGTTTTCATTAGCAGCACCGCTAGTTGAAGTCGTTGCTTCCCAAATTGTCCGACCGCTCTGATCTGTTTGATTCAAAGCATTGGCATTGTTCATCAAGCGCTTATCAACAGCATTTTTATAATCATTAATATAGAAAGACTCTTTTAGACCAAAGCCGTCAACTACATCAATGTCAGTCGGTTTCATAACCAACTTTAAATCTGTATCCGAACCATCCGCATAACGTAGCTCTGCTGTAACATCAGCCTCCACCCAGAAAGCCTTGTTCATAATGTTATTATGGGCAGCATCCACATATGGGATATTCCCAATCTCAAAAGCGCTTCTTTCCCACAACTCTGAGATAGAGAAAAATTCAACTGCATTTTTTTGAGTATCATTCATCTGAGCTTCTGCTGTAGATGAGTTCAGATAGTGGAGTGTTACCTTATTAAAAGTCAGATAGGCATCTACTTGTTTTCCATAAGCCGTTCCAACATTAGAGAACTTAAGAGAAAGCGGCTTATTAAAGACCTGATCTGCTTTTTGAGACTTGTCTACTTTGATGGTGAAATTTTCCATTTCTCCAGGATAAACTGCTCCCAGATACTCATAATTTGGATTAGTCAAATGAACTTGTTCAATCGCCTCTGACTTAGAAAGAACACTGACATTGTTAACATTCAAGTCAAACTTATGAATATTCAACTTGGACAAATCCGTTCCATCCTTCAGCTCCTCCAAGGCAGACAATGTCTGCATGGGGAGTAGAAAGATTGAAAAAAGCACGACAAACAATCCCATCAGCAGGCGAAATTTGCTGCCATAAGGATTAACAGGGCGCAGTGAGCCCTGAAGTGGTTTCCATTTCATTTCTTACCTCCTAAACTTTTTCAATGATCTCGCAATCATTACACAAAAAGAAATGCTCCCTTCATTTTATCATAAAGACCTATGATTTAAAAGTGCTTTTGCTAAAATTTTAAACTTTTTATTTTAAGTCTTTAAAAATGTTTGTCTCTTATCATTTTCTTTTGTTTAGAGACAAATTTCTTCACTTTACTGCAAAATAAAAACTCCAAGAAAGTTCATCAATCAACTTTCTCGAAGCACCTAAATCTTTTATTGAGCTCAAGAACTGAAAGCAAAAAGAAAAACCTGACATACTCGCCAGAGGCAAGTGTATCAGGCTTTATTAACCAAAATTATTTTACAGCGTCTTTAAGAGTAAAGTGTAATTCATTGAGATAAAATAGCGTTAAAACTCATTAAATAAGCATATAAAGAGATAAAACTATCTATGTTTTTTATCATAAAAATACAAAAGTTTTAAACTTATGCCCCTTTTTTGCCCCTTTGAGCGATTAGATTTCATTAGACTTTTTCATTTCAGCAAGTACTTGATCAGTTTTGTTGACATTAACAAAACTGGCAAATGAAGCATTTTGTCGGTTATAACAAATATATTTTTAAGCAAACAAAAAAGCCCCGACCAATCGGCCGAGGCAGTGTATTATTTAAAAGTGTCTTATAAAGGAGCGAACTCCTTTCTGTTATTACCAGAGCAGCCGATCAGCCTTTTTAAGACCGTCAAGCTCCATTCTGCGCAAGTGGATAGGATAATTATCTTTGACATCAATATAAGCGATGTCTGCGCCGTAAATCGTCTTAAAATTGCCTTTGATTTCTCCCTCCGCACCAGCGTTTACCCAACGCATGGTGCCGGTGAATTTATCAGCATACCAGACAGACCCGTTTGGAAATCCGTCTTTTTCGTATTGTTTCGTCCTAAATCTAATAAAATAAGGCAGCATGTATTAAATCCTTTCTATTTATGCAAGCAAACGCAGATTTACTTTTTCTTCTGCATGTTGCGGTGTGTCGTTGTCAAAAGGCAACTCAAACCAGCCGAGCATTTGCTGCGCTGGTGCTTGCCAGTTGACATAGCTAAATGTACCGTCGCTAGACAGGTTGCGAATAACCTTGCGTGTCCATCCGCCGTTGTAGAGAGCGTCAGCATTACTGTCGATGTTCTGCTCAATCGTTGTTACCGTGCCATCTGGATTGTGTGCAACCACAAACCCAATATGTCCGAACTCGTGATAAGGCAAACAGTTAGACACAAACACCGCCCCCACAGGCGGGTTATTAGAGCCGTTAAAGCGTGTCACTTTAAGCCCAAGACTTGCAGCACGGTCTAAGCAATCGATAGCGTTGACATAGCTAAAATTAAGCTTGTATAGCCCTTGATATTGCAGAATGTTGTCAATCAGACTAACACATTGTCCTCCGTACGGATTTGTCGGAGCTTCCATGCGTTGATTTACAACACTTTCTAGCTTATCAAGTAGTTGTTTTTGAGTCGTCAAATGACCACCCCCTTTTTTAGTCTTCTTTAAGTTCAGACAAGTTCATCAAGACACATGTCAGACCTGCAAGGCCGACTGTAGATGCGACTACTACCCAATTCACTTCTGTGATGAGTGCAGACGAGCCAATGACACCAAGTGCTGCTTGAGCCATAGTCTTGATTACTTTGATAGCGAGTTTTTTAGTGTATGAGTTCATGATTTTAACTTCCTTTCTTTTCGATCATGATTTTGAGTTCTTTGACATCTTCTGTCAAATTCTTGATTTGCTCTGTCATAGCGACAAGAGCTTGGTTCTGCTTGTCGTGGTCGTCCAAGCGCCGAGTGTGGTCTTTCGTCTGCTGCTCCAAAAAGCCTAATCGCAATTCCAATGAGTTGATTTTGGTTGCTTGCTCAATGCTTTTAGCACGCAGAAGATTATAAAAACCGTAGACAGTAATGATAAATCCGCCCACAGTCATTAAAAGCTGGTACTCTGGTTTCAAATAATAATCACCCCCTTTCTAGCTAATTGCTAATATTCGGCAGTACGATAGTCCACGCCCCAGATTTCAGCATGTCTTCTGCAGACTGGCCTGTGTAATTGTAACCGGTCATGCCAGTGTACTTGACAATCGTCCGTGTTCCCTTTTGCCATTTAGGATTAGTATCGTATGGATAACCAATCGTGACGAATGTAGGGCCTGTGTATCGCTTGCCAGCAACTGGCGCATCAATCTTCTGCGCTAGCGCTGTGTAGCTATTGATGTCCAGACCGCCAGAAATGCCAAGAGCGATATAAGTGACAAGCTCGAGTACCTCTTTCATCTCTGCCCGCTGCAGAGTTGCTTCTTGCTCTTTCTTGTCTGCTTCCTGGAATTTCTTCTTGATTTCCTCGTCCTGCTCCTTTTTGGCACGATCTGGGAAGTTTTCCTTATAGACAACTTCAAGAGCTTTCTTTTCCAGTTCCTCGACTGGTAGATCAATGGCTTCTTTTGGAAGCAATACCGGATAGAAAGCTCCCTCTGCATTCGTCAGAATGACATGAGTTCCCTCTACTTCGTTGTTGGATGAGGAGTAAATCCAACTTTTTCGATTAAATTGTAATTTAGACATATACGTCCTTTCTGTTTATTAAATAGACCAAATGACTTGTGTTTTAAACTCTATTCGTTCTGCGTTTAGGATAACCATAGCTCCATTTGAGCCAAATTGTATGTTTCGATTGTGTGCTGCTGGTGATGTAGACCAACCAGTCACGGTCAACATACTTTCCTTTGCTGGCATAGGTAGTAGTTCTGCCGGGATGTTCCCTATTCCAAGGTTTCCGCCAGCTCCTACGACATTCAGCCTTAATGTCACGATGTCTCCCTGTCGCTTGTAATGCACACCGTTGACACCTGTAGAAGTCCATTCTATGCGTTTTAGGTTAGCGTGGTCACTCCTTGCATTGGTTGACCATGCGCTCCATTTACCGGCCAGTAGGACACGCTTAGCCGGCTCTGATGTCGATATGGACGGAAAGAACATCTGAAAGCACTCATTATTACTATTGAGTACCAACAGCCAGCCATATTGACGTGCTGGATTGTTGTTTTCTGTGCCGTTTTTGAAATAGACACCAGTAGTCCGTTCCTGGTCAAAGTCTTTTCCATAAGCATAGATGGCAGTGCCGTTCTTCTGCGTCAAAGCGTGCATCTGGATAAGCTTATCATTTGCATAGATGTCGCCTTTGACATCAAGCGCCCCACGCTCCCAGATTTTATTAATGCCAACGCCAAACTGGCTATAGGATATGACTACACCCTCGGTCGTGATGATGGCTGCGAATTCGGTACTTGTGTAACGGTCTTCCAGCTTTCCTACGACTTCCCAAGTCTTATTAGCCGGATACTGACCGGATAGGTTTGCTGGGCTGTTGACAAGCTCAGATATGCTCGTCCAAGAGCCGGCAGCAGGGCCAGTGTCCGATGTGTAGCTTTTATCCGCAAGAGGTTTGACCTTGAATGTCAACGTCATCTTGTTCCTCTGCGAGCCGTTGACAATTAGCGGAGCGACTTTGGCTGTCCGTGTAATCGTCAATGTTCCGCCGTTAAGGCCAGTTCTTGCAACATCAAACTTTAGGATTGGCGGGAAGTAGTCAAGGATAGTCACTGTACGCTCTATGGCGTTGCTCGTGCGCCCTCGACTATCTGTCACTCTCGCTCTGATAATGACTTGGCCGTCATAGTTCATCAGACCAAGGCCACCGCCGTTTGTGGTCGTGGATTGGTTCTTGCCGACAATTTCCGCAAAGTAGCCTGTAATCGTTGAGCCGTAAACCCCAGAAGCTGCACCAAAATTAACTCTGATGTCAGATAAAATCTTGATGAAGTGCTCGCCGCCAGAAACGATATTGGCTGCTATGGCATTGCTGTCTGTTAGGGTAAATCCGGTCAAAGTAGGCTTGACATCGTCTGGAACTGTTGCAGTGAAATTAGCTGTTTGAGTACCTATCTTCTCAGATCCGGAATAGGTATCGACATAAATTGTCCCTGTTCCGCTCGTGCTGTTTGGTAAGTCGTTGATAAAATCTTTTGGAATTATCCAATTTGAACTTGTATCAACATTACTGGCTATCTCGCCAGACTTTCCGTACCAACTATAGCGGATTGTGTGCTTAAAGCTATTGTCCGCTCTATTGATTGCGATAGATAGCGACTGCCCGATTGCAACCGTTGAATTAAACGTCGCAGAACTTGACCTCGGAATGCGTGGCAGATAGATAGGGATGCTTGCGGCACCCCACCCATACTCAGCAAAGCCAAGGTCTAATCTTGCTGCGGCTGAAAATGACTTATTCCCATCTGAACTATGCGGTATCTGATAATCTTTTGCGAAAAGTAATTTTGATTGACCAGGAGCAATCGTATATCCGCTTGATGCTATCTGTATGACTTCTTGTGTACCATTAACTGTCATAGTCAATGGCTTGTTCCCGTTCCCGTCGTAGATAGTCGCAGAAGCCG
>ERZ773265.1603-NODE-1603-length-11439-cov-18.744202_pt1 | contig 11439 bp, 4 predicted proteins | sample MGYA00580512_ERZ773265 | MGnify/ENA primary metagenome ERZ773265 (study PRJEB29015, sample SAMEA2738169) | human oral metagenome | biome: human oral; feature: human-associated habitat; material: saliva | place: China | collected 2183 ...
TACTGGAAGCCAACGCTGCACTATCAGCCGCATTAGATGCGGATGTAGACGCTGCAGTTTCAGAGGCTGCTGCGTTAGTGGCACTCGTGGATGCTGCTGTCGCACTTGTAGAGGCCGTATTGGCACTTACTGCCGCATTGGATGCAGATGTGCTTGCTGCTGTTTCAGACGCTGCTGCATTTGTTGCACTTGTTGAAGCAGCTGTTGCACTTGTAGAAGCTGTGTTCGCAGAATCTGCTGCATTAGAAGCAGATGTACTTGCTGCTGCTGCTTTACTTGTTGCTAATGCTGCACTATCAGCCGCATTAGATGCGGATGTAGATGCTGCGGTTTCAGATGCAGCTGCATTTGTTGCGCTTGTAGATGCAGCAGTTGCACTTGTAGATGCTGTATTAGCACTTACTGCCGCATTGGATGCAGATGTACTAGCTGCTGTTTCAGAAGCTGCTGCATTTGTTGCGCTTGTAGACGCAGCTGTTGCACTAGTAGAAGCTGTATTGGCACTTACTGCTGCATTGGATGCAGATGTGCTAGCTGCGGTTTCAGACGCTGCTGCATTTGTTGCACTTGTTGAAGCAGCTGTCGCACTTGTGGATGCTGTATTCGCAGAATCTGCTGCGTTAGAAGCAGATGTAGAGGCTGCTGCCGCTTTACTAGATGCTAACGCTGCACTGTCAGCTGCATTGGATGCAGATGTACTAGCCGCTGTTTCAGACGCTGCCGCGTTAGTGGCGCTAGTAGATGCAGCAGTTGCACTTGTAGATGCTGCTGCCGCTTTAGTGGCTGCTAATGCTGCACTGTCAGCCGCATTAGATGCACTTGTGCTAGCCGCTGTTTCAGATGCTGCCGCGTTAGTGGCACTTGTACTTGCTGCTGTTGCACTTGTAGATGCTGTATTCGCACTTACTGCTGCATTGGATGCAGATGTACTAGCTGCTGTTTCAGACGCTGCTGCATTAGTTGCGCTCGTAGAAGCTGCTGCAGCACTTGTACTTGCTTTTGTTGCACTTGTTGCCGCATTGGATGCAGATGTGCTGGCTGCTGTTTCAGATGCTGCAGCTCTATTTGCAGCTGCTTCCGCACGATTTGCAGAACTATCAGCTAATCCAGCAGATGTAGATGCTGCTGTTGCACTTGTACTTGCTTTTGTTGCACTTGTTGCTGCATTGGATGCGGATGTAGATGCTGCTGTTTCAGACGCCGCTGCATTAGTTGCAGATGTAGATGCTGCTGTCGCACTTGTGCTTGCTTTTGTTGCGCTTGTTGCTGCATTAGATGCAGACGTACTTGCTGCTGTTTCAGATGCTGCTGCGTTAGTTGCGCTAGTAGAAGCTGATGTTGCAGAAGCTGCTGCGTTAGTTGCACTTGTAGAAGCTCTAGTTGCCGCTGCTTCTGCTGCCGCTGCAGAGCTAGAGATAGCAGCTTTTGCTGCATTGTAGCCTGCCGCTGTAGAGTTAGCTGTGGATACAGCTGCATCTGCTTTTGTTACTGCAGAGTTTGCTGTTGAAAGTGCTGTACTTGCCGCATTGGAGACGCTAGTGATAGCTGTTGCATTGCTTTCAATAGCTTGTGTTGCTGCATATAATTGAGAACCATTGATCGCATCTGTGGATGTAGCGGAAACACGACCGGCTGCCACGTTCGTAATAGTACGTTTCACAGTACCAGAACCAACAGAAATCGTGCTATCTGCTGTACTACCTGCAAAGTTATAACTGTTACCAGCAATTGTCATACTTGCAGTACTTACTTTGTCTGCTGTTTCAGAATCTGCACCCAAAGCTACAGCATGATAGTTATTAGCTTTAGCACCAGCACCAAGAGCTGTCGCATAAGTAGCATTTGTAATCGAAGCGCCATCACCTAATGCCATACTGCTAGCAGATTTATTATCAATAACCGCTTGACGACCGAGAGCAATGGTACCAGCAGATTGTGCTTTCGCTGAAAGACCAATTGCTGTAGCTGCTAGCCCACTAGCCACACTGGAGTGACCTGCTGCAATTGTATTTGTATTAGAAGCAGTTGCCAATGTACCAAGAGCAAGACCATGTTCACCACTAGCAGTTGTAGAATCACCAAATGCTAATGCGCCTTCTGCGGATGCACTTGTAGAATAACCAAGAGCTACGGAGTATTTACCGCTACCGGTAACTTTATTACCGATTGCTACAGCACTATCTAGGCTAGAAGTTGTTTCTACACCAAGTGCGACACCGTTAAGACCACTAGCCACAGCTGTATCACCTAGAGCGATAGCAGATTGACCAGATGCTGCCGATTTAGCGCCCACAGCAATAGCTTTTGAGCCCGTTGCCTTAGCCGCATCAGTTGCAGTTGTTTCACCACCGATAGCAATAGAATCAAGGCCAGAAGCGGTTGTATTTTTACCGATTGCTACTGCATTACTTTCAGAAGCTGCTGCACTCGTACCGAAAGCAATAGCATCAGCTTTACTAGCAGTTGCTTTTTTACCAATAGCAGTAGCAGCTTCTGCAGAAGTCACAGTTGCTGTACCAATAGCAATGGCATCTTTCGCTCTTGCTGCTGTATGTGTACCAGAATCATCACTAGAACCCATAGCAATAGCATTTTTACCGGACACGTCAACTTGATAACCAATGCCTGTTGCGTATTGGGCTGTGCTGTCAATATTAATTGTAGAACCAATACCTGTTGCTTGGTTAGCAAGGATATTAGAATTATAACCTACAAGAGTAGATCCTGAATTAGTAACATTAAGGTCAAAACCTAATGCTACAGATTTTTCAGCTGTAACTTTTGCATTTCGACCGATAGCAGTAGCACCATAGCCGGTAGCCTTTGTGCCATTACTACCAATACTAATAGCAGCTGTAGAAGTAGCAGTTACAGTATCACCGATGGCGATAGCACTTGGGCCACTAGCCTCTGTGCTTTTACCAAGAGCTACTGTATTTGTTTTATTAGCTACAGCGCCATTACCGATAGCAGTAGCGGAGCTTTCAGATGCTGCTGCCCCCGTCCCAATGGCTAATGCATTATCCTTAGATGCATTAGCTTGTTTACCAATAGCAGTAGCACTAGCTGCTGTACCTTGAGCAGCAGCACCAATAGCTACGGAGTAATCACCAGATGCTGTATTTTTTGTGCCACTTAATTCACTACCGATGCCTACAGCACGGTTACCATCAACTTGAGACATATACCCAATGCCTACAGCTGCAGGACCACTTACATTTGTATTTGAACCACCACCAAATGCTTGGTTGCCAGTTGTATTTACTATATAACCTACTGCAGTAGCGCCACCAGCATTTGCATGGACAGAGTTACCAAAAGCATTATCATTGTCTAAATCGGCTTGTGCCGCTTTACCTACTGCTACAGTAGCTGCACCACTGGCTGTTGCACTATCACCGATAGCTACAGCGCCCGTTTTACCTGCTGTACCACCAGCATTAGCACTATTACCAATAGCGATGTTATTATTACCATTAGCTGTACCACCAGCAACGGCAAAGGTGTTGTTACCTGTGGCATTGCTACCATTGAGTGCAGAAGCATTATCGCCATTTGCTACACCACCACTAGTTGCAAAAGAATTATCACCAGTAGCAGATGTTGTATCTATACCACCTAACGCAACAGCGCGGTTACCTTTTGCAGTTACCCAACCAAGGGCTATAGCACCACCTTGATTAGTAACAGGACCTGCTGTACCAGCTGTATTAGCATAAGCAGTACCACCACCCATAGCAACTGACGAACTACCATATGCCTTACTAGCTGTACCAACAGCTACAGTTGCGACATTACCTTTAGCTTGTGGAGTATCCGCACCCTTAGCAGGTCCAACTACTAAACCTTCAGTAGCATTAAAGGAAGTACCTGCTGGAGCATTAGACCAAGCAGCTTGATTACCAACACCACTTACCGCATGTACGTTTTGCATCCCACCAGTCATAGCCAATGCAGCAAAGACGGATGCTACAACAATTTTCTTTTTCCCTGTCGTATTTTTTGCTAACTCAGATACAACAACATAGCATTGTTTCGATTTAGACCAAATGACTTTAAAAATTTTGTTCATGTGTTACTTGACTCCTAACTTTTCAATTAAAATTTGATGTTTTCTAATAGTTTCTGGATTGAGTGGTGAAAGGAATTCAATTAATTCCTTATTACGTTTTACATGCGTATCAAAATCAGCATCGTAAGACTTAATAGCATTAATCAATTGCCGTTCTCCATCATAGGCATCGAAATAATCATAATAAAAACCTACGTGATGCTCCTTGAGCATTGGTGAATTATGTACCAATGGATAATTGCCATACAAAGCCTCATAGTACATATAATTCAATGCTAATTCCCATTGGAACGACAAGAGCACATCTGTATATTCTGCCAAGAACAGAGGCGTAATATGTCGTGTTTCTACGGACATGATGCCATCCTTAACGGCAGACGTATAACCGATAAAATCATGCAGAGGTTTATCATCCTTTTTTTCAAAAGCATTACACAAATAAATGTGTTTAATCAATTCCGGATGACTTCGATAGGCCTCTTCCCCAATCAAAGCAGGAAGCATGCAATTCTTAGATATGGATATATTAGGTTCCATAACAGAAACCCGTGCTCCATTCTTTTCCATTGTTCCCGGTTCATAGCCAAATTTGAAAGGCGCCTTAACATTTTTCGCCATTTCATCTAAAAAGAGTGGGGACCACAAATGTGGTACTTCATACACAGGAGCGCGTGTGATGATTTCTAAATAGCAACGATTTGTTTTAACTACCTGTGGTATCATCCACACCGCATCATATGTGGCACCATTGAATGCACGGGCATTTGGTAAATTATGTACCATTTTTTCCATATCCCATACAAAATCATTACCCATTCGATAGGACACGATTTTGGCACCATATTTTCGAAATTTCTTTTCGATTTCTGGCTCCAAAGTCAATGTGCCTTCGATTAAGATGTCCGTTGTTTCTACGACCTCTTCCATCTCGTAGATGTCGATATTCATCAAATCTAAGCGCATATTATCAGATATAGTAGCCTTATCATTACGCCAGTAAACAAAATATACCTTATCAACGCCTTCGATTTGCTCTAGGCACTGCTTTAAAAAGGCCATATTTTGGCCCGCCCCATTGGACCAAATGTGGTTGTACGATGCCCCCCAAAAAAAGGTAATACCTATGTTAATAGTAATCCCTCCTTATCATGTCCTCCCAAACATATTTATACATTCTATACATATACAGAACACGTATTCTAGGAACACTACCAGAGTAGTATATATTAAGAATATATAGAGTTTATCATCTTCCATTCATGTTTTCAATATTTTCGATATGGCTTTATGAAAGTTTTATGAATGGTTTATAAACTCTTTACCCCCCCCATTTTTTCTCTAATATTTGTTAATGATAATTATTCTTTTACGTATTCTAATGCACTCATTTCGCACCATCACCTGTACGATATTTTTGGGGTCTATGCTATACTAAACACATATATATCATGATGTAGGGGAGGTTTATCATGGGGACTATAAACGGGGAAGTCCGAGAAACGCTGGAAGATTTAAAGGAATCGTATAATACGGTTATCTATGTGTCGAAGGCATTTCCCAATACCAATATCAATTCACTGCAGGCCCGTGGCCGATTATATGGGCTTTCACCAGCACCGCTCAAGGGGGCGCGCGTGTTGGAACTGGGTTCATCGTGCGGGGGCAATATCATCCCGCAGGCGCTGTACTATCCAGAGACTACTTTCACAGGTATCGATTTATCGGGCGTGCAGATTGAGCATGGCAAGGAATTAATTGAATCCATGGGGCTCACGAATATTACATTGTTAGAGAAAAATATCATGGATATCGACGACGATTTTGGCACCTTTGATTACATCATCGTCCACGGAATTTGGTCATGGGTACCGGACATGGTAAAGGACAAAATCCTTAGCATTTGTAATCGCAATCTTTCGGACCGCGGTATTGCCTTTGTATCGTACAATACGTATCCCGGATGGAAACGCTTAGAACAGTTACGGGACATTATGCTTTACTCGGAAAAGGGTGCGCCTAGTGACACACTACTAGATCGTACGGTGTACACTAAAAAGGTATTACAAAAGATTCAAGCCCTCATAACAAAGAGCCCTCACACAAATCAAAAGGGTGCCTATAAGATTAAGGACATAGACCATGTTCTAAAGGCTGACGATTATTATGTAGGTCATGAATACTTAGAGTCCATTAATGATCCTGTGTATGTATCGGATTTTATACAGCGCGCCCAAGCTCAAGGTTGCGCCTATGTAGGGGATGAGAATTTACAGAGTTCATTTATCAGTTGGTTATACGCGGACATACAAGAAGGCATTAGGATGCTCGCGCAAGATGATTATATAGCGAAAGAGCAGTACTACGATTATGTGTATGACACACAATTTCGCATGGCCCTCCTAACGAAAGAGTGTAACGAGAATCGAATTACTAGGAATGAAAAGGTGCTCGCCAGCACATTCGATAGCCTGTATTTTCTAACGTCATTACAAGATGTGCCTAATATCCTACCGGATACAAGCAATGTATTATATACGGCCATCGAGGAACTAAGAAATAGACAACTGCCATTCACAGTGGCGGATATACTAGATTACGTGAAAGCAAATCATCCTAGGTATACGCTTGATACAACTCAACTCTACACCCGCCTATTAGCACTCATTGTCATCGGTCATCTAAATGCTTACGGCGAGCGATGTGAACATACACCATTTACAGAAAACAAGTCCTATATACCAGAGCCATTTATTAAATACATTTCAGCCCTCATTGAAGATGGTGGCAAGCAGTATATAACGCTGGCCAATATGTACAATCAACTTGATAGTTATATTGATAACGGCGTCCTATATACGATGCGGTTGTTACAAAAGCCTACGACGCGAGCAGCTGTACTAGAGCATCTCGATCAGAATATGGTCATCACCCAGACTAACGATGATGGACAGCCCTATCGCATTTCTTCAGCGCTGTACTTGGATGATGTCTTATCGCGCCTACAACTGTTAGGATTCTTGAGAAATGTATAGATATCATTTACAACTCCTAGGATTCTCTAGAAATGCATAGATATAACTTACAAGTCTTAAGATTGTTTAGAAATACAAAAGTATAATTATTTGTCTGTATTGAAAGGTATACATATGAGCAAAAAATCTATTTCCAAGGCAGATGCGAAGCAAGGTAAACCATCTGCAAACGATACGTCCCAAAAGAAATCAAACACCATACAGCCACCTATTAATGAGGTGGTACAAGAAAAGATTGAAGAGCTGAAAGAGTCGTATGACAATTTCCTCTATGTATCTAAAGCGTTTTCCAACACCAACATCAATTCACTGCAAGCCCGCGGCCGATTATATGGGCTTTCACCAGCACCACTCAAGGGGGCGCGCGTGTTAGAGCTAGGTTCGTCGTGCGGGGGCAACATCATCCCACAAGCGCTGTACTATCCAGAGACTACTTTCACAGGCATCGATTTATCGGGCGTGCAGATTAAGCACGGCAAGGAATTAATCGAGTCCATGGGGCTCACGAATATTACGTTGCTGGAAAAAAATATCATGGACATCGACGACGATTTCGGCACCTTTGATTACATCATCGTGCACGGCATTTGGTCATGGGTACCGGACATGGTGAAAGACAAGATTCTCAGCATTTGTAATCGCAATCTATCGGATCGGGGTATTGCATATGTGTCATATAATACGTATCCGGGGTGGAAACGGTTAGAACAATTACGGGATATTATGCTCTATTCGGAAAAGCATGCGCCAACGACATCCCTACAGAATCGCACGGCGTATACGAAACAGGTGTTACAGCTCATTCAGGAAACGATGAAGTTGGATGAACGGTCGCGCATGAAATCGAGTTACAAGATCCCTAATATTGACCGTATCCTTAAGGCCAATGATTACTACGTGGGCCATGAGTATTTAGAGGCCATCAACGATCCGGTGTATGTATCGGAGTTTGTGAAACGTGCCGAAGCCCAAGGCTGTGCCTATGTGGGCGATGAATGTATGCAGCGCTCCTTTATTACGTGGTTATCGGATGCGACTGTGACGAATATTAAAAAGTTAGCCCAAGATAACCGCGTAGATAAGGAACAGTACTTTGATTACGTGTATGATACACAGTTCCGCATGGCGTTGTTAACGAAACAATCTAACGAAGACCAGATTACAAAAAATGAAACAGTAACCAAGGAAATATTGAACGGACTCTATTTCCTCATCACCTTAGATACAGATTTGGGTGTTCCACCGGAATGGACGGATACGGTACACATCGCTATTAAGGAAATGATGGATACGCGATTACCATTCTCTGTACAAGATGTGGTCGACCATATTGAACATCAGTATCCGGGCTATGAAATCGATATGGATAAGCTTTATACGCGCTTGTTCTTGCTCGTTGTTGTCGGCCAACTCTATACCTTTGGTGAACTCTATGAACACCTACCGTTCAAGGAAAATGAAACCTACATTCCTCAGCGGTTCATCGACTATATTGCAACCCTTATCGAAAAGGATGGCAATCGGTATATGACGACGGCGACCATGTATAATCAAATCGACTATGACGTGGACCATGGCGTGTTATACATTATGCGCCTCTTAACAACGCCAACTACAAAAGAAAAACTCATAGAAGATCTAGATGTGAATGTAACCGTTCAGCGTACAACAAAAGACGGCCAACAATACCGTGTGCCATCCGAGCAATACTTAAATGAAGTATTACGTCATTTACGAGTATTGGGGTTTTTTAGAAAAAAATAACATACACACAACCAAGGGGCTGTAACAGAATGCGGTTTTACCGCATTCTAGTTGCAGCCCCTTGGTTACGAGTCTTATATTATATTGCCATGAGCCATATATAAATATGATTATATATGCTGTATAAGATCAACTATTTTTTATTGACACGAACACGTTCAATAGTTGGTTGTCCTTGATGATTTTTTGCCACTGTATCCACACGGAACAATGCCATTTCTGGGCTGAATTCTGTTACAAGTCGATCATTAACTGTTACACCGTCTTGAATAGCACGGTATACAATTTGAGCAAATTCATAACGTGTTAACATGCGGTCGCCACCGAATGTGCCATCTGGGTATCCTTCTACTAAGCCGCGACGAGATAGGTCGCTCACTGCTTCATATGCCCAGTGATTGCTTGGCACATCTGGGAATAGAGTCGTTCGATCAGCTTTCATATTGGTTCCAGCTACACCATTTAAAAGGGTTGTTAATTTTTGGATTTGTGCATTTTGAAGTGCTACTGTTTTCTTAAGTTCTAACACTTCTTTGCCAATGGCTACACGGGAACGGGATACATTACTATGAGCACCGACTTTCACAGAAAGACCTGCATTCACAACTGTTTCCCCATTACCCAATGTAGAACCAACGCTCAATTGAACGTCCTCGTTAGGGCGATAGAACGCGCCAAGTGCAGTGGCATTGCCATTGTGGTAATGACCATAGCCAGCTGCAAAGTCCCATTTAGCATCTGGATCAAAGTCGAGCGGATGCAATGCAGCCAACGCAGCAGCACCTGCTACACCTCTATTTACGCGTTTGTCTAGACGACTTATATTATTTTGAATATTAGTAATATCGCCACCTACATTGTTACGGAGCAATTTAAGTTGCGCCACATTTACCGCATCAGTATCATTGGTACCAGCTGCAACAGATGTGATTTGACGTGTTACACCATTTGTCACGTCACCAACGGATACAGCAGAGGCTGTAGATTTCCAAGTAGATGATGTATCTGTGGATGGTGCGTTCGTAAGAATATCATAACCAGCTGCACCTTTATCTACAGTCGCATTAGAATTGCTACCAAGAGCCACACCGCCTTCAACAGAAGCTCTTGCATCATAGCCAATAGTTGTTGTATTGGCTACAGAGCGTGTTTCACTAGAAGAAAGCCCACCGATAGCAATTGTATTATCAGCAGTTACAATATGGTCATTACCCATCACAATATTATTAGACGCATTAGTAATTGTATTATTGTACCCAGATACCTGATTCAATTTTGCAACATTGCCAGCAGTTCCTGTAATAGTATTATTAACACCTGTCATTGATGTTAATTGTGTATAATCAGCTTTATTACCGCCACCAATAGCTAAAGTCGAACCACCAGATTTATTATCTTTTACTAAATTACGCACATCTTCTGATAATTTAGTTACAGAGGATGGACCTCCAAAAACACTTGGTGTTATTGCACTCACATCTATATCAGTAATAGAGTTAGTGATTTCATTACCTGCACCGAAAATCAAAGAACCATTAGAATTATTAGTTCTATTAGCAGTACCAACAACAGTGTTGCTTATTCCAGAAACATCACTATTAGACGTAGCTGATTCAATAGAGTTTAAAGAGCCATTAATAGTAGCCCCAAAATTTCTAGTTGCATTATCAATATTACTGCCATCATAATTACTGGAAATAACATTTAAAGCACCTGTAGTAGTTGCCACAGTACCATTGGTAAAAGAATTCGAACCTAATGTTGTTGAATATACACCTAGTCCAGCCTTACGTTTTTCTGCGTAAGTGTCAGTGTTGACAGTAATATCACCAATTTTTCCACGATAGTTATGAGACCCAACCATGGTACCGCCAGAACGAACATACGTATTGTCACCTATTGCTACTCCAGTAACAACTTTATCTGGTTTTTGTGGAAGACTCCCAAAGCCAAAACGATTAAATGTAGTTTGATTAAATGCAAAGAATTTATCTTGTTGACCAATCGTATTTTCTACATACGCATTCTTACCGACAGCTACTGATCCAGATTGATCATAATAACTATGAGTTGTTGCATTTTCACCGATAGCTACATCGCCATTAACATTCGCATAGCCAGACCCACCAGCATAATTGGTATGTGCACCTTTACCGATAGCAACTACTCCATCTTTTTGAGCATTAGACCCTGTGCCAATAGCTACGCCACTACCTGCCCCAGCTACATTATCTGCAGCATTAGCTACCATACATAAACTAGATAATAACACACCGTTGATTAACAAGGTTAATAAACGTTTCCGTTTGTTCATTGTATCGCTCTCCATTTCACAAATTATACAAAAGATGAATTACATACACTAAAAATTCATTTTATCTTTATATTTCAATATTATACCACTTTGATTTGATTTGTAAAATCATTTATTTAGTATATAATTAATGATTTTTAAATATGTCTTATATACTGAGGTTTCTTATGAATGATCTGTTTATATTGTACAGCTATCTGAATATCTCAATATTATCTGTTATTCAATTTTTGTACGAGCATATCTACTGTTTCTTG
>ERZ773265.1605-NODE-1605-length-11438-cov-33.312308_pt1 | contig 11438 bp, 9 predicted proteins | sample MGYA00580512_ERZ773265 | MGnify/ENA primary metagenome ERZ773265 (study PRJEB29015, sample SAMEA2738169) | human oral metagenome | biome: human oral; feature: human-associated habitat; material: saliva | place: China | collected 2183 ...
GCAGGAAGGACATGTTTTCGACGACGCCGATGACCTTCTGGTTCGTCTGGGCGGCGATGGAACCGGCGCGCTCAGCGACCTCGGCGGCGGCGACCTGCGGTGTCGTCACAACGAGGATTTCGGAGTTGGGCAGCAGCTGGGCGATGGAGATCGCGACGTCACCCGTGCCGGGGGGCATGTCGATGAGAAGGACATCCAGGTCGCCCCAGAAGACGTCGGCGAGGAACTGCTGGAGGGCGCGGTGCAGCATGGGGCCGCGCCACACGACGGCCTGGCCGTCGGGCACGAACATGCCGATGGAGATGACCTTGATGCCGCCGACGCCCACGGGCGGGATCATCATGCCGTCGATGACCTGCGGATCGTGGTCGACGCCGAGCATGCGGGGAATGGAGAAGCCGTAGATGTCGGCGTCCATGACACCAACCTTGAGGCCCTGCGCGGCGAGCGCGGCGGCCAGATTCGCGGTCATGGAAGACTTGCCGACGCCGCCCTTACCGGAGGTGACGGCGATGACGCGGGTCAGTGAGTCGGGACGCGAGAACGGGATCTCGCGCTCGGGGCGACCACCGTTGAGTTTTTCGCGCAGCGCCTTCTTCTGGTCCTCGTCCATGACGCCCATTTCGACGGTGACGTTCTCGACGCCGTCGAGGGCACCCACGCGCTCGGAGACGTCCTTCGTGATCTGGGTGCGCAGCGGGCACCCGGCGGTGGTGAGCAGGACCTTGATCGCGACGGACGAGCCATCGATGGTGACCAGGTCGGGAGTCACCATGTTGAGGTCGGTGATGGGACGACGGATCTCGGGGTCGATAACCTGGCCGAGAGCGTCCATGACGGATTCAAGCGTGACTGGCATGGACTCCACTCTACTGGCCGGTGCACCCATCTTCTAGGGGGGAGTTTAGTCGGCCTGAGAATGTCCTTCCGTGTCCTGGTGACCGTCCGTGTCGGTGTCCGAGGCCTTGGCGGCGTCCGCGGCGATCTCGGCTCGCAGGTCCTCGAGCATGTCGCGCAGTTCGGAGCGCACGAAGTCGCGCGTGGCGACGTCCTGGAGGGCTAGGCGCAGGCCGGCGATCTCGCGGGCCAGGTACTCGGTGTCGGCGAGGTTGCGTTCGGCGCGCAGGCGGTCCTGTTCGGCGACGACGCGGTCGCGCGCGTCTTGGCGGTTCTGCGCGAGCATAATGAGCGGGGCCGAGTACGAGGCCTGGGTTGAGAACGCGAGGTTCAGCAGAATGAAGGGGTAGGGGTCCCACGCGGATTCTACGCTGATACCAGCGAGCACGAGGTTTGCGGTAATCCAGGCAACGACGAAGATCGTCATGTAGAGGACGAAGCGGGGGGACCCCATGAAGCGCGCGGTGGCCTCGGCGAAACGACCGAAGCCGTCGCCTCCGCCGGAGCCTGGGCGGCGGAAGAACCCGCGGCGCTTTTCGAGCGGGTTGTCGAGACGATCAGCCATCGATGCTCCTTGCCATCATGCGGTCGGTGACGTCGTCATCGAAATCGCGCCAGTCTTCGGGCAGCAGTTCGTCGAGCACGTCGTCGACCGAGACGGCGCCGTGTAGGTGTCCGTCCTCGTCGACGACGGGAAGAACCGTCAGGTTGTAGGTGGCCAGTAGTCGGGTTACCTTCGCGATGTGCGCGTTGGGGTCCACGGCTTCGATGTCGCGGTCGAGAATCGTGCCGAGCAGGGTCTGCGGTGGTTCGCGCAGCGCGCGTTGGATGTGGACCATGCCCAGGTATTGGCCGGTTGGGGTCTCCTGGGGTGGGCGCGCGATGAAGGCGACGGTCGCGATGGAGGCGGGGATGTCCTCGCGGCGCACTGCGGCGAGCATCTGCGCGACGGTGGCGGTGGGGCCGAAAATGACCGGTTCGGTGGTCATGAGCGAACCCGCAGTGGACTCCTCGTAGGTCATGAGTCGGCGCACGTCCTCGGCCTCTTCGGGTTCCATGAGGGCCAGCAGGGACTGCGCTTTGGCGGTGGGTAGTTCGGCGACGAGGTCGGCGGCGTCGTCGGGCTGCATGACGTCGAGAACGTCGGCGGCTCGTGCGGCCTGGAGAGCAGAGACGATCGCTACGCGGTCGTCGTCACCGAGTTCTTCGAGTACGTCGGCAAGGCGTGCGTCGGTCAGCTGCTGCGCAACTGCGATCTTGCGGTCCTGGGGGAGGCTGTGGATGAAGTCCGCGAGGTCAGCGGCGCGCATGTCCTCGGTGTACTGCAACAGGGCGGTGGCTGATTGATTCGAGTTGGTCTTGAGCAGACCTGACACCTCGGTCACGTCGACCGTCAGCGTCTCGCCGCTGCGCGTGAAGCCGAGGGACGAGGTGCGCACGCGCTGGACGTGCAGCGTGGAAATCACCCAGTCCTTGGGGCGACGCTGACGCATGGCAACGTCGAGGATGCGCACTTGGCCGGAGCTGTCGTTCATGGTGACGACGCGGTCGAAGAGTTCGGACAGCACCAGGGTCTCGATGGGGCGCTGCGTGAACGAACGAATGTTGAGCAGGCCCGTCGTGATGACCGATCCGGCTTCGATGGACGTCACGCGGGTCAGCGGCAGGAACACGCGTTTGCGCGGGCCGACCTCGACGACGAAGCCGATGACATTGGCTTCAGATTTCAGCCGAAAGATGACAACGACATCGTGAATCTTGCCGACTTGGTCGCCCAAAGGGTCGAAAACACCGGTGCCGGCAAGCTTTCCGATGTAGACGCGTCGGCCCTTGGTGCCAACCTCAATAGATGCAATGCTCACTTAATCATTTTAGGCTGATGATGTTCAATGCGTCGTAATGGAGAGCCGGTGCCGGGTGGACAATGCGTCCCACGCCACCGTTGCTGTGGTGATTGGAGAGAGAAATGGCCATTGTGATGGAACCGAAGATGCCGACGGGTACGGAGGTTGCGTCCTACCAGACCTACGCGCAGGCTCGAGCGGGTGTTGACTTCCTGTCCGATTACGGTTTCGACGTTTCGTCGATCACGATCGTCGGCACGGATCTGCACATGGTGGAGCGCGTGACGGGTCGCCTGACGATTGCTCGGGCGTCCATGTCGGGTGCGTCCAGCGGCGGACTGTGGGGTGCGCTTGCGGGCATGTTCATGTCCGCGGGACAGAACGCTGGCGGCACGGGCACCTGGGTGGTGGGCGGCATCGTTATCGGTGCGCTTGTCGGCATGGCTCTGTCTGCACTGGCGTTTATTCTGCGAGGCCGCAACCGTGACCTCCTGTCCTCTCAGCAGGTCGTTGCCGAGCGCTACGCGATCTTGGCGGCCTCGGACGTCGATCGCGCGTTCACGCTCCTGCAGCGCACGCCAGGCAACATGGCACGCCCCAAGCGTGCGCGCGAGGTGACAGAGCGCCCGAAGAAAGACTCTGTCGGCTTCTTCCCCGACGGCCGCCCGCGTTTTGGCGCTGCGACCAAGGAGGGGGATATCCCGAGCGTGGCACCCGAGGCCTCGGCTGCGTCGAGCACGAACGAGGCCGTGGCACCGTCGCAGGTCACGCAGGCCGTCTCCCCGGTGTCCTCCGCGTCGGAGAGCGAAGCGGCGCAGACTGCGGCCTCCGCTCAGCCCGCGCCCGCTCAGCCCGCGCCCGCACAGCCCGCGCCTGAAGGACGCGACGACGCCCCGGCCTCGTCCCCTGAGGGAGACCAGGCCGAGGCGTCGGATCAGCGTTCCTAAGCGGCGCGCTTCCAGCGAAAAAATCCGCGCGGGGCGCGCTTAGCGTCCCTGGATGCGCGCGATCCACTCCTCGACGTCTGCGATGGTGCGCGGGATGTCTTCGGAGATGCGCGTGACGGTGCCGTCGGCGTTCACCACGACGTCGTCCTCGATGCGCACGCCGATTCCGCGGTATTCCTCGGGGATCAGCAGGTCGTCGGCGCGGAAGTACAGGCCCGGTTCGATCGTGAAGATCATGCCCGGCTCGAGCAGCGCGCCCTGGTAGAGTTCTGCGCGCGCCTTCGCGCAGTCGTGCACGTCCAGGCCCAGGTGGTGGCTGGTGCCGTGCGGCATCCAGCGGCGGTGCTGCTGGCCGGTGGAGGCCAGGGACTCTTCCGGGGTGACGGGCAGGATGCCCCACTCGTACAGGCGGGCAGCGATGACCTCCATAGCGGCGTCGTGCACGTCCTTGAAGCGGCAGCCGGGCTGGTTGGCGCGGGCCAGGGCGGCCTCGCAGGCGTCGAGCACGGCCTGGTAGACGCGGGCCTGGACCTCGGTGAAGCGCCCGTTGACGGGCAGTGTGCGCGTGATGTCGGCGGTGTAGAGGGAGTCGACCTCGACGCCGGCGTCGACGAGCACCAGGTCGCCTTCGCGCACCTCGCCGTCGTTGTCGATCCAGTGCAGGGTGTTCGCGTGGTTGCCGGAGGCCGCGATGGTGTCGTAGCCCAGGCCGTTTCCTTCCTCGCGGGCGTTCGCTGCGAAGGCCCCCTCGATGACGCGCTCGCCACGGCGGTGACCGATGGCGCGCGGCAGGACGCGGATAATGTCTTCGAAGCCGGCCTTGGTGACCTCGACCGCGCGGATCATTTCCTCGATCTCGTAGGCGTCTTTCTTGAGGCGGATTTCGGAGAGGCGCTCCTCGAGAGCCTCGTCTTCTTCGCGCGCGTCGTCGCCAAACGGCAGGGACGCCTGAATGCGAATCTCGTTGACCATGTCTTCGATCTGGGCGTCCACGCCGCGCACGATGCGTAGACTCACCTGGCCGGCGTCCTTGGACAGCGCGTCGCGCAGCGTGTCAATGTGGCGGGTTTCCAGGCCAGTCGCGGCCGAGACCTCTTCGAGCGACGGGCGCGCACCCACCCAGAATTCGCCGTAGCGCGGGTTGGCGTAGAACTCCTTGGAGGAACGCGAGGCGCGCGGCTTGAAGAACAGCAGCGCGGTGTGGGTGCCGTCCTCATTCGGTTCGAGCACCAGGACCGAATCCGGTTCCTTTTCGCCGCCCAGGCCCGACAGGTGCGCGAAGGCGGAGTGCGCGCGGAAGCGGTAGTCGCAGTCGTTCGAGCGGACCTTGTAGGACCCCGCGGGGATGACGAGGCGCTCGCCGGGGAAGGGGGCACCGGCCTTGAGAGTGCGGTCGGTGAGGAAATCGGCGACGCGTTCACGCGTGGGCAGGTCGGTGGGGCGCGGCGCCCATCCGGAGCCGATGAACTTGCGGAACGCAGAGGACTGGGGCTGACGGGAGCGGGTTTCGCCTCGGTCGGCCATTGACTGGGATTCTTCTTCGCTCATGGGCCCATTCTACGGCTGTGAGTGCCCCGGTGGAGTGCCCGGGGGCATGACAAACCCCGGCCTCGTTCCCAGGTCGCGCGGCAGGCGCGGGGACGAGGCCGGGGCAGGTCGTGTGGGAGAGGATCAGTCCTGGAGGGTGAGCTCTCCCGCGATGGACAGGTCCATCCAACGCTTGAAGTCCGCGCCGCGCTTGCCCTGCGAGAGCAGGAACACGGTCTTGGCGTAGAGGGCCTCGAGCGTCATGTCGTGCGCGCCGATCGCGCCCAGCTGCGCCAGGGCGTTGCCGGCCTCGTAGTGGCCGAGCATGACCTCGGACTGGTAGCACTGGGAGGCGACGATGATCGGCACATCGGCGTTGGCGAGCTCGGCCAGGACATCCACCAGGCCCGGCTCGGACGCAGGGATATTGCCCACGCCGAAGGTACGCAGGATGAGAGCGTCCGGGTGGGGCGTCGTCATCGCGCGCAGTCGGGCGGCGCTCATGCCGGGAACCACGTCGATGACGGCGACATCCTGGCGCGTGTACGGGCTGGGATCGGTCCAGCCGGTGCCCGGATGGGGAGCGCCGTACCAGCGCCATGGGGCACCCGTGCGCGCCATGGGGGACACGGAGGGCGACTCGAAGCCGCGGAAGGCCCACGACGAGGTCTTGGTGGCCCGGTTGCCGGCCAGGAGCTTGTGTCCGAAGAACAGCATGACCCCGCGCGCGTGGCGTGAAATCGCTGCGCGCAGCGCACCCGTGACGTTCGCCGACGCATCCGAGCCGACCACGCCGAGCGGGTACTGGGAGCCGGTCAAGACGACCGGCTTGCCCATGCTCGCCAGCGCGTAGGACAGGGCCGCAGCCGAGTAGGCCATCGTGTCCGTGCCGTGCAGGACCAGGAAGGCATCGGCCGTCTCGGCGTGCGCATTGATGTCGTCGATGATGGCCTGCCAGTCCTCGGGAGTGGCCTCCGAGGAGTCGATGAGCGGGTCCAGCGTCGACATCGTGATGTTCGAGGCCAGCTCGATGCCCTCCAGCTGGGAGCCGAACCACCCCTGCAGGTCCGCGCCGGGACGCAGACCCTCCGGGGAATCGACCATGCCGATGGTTCCACCCGCATACGTGACGTGAAGACGCACGGTGAGTCCTTTCAATCAGTCGCTCGACACCAGGGTCTCGTCGCCCTGGAGCGAGGCGGCGGCCTCGTCGGTCAGGTTGCCGACGCGCCCGCGCACGTAGTACCAGCCGGCGACCATGAGGACGACGACCACGGCGAAGAGCGCGAGGGTCCAGCGGCCCGACTCGGAGGTCACGTTGGAGCCAACGACCACCGCGAAGAAGAGCAGCGCCAGGTAGTTGGTGTAGGGGGCGCCGGGCATGCGGAACTCGGGGCGCTGCTCCTCGCCGCGCTTGACCTTGCGCAGGAACGCCAGGTGCGAGATGAGGATCATCGCCCAGGTACCAGCGATGCCGATGCCCGCCAGGTCCATGACGATGTTGAAAGCGTCCTGCGGCACGAAGGCGTTGAGCAGGACGCCCAGCAGACCGAGCGACGCGGTGATGATGATGCCGCCGTAGGGCACGTGGTTCTTGTTGAGGCGAGCCGCGTAGCGCGGCCCCTCGCCCACGAGCGCCATCGAACGCAGCGTGCGACCGGTCGCGTAGAGGCCGGCGTTGAGGGAGGAGAGCGCCGCGGTCAGGACGACGACCTGCATGATGTCGCCCGCGTGGGGAACGCCGATGCCGGAGAAGAACGTCGTGAAGGGGGACTCATTCGACGAGTAGGCGTTGTAGGGCAGCGCCAGTGCGAAGAGAACGACGGAGCCAACGTAGAAGAAGAAAATACGGATGACCATCGAGTTGATGGCCTTGGGCAGGATTGTTGCGGCATCCTTCGCCTCACCGGCTGCAACACCCACCATCTCGGTGCCGCCGAAGGCAAAGACGACGCCCAGGGTCAGGGCGAACACGGGGGCCAGGCCCTCGGGGAACCAGCCGCCGGACTCGGAAATGTTGTGGACGCCCGCGGTGTAATCGGCGACGTGCGCCTGCGTGATGATCGCCCAGATGGCGACAGCCATGAAGATAAGGATTGTCGCGACCTTGATCATCGCGAACCAGAATTCGGCCTCACCAAAGGCCTTCACGCTCAGCATGTTCAGGACGAACACGAGGGCCAGCGCGATGAGGGCGATCACCCACTGTGGGATGGCCTCGAACATTGTCCAGTAGTGCATGTAGAGCGCTACAGCGGTGATGTCAGCCATGACGGTGACGGCCCAGTCCAGGAAGAAGAACCAGCCGGTGATGAACGCGCCCTTCTCGCCCAGGAACTCGCGGGCGTAGGACACGAAGGCGCCCGAGGAGGGGCGACGCACCGCCAACTCGCCGAGGGCGCGGACCATCAGGAATGCGAAGACGCCACACACTGCGTAGGCGAAGGCGAGCGCGGGGCCGCCCTGGGCCAGACGGCCGCCGGCACCCAGGAACAGGCCGGTGCCAATCGAGCCGCCGATGGCGATCATCTGGATATGTCGGTTTTTCAGAGCCTTGTTATACCCGGCGTCTCCCGCATCGGTCGCGGTAGACACCTGGGTCTGATCCTTGTCAGACACGCGTGTACTCCAATCGGTGTTGAGGGGGCCATATGGCCGCGTGCAGACAGTTTCCTACAGTGATCGGCGTCTCGCCGGGGGTGGGCATATGCGCAAAGGTGGGTTGTGACCCGTGAAAAGACGTGCGGAGAGACGACGTCCCACCGCTCAAAATCAGGGGTTTTCACGAGGCCTCGGCGCGCTCGCGGGGACCCCCTCCGATGCCCGGTGGTGTGATCGGATTAATGCGGTAATCTCAGATGGTGAAGCGAATTGATCCCCATACTCATAGTGCTTACTCGGATGGAACGGACACGCCCGCGCAGCTCCTCGCGATTGCCGCCGAGGCCGGGTTGGACGCGATTGCGCTGACCGATCACGATACGACGACCGGATGGGACGAGGCTGTATCCGCTGTCCCCGACACTGGCGTCACCCTCATTCGGGGTGCTGAAATGTCCTGCTCAGCATCGGGCATCACCGTGCACCTGCTGGCCTACCTTTTCGACCCGGCCAGCCCCGGCCTCGTCGATAATTTCCGGCGAACCCGGGAGGACCGCGAGACGCGCGCCCTCCGCATGGTTGAGAACCTGAGCGCGGACTACCCGATCACGTGGGAGGACGTGCTCGCTTTCGCGCCCGAGGGAGGCCCCGTGGGACGTCCGCACATCGCCGACGCGCTTGTCGCCGCCGGTGCTTTCCCCGACCGCAGCGCCGCATTCGTCAAGGCCCTGCATCCGTCGGGTCCCTACTACGTGCACCACTGGGCACCCGACCCGGTCGAAGCGGTGCGCTGCGTGCGTGAGGCCGGGGGAGTGCCCGTCCTGGCACATCCGCGCGCCCGCAAGCGTCAGCGGCTGCTGCCCGAGGACGTTATCGCGCAGATGGCTCAGGCGGGTCTCTTCGGTATCGAGCGTAACCACCGCGACCACGCTCCTGAGGATCGCGCCGACGTTGACCGCATCGCCAGGGAATTGGGACTCGCGGAGTTTGGATCCTCCGACTACCACGGCACCGGCAAGCCCAACCGCATCGGCGAAAACACGACCGACCCTGACATCATCGCCGAGGTTATCGCGCAAGGGAGCATCGAGGTGGTGCAGCCGTGAGCCTCTTCGACGTCGCCCTCTTCGCCACCGCCTTCACGACGCTGACGGTCATCATGGACCCCATCGGCACGGTGCCGATCTTCCTGGGACTCACGTCTCGTTATTCCCAGGCCAAGCAGCGGCGGGCAGCGATCCAGGCGACCTCCGTGTCCTTCGGTGTCATCCTGACATTCGCGATCCTCGGCGGACAGATCCTGCGCCTCCTCAGTATTTCGATGGAGGCGCTGCAGCTGTCCGGCGGTGTTCTGCTGTTCCTGGTCGCCATGGAACTCCTCATGGGCACCGACTCTTCGACACCTGATACGGGGGACGAAAGCGTCAACGTCGCGCTCGTTCCCCTTGGGACGCCGCTGCTGGCTGGTCCCGGCTCGATCGTCGCCGTCATGGTGGCCGTTGGGCAGGCTGGAGCGAACGTCGGATCGTGGATCGCCGTCGTCCTGGCCGTGGTGCTGGCGCACGTCGTCATGTGGCTGACGATGCGCTTTTCGCTCATCCTCTCTCGGCTGCTGGGACCCGGGGGCATCATGCTGTTGACCAAGATCTCAGGTTTGCTTCTTGCTGCTATTGCAACGCAACTCATCATGGAGGGAATTTTCAAGTTTATCGCGACGTTCCAAGGTTCTTGAACTTTTTAGAAGGGCGTGAATTACTCGGTATTTGAGTTAAATTCTGATGTGACGGACAGGGTTGTCTGGTGTGATTTTAGGAAAACCCTTCTCGATGGTCAGGAAGTGTTGTAGAGTAAGGGTGAATCCCTGATCTGACACTCCCAGTGCCGGTCAGGGTCGTGCATTTATCCCGCATCACACCCGTTTCAGGAGAGATCATGAAGAAGACGACTGCCTCCCTGTTCGCCGCGACGGCGGCTTTTGGCATCATCGCTGCTTCCACCGGCATTGCTTTCGCAGCTGAGTCTCCGATTGGTGACGGCGCGAAGGGGAACCCTTCCATCGGTGAACCTTCGAAGGGTAACCCCTCCATTGGTCAGCCCACTCCCTCGCCTTCCACCCCGGTCGTTGGTCCCGAGGAGCCGCCGGCCCCCGTCGACAACACGCCTACCCCCGAGCCGTCCAACCCCGGCCCCGGTCCGGATCAGCCCTCGACGCCTACTCCCGAGCCTCAGACGCCCACCCCCGGCGAGGAACCCTCTGTTCCCGAGCCGGCCGCTCCCGGTTCTGGGACCGGCGTGACCACCCATGGCGAGGTGACCCCCGCCGAAGGTCTGGCTCCTGTGAGCGTTCGTTCCGGTATCCGTCACTCGAACGAGCCTGCTGAGGCTTCTACCCAGATGCTGGCAAACACCGGTTCCTCTGCGTCGATCGCTGCGGGCGCTGGTGTCATCGCCCTGGCTGGTGGTGTGACCCTCGTGATCGCACGCAAGCGTCACTGAGGTTTTTGCTTGACAAAATCCGCGGGTCCGCTCGATTCGAGCGGACCCGCGTTTTGTCTAGTTTTTGCAGCTCGAAGCTACTTTATGCACAAACGTGCATGGATGTGCCGCAGATTTGCAACGAAAACGAGGTGTTTCGCCTTGAACTGATATGCGCGTCACATGCACAATGGGAGTACCGAAAGTCACCATGAATTGAGCCCTCATGATGAACCGGTAATGGAAAGTGGCATCGCTCGCCCGAGGGGTGCCACTTTCCTGTATATGTGCCCCTGCGGGCAGTGCCCCCGCAGGGGCACACCCCTGATGTTCGGCACCTCCGTTGTGGTGCCCTATCGTGTGCGGTGCTGTGCTCTCCGGGACTGGGGGAAGCCTCGGCCCTTGCGCTTCTCTCCACCCGGCCAGTTCAGTGTTCGTGCGGTCATTTCGCGATGCTCGTGAGTCTTCGCGCAGGTCCGGCCTCGAGTGAGTTGGTAGGGGAGTGTGGGGGTTGGGTCTTTAGTCATGGGGCCTTTCCGGGGGGTGTAGTTGGTCACGTGAGAGTGGGTGGTGAATCTCGCAGAGAGTGGTCAAAACAGGGAATTAGCTGCGCGGATCGGTAATCTGTAAGGTGAGGCCCGATCCCTACCCGGGGCTCGCCGCTTGGCGGGAGGGCATAGACACGAAAAAGGAAGTCATATGACGCTGGATCTGACGCAGTCGCTGCCCTCGCATGTGCGTGCGACCTCCGGGCGCCCCGTTGAAGACTCGACTCTGATGGAGGTGTGGCAGGGTCTGTCCGCTGCCATCGTCGATCAGATCGCTGACAACTGGGCCGCCACCACCGAGCGTTACGCCAAGGGCCGTCAGGAACACTACTTCTCCGCTGAGTTCCTCATGGGTCGCGCCCTGCTGAACAACCTGTCGAACCTTGGCCTCGTCGAGAAGGCTCGCGAAGCCCTCGCCGCCTACGGCCTCGATCTTGGCCAGGTTCTCGAAGAAGAGCCGGACGCCTCCCTCGGTAACGGTGGCCTCGGCCGCCTCGCCGCCTGCTTCCTGGACTCCTGCGCCACCCTGGATCTGCCCGTGCGCGGCTACGGCATCCTGTACCGCTACGGTCTGTTCAAGCAGCTCTTCGACAACGGCT
>ERZ773265.1608-NODE-1608-length-11415-cov-2.805986_pt1 | contig 11415 bp, 18 predicted proteins | sample MGYA00580512_ERZ773265 | MGnify/ENA primary metagenome ERZ773265 (study PRJEB29015, sample SAMEA2738169) | human oral metagenome | biome: human oral; feature: human-associated habitat; material: saliva | place: China | collected 2183 ...
TTTCTATTGACAATCTAAATACGTATTTATATACTGACCATACTGTTTAACAACCCAATTTATGGAAGGTTTCGAAATGGCAACGTTTTCTTTAAAAGAGATGGCGTCTTCAAAAGAACTTAATGATGTCCGCAGGGGTGATTTGTATAAAATCGACCCGCGCTTTCTCAAAGAGGAGGAAGGATTCAATCTCCGGAATTACAACGCTCCGGAAGTGAAAGCACACATTGAGTCTCTGACAGAGAGTATGCTTTCCGGTGGCTATATCCCCCCTGTCGTTGTGCGCACAGACGGCAAAGGCAGCGTCTTTTTGGTAGACGGACACTGCCGCCGCCGTGCAGCGCTCGCCGCCATCGAACGCGGTGCAGAAGGTTTGATGCTGTCTGCCGTGAACTTCAAGGGCAGTGATGCCGACCGTGTCGAACTGATGCTCCGTTCCGACGAAGGATTGAAGTTTTCCCCGCTGGAAACCGCACACGGTTATCTGCGTTTGCACAGAATGGGGCTCACCGTTTCAGAGGTCGCAAAAAAAGTGGGCAAATCCCAAGCCCATGTCAGTCAATATATTACGCTGGCTACCTCAAATATGGATGTTCAAAATCTGGTGGCCGAAGAAAAGATTTCTGCCCATACTGCCATTACCACCCTGCAAAAACATGGTGTAGACAGTGGCGAAGTCCTGCGGAAGCAGTTAGACACCGCAGAGAAAAATGGCGACAAAAAAGTCACCACAGGCAGTATGCGCCCGTGGATTCCGCCCAGAAATACCGTCGTAGACCTGGTTGAGATTGCCAAAGAGGTCGAAAAGAACATGAGCTTTGATGACGACGACGGTTTGTGTCGAATCACCCTGACCCCTGAACAAGCCGACAAGCTTATGGCCATCATGGGCAACATCAACGATGCCGAGGAAAAGAAACGTAATGCCGACGCCCGCAAAGCACAGAAAGCTGCAGCGCAAGCCGACACGGCGCAAACAGTCGAAACTGACGGCAAAGGAGACTGACCATGTGCGAACCCTATAAGCCCATCCGGCTTAACAGGCTGACAGTGGCGGGGGCAGAGAGTGTCTAAAAAATCCTACGACAAGCACAGGGAAAGATACCTTGATGCCGCAAAAGCCTTCCAAAAAGAACGTATCACCCAATCCAACAGGTTGGAAATACGTCATCAGGATGCGGAACTGATTCGCGCCGTCAGGGAGGGGCTGAAGGGTCTGAAAGGGCGCAGTATGGCCGAAAAAATACTGATGCTGCTCGAGCATTATTACGCCCACCCTTCCCTTCCTGCCGACCGGAAGACCGACAAGAAAACAAACTAATGCGGGGATTTCCCTTTATCATCCTATGCCGCCCTACACCTTTTTTGCCGCCTCTCTGACCCTTTTTGCCGCCTCTGTATTGTTGCACCGGTTTGTACATTTCGGGGAGCGCAAAATATTCAGCGGCTCCTTTTCAATCCTGTGCGCGGCCGTGCTGGTGTTGTTGGCCAGGCATGCCCATGTTGTTGTATTGTCCTATATGCTGATGCTGTGGTTTGCAGGTACGGCTGTTGCCCTGCGCTGGCGTATCTATAATCGCGACAAGGGTACCGCCATCCTGTCCGACACGTGGGAAAGGGTGCGCGAATGGAGAATCATGAAATTGGCACTGCTGGGCATGGCGGTTTTGGCGGTCTTAACGTTTACCCGGCTCTATCTCGTTTCACCGTTTACAGTGGCGTCATCATCCATGTATCCGACACTGCCGGTGGGAAAACGTTATTTGTCTCAACCGGTCGGAGACAGCAATATCCGCCGCGGCGACATCGTGTTGATTAAGGCGGATATCCGGTTGATGCCGCCCGATGAGGCAATACACACCAGCCGATTCAACGACTGGTTTAAAGGCCTTCACCCTTCCCTGCCCGGGAGGTATGAAACGATACTGGCCAAACGTGTTATCGCTATCGGAGGTGATAAAGTACACATCAACCGCTACGGTATCCTTTCCGTAAACGGACAAACGGAAAAACACCTACGGGAGGAAAAACGCAGCGACGGCTTCCTTTATGCCACGGGCAGCCTTTACCGACAGCGGATTCGGCTGAACGGACATCCCGCTGCCGACCATGTTCTGGGACGGGACAACCGCGACTGCACCACCGAACCTGACGGGCTGACCGGCAAGGCATTGACCTGCACTGTGCCATCAGGCCGCCTGTTTTTAATGGGGGACAACAGGGATGAGAGTTTGGACTCCAGATATTTCGGTTCGCTGCCCGCCGCCAATTTGGTAGCACGGGTAAAGCCGGACTAATCCTATTTAAGCAACCAACGGCAGATTGACGACCCCACATAGGACATTCCTTGTTATGGATTTTCATCATTTCTATAAGACGCTACAACAACAGGAGCGTAAACACAAACACGGCCTCTACCGGATGGATGAAATCTGCCGATGGTTTGAAGGCGGTAGCAGAAGGCAAATTCAATACTTTGTTAAGAAGGCGGTTCGGCAACGCCTGTTACTCCGAATCCATCGCGGAATCTACCGTGTGGCAGACACCGATACGCCCGTCCATGCCATGTTTCCTCATCTTGTAAAGGCCCTCCGACCTCGCGCGGTCAATTATGTTAGCCTGGAAAGCGTGCTGTCTGCTCACGGCATTATTTCGCAGATTCCGTTTGTTATTACAATGACCTCGACAGGGAAATCCGGCAGGTACGATACTGCGGTGGGCTCTGTCGAGTTTGTCCATACGAAAAAGGACGTCAAACATCTGTCACACCATCTGGAAGAAGCCCAAGATGGCTTGGTTTACGCGGATGCGGAGTTGGCATACAGGGAATTGAAACGACTCAACCGAAACTTGCACCTGGTTGATATTGAAAGCTTGAACGAGGCCTTATCATGATTGGAACACCTTACCAGAAAAAAGTCGCTGCCGCAGTTGCTGCATATCCGAGAAACATTGCCCCTGTTGTAGAAAAGGAGCTTCTTCACTACGAAATCCTAAAGTTTTTAAGCGCGAATGGGTATTTGGACAAGCTGGTGTTTATGGGCGGCACTTCCCTGCGCCTGTGCCACGGCGGCGTCCGATACAGCGAAGACCTGGACTTCGTTATCAAGGACGGCTTCGATATTAATGCCATGCGTACCCTTGGCGCCTCCCTGAAACAACACTTCGAGCAGGATATCGGTGTCAATTTAAACGTAAATGAGCCGAAATACCTGAAAACCGGCGAAAGGAACGCCGAGGGCATTAATGTAGACAAGTGGCACTTCAGTTTTGAAACCAATCTTCACCGCAGAGACCTCCCCCGTCAAAAAGTAAAAATGGAAGTGGCAGACGTGCCCGCCTACACTTCTGTGCCTACCCGTATTACGAACAACTATCCGGTGTATTTAAGCGATAACGACCAAGTCGTCCTTTATGCGGAGAGTTTGGAAGAAATTTTAGCCGATAAGGTCGTGGCTTTTAACGCAACCGGGGCGGACCGAATTAGGTATCGTGATATATGGGATATCCAGTGGCTTCTCAACAAAGGTACCACCTTAAACATGGATTTCGTCTCAAAAAAAATCAATGACTATCAAATTCAGGATATGCACGGCAAGGTGGCGACCCGGTTGGGCCAGTTGTCCGACATCATTTTAGGCGAAACCTTCTCTGCAGAGATGCAACGCTTTTTGGAGCCCGATGTTTTGCAGGCTACGCTAAAAGACACTGACTTTAAAAATCAGTGCATCCAAAAAATGACGCCCTTGTTGGAAAGGGTATGCGACTCTTTGGAACCCCCTCACGACGAATTATCGCCATCATGACCGGTTTACACCCCTGCCTATTTTTTAATCAATAGGCACAATTCTAAATCTTTCAATATCTTATATGATTCATTTTGAGGATTCTCCACCCATTTTGGGGATAACTCGGCGGAATAATTGAGAAAACACCCATCAAACATATACGCAATATTTCTTCATTTTGCTATTGACTAGTGAAGAATATCTGCGTATAATGTTTTTCATCTTGAAAGGAACAGACAATGACGCTGACAGAATGGTTTGTAAACGGCAATACGGGGGAAAGTAGTAGAACCCTGGCTTTATGGCTCGCCGAAGGAAAACGGGCAAACAGAGTCAGTTATCCTTTTGACCCCGCCGATTTTAACCGCTGTGTCCGCCTATTGGAGGCAGTGCCTGCTTTACGTGCAAACCTGCATACGCTGCCGCAACTTTCAAAAGAGTGGGCCGCACTTTACGACAACTGGAGTATCTTGGAAGAAACCCTGCGCAAAGAAATGGAAGAAGGGTTTACTGCTCAGGAAACATACCGTCTGATGCGGCAGATTTTAGAATCCGTTTGAACATAGATACTCTCTGTTTATTTGATTGAGGAGTTTTTGATGGAATTAGCCAAAGCCAGAAAAGACGACATCGACGCATTGGGATGTCTTGCCGGTGCCGTCGAGACCATGCGGGACGGTGGCGTTCCTCCCGAAGAAGAGGGCGACGACTGGGAAGAAATCGGACATTCTTTGATGTGGCTGCTGGATGACGACCTGTCCCCCTCGGAACAGGAAGAAGCCTTATCCATTTGCCAACGTTGCCTGCGCCATTTGTTTAGAATTGCCGATAAAGGCAACCTTCTACGTGCCGCCACCAATCTGGATGCCGTCTTTATGCCGGGAAACAAAATTATTAACCCCGATTCCGACATATTGGAGACACATCCCGACATTGACCGCGGTTTGGCAGATACCCGCCGTCTGGATTGGCTGTTCAACCCCGAAAACAAGGATGCCGCCTCCGCCCTTTTTGCAAGCTGCGTCGACAAGCATTCCGACAGTGTTCGGGCTGCCATTGACGAAGCCCTAAAACAATCTTAAACCCGCCTATTATTTATTGATAACTGGAGACCAATCATGGCTAAAAATCTTTTCAACCCGCCCAAAACAGTAGAAATGAACCTTATCGGATTAAATGGTAACGGGTCCTTTTTGGTCTCCGCATTTAGCCGTGAGGCCCGAAAACAAGGCTGGACACCTGAAGAAATTCAAAAAGTCGACGTCTATGCTAAAAGCGAAGATTACGACCATCTTGTGCAGGTTTTAATGGCCCATACCGAACCTGTATACAATGATGAGGACGAAGATGGTTATGCAATGGAAATGTCGCCCGAACAGGCGAGCGCCCTTATCAATCTGCGTAAAGCATGGGAATTTTACCAATCTTGCAAATCTGACAAAGAGGCCGGTTCAACCGGTGCTCTTACGGATGCAGCAGAATGGCGAGACAACGCCATTCGCGAACTCCTGGAATGTACCGATTTTACTCTCTTACAGGCAGAGGAAGATTGAAATGGCTGCATACGTTCATGCTGAAAATATGTTGCTGTTCGCACAGGATGCGGCGAACAGTGAGACTCCCTGGATTCACTGGCAGGTGTCCGAATCCTGCACCCTGCGAAACGGAGTCTGGGAAGAAGACTGGGAAAACTTGGTCGGGATACCCGACTGGCACCCCGACGTCAAATACCGTCGGCTACCTCATGCTCATATGGTCGAAGTAGGGCGTCATGTTTTTCCCACACCTCTTGAAACGACCGTTTTAAAGGGGACGTCCTATTATTTTGTCCAATCGGAGAATTGCAACCGGTTTGAAGTCGGCAACGACATCTGGTCAGATTCAAACTCGGATGTGAAAAGGTTGTCCCGCCGAATTTGCCATCTGTCACGAGAGGCGTGCCAGGCTCAAGCAGATGTCCTGAATGCCGTTTGCCGCGGGGATGTCGAATAACCCCCTTTATTTTGAAACCATACTTTTTTACAGACAGGAAGTAAATCATGACGTATACCGTTTGCAAGAAAGTTCCGAAGGACTGGCAAGGTCAGAACTACCTGCGGTGCACCCATTCTTACAACAGTAAAGCCTCCATGAGCTATCTGATGTATTGCGATGTTTTAAAGGCCATGCCGGACGGGCGCTTGAAAATCCGCGTGTACGGCGAACGTTGGCGGCATACCGAAGGCAGCCGCATCCGTTATGTCTCCCCCTTCCGTGTTTCTCCGGTATCTCAATTTACTTAGTCCGCAATAACTCCTTTTTTTCATTTGCCCCCTTAAATATGAATCAACACAATCTTTCCCTTTTAGAAGACGGCGCCATCACCCCCATAACGGCAGATGACTTGGTCCAACTGGCAGACTCTTTTCCCGATACCAACGTTGCCCTGTTGGACTTGCGCTCACGGCAACTGCGGTTTGAAATGTGCCGCCGGATGGTTTCGGAATGTGAATTTTTTAACGGACACGAGATTAAAAATTTGCTCAATCTCTTGCCGGGGGTAAATCGTGAGTTTTTGACATCTATACTCGCGATAGCCGAATACCGTGCACTTGGGCTGTCTTCTGCCACCTCCCTCTTCGATGACGAGAAACAAGCACGTCTTCGACAGGAAATAAAGCGTTTGCTGACTCCGTACGGGGTCGATGCAGCCGAATCGGTTTCGGAGGCGTATATGGCCTCCAGAACAGCCAATTCGTTTGCATTCCCCGAAGTCGGGTATACCCCTGCGAATTTGGATGCGCTGCTTAAATCGGCCTCCTTTACCCGGCAGGATTGTGCGGACGCATTGGGGGTTTCCCTGCGCAGCGTGCAAAGCTGGTGTGCGGCTTTGGATAATCCCAGCCATGCAGACATGCCCGCTAAAAAATGGGTTGCGTTACAGAAGATGTTGCTGACAAAATTACAGGCCCTCCCAAACAAGGAAAACGCTTTATGAAATATACCCCTGCCCTACCCCAAAGCGAAGACGAGCCATTCCGTCCATACGGGGCGGCTGAAACACCATCACTCAAACTGTCTTTTACCCGGGAAGAAGTTTTGGCATCCGCGCAACGTGTGATGCAAACACACGAGGTCGAAATTCAAGCCTTGTCACAAAAATAAAATGGAGTTGTGTTATGCAGATGATGAGTACCGAGTGGGTCTGTGAGGTTCACGATGCCATCCTGAAAACCACTTCAGGTCTCAAGGGAAGTGTCGATACAAACCGGCTCAACAGCGCCTTATCCCGCATTGACCAAAGGATGGCGTATGACAACCTGTCCGATGTGTTCGACGTAGCCGCCCTTTATGCGGTCTCTATCGCCAAAGCCCATGCGTTCTCAGATGGCAACAAGCGGACCGCCCTGGTCACCATGCTGGTTTTCTTGGATATGCACGGAATTGAAGTCCCGCCCGGACAGGGGCTCGACGACCTCATGGTAACGGTAGCGGCGAGTGAGGTTTGTGAAGGCCGCCTGTCGGAAATCATGCGGACCTTAAGCGGATATACAAACAGCAACATCCTGCCTGCCTGATTACGACAACCTTTCGTATATTTGTATAAATATGCAGAAATACGTCATATATACTGTTGTATTATGTGTTTATGTTGCATATAATATCTTCTATGGAAACAAGTTCAGGTCGGAACGGAGGAGGCTCAAGTGACTACTCAACTTTACAATATCAAACCTTTTGATTATCACAGTAATGCTTATGGGTACAAGTTTCACAACCTCGAGGATATCGTTGCCGAAATCAACGACAGCAAAGATTGCACTGTTCATACTCCTGAATTCATGAGTGCCTCTTATGCTTTTGCCGCACAAGAAGAATCCGGGAATCCACAAGAACCATATGCATGGAACGAACATTTGGCCGTCTTAAGCGATGCCGGAGCCGAATTTGGCCATCGCGAGGCAATCTTGCATTGTTGGCTGTTCGTAAGGCAACAGCACCAAGAGGTGGTGGACCGCTGCAACGATATCCTTCATGCTTTCAACGTAGAAATCATTACCCCTGACGAGCTGCCTTAGCGGTTTTTCATTCCCGCGTTTCCTTTACACAACCCGCGCCTCGGGGTTCTGGGGCTGGAAATTTAGTCATGAACACAGTTAAATACCACCTCTCCCACGACGGTAACACTATCGGTTTGTTTGACAGCCTTATTGAAGCCGAACATGCAGCCGCACGCGATAACGGCTGGACAGATGCTGAAATCGCTGAAAAGTGGGAATCCGTTAAAGCTGATTGCGCCAAATATGGTGGCGACCCTTTGGGAAACAACGGCCGCGATAGCCTTTATTTCTTTGTGAAACTGAAACTGGACGAACAAGGAAATATCCTTACCGTCGATGGCGAGCCGTTTGATGACTATATCGAGTCCATTTCCGTCGAGGTCGACGGGAGGTCTGATTTCGAAGACACAAAAATCAGAATGCTGAACTATTTTCTGAAATGAAAACGAAGAGGTGGAAAGATGAAAAACGAGAAAAAGGTGTGGGACGAATTTCGACCGTATGCCTATATGATTGAACATCGCCAGTTGGATATGCCCATTAGTCAGGCAAAAGAGGCTGCTTTCGCATTAGACCGTTCCTTAAAACTGAAGATTATGGCATTGAGACTTTCGGCTGTAATTTTCGCAGGTCTTATGATGTACGGCTTGTGGTGGGCTCTGTCTATCGAACCGAGACCGTTACCGAAACCGTTTGTCTATTTTGCGATGGTAAACCTTTTTCTTGCTTGCATGCTTGTGCCTGAGAATACCATTATCCGGCGCTGGAGAGAGTGTCGTGAGTATCGTCGTGTGGAAAGCATGGCAAATGATTATCTGCGCTACAAACAGGTCAGACCATCTTTGAGTGTTGCCGAATACGGCAATATGTGTCTGGACGAATATAGAATGTAACGGGGGATTTTATGTTTTCTGCTCCCGCCATGTCCGAAGAGACATTGAAAAGCATTCAGGAAATGAATGGAATCCTTCCGTCCCACCAGTTGTCGCCCTACATTAAGGTTCTGCCAGACGGTCATTGTGCCTACCTGCTTCCGCTTATGTACACAACAGCCTTGTGCTTGGGTGCAACGGAAACAACTGCCTATCGTTTCCGGTTTTGCTTCCCGAACATAGAGGATGCGATACGGGCATTTAACGAGGTTCAGCGCGTGGACTGGATTCCTCCCTACGGCTGGTGTGCCGCGCGGCCGGAAGGCCGCCTGATGCAGGAGAAACACCTAATCCAATGTGTTCATACCGAGAAAGCGGATACACGGATTGCTTTGGGCTGCCGACATTTTATGAATATTGCCACGGCCACTCAGAGTACAGCCTATTGCAAAGAAGCATTCATGTCTTATGTTCAAGCAAAGGAGATTCCTTTCCCCGCAGAAAGTAAGGCACCCTATCTTTTCGCATGTTTCGGACACGATAAGGACAGACGCACCTTAATGCTGAAATCTGACGAGGTTGAGAAACGAATCATCAAAGAAGGCCGTCCGGTTACTCTGTACGAACCTACACTGTACAGGCTCTGGCATATAGGAAGTGTCGGTTTTGACGGGGTGGCAGATTTTTTCAATCAGCTACCCGAAACATTTGATGAGGCTGTTTTTTTGACCGCCATTTCCAACGGACGAAGAGTAGACCAATAGGACCGAAAGTATGAAAGACGAAAATGTCCATAGGAATAATAACAACTGTTCTGGTGCCCCTCCTTTTGATACTTTCCTTTTTCACAGAAAAAAAACAATTAAAAATCAATTTAGTTAGACATGCAAAATTTTCTCGGAATCAACATGGATACAGATATTAATACTCAACTTAAAGAAAAAATGAGGCTTGCGAAGGAATTTGCGGAAAGTCGAGATGTCTTTTCTCAGGATAGCGTTACGGCGGATACTGCAAATATTGCCGGGCATCGTGCAGAAAAACAACCAACACCATACACTTTGGTTGCGGAAAAGTGGGCACTGTATTCAGAAACGCCCGATTTTATTGAAGCCCTAGAAGGAAAATTGGGGCGAACAGAGCGAATTCGGGCAAAAGAGGAAGCTTATACTGCACTGATGGAGCAAGGCGCACCTAAATCCTACATTTTTCGTCTGATTTCTCATTTGATATTTCAAGAACAACACCGAAACAAAAATCAAATTAATGACCTTCTGACACCTCTTACATTACAGGAATGGGATGAAAACCTAGAAATCTTTTTTTCTGTTTGCCCGGTAGACGAAGATAATTCTGCCTTTGCAGGTGAAATCCAATGGGCAGTTTCCTCTGCATTATGGAAACTGAGCATAAGTTGTTCCCCTGAGTTTAGAATGGAATACCTAAACAATAAGGCCTATGTCAGACGGGGGCTTACTCTAATCTTGAAGAAAACAAAATACAATTTTTCCGAATTGGCCCGATGGAGCGACCTTGATGAAGCACCCACCTTATTTTTTCCAGTCGGCAGAAATTCCGCCCTCTCTTTCGGGCATGCAAATTTGATGCTGGAGCCGGTTTTCCTTTTGTGCGAAACCTTATCAGAAAACGGATACCCGGCAGATGCTTTCTATATCAAACAGATGCACCGTTTCAATCTGAAAAAAGCAGGGTATCACATAGCGTATCCGCTGACTTTCAGGGAGGATATCCGAGCGTCCCTCAAAGATGCACCCTCTGCGACAGGTTTATTCCTCATGCTGGGGCCCAAAAGATGGAGAGCCGGACATTTGGCGGCCGACCCTTTCTTTGTTGCCAACATTTTGTTGTCTACAAAAAGGGACGATATTGTTGAGCAAATGCATCGGGAAGATTGTGATATGGCGGTCCAGCGTCTTCATCACAACGGGGTCAAGGCTGTGTTTCAAGAATGGGATTCTTTCATAGGATTGCCGATGCAAATTGACGGCATGAGATACGATGACCGTTTCTGTCTACGAGTCACATTAGGTCTTCTTACCTTATTTTTTGCTCTTTGCGAAGAGGTGGTCGCAAACCTTGCTGAAAATTATACAAGAGAAATTGCGGAGATTTTGAAGGAAGGATTACAGGACATTTCCCAGAATCTAACAGATAGGTATACCTTTTCAGAATGGCTGGATAAGCTTCACGATACTTTCTTGAAAATGATGGACAACCTGGTCGATGTCAATAAAAAATATAAAACCGCACTCCAGCTTTGTGAGACCGTGACCGACAACTTTAATTTCGAATAATCTTTGAATTTGAAGATATAAAGGCATTGACTTCCCACAATCCTGCTGTCCTGAAACAGGTCGAATTGGTTAAAACCCAGATTCGGGAAGAAACCGAACAGCCCAAGGGGCTTAAAGAGCATGCGCAGAATTGGTGGAAGGGTGTTTTGCCAATTCTTACTTTTCATAGTATCCTATTCCTTTGTGTTTTTATTCCTCAACTCAGACCATCAAAAAAATAATTAAGCACACATGGGCGCCCCGACTGGGGCGCCCATTAAAATATCTTCCGATGTTTGCCGATATAATATTCTTTATTTCATCCTGTCCAATCGGTTAACCATCTCTATGATTCAAGACACCTCTTCTACTGAAACCTCTATTTTCGAAAGTTTGCCCGATTTCGGTCAGGAAGCAGTAC
>ERZ773265.1609-NODE-1609-length-11407-cov-7.297745_pt1 | contig 11407 bp, 12 predicted proteins | sample MGYA00580512_ERZ773265 | MGnify/ENA primary metagenome ERZ773265 (study PRJEB29015, sample SAMEA2738169) | human oral metagenome | biome: human oral; feature: human-associated habitat; material: saliva | place: China | collected 2183 ...
GGACGACGAAATCGAATTCTAACGAATTACCGATTTCTGTCCCACTCTCTTTTCTCATTCTAACTCCCCTTGACCTCAATCTTGAGTCTGCTTTGACGACCATCCTCTCGGCTGGCGCAAAGGTAAAAATTCAATTCTTGCTGACCTGTGAAAGCCAAGGTTGATAAGGTCAGCTCTTTGTTGCTCTCGCCCGAAGCAAAGCTCACATCCCAGATCTGATCCTCATAAGCCGTTCCGTGCGTTCCTGTGCCAGGCTCCGTAACCAGTCGAATCTGCTCTGCCTGCTCCAGTCCATCTAATCGACGCAGACTAATCTGGCTTGATTGCCCCCCAATTACTGTGTCCGCTGCTTGTGAAAGCACCAAACCAGAAGGCCTCTTCTCTTCCTCCATAATCGCTGGTGTCCTGTACACGCCCAGCTTACTCAATAGTGGCAAGGCTTGGAAATCCGTTAAAATCAAGCGCAAGTAACGAGCCTCAACCATTTCGCCCAAAAGCAGACGCTTATAGCCAATCGTCTGACCACGGGCAAATACAGTCCAGCCATCCTCTTTCTTAACCTCTAAGATAAAGCCTGCGACCCGTTGCCCTTTGGCAATCGGTTCTCTGATTTCTAGCAAATTAAAAGTGCAACTGCGACCTAGGTCAATCTCCAAGACATAAGAGGTTTCCTCTTCATTCGGAGCCCAGAAGCTATCCCTTTGACCATCCGTCAGATTGCTTGCTGGATAGCCTGCCCTTTCACTGCTACTTGTGACTTCGGCCTCCGCAGCCAAATCTTCATCGTAAAGGCTAGAGATAATCTGATGAAATTCCTGCAGGCGCTGGACATCAACTTCCGCCAACAAGCCCTCCTTGGTCGGAGGCACATTGAGCAGAAGCGGTGTCCCCCGCCCCACCGAAGCCAGATAAATATCCAGCAAATCCGTCAAGGACTTGGGTTGCTGACTGTCATGATAAAACCAACCCGAACGCAGGGAAACATCTGCTTCCCCGACAGAATAGTGAGTACCGTCTGGATCGCCATGGCAAAGATAGACAGGCGGTGTCTGCTCACTCAACTTTTCCGGTCGAATCTTCTGCCACAAGGGATCGCCAGCTCGACCACTTTCATTTCCAATCCAACGCAATTCAGTCGCCTCGGTTGAAAAAATGACAGCGTCCTTTTGATAGCGACGAATGGTTTCAAACCAAGCGTCAAACTCATAGGAAAGCTTTTGCGCACCTTCTCCACGAGCCCCATCCATCCAGATTTCGATAAATTTTCCTTTATTACCATAAAGCGGATTGCTCAAGATTTCTTCTAATTGCCGCTGATAGTACTCATTGTAGGCTTTTTGAGTATCTACATGATAGAGCGGGCTGTGGGCATCCCAAGGCGACAGATAAAGCCCCAAATCCATATCATACTGACTGGCTGAGCGGGAAATCTCCGCCAAGAGATCCCCCTTGCCATCTCTCCACGGACTGGCAGCCACCGTGTAGTCTGTATAGCGGCTCGGATAAAGAACAAAGCCATCGTGATGCTTGACCACGACAATGACCCGTTTAAAACCTGTTTCTTTCAGAACCCTGATCCACTGGTCTGTATCCAGTTTAGTCGGATTGAAACGCTTGGGATCTTCTTGACCATTTCCCCATTCCTGCTCGTAAAATGTATTGATGCCAAAATGGATAAAAGCGGCCAATTCATCTCGATGATAAGCCAGCTGGGCTGCCGAAGGCAAGGGGCCAAAATCCGCAATCTCTTCTATTTTCTTCATAAGTCTCGCTATTCCTCATTTCTTCCTAGTCAATCTCTTCTCTAGCTCCACTATAGCAAAAAAAGAAGACGCTAGCAACGCCTCCTTTTCGACTTCCTAAAAAGCCACTCATTCTTCTATAATTTGTGGAAGACTGAAAATCCTGACCTAATCTTTGCAAATCGTTTTTCTGATATCTCAGAATTTCAAATTCCTTTGAGTGCCTTTAACATCCCCTAGCATAATAATCTTGACAAACCTTAGTCAATCACAATCAAGGCCTTAATGGTCTTCCGTTCGTCCATATCTTTATAGGCTTGGTCAATCTCTTCCAGTTTATAGCTGGAAGTAAAGACACGGCCTGGATTGATGTCGCCATCAAGAACTGCCTTAAGCAAGATTTGCTTGTCATAGGTGGTGACAGAGGCTGCACCACCTGCCACTGTGATGTTTTGAGCAAAGGTGGAACCAAGGGCACGATTATTATAGTGGGGAACACCAACAAAACCTAATCGACCACCATTATGGAGGACTCCAAGGGCTTGGTCGACAGCCGCTTCTGTTCCGACACATTCAAGCGCAGCGTCGGCTCCGCCGCCAAGGATTTCGCGTACCTTGGCAATGCCTTCTTCTCCACGCTCAGCGACCACAGCTGTCGCTCCTGATTGAAGCGCCATCTTTTGTCGGTCTTCGTGACGGCTCATGAGGACGATTTGGGAAGCTCCCCGCATCTTAGCCGCGATAACAGCACATTGTCCAACAGCGCCATCCCCAATGACAACTACCTTGTCGCCTGGTTTAACATCTGCCACACGCGCCGCATGGTAGCCTGTCGGCATGACATCAGCCAGCGCCAAGAAGGACTTAAGCATCCCCTCTGAATAGTCTGACGGCTGACCCGGAATCTTCACCAAAGCCCAGTTGGCATACTCAAAGCGCATATATTCCGCTTGCACCCCATCTGACCAGTTATTGCCAATATGCCGGTCACAAGTCCCGTCATATCCTGCTCGGCAAGCGTCGCAGTCCCCACATCCATGAGTAAAGGGAGCAATGACAAAATCGCCTACTTTCACAGTCGTTACTGCACCACCGACTTCCTCGACAATCCCGATCGCCTCGTGTCCACTGTTCATGCGCCCAGGCTTCACCTGCTCATTTCGATAACTCCACAGGTCAGAGCCGCAGACACAGGTCCGAACAATGCGGATAATGGCATCATCTGGGTCTAGAATTTGCGGATGATCCATTTCTACTAGTCCAACTTGACCAGCCTTGAGATAAACTGCTGATTTCATTGCTTTTCTCCTTGTGTTTTGCTAACTATATTATATCACTTTTCAGAGACCTAGCCTAAGGGAAGGTAAAAGAGTTGCGTGACAATTTTCTTTCCCAGCAAGCCCTACCCATCACTTTTTAAAGCCGCTTTCTTAGTCCTCACTAGCTGAGGCCATACTCCAGCAATAGCTGCTGAATCCATCAAAATGACCTCTAGCGTGACTCGGCTAGAGGTCTGATTCACCTTGCTGATATGGGAGCAATCAGTTTATTCCATTCGGAACTGACTAACAACAATTGTTGATTATTAAATTTTTAATTCCTTTAAGCGCTAATGATTTTCTTTTATCTTAGCATTAGAAATATTGATCACAAAGCAACTATCGGTTAACATCTCGAAGACTGAAAACCATCTAAAAGCTTCTACTTTCTATCCCACTGTCATAATCAGATAGGCTAAGCAGGCCTACCCAATGATTTAACCAATAGTCCAGTAAAGCAACGACTTATATGTTACAAATAAATATATCAGCAAAGCAAATCGAATGCGAAATTAATTTTTTCCTTTCCCTATCTTTACTTATATTATACTCCTCCCACCAAAATATTGCAAGCGTTTACACTATGAAGTTTGGAAAAATTTAACTAAAAAGAATGAACATAAAAAAGTAAAGGAGACCCTAAAATGAGGTCTCCTTTAGACTGTAGTTGATTTCTATCAGCTACTATATATAATATAGCATAACCTTATTTCTCGTCGTCTTTATGAAGCATGTTTTTAACACCTTCAATAGCGCCTTCAACTGCATCTTTTGCATCTTCAGCAACTTCTTTGACTTTAGAAACAACTTTTTCAGCTGCTCCTTCTTTTTCAAGTTTTTCGTCACCGATTACTTTCCCAACACCTTCTTTGACAGCGCCTTTAGCTTGGTTGAATTTTTCTTCTGTTGACATAACTATGTCCTCCTTTATTTCTTTTTGTTTTTAATTAATGTACGCGAGCTTTTTCACTTGATGAAGCAGCATCTTTAACAGCTTCTACACCTTCACCAACTTTTTCTTGAACGGCTGAAAAACCACCGCTAAGACCAGATTTTGCTTTTTCGAATTGCTCTGAAGCAAATTCTCCTGTTGATTCAGCAACATCTGTCACTCGATCTTGAAGGCTAACTGAGTCAGCTTCATGTTGTTCTTTCGTTTTAATATCAACAACATTGACATTTACTTCAACAACTTCCAAATCAGTCATCTTAGAAACTTCTTCTGCAACGACTTTCTTGATCTCTTTATATAAAGTAGGAACATTCTTTTGATATTCTGCAACAACATTCAAGTCAACAGCTACTTGTTCTTTACCAACTTCAACATTGACACCATGAGTGACATTGTCAGAGTTGACCAATTTATCTTTTATGTTAGAGAAGAAGCCGCCGTCAACAGCCAGCAAACCTGAAACTTTCTCTAAAGAGAGACCGATAATTTTTTGAATGACCTTATCATCGTAAGTCAATTCACCTTTTACTTCATGAGCTGCTTGAGCAACTTCTTTTTTAGCAACATCTTTAACATCTTTATTTGACATGTTAAACTCCTTTATTCTTATTTAAATATATTACTCTTTTGAATATAATATCCAATTCCTGCCCCTAGAGTAGCGCAAATCAAGACAAATAGAGTCTTAAAGAAGCCAAAGGATAGGATAAAACACGCTAGAATAATGCCTGCTAATCCAGACAAGATTGGATATTGATATTTTTTAAACCATTCCATTTTTTACTTCCTTACTTTACACGACTAGTAGTTTTTTTAGCCGCTTCTTTTGGCTTGAAGTCTGAGACAGAGATTTTAAGCTTGACATTATGATTGATTCCGAAGAATTCTGTCAATCCAGACGCAATTTCTTCTTGAATCAACTGACTTCTCTTGATGATGTTTTCCGAAGGAACGATTGCCCCTTTAACGGAAACCATGCATTTGTTTTTACGGCTATTTACTGAAACTGTAGGATCTTTAATTAAACCGTGTTCTGTTAACAGACTACGAACAAACCCTTCAATTGCTGAATTTTTCAGCATCAGTTTCCCATCCGCATCAGCTAGCTGAATTTCCAAACGTCTCTTAGGATAAAAAGCTATCACTAACATCAGTAGTAAGATTAAGCTTGCTAAAACCACAGTGCCCCAGAAAACATACCTAGAAAGATAGTAGCCCACAAAAGGAATCTGCTTCCAAGTGAATAACTTCCAACTAAATAACTGGAGCCCCAGACCGCTGACTTTATGAAAGTCTAGCAAAACAGGAATCAAAATTGTCAAGATTAAAATACAGAAAATAAGGGAAAGTATTTTTCTTGATTTTGACATATTGAATCCTCACATCATTAAATTTTAAATTGTATTTTGAAAGTAAAAAGACAATTTATGCTTTTTTACCTACAAAAAATGATACAACAGCTACTACAATAACTGCACCAATGATAGAAGGAAGCAAGGCCATACCAGCCAAACTAGGACCCCAAGTTCCTAAAAGTGACTGACCGACAGCAGAACCAACTAAACCTGCAACAACGTTTGCAATAACACCCATTGAGCCGCCTTTTTTAGTGATTGATCCAGCAATAAGACCAATAACACCTCCGACAATAATAGACCAAAGCATATCGATTCTCCTTTCTAAATTTACTAAATCAAAATTCAAATCTTTTGATTAATGTGATTATATAATTTGCCAACTTGGAAACATAATAATTCAGCTTGGTTTTCTTACCGTTTATCTGTACTATAGATACGCAAAGATAAGAATTCCTTGTTCTATAGGCTTTTATCAGCATTTTTAGATATATTTTAGAGTTGTTAAACGAGGTTAAATGCATAAAATATGGTATAATTGCCTGATAATAAAAACACTATATAAAGAAAGATAATATTTTAATGCGAGAATTACTGTCTAAAAAGAGTCACAGGCAATTAGAACTATTAGAACTACTATTTAAAAACAAACGCTGGTTTCATATTTCTGAGCTAGCTGAACTATTGAATTGTACAGAACGTTCAGTAAAAGATGATTTATCCCATGTCAAGTCTGCGTTTCCTCAATTGATTTTTCACTCGTCCACTAATGGTATACGTATCATTAATACCGATGATAGTGATATTGAGATGGTGTATCACCATTTTTTTAAGCACTCAACCCATTTTTCAATTTTAGAATTCATCTTCTTTAACGAAGGATATGAAACTGAGAGTCTTTGTAAAGAGTTTTATATAAGCTCTTCCTCACTCTATCGTATAATCAGTCATATTAACAAAATTATAAAAAAACAATATAATTTTAAAATTAGTCTCAATCCTGCTCGGATTATTGGAGATGAGATTGATATCCGTTATTTTTTTGCACAATATTTTTCGGAAAAATATTATTTTCTTGAATGGCCCTTTACAGATTTTTCAGTAGAACCTTTGTGTAAGCTGTTAGCACTGGTCTATAAAGAAACTGCATTCCCTGTCAATTTCGCAACTCAACGAATGTTAAAATTGCTCCTCGTTACAAATTTATATCGAATAAAGTTTGGTCATTTCTTGGAAGTTGAGAAAGATTCTTTTAACAATCAATTGTTAGAATCTTTCATGCAGGCAGAAGGAATCGAAGACATTGTAGCGAGCTTTGATTCTGAATATCATATCTCTTTGAATAAAGAAGTGATAGGTCAACTATTTGTCTCCTATTTTCAAAAAATGTTTTTCATTGATGAAAATCTATTTATGAGCTGCGCAAAAACAGACAGCTATGTAAAAAATTCGTATCAATTATTAAGTGATTTAATTGATCAGATAGAAAGCAAATATAATCTTAAAATTGACAATAATGACAATCTTATTTGGCATTTGCATAATACAGCACATCTGCACCGTCAGGAACTATCTACAGAGTTTATTCTGTTTGATCAAAAAGGCAATACAATCAAGAACTTTCAAAATATTTTCCCTCAATTTGTTTCAGATATTAAAAAAGGGATTGAACATTACCTAGAGACTTTGGATATCCATAGCACACCAATGAAAGTCAACCATCTATCCTATACTCTAATCACTCATAGCAAACATTTAGTGCTGAATCTTTTACAAAATCAGCCTAAATTAAAGGTTTTAGTCATGAGTAATTTTGATCAGTATCATGCAAAATCAGTAGCAGAGACACTTTCTTATTATTGCAGTAATAATTTTGAACTTGAAGTTTGGAATAAATTAGAACTATCAATTGATTCTTTAAAAGAATCACCTTACGATATCATCATTTCTAATTTTATTATTCCACCCATTGAGAACAAGAGACTGATCTATTCCAATAATATTAATACGGTCGCACTCATCTCCTTACTTAACGCAATGATGTTTATTCGATTAGATGAGTGATTTAGACTATTTTGATAACAAAAAAACCGCAATCTAGCGGTTTTTATTCATTTATCTGAGCAAATTTTTGAAAAACGGATACGCCCCTGTGAAGACAGAGATATATCCGTTTAATAATTATTTACTGCTTATTCATTTTTTTAGCATTCCAAAAAATGGACAAGCCTATTCAAACAAACCATAATAGTCCGCTATGGTCATCTTGGCTTTTTCTTCCTGCTTGAGGTCTTGGATGATTTGCCCTTCCTTCATGACAATCAGCCGGTTGCCGTATTTGAGAGCATCCTCCATGTGATGGGTAATCATGAGGGCCGTCAGCTGGTCTCTGCGAACAAAGTCGTCAGTTAGCTCCATAAGAGCCACACTGGTCTTGGGATCCAGCGCAGCTGTATGCTCGTCCAAGAGAAGCAGTTCTGGACGCTTGAGTGTCGCCATGAGCAGACTCAAAGCCTGTCTCTGACCACCTGATAGAAACTCAATCGGCGTATCCAAGTGTTTCTCCAGACCATTGCCAATCTGATCAATGGTCTCCTGAAACTCCTGCCGATAGCTATTCAGCCGACGAGGGACTAGGCCACGGGATTCGCCACGAAACTTGGCAATCAGCAGGTTTTCCGCCACTGTCATCCGAGGAGCCGTTCCCATCTTGGGATCTTGAAAGACGCGCGATAAATATTTGGCTCTCTTTTCAGGTGAAAAGTTGGTCACATTTTCGCCCAAGATGTAAATGCTGCCGCTGCTCAGAGAGAGCGTACCGGCAATGACATTAAAAAGAGTTGATTTCCCTGCTCCATTGCCACCCAAAATCGTGATAAAATCATGCTCATGAATCTCCAGCGACACATCGTTTAGGATGACCTTTTCTTCATCAAAGCCGTTATTGACCCGCTTGCTGGCATTTTTTAATTCTACAATCGCTGTCATTTGCTTAACTTAGCTCCTTTAAAGAATTTATTTTTCAAGGTCGGAATCATGAGGCAGACCGCCAAGATAACCGCACTATAAAGACGGAGATAGCTCGTGTTGAAGCCAAGAGCGATGACACCCCAAATCAGAAACTGGTAGGCAATGGCACCAACCACAATGGTAATCAGGCGCTCAGCCAAGGTCAGACCCCTAAAAAGCACTTCTCCGATAATCAGACTGGCCAATCCGACGACGATAACCCCAATCCCGCGGGACACATCCGCATAGCCTTCCTGCTGGGCAATCAGAGCACCAGACAAGGCAATGACGCCATTAGACAAGATCATGCCCATCAATTCCATGCGGCCAGTATTGATACCGAAACTACGCGCCATATCAGGATTGTCTCCAGTCGCGATATAGGCCTGCCCTAGCTTGGTATCTAGGAAAAAGAGCAGAGCGACAATAACCAGACTGACAAAAATCAAGCCTGTCAGGAGATTGTTAATTTCTCCAGAGAAGGGCAAAAAGTCCTGAATCTGCTGAGTTCCCAGCAGACCTAGATTAGCCCGCCCCATGATCATAAGCATAATGGAATGGCAAGAGGTCATGACCAAAATTCCTGACAGCAGGGTCGGAATCTTGCCCTTGGTATAGAGAAGCCCGGTCGCCAAGCCTGCCAGACATCCCGCCAACACCGCAGCCGCCGTTGCCAAGAAAGGGTTCACCCCCTTGGTAATCAAGGTGACAGCTACCGCCCCACCTAGTGGAAAGGAACCTTCAGTCGTCATATCTGGAAAATTCAAAATCCGAAAAGTCATGAAAATCCCCAGACCTAAAATGGCCCAGACCAGACCTTGTGAAATAATGGAAAGAATCATCTTATTGTCCTAACTAAATTAAAATCGTATTCTATTTTAACACAAAAAAGCAGCCAATTTCAATGCCGAAATACCGACAGATAAATTGGCTTTCCTAGGTAATTACTGAACGACAGTCATTCGCCCTGTAGCAACGTCATATACTGCTCCTGAAATCTCTACATCATCTGGGATTAGAGGTGATTGGCGGAGAAGCTCCACGTCTTCCCGCACACTTTCCTCCACATCTGTAAAAGGAAGGAAATCCCGACCGCTAACATCAACGCCTAGCTCTTGATTGAGAAAAGCAGTAAATTCTTCATTTTTGAAAGTTTGTGCGCCACAATCCGTATGGTGCAAGACTACAATTTCCCGTGTGCCCATCTGCTGCTGTGAAATAACCAGCGAGCGAATCATGTCCTCTGTCACCCGACCGCCAGCGTTGCGCAAGATATGGGCATCTCCCAGCGCCAAGCCCAGAGCCTGGGCCACGTGTAGCCTAGAGTCCATGCAGGTCACGATTGCCACCTTGGTCTTGGGCTTAATCGGCAGGTGGGAGGTTCCATGCAGGTCCACATAGGCTTGGTTGGCCTTCATAAAATTTTCAAAATAGGACATTCTTTCCCCTTACTAGAATTTATTTGATAGTCAAACCATTTCCTACCATCTTATCATCTTTTGGATATTTTGTCAGTTTTCAGATCTAGATAAAGCAAAAATGTACGTTTTTTTATAAAAAATGGAAGAAAAATCTAAAAAAGGTGCGGAAATTCATCCACACCTTTCTATGAACCTTTTGCGATATAGCGACTGAGTGAGCCCGCAAAGCTTTGAAGATTGAGACTTTGAACATAGATTTCTCCGGTGCCTCGGAAGGTGTTTACAACTCCTTCTCCCGTTCCGATCGACTACCAGAAACCATTTTCTAGATGGATATTATAATCCAAAGACTGACTCCAAGCTACGACATGGGCATTGTCAATGGTCACTTCTTGGTTATTTAGCTCAATTTTCCTAATCGATCCATAGGCATTGGCCAAGAGAGTGCCCTGACCTTGAGTCGTCATGACGAAGAGGCCACCTTGACCGCCAAATATCGCCTTGCCAACAGACTGACGCTCCATGGTATAGTAAGCTGTCCCGTCCAGAGCTAGAAAGGCACCGTCATTGAGCCGGTACTGCTTTTCTCCCAGATAAAGTGGAATAACTTGGCCGGGAACTTCTGGTGCTAAAGCTAGGAAACCATTGTCAGACTGGGCGACAGCTTGGGTGATGAAGGTACTTTCACCCGACACCATGGAACGGCCGACTGCCTTGACAAAGCGTCCCAAACCTGAACCGTTAGCATTGAGCTGAGTGTTCAAGGTTACATTAGGCGTGTGATAGACCATACTGCCACGCTGGATAAAGACTGTCTCTCCTTGATTGAGGTAGAGGTCAACGAGTGGAAATTGCATGTTGCTATCCATGGAAAATTGCATAAGAGTTCCCTCCTTGTTTTTAAGAAAATTATAGCAATAATAAAATATTTTTGCAATCTAAAACAAAGAAAATCATCCAGCAAAGACTTTTTTCAAGACTTCTCCAATTGTTGTCACACCGATGACTTGGATATTGTCTGGAACTTTGAGGCCATTCAGAGAGTTTTTGGGAGCATAAATCTTGGTGAACCCCAATTTTGCTGCTTCGTTGATACGTTGCTCGATACGGTTGACCCGACGGATTTCACCTGTCAGACCAATTTCACCGATAAAGCACTCTTGGGGGTTGGTCGGCAGATCCTTGTAGCTGGAAGCAATGGCTACCGCCACCGCCAAGTCAATCGCTGGCTCATCCAGCTTGACACCGCCAGCTGACTTGAGGTAGGCATCCTGATTTTGCAGGAGGAGGCCAGCCCGTTTTTCCAGAACCGCCATGATAAGGCTGGCTCGGTTAAAGTCCAGTCCAGTCGTGGTTCGCTTGGCATTGCCGAACATGGTCGGTGTCACCAAAGCTTGCACCTCAGCTAAAATCGGTCGCGTTCCTTCCATGGTCACGACAATGGAAGAGCCTGTCGCGCCATCCAGCCGCTCTTCCAGAAAGACTTGACTTGGATTGACAACCTCGACTAGCCCGCCAGATTGCATCTCAAAAATACCGATTTCATTGGTTGAACCAAAGCGATTTTTAACTGCCCGTAAAATACGGAAAGTGTGCTGACGTTCACCCT
>ERZ773265.1622-NODE-1622-length-11316-cov-3.689548_pt1 | contig 11316 bp, 6 predicted proteins | sample MGYA00580512_ERZ773265 | MGnify/ENA primary metagenome ERZ773265 (study PRJEB29015, sample SAMEA2738169) | human oral metagenome | biome: human oral; feature: human-associated habitat; material: saliva | place: China | collected 2183 ...
ATATGAGAGGGCAACAAATCGACCTCTCCATGCTGCCTGCCTAAAGTGGCAATGAGGGTTGCACGGGCTGCTCACCCCTACCCTCGCCCGCAGAGCTGGTTGTATGGGCAGTACTCGCATATTCTCTGGTTGCTTGTGGGTACGAAAGTTTCGCTGCCAAAGAGTTCTTCCAACTTTGCTTTCAAGAAGTTTTCAAAGTCGGCTTCGTAGGCTGCGGCATTCGTAACAAGCTCTCCACCCAATGTAACAATGGGCGAATAGTGGTCGCTTCCAGCGTGTTGTATGAAGAGCAATGCCGGACTTACTGGTTTGTGGTTGGGGTTGTTGGTGTTGTCTTCGGTCTGTTCTATAATGCTATATAGTATTGCTTGGAATATATAATCGTTCTTTTCGTTCAATATTTTTGCCGGATTGAATATATCTTCCACCTTTTTTAACTCTCCTGCAACCTTATTTCCAGTTTTATAATCAACCACTCTCAGTTGCTCTTGGGGTGTGTTCAGCTTTATCTCGTCTAACCTATCTACACGTCCGCCTACCGTTATTGTTTTCTGTTTTCCTCCAACATTTATTGTAAAACGCTTGTAAATGTCGAACTCGTGGCGTATTACTCGCATAGGAGATGTATGCAAATCTATCTGAAGAAGGTGTCGCAAGAACTTCACAATCACCTCTTTCTTAATAATTTGCAGTCCATTTAGCTTTGGGTGGCGGGTGTTTCCAGGTTTCTGAAGATACAGTTCTCTGGCAAAAGCTTCGCTCACAACGCTGTCTAAGGTGGCGTTTGCGTTGCCCGATGTAGGCGATTGCACCGACCGCCCGGTGCTTAAAAGTCGTTCAATATCGCTGCTTTTAATTACCTCGCGTGGTAAAAGTTGCTCGTACATAAGCTGTGCAGCACAGTGAAAAATATTACCAAACACACGTCCATCTATATCGTCTGTGTCGTTGTCGTTGCTTTCCAATAGTTCTGCAACATACTTATAATAAAACATTACAGGGCATCGTTGGTAGGTGTTTATGGCAGTTGGCGAAAAGTAAGATATGCTATTGAGTTTCTTCAACACGGTTTCGTCTTTGCAAATGGTTTGTTTTTGCAAGCGCAACGGCTCTTGTCCGGCTTGCAATGCCCATTGTTTTATGTTTAATTTACTCTCTACTAAGAGTTGCAACATAAACCTACTCATTTCTCCTACCCGTGTTCCTTCGGTAGAATTGTTATACAACAGTGTAACGTTTTTGGCTCTTTGCAACAGCCTATGGAAGTAATAGCTAAACACAGAAACCTTATTATCGATGGTGGTAAGCCCGTATGCTTTTCGCACAAAGTGTGGAATAAACGACACATCGCTTACCCCTTTGGGCATATTTCCCTCGTTACAAGAAAGCAACAACACGTTTTCAAAGTCGAGATTACGTGTTTCCAACACTCCCATTACCTGTACTCCGCGAGCTGGTTCGCCATGAAATGGAATGGAAGTAGATGCTATTAGCTGACTGAATAGGCGGCGAAACATAACAAAATCTGCCATTAGGTCGCCCTCTTTCATTAGTTCTAACAGCTTGTTAAGTAGGGTATACATTCGGAAAGTAGACTCTTGAAATAGCTGATTGTGGTTTTCTGCCCCATTAGTAGCTATGGTTCTAACCATCTCTACCAGCCATTCCACCAACGCTTCCACTGGTTTATCAACGTGTTTAAGGCGTGTTCGTTCCACTTTAATGTAGTATTGCTTCTCCGTTTGCAGTTCTGCAAGCAGGTTGTTAGCATCTATTCCCAAATATTTTCCATAGGGGTGGCGTAGCACATGTGCCAATTGTTGCAACCTGTAAGCCCCCTCTTGTGCCGAAAAACCTTCGGTTTGCAAGGCTATAAGTTGCCAAACCATAGAGCTAATGGGTGTTTGCGACAGTGGATAACCCGTTGTTACGTTGAGCGTATCAACCTCTGGTGGAATGCAATGTATAACAGTTTGCAACAGCATTTCGTTGCACATAACCACCGCAGTATGTCTTCCTGCCTTGTAACGTTGGTTCTCTAACAACCATTCGGACACGTAACGGGCTTGCAAATTCTCGGTTGGTGCCGACACGTAGCGCACTTCTTTTGCCGCTTCGAAGCCAGTATAGAGTGGGTTATCGGCAGCAAATTCGTTAGGAAAATCACGCAACCACTTATTAATATACACGCCTGCTTCGTTAGATTGTGCCATATAGTAGTGGTCGTAGTCCCAATAAAAGCGTGCTTTTCCCTCACTTTTCAGAGCCGAAAACAGTTTTTGTTCTACCTTTTGTAGCACATTGAAACCCACAAAAATATAGGTATCGTAGCGGTTAGGTAGTTGTTTTTGCTCTATAACATCACGATATAACATACCCTCGTAAGCCAAATTTGCGTAACCTGGTTTTAAACTCCGAATAAATATTGTATAGCTTGCTCCAAAGTCTTAGAAAGCGGTCTTTTAGTATGCTCGAATCGCCAGTAAAGTTAGCAAAAAACCTACTGAGTTCTGCCTTTTGGCTATCCGAAAGATAGTCTATCGTGTCCAATTCGTGCAGGTCTCGTATGTTGCGGAATACCTTTTCGGCATCTGCCATGTTCTTGTCGATGTCGTCGAAGTCAGCTAACAACAGCGGTCCCCAGCCATAAAACTCATCAAGAGTCTCGTTTCTGCCAGTTTGTTCCATATATACTTTATAGAGAATACATAGACTTTTAATAGGATCGGCTATGGTTAAGCTCGACTGTTGCTGGAATAATTCGGAGATTGTAACGTACGATGGGCTCCAAATAGGACCGTTAGCGTGTTTCGCTAACTCCTGATTTAGGAACAAAGCAGCACGTTTGTTTGGAAAAACAATAGCCTTATGGGCTAAGTCGTTGCCGTATTTTTCTATTAAATTGGTGGCTACTGCTTGCAGAAAAGTATTCATTTTGCTAAGTTTAAGGTTAGATATTCACTTCCACTACGTTGTTTTTTACTACATACCAAAGGTATCCTGACACCTTTTTATGCCCCATACGAATAAGAATTTCCATATATTGTTGCACTTGTTTCTTATATTCTTCGCGTTCTTTTCCGAACTTAAAGTCTACCACAACAAACTCTTTTCCATCGGTCATTACCCTATCTGGGCGATGTTCTTCCATCTCGTTGGTATCTTTATTATACTCTAATATGGTGCATTCGTTGTACAGCTGCCACCTTTTGGAGAACCATTCCTGCACCTGTGGGTGGGTTATGGCATCTTCAATGCGGGTGCGCAGCTGTGCCGAAGTTATCTCGTCGTTGTATATTATGCCCTGTTGTTCCAATTCGTTGAGCCGTGTTGGAATGTCGGCAGTGGTATAAATGGTTGAAAAAAGTTGGTGTAACACATTACCAATCTTTATATATCGTGTTCTGTCAGAGGGGTCTACGTCTTCTCCTTTCACAAATTCTATACTCTTATTGCTCTGTTTAAAGGTTGCCGCTTGTGGGTATGTGGCAATGCTAACAATGTGTTTGTCGGGCTTAATAAGGAACGGATTGTCCGCCACAACATGTTCTTTCTCGTGCGTTTCGGGGACTAATGTGCCATATTCGAAATGTATTTCGCTACCAATATCGTCGGGAAAGCTAAGCGAACTGCCTTGTAATTGTTCGCTAACCTGCCTTAATGCCAATTCAATAGCATAGGAACGGTTTCCTGGTGGAGTGCCTTTTGCGATGTTATCGAGTGTTGTTTTGCCTTGACGCAAGCCAAAAACGAACAAGTTTTTCGATGCTCTTGTGAACGCAACGTATAGTAAATTCAGGTTGTCTACTATGTTTTGGAAGTGTTCTTCCTTGTAATCGTCTTCGAAAACCGTGCCTATCAGCTTGTCTCTGCTAAAGTCTATGGGCAGCAAAGGTAGCTTATTGTAGGGAGCTGGCTTGTTTTTTGTTTCGCACCAGAGTGTTCCTTTCTTTTCCATTTCCCAGCTACAGAAAGGTATTATGACGTTATCGAACTCTAAACCTTTACTTTTATGAATGGTCATAATGCGTATTCCTTCTATCTCATCGCTCTGTATTGTCTTCGAAGAGAGGCTGTTTTCCCATTCGTTTATAAAGTCATCGATGTCTGCTGTGTGGTCTTTCAGAAAGTCGTTTAGGGTGTCGTAGAGTGTACAAATGTACGAACTTTGCCCTTCTAACTGGTCTAAGCCGAACAACATAAATAGTTTATCCACTAAATCTACGATAGGAAGACCCAACAAAAGTTCTCTGTTTGCTACGTATTCTGGTGGCAATTGGCTGTTTAATTTAGCCATTTGCTGTTCTGTAGCCAGTTTTCTACGTTCCTTTTTGTCTATATTTTTAGTGTCAATATTGTTGCTTTCATTGATAGAAACCAGTAAATCGGTGTCGGTTAATGGCTTTTTTAGTACCTCCTGATTGTAGAGTTTCACCAGTTTTCCCCGTGTTAATACATCGTCTGGGTGGGTAAGTAGGTGCATAGCACTCACTATAATGTTTACCGATAGCGATGCATCTAAGCGAAAAGCCTCGTCTGAAACGATGTTAATTTCGTTGCCAAAGCTTTGCAAAAGTGCGTTTACTATGTCTTGAATATTGCTTTTAGAGCGCACCAGAATGGCTATTTTACTTTGGTTTTTACCGCCATATCCATTGCTAAACAGTTCTTTTATGGTTTCTATAAGCTCTTCTAACACAGCTTCTTTCATACTTTTGCTTGGATAAAGACTTATTTTTACGAATCCATTTTCGGTAGTTTTATGTGTTTTTTGTGCCACATCTTCGTATGCTTTCTGCACTATTTTGGCTTTTTCGGCATCGTCTTGCGCTACTTCTTTGGCAGTATTAGCAACACATTGTTCCCAAAAGGCGTTGTTAAAGTCTATTATTCGTTTTTCGGAACGATAGTTATAATCGAGCGTTTCCAGCCTTATTTTTTGGTGAGCAAAGCTCTTTTCAATGTTGTTTAGTATGCCCCAATCGCCTTGTCGCCACCTATACACGCTTTGTTTTATATCGCCTACTATTAGGTTTTGCGACAATTCTTGTGCCATACAGTTGGCTAACAGCACCTGAAAGTTCTGCCATTGTATGGTGCTGGTGTCCTGAAACTCGTCTATCATTACGTGTTTTAGGCGTGCACCAATACGTTCAAATATGAAAGGAGTGTCGCTATCTGCAATTAATTCTTTAAGCAATGCTTGTGTATTGCTAAGCATAAAGCGGTTAGTATCCTTTGTTAAGTTGTCCACAGCATCGGCTATGGCGTGCAAAAGTCGTAGTTCTGAGAGGTGCGAAAGGGTGAGTTGAATAGACTGAAACTCGTTCCAATTGTCGTTATTGTAGGCAATTAGTTCGCTAAGTTGTGCCGAAAGCACTTCTGCAGCCAGTGCTTGTATTTGTTGTTTGTCGGCTTTTGCACATTTGGAACTGGTCCAGTTCTGTGGCGATTCGTTGGCTTTTAGTACACCAGCTTTAAGAGGTTTGTTAGTAAGCGGTGCTATTGCGCTATCTGTTAAATACTTATACAGTCCGCTACGATAGTTAGAAGGTATGTCCAGATTGGCATTTTTTATTTCGTTTAGAATGCTTCTTGCCTTACTATTGAATGTTTTTCGAATGTCGTTTCTACGTTTTCTCAAAGTAGTTTCGTAGACTTTAAAGTCGTCGGCATTGCTAAGTTGTTCTTTTAAATTGGCTTCGTGTGCTTTATAAAAGTCTTTAAATATGTTTGTTCCAAAGGTTTTTATCTTTCCAATAATATTCCAACCGTTGTCGTCTTCTATGCTATTGTTTATGTAAGTGCTTATCCACTGTAGCACAGGTTGCCCTTTTTCCAAACTTTCTATCATTTGGTCTACAGCCTTTTCGGTAATTTCCTCGTTGTTAAGGTCTACTTTCAGGTTGGCTGTTTGCCCCAATTCGTGTGCCAAATTGCGCAAAACTTGTTGGAAGAAGGCATCTATGGTGAGTATTCGGAAGTTGTTATAGCGATGAATAAGCAAGGTTAGGGCTGCCCGTGCATTGTTTCTTATCACGGCATCGGGCATATTTGTTTTTTCTTTTACCTTATTAAAATACTGTTGCGACGACTGTAACGAGTTGGCAATGCCGTATAGTTGTGAGAGTATACGCATCTTCATTTCTTGCGTTGCCTTGTTTGTGAAGGTTACAGCAAGTATGTGTTGATAGTTCTCGGGGTCTTTCACCAACAGCGAAATGTATTCTACGGCAAGCGTAAATGTTTTTCCTGAACCTGCCGAAGCCCTATAAACAGTGAGGTGTTCTTCCATTATGCCTTTGCAATTTACGTTTAAGTTGTAAAGGTAAGTATAAAAAACGAAATACACAAACCTTATTATTGGTTATGCACACTATTGCATAACAAAAACAAGAACCATACTTTCGAATTACAAAAACCATACTTTTGCACGCCAAAAACCCCCTTTTTGCACGCCAAAAACCATACTTTTGCACGGCAAAAAACATACTTTTGAATGGCGATTATGTAACATACAGATAATGAACACGTTGCGAACGTTCTGTGAATGTGCAACGAACACCCACGAAATACCCCACGAAACACACCGCAAAATGTCCACATTCACACACGAAACACCTAACGAACACACCGCAAGGCGTAGGGGCGGATTCATCGTGCCCGTATCCTTACATAACCAAATACGCATTTTCTCATTATCAAATCCATATATTCATTTCATCGCACACGTATTTTCGTTCCTCATTTTGTGGGTGTTTTCATATATGCGGGCGCGACAAATATGCCCCTACGACTGCGAACGGATTGCCAATAACACAATATTTAAAAACAAAACCCACCTTTCTGCGAAACAAAAAGGTGGGTTCTAATTTTAAATGGACTATATTTAGCTAACCTATTTAATGCTTTTATTTAAACTTCATACCTAAGTTCCACATTATAAAGCTATAAATGTCGGCTTGCTCTTCCAGTTGTTTAGCCAGTGGTTTGCCACTTCCGTGCCCTGCTTTACTATCAATACGAATAAGAACAGGTGCTGTTCCGCCTTGGCATTCCTGCAAAGTTGCAGCAAATTTAAACGAGTGTGCAGGCACAACACGGTCGTCGTGGTCGGCTGTTGTTACGAGTGTTGCAGGATAGCTTACACCTTTCTTCAGGTTATGGAGGGGCGAATAAGCACGCAAATAGTCGAACATAGCTTTGCTATCCTCGCTTGTTCCATAGTCGGGAGCCCAATTCCAGCCTATAGTAAACTTGTGATAGCGCAGCATATCCATAACTCCCACTTGCGGTATGCACACCTTGAAGAGGTCGGGACGCTGTGTCATACATGCACCAACCAGCAAACCGCCGTTGCTTCCCCCCATTATGGCGATGTGTTCTTTACTTGTAAAGTGGTTAGAAACGAGCCATTCGGCAGCCGAAATAAAGTCGTCGAACACGTTTTGCTTCTGCATTTTCGTACCAGCAACGTGCCATTCTTCTCCATATTCGCTTCCTCCGCGTAGGTTTACCTGTACATATACACCGCCATTCTCAAGGAATGGTATGCGCATAGACGAGAAATTGGGCGATAAAGATACATTAAAGCCACCATATCCGTATATTAACACTGGGTTCTTTCCGTTTCGTTTCAGTCCTTTTCGGTAGGTTAAGAACATTGGAACACGTGTTCCGTCTTTGCTATTAAAGAACACTTGCTCTGTGGTATATTGGTTAAGGCTGAACTTAACCTTAGGTTCGGTGTAAACAGAACTCTTGTTTTGTGCCATGTCGTACTGGTAAATGGCACCTGGAACGGTGAACGATGCAAAGCTATAGAAGCATTCTTTTTGTCCACGTTCGCCACTAAAGCTCGCCCGTCCTACGGTTGGAAGCTTTATTTCGTTAAGTTCTTTGCCATCTAAAGAGTAAACATAAAGGTGTGTAGATGCATCTTTGCTATAGCTAAGCACCAGTTTATCGGCGGCGAATTGTGCATTTTCGAGCACGTTTTTGGTTTCTCCTACAAGTTCTTTCCAGTCTTTAAAGCCTGGTTTATGCACGTTTGCCACCATTATTCTACCCTTTGGTGCGCCATCGTTAGTAAGCAAATAAATGTTATCGCCTACTGTTCCAATGGGATTATACTGCAAATCCATATTGGAAGTCATCTGTATAAACTGCGAATTAGGTACTCGTAGGTCGCGCACATATAGGTTCATACCAGAGCCTGCCCCACTTTCGTAGAGAAACATAATGGTTTCTTCTTTGTTCAGCGATACCGAATAGAAGCGTAAAGGTTGGGTTGGATTTTGGTAAAACAACACATCTTGACTTTGTGGCGTACCTATTTTGTGGTAGTAAATCTTGTGTATTTCGTTCTTTGAGCTATACTCTTTGCCCTTTTCAGGTGCATCGTAGGCACTGTAATAGAAGCCATTTCCACACCATTTTGCACCTCCGAACTTAGCCCATTCTATGTGGTCGGATAGCAATTTGCCCGTCGCTACATCCTTAACGTATATTTCTTGCCAGTCGCTACCACTGCGCGAGATTACGTAAGCCATGTGTTTTCCATCTTTAGAGAAGCTTATATCTTGCAAAGCAACGGTACCATCGGTACTTAATTTGTTGGGATCGAGAAACTCATGGAGTGTTCCTCCCAGTTCGTTCATCTGGTAAAGAACACTCTGATTCTGTAGTCCGTTGTTCTTAAACACATACCATTTGCCGTTGTTTTCGAAGGGAGCGCTCACCTTTTCATAGTCTGCCACCTCCTTTAAACGCTGCAAAAGCTTTGCTCGGAATGGTATTTTCGCCAAGTATTCGTTGGTTACTTTATTCTCAGCAGCCACCCATTCGGCTGTTTCTTTACTTCTATCGGCTTCCAAAGGACGGAAGGGGTCGGGTATTTTCACACCAAAGTAGGTGTCTACTGTACCATCTTTTGGTGCTTTAGGGTAATTAATGTTTTGTGCAACCATTGTTGTTGTTGTCAGTGTAAGTACCGACAGTGCTACGAAATGTTTCATTTTGTATAATAGGTTTATGTTATTTCGATGACTCGAACGCCACAAAGATACTAAGAAAATTCCTATTCTGAACAGCTATTGCCAAACTTTTGACTTACGGTTTCGCCGTACAAACTTTAATAACTACCTTTGCAGAACACATGTTACAAGTACTATGAACAGACAAAAAGATGAGACACAACCTTCGAAGGAAGGCATTTTGCGGCAGAGCGTCCCTTACACTGAACTGTTTTTCTACCAAAAGGCAGATGCCATATACCGGCTGACTTACATTTTTTGTCAGCGTTTTCTGCCCAAATATGGCGACCGCACAGTAGACCAAATGGTACAGGCAGCCCGTTCGGGTAAGCAAAATATCGTGGAAGGAATAGAAGATGGCAACACATCAACGGAGATGGAGCTTAAGCTTCTCAATGTTTCGCGCAGCTCATTGCAGGAGTTACGCGAAGACTACAACGACTTTTTACACACGCGCGGTCTTGCTTGCTGGACATCGAAACACCATCGTTACGATGCAATGCTTGGCTTTTGTAAGCATCATAACAAGGCAGAAGATTATCTTTCGTATGCCAACAGGTGGACGGCAGAGGAGTTTTGCAACACGTTGCTCACACTTTGCCACATCACAGATAAGATGATGTGCAACTATCTTGCCCGTTTGGAGAAGCAGTTTGTAGAGCAAGGCGGCATCAAAGAACGCATGCACGCTGCCCGTACAGGCTACAGAAAGGAACAAGACGAGCTGTTAAAAAGGCTACAGACAGAGAATATACAGCTGAAAGAAGAAGTTAAGAGGTTGCAAGCAGAAGTAAAAAGGCTACAAGAAAGGTTGGCGCAGCGGTAGCGCAACGCCCCTTGGAGCTTGTAGGGATAGTAGGAATGCTAGTTTTTCTAGTACTCCTAGGGTTTCTAGTACCCCTAGGAACTCTAGTTTTTCTAGTACTCCTAGGGTTCTAGTACCCCTAGGAACTCTAGGTTTTCTAGTACTCCTAGGGTTCCTAGGAATACTAGGAACCCTACAAAAGCTTATGCCCACAAGAAAGCTAATCCCTACTTTTCTTTTGCTTTCCTTGCATATTCGAATAGCGAAGAGGGCAAATGGCAATATCCCGTAGGGTTTTTGTCGAGATAATCTTGGTGGTAATCTTCTGCCGAATAGAAGTTTTTCAGTGGTAATAGTTCTACTTCGAGCGGCACAGAGTATTTGCGTTCTTCGGCATCGAACACCTTTCTAATAATAGGAAGGTCGGTTGGGTCGGTGTAATACACGCCTGTTCTGTATTGCGAACCACGGTCGTTGCCCTGCTTATTATAGCTTGTAGGGTCTATAGAAGCAAAGTATAGCTTTACAAGAAATGCTAACGACACCACCGTAGGGTCGTATTTAATGTGCACAGCTTCGGCAAAACCAGTGCCATCGGTGCACACTTCCTTGTAGGTAGGGTTCTTTGTGTGCCCGTTAGCATAGCCCACTTCTGTCCATAGCACTCCTTTTATTTGCTTAATATAGTGTTCTGTGCCCCAGAAACAGCCTCCAGCAACGTATATTTCTTTCTCTTTGCGCACCCATTTGGTGTACTCTCCGTAGCCTTCTTCCTCCATTTTAGCAAGCGGAATAAAGCGCAACGATGCACTGTTTATACAATAACGCTGCCCACCTTGTGCGGTTGGACCATCGTTAAACACGTGTCCAAGATGAGCATTTCCCGTTAAACTTCTCACTTCGGTACGTTGCATACCATGCGAATTGTCGGCTTTTTCTACCAAAAGACGCTTGTCTATGGGTTTAGAAAAGGCAGGCCAACCACACCCAGAGTCGTATTTGTCGGCAGAAGAGAATAGCGGTTCGCCCGTAGTAACGTCTACATAGATGCCCGGACGAAACTCTTTGTCGTACTGGTTGGTATATGGTTGTTCTGTTGCAGCGTGTTGTGTAACGGCATATTGCTCGGGGGTGAGCTGGCGACGTAGTGTTTCGTCGTCGGGACGAGTGAATGTTTTTGTTATCATTTTCGTTGTTTTTATTTGTGTGTTGCCACGTTCGTTGGTGGCTATTCGTGGACTATTACTGCACGATGTTACTACTGAAGCAGCAAGCAAAATACAGAGTGTGAACAGAAGACTGTCCTCTCTAACTGCAGAAAAAATGTTTTTAAACTTGCATTGGCGTAGCAAAAACGTTGCTGGTGCGGTGGTTCTACTTTGTGTCATTGGTGCATTTGTCTTTTTGTTTTACGTTTGCTAAATTATAAAAAAGTATTTATTTGGTTTCACTTCTCTGTTTTTATTTAACTAAAAT
>ERZ773265.1623-NODE-1623-length-11300-cov-4.485727_pt1 | contig 11300 bp, 9 predicted proteins | sample MGYA00580512_ERZ773265 | MGnify/ENA primary metagenome ERZ773265 (study PRJEB29015, sample SAMEA2738169) | human oral metagenome | biome: human oral; feature: human-associated habitat; material: saliva | place: China | collected 2183 ...
CAATCTCGGCGTTCTTTCCCTATTTTCATCCTTTTCAAATGACTTTATTTCGTTTATCCTAAGGCTTTTTATTGAAAAAGGACTGAAGAAATGATATAATAAGGATGAAAGTAGATTTTATTTTGCAACTTTTCTATGCAAAAGATGCTATATTCAAAAAATATATGTAAGTTTGTAAGGAAAACAAATAACTTAAAACAAATGAAAAAAATCCTACTCTTCTGCCTGTCGTTTCTGTTGACACTCACAGCAACTGCTGCTGAAAAAGACTATGGTAAATATTATCTGAACTTACCAAAAGCCATGCCTCAGCCCACAATGCCTACCATTCCCAACAATCAAGTGAGTCTTACTGACTTCGGAGCTGTACCAGATGGCATTACGCTTAACACTGAAGCATTTCGCAAAGCCATTAGTAAACTGACAAAACTTGGAGGCGGACATCTGATTGTTCCCGCTGGAATATATCTCACAGGGCCTATCTCTTTGAAAGATAATATAGACATTCATCTTGAGCGAAACGCTCTTATTTTGTTCTCTCCCAACAAGAAAGACTTTCTAAAAGCTACCGACAACGAACCTCAACCCAAAGTAGTTTCGGGCATTACTGCCAGCAAACGCACCAACATCAGCATCACTGGTGAAGGCACTATCGATGGAAACGGCCAATGGTGGCGTCCTGTTAAACGTGTAAAAATGAGCGATGTAGAATGGAATCAATATAAGGCTATGGGCGGAACTATCACTCCTAAAGGCGACTTATGGTATCCTTTCAACCTCAAAACGCAAGAAAACATAGCCCCAAATGCCTCTGAACAGGAGAAGATGCGTGCTCATCTCATCCGCATTACAGAATGTAACAATGTGCTCATTCAAGGGGTAACCATTCAAAATTCGCCTCGTTTCCACATCGTACCCCAGCGTTGTAACAACGTAATTGTTGACGGAATAACCGTGCGTTGCCCTTGGAATGCTCAAAATGGCGACGGTATCGACGTAGGCAATTGCAGCAATGTGCTCATCGTTAACAGTACCTTTGACGTTGGAGATGACGCAATTTGCATGAAGAGTGGTGCTGAAAAGGCCGACCAAACGAACCGCTCTTGCGTCAACATTAATATCCAAAACAACACCGTTTACCATGGACATGGTGGCTTTGTTATAGGCAGTGAGGTCATTGGAGGCATGAAAAATATCTATGTAAACAATAACTTTTTCAGTGGAACGGATACGGGATTACGCTTCAAAAGCGCTGTTGGAAGGGGCGGAAAGACTGAAGATATCTTCATCAACAATTGCTACATGAACAACATTCTCAATGAAGCTATCACCTTTGAAACTACCTATTGGGACAATCATGTGGGTGCAACTCAACCCCAGAAACCGGCAAAAGATGCTCAGTTTGTGCCCAATTTCCAAGACATTCATATAACAAACGTAACCTGCCGAGGTGCAAAAACTGCCATTGCAGCCCATGGAGCACCGGGTATGGTGCACGATATCAGCATTGAAAACTCTACATTCTACTACACCGATAAAGCCACAGACATAGACTCTTCCTGCAAAATTACATTGAAGAATATAAAGTTTGGCGCACCAACTATCATGCCGCAACAATAAGTGGAAATGGGAAACAAGTCAAATTTACCCTGCCTTTTACTGCGCTAAAACGGTCAAAAGGTTGCCATTCACATAGAAATGAACGTCTATTCCCGCAAAAGGCATTCCATAAATCTTATCGGGATTGTCTTGATATTGTGGGCGTGGATCTTCTTCCAACACTTGTCTGAGCTCGTCTATTCGCGCTGCATCCAACCCCTTTGACAACAAAAAGTCGAGTGCTTCCTGGCTAATGATTACCTCTAAGCGCGTCCATTGATGCTCATCTACAAAGCCGCTACGCGCATCGGCATGCGAATCAGCATAAGTAATATAGGGTTTGATGTCATAAATTGGCGTTCCATCCATGAGATCGGCACCCAAAACATGAATCACTGGGCCTCGTTTCGTCTCCCAATCTATCGTCTCTATTCTCACTGAAGAGAGTCCAAGTGCATTGGGACGAAACGGACTTCTACTGGCAAAAACGCCTACTTTCTCATTGCCACCTAAGCGTGGAGGGCGCACCATCAGACTGCTGGCAGCATGCCGATTGGCACTAAATCCCCAAATAAGCCATAGATAATCAAAGGCTTCAAGACCGCGAAGTGCGTGTGCATGACGATACTCGGGCATGAAAACAATCTCTCCTTTCAACGTCGCCACTAAGCCGCTTTGCTTTGGAATGCCAAACTTCGAACGGAAAGGTGAGTGAAATACGGCGATAGGTTCAATGTTCATAGGCGATGATTCCTTGTTTTTAATCTACTAAAATGCTATTCGTTTAACCGCAATTCATGACTTTACACACGATAAAAGATAGATACTATCATGATAATCAATATCGTTATCCCCCCTGTCCACATAGGGATATAGATGCCTTCCAACTTCTCTACATGCGGATTTCCACTGAGTTTTCTAAACAACACATAGCTCACTGAGGCGCCAACCAAGGCAAACAAACATCCAATCAAGATGTCACCAAAGTAGTGAACGCCAAGATACATGCGACTATAACACGTGAGTAAGGCCCAAAAACAAAAGAAAAGAGCCAATCGCCAACGTCTAAACAAAAAGGTAACAAAGAAGGTTAACCCCCAAGTATTACTGGCATGATTCGATGGAAAGCCATAAGCGCCGCCGCGATATCCATCAACAATGTGCACAATCTTAGACACTGGGTTGTCTAAATTGCTTGGTCTGAGACGACCTATCCACGGGCGAACAATCTGTGATGTGAAACAATCTGTAAACAGAATAATTAGTCCTATGGCAATAAGAATAGAGAAAACAGCCTTATACGAGTAGTTTTTCAGGAGCACATAAAGCAGAGAAACATACATCGGAAGCCACACCCATTTGTCGCTAATGAGCCACATCACACTGTCAAAATAGGCATTGTGATGACCATTGACCATCAGAAACACAAACGTGTCCATGGCTTTTAGCCAAAGAAGTATATCTGTAAGTTCACCCATCATCGCCGTGCTATGTCATTATATAACTCTTGTAGATAGGCCTTTCCTTGCTTTTCTATCGCCGCCCTGTCCTGCTTTCCATGATAATAAACCACCTTCTTGCTCACATTATCATAGATAATCTGTTGCGATTCGGTAGCGAGGCCCCAGAGATCTGGAAAGGTAAAGAAGGCAAAATGGGGCGCACGAGCGTCAAGCATGTCTTTACTGAACACGAAACGACTATGCTCAAACCCTAACTGTCCTAACAAAGTAGCCGCTAAATCCTGTTGCGAACCATAACTTTCTACGACGCGTGGCGACTTGATTACACCGCCAACCCAAATCATTGGGATTTGATAACGCGCTATGTTAAACTCACTTATGTCTGCAGGATAACAGCCTAAATGGTCTGGAATGAGGATAACCAGCGAACGATTCCAGCGTCCACTGCGCTTCAACTCACGGATAAAGCGACCCACACAAGCGTCAGTATAGGCGAAGGCATTCAGCACTTTGTCGTGTAAACGATGTGTAGGAACGTCGAAAGGTTCGTGAGAACTACTGGTTTGAATGATGCGCATCATAGGCCCACTTGGCTTTAGTTGCAATTCGTTTTCAACCTTTTCAAACAGCAAATGATCGGGCACTCCCCACTTACTTAGACGCTCTTTCAAAGGGAAATCAACGTCAGAGACATGGTCAGTAATTCCCATTCCCATCAAATATCCACGCAGATTGGTGAAGTCTATGTCGCCCCCGTAGTAATATTTCAACCCATATCCGTGCTTCGAAAGCGTGCCGGCAATAGACGGAAGATGATTGGTCTTGCGCGTTAACTTCATCAAACTCATCGTGGGTTGGGCCGGATAGCCACTCAATATGGAGAGTGTTCCGCGGTCAGTACGGAAACTATTGGCATAGAAATGATTGAAAAACACGCCCTCTTTGGCCAATTTATTCAACTCGGGCGTGGCTTTTGTCTTCATGAGTTCACGCGAAAAGCTCTCTAAAATGACGATATAGACATCAGGACACTTGGCATTTAACAATGCCGTTACACTGTCGCTCTTCGTATAAAGCATTGGGCGAACCACCTCAGCTGCCTCTTTTTCGCTCATGAAACGATATTGATGGGCAAAGTCTTCTTGCTTAGAATAGCTCTCCAACAAACTGAACACGGGGTTCACCGCCGCATGATTCAAGCGCATATCCTTACTGAAATAGGCCTCACCGACATTCATTGTCGAGGTCTTTATGCCTCCCCTGATGGGCAGAATCAATAGCCCAAGCAAGGCCAACTGCAACAAACTACTCCCTATTTTGCGCCTATTTATCTTAGCTTTTGCACACCATTTATTATCCAACCAGCGCTGCAACAGATAGACTCCCACGGCAAGTAACACCGCAACTAACACCCCTGCAGCCACCCACCAAAGGCTAATGCTCGCCAAAGCACTTGTGGGTGAGGAGATGAAATAATATATAGGTGTGGTGTCAAGTGGAAAGCCCCAGTAGCTATAAAGCACGAGGTTGAGCATGAAAGTCACTGAAAACAATAACGAAATCAAGGCTGTATAGCCCCTATTCAGCCACAAAGTGAAACGTCCTTTCGCCCAAATCTCAATCAGAATCAATAGTCCAGTGAACGCCGAAAAATAACCGGCCACAGAGAAATCAAGCGGTAATCCATGCATCATCACCTGCAAAACATCCGACAAACGGCAATGTTTATATAACCCATGATGCACCAACATGAAACAAGGTTTCTGTAGAATGAACAAGAGTGTCCATAGAAAATAAGCAACAATAAATCTTATAGTGTTAATCAGCATTCTTTCTTTTACAATGACGTTCCACAGGTTTGTCGTGCAAAGATACATAAAAGAACAAACAAAACACGTTGTAAATAGTTTTTTTATATAGATTAACATTGACGCTTTTCCATTTTACTGTAAAGCCGAACAGCCACAACCGAAACGCCGCTCGAATAAGGAAGAAAGCCCCACGTGATGTTTCTTGTCCCTCAATAGGTTGCAAATCGGCCTTTCATTTGCGCCAAATGAGTGCATGACTTGACGCAGATGACCCCACATTTTGACGCACATCACACGCTCAGCTGACGCAAATCATAAACTCAGTTCCAAGCCTTTGTCATTCAACAAATTACAAAGACTTTTCCAATAGTTTTGAGTTGAGCTTGCAACGCAATAAGCGGTTGCACCGAACGCCTATCTAAGACTATCCTATACTGCCTTCCTTCTAAGTTGAAGTAGGCATACAAAGTGCTCCCGTTTCTCTTGTTATCCTTTAAAATAGCCAGGCTATGATGATGGTCAGTGAGTCTTTTCATGTATTCATAGGATGCGTTGCGATTACTTTTTACAGCGAATCCTTATTGAAAAATCAAACGGAAAGCACGATGAAAAGCGATAATAAGGGAAACGACGCCTATGGATTATGAGGCTTCAACCATATCTTCCATGAGCATACGGTCAATATATGTGATGCCATTATCAGCCAAAAGTTCATGATCTTGCATAAAAGCTTGAGCAATATTCCCACGAGAACATCGCCCCAACCAACTCTTAAAGAGAATCACAGCCTCATTGTTCTTGTTCTGAAACCATTTGCTGTAGCCAGCATTGAGATAGTCTTCGTCTATCATTCCGTCTGTTCCGATGAGGTCATCATAGTAGCGTTCGGCCTGTTGGGGCTTGCATTTCAGCAGCAGAATCCAGGCAATTGTGCGCTTCACGGATAGGTTTTCGGTTTCCAAATCGAGTGGATAGAGCAGCTGAAGTGCCTCGTCATAGCGTTTCATGTGCATCAAAGCAAGCGACTGATACCATAGTAATTGCTTGTCACATCCCCTGACATAGAGCAGCTGATAGGCGCGAAGTGCTTCGTCATCATGGCCAGAACGCAATGCCGAAGCCGCGTAACAGCGCAATGTTTTATCGTCAACAAGCGACATATCGAGCATGTTTTCGGGCAACAACGGCTGTTGGCTTGCTTTGTCAAAGCTTAGTTGGCTGACAGCCCCCTGCCCCTCTTCATGCCGCAAGATGGCCACCACCACCATCGAACGACTGGCTTCATAGGCTTGAGAATCATCGTGTTCATGATTATACAACGCATAACACAGCCGATAATAACGCTGCAATCGCTCGCCGTCGGCATGCAAAAGATGTTGCACATCGGCTTCAGAAGGCTGATAACGTCGTATCAAACGATGCAACAATTCCCATTCTTTCCGCTTCAAAGCAAAGTTCATCAACGCGACAATCTCCTTGTAAAATACACGCAAAGAGATTGCACTATGCATGAAAAATTGGGGTTTTAGTGTTGCATCTTGCCCCGTCCAGAACGGATTTCTGAACTCACTTCGGTAAGTGTTTAACTCAAAGAAGCGATATAAATCCTGTAGATATTGCAGGCGCTTAAAGTCTAATTGATTGGCATCTACACTCGAAGGGCGCACAAACATGTTGTCAGAACCATTCATCATCTCACGCACATTGGCGGGCAACTGGTCGTAAACCATCTTGAGTGCAAAGCCAAACGAGTATTTATCGGAACTGCAAAAAGGCCCTGCTCCAAGCATTGTGTCGACAAGTTTTGTGTCACCTAACTTATCCAAAGCCTCCTCTATATCGGGATTTTGCTTAGAGAATGGCAAGAACCAATTGCTTACTGACGAGAAGAAAGGAAAGCGTTTCATCTGCGAGAAGCCTCCAAAGTAGATGTCGGCCCCTTGTTTCTGCATCTCCATCATACGCTGCATACTCTCTTCTGCGCGTTCCATTTCCTGCTCAGCCTTATCGGGATGCAAGATGTCTTCTAACGAATCGTCTTCTTTTTCCTCTACTCCGAAGCGATTGAAACGCATCTGTTGCCCCTTCATCAGTGTCGGAATAATGTCTTTTTGCATCTTTTCGTTGTCACGACGAGCATTACTGCAATAGAAGATTTGACACTGCAAGGCATATAAATCGCTTCGCAAAGCAGTGGCATCAGCGTCTTCTATCGTTGTCTTTAACAAAGCAACACTGGCTGGAAAGAATTCAAACGGCTTAGAAGATGCCACTAACGTCCAGCCCACGAAGGCGCGTTGACGCAATTCTTCATCGTTATCGGTGGTGCGCCACACCTCTAACAGCAATTTGAAACGCAACGGATCAAAGAGATTTATGCCGCTAAGTGTCACGGCAGATACCAATGTTTGGGCATCAAAAGAGTCTATCATTGGACTACAAAGCAACTTTAACATCGCCTCGTAAACCGCCTCATTCCAAAACGGAGAGACTACAATCGCGTCGAAAACCGATGAGAGATAGCGCTGATGTTGACGTCGAAGTTCATGCGCTTTGGCTTTTCTTGTGGTCTGAGGTTCAAGAGAAAGCATCGCCAAGTCTTGCACATAGCGTGCAAACTGCTGTAAAACCTCCTCGCCACTAAGCTCAATTTGTCGTGCACTAAGCTCGGCATAACCATGATAACCGCCTTTAGTGATGGCAAGATGTAGGCGCAAATCAAACACAAGTGCATAGAGTTGGTGCAACATTGTGTCGTAGAGTTGGGGGCGCATCGGGTCTTGATAGCCCCTCAACATATAGTCTTTCATCAGTTGATAGCTTGACTTGATTTCGTCAAGTCGGGCATCAAACTTCGTGATTCCCTTTGTTTGAAGCAAATGTTCAATCGATTTCACTGCATAAGGCAGGTATTGTTCTTCGATGATTTGCGACAATAGCTGATATATTGCTTGTTGGTCGGCTTGCATATTAAAAAGTTATTGGAATGACTTTGCAGCCGAAATATCTTTTGATTTCGGTGCAGTGAGGTGTTGAAAACGTAGTTTTGGCAAAGCCTTAATCGTCTTATCATCGGCTTTACAGTATTTCTTTATCAGGTCACTATAATGTTGAATGCCCATCTCATTAATCGAATCACACACCGCATTATAGGCTTTTGTGAACGCACGCAACTGCTTTTGGCGATGTTTTCCCGTCACTCCGGCATGCCGCAAGGCAATAACTCCGAGCGAAAGTCTAAAGTCTCGGCTGTCGCGTAGCATCGGATTATCCATTATTCGGGCTTTCGTGGCCTGCGGTTCTGTTAGCCAAAGCGCATCAATCTCATTGTTAAGCAGCATATCTAAGCGTATAAACACGTTGTTAATCTGTACGCGATAGACGCGCGCTTGAGTCTTAACAGTGTCTAAAGTGAGATTCGTGAGGTAGTCGGTAGCCGAAAATCGCGTCATGGCTATCATCTTATCACCAAGTTGATTGAGTCGTTTCAGTCGGGCTTTTCGATTGGAAAAGAGTTGCCAATAGGCATTCGTTGCCGTGAGATAATCAAGTTGTAAGCCCCTCTTCTTTAAGCGTTCAGTGCGCACAAGGTCGCTAATCGCACCCTCAACACGCTTATTTTGCAGTGCCGTGTCACAATCCATTTGTGCATTAAAGAACTTCAAACGCAAGTCCAATTGAGCCGTATCATAACATTGATGGTCTTTCATGATGTACAAAGGAAGGCAATCTAATGTTGGCATTACCGCGATTTTCAGTGCCAAAGAGTCTTCACGGAAGAGACGATAACGCTCTGCCCGCGACAGACGTTGTTGCTCATCATAAGATTGACCGCAGGCCGTGACGAGCAAAAGGAAAGCGAAAAGCACGATTTTATAATTCAGAAATCTCATTGTTTCAATGCATTTTTTATCGAGTTCTAAGCCTTGCAAAAGTAACAAATAATTTTGTAACTATAGAATTTATTACTACTTTTGTAGTGTTTTCAATTAAAATCAGACGGAGAAATGGCTAAAGATAAAATCGCTTATGTATGTAGTAACTGCGGACAGGAATCCACTAAATGGATTGGAAAATGTCCAAATTGCGGTCAATGGAATACATTCAAGGAGATACGTATAGCCAATGACACGGGCACAATGGCTGCAAAGACGGCAGCACATGCCGTGAAACACGCACTCACGGGCAAGAACAAGCCCCTTCATTTGCGGGAGATTTCGGCGCAAGATGAGCCTCGTATCGACATGCATGATGCCGAATTGAATCGTGTTCTCGGTGGAGGTTTGGTGCCGGGGAGCATCGTTTTACTCGGTGGAGAGCCTGGAATTGGCAAGAGCACACTAACATTGCAGACAATACTTCACATGGATGATCGCCGTGTGCTCTATGTAAGCGGCGAGGAAAGTACGCATCAAATCAAGATGAGAGCCGAGAGAATTGGAGGCAATAGCGAGGTAATGATACTCTGTGAAACGTCACTCGAAGACATCTTTGACAATATAAAAGAGGTGAAACCCGAACTCGTTGTCATTGATTCTATACAGACTATCTCGACAAGTGACGTCGAAAGTTCACCCGGAAGCATTACACAGGTGCGCGAATGTGCGGCAGCTTTGCTCAGGTTTGCTAAGACAAGTGGCATCCCTGTCATTCTAATTGGTCATATAAATAAGGAGGGAACGCTCGCCGGTCCTAAGCTTTTGGAACACATTGTCGATACTGTTATCCAGTTTGAAGGCGACCAACACTACATGTATCGCATTCTTCGGTCGATTAAAAACCGCTTTGGCAGCACGTCGGAATTAGGTATTTATGAGATGCAACAAAACGGATTGCGCCAAGTTTCCAACCCTTCCGAACTGCTGTTAAGCCAAGATCACGAAGGACTTTCAGGTGTAGCCATCTCGTCAGTCATAGAAGGTGTGCGCCCGTTTTTAGTCGAAACCCAAGCTTTAGTGTCTTCGGCTGCCTATGGAACTCCGCAGCGTTCGGCCACAGGTTTTGACCAACGACGTCTCAATATGTTGCTCGCTGTATTGGAGAAACGCGTGGGATTCAAACTCATGCAGAAGGATGTTTTCATCAATATTGCCGGTGGTTTGCGCGTCACTGATTTGGCAATGGACCTTAGTGTGATTGCCGCCGTGTTGTCAAGTAACGTAGACACAGCCATCGAAGCAGGCTGGTGCATGGCTGGAGAGGTGGGACTGAGTGGCGAAGTGCGCCCAGTTAACCGCATTGAACAACGCATTGCAGAGGCTGAAAAGTTAGGTTTTGAACACATCATCATACCGGCGCACAACCTCAAAGGCTTCGATAAGCGCAAATATAAGATTGAACTTCACCCCGTAAGAAAGGTTGAAGAGGCACTAAGAACATTATTTGGATAATATAAACACACAGAGAAATGAAAGATTCTGTTATCATTGTCAGCGGTGGAATGGACAGCATCACCCTGCTATATGACAAAAAAGACGAGATTGCTCTTGGCATTAGCTTCGACTATGGCAGTAATCACAACGCCAAAGAGATACCATTTGCTGAGATGCATTGCAAGCGATTGGGAATCAAACACATTACAATCAATCTTGATTTCATGCATCAGTATTTCAAGAGTTCACTGCTTCAAGGGGCTGAAGCCATTCCCGAAGGCCACTATGCCGACGAGAATATGAAGTCGACGGTAGTGCCTTTCCGCAATGGTATCATGCTATCGATAGCGATTGGCATTGCAGAAAGCAACCATCTTAAAAAGGTTTTGATTGCCAATCACGGTGGAGACCACACGATATATCCCGATTGTCGTCCCCAGTTTATTCAGGCAATAGACGCTGCCGCCAATGCAGGCACGTTTGTAAATGTGCGTGTTGAAGCACCCTATACAAACATTACGAAGGGCGACATTGCACGCATTGGCAAACGACTCAGCCTTGACTATACCGAAACTTGGAGCTGCTATAAAGGCGGAGAAAAGCATTGTGGCAAGTGCGGCACGTGCATTGAGCGCAAGGAAGCCTTGCAAGAAGCAGGCATCCACGATGCAACGGAGTATGAGGAATAAGCCTCTTGCCAACCAGCTGATGCCAAGCCAGCCATGCCATGACCGCAAGTGGCCTTTCAATGTGCCGCAAATCGTCTCACCTTTTGACGCAAAAGGCGCTGTCATTTCATGCAAATGACGCGCTGTTTTGACGCAAATCACATTGGCAAGAAAGGCAAGCGATGAAAAAACCTGACTAAAACAAAGGAATTTGTAAAGTCTATATTGCAGTTGAGTGGCATCAACTACGAAAAACTCTTAATTCTTAATGAATGATTTTTTGATATGGTTGGAAAAGTGTATCTTTGTAAAGTAATAGAGAAACAATATTAACTTAAAACATAAAACAAAAATGACAATCGAACAATTCAACTTTGCCGGCAAGAA
>ERZ773265.1625-NODE-1625-length-11294-cov-7.588931_pt1 | contig 11294 bp, 9 predicted proteins | sample MGYA00580512_ERZ773265 | MGnify/ENA primary metagenome ERZ773265 (study PRJEB29015, sample SAMEA2738169) | human oral metagenome | biome: human oral; feature: human-associated habitat; material: saliva | place: China | collected 2183 ...
TCTTCTCACCAAAAGAACTCTTCCCAGAAAAAGAAATCGTTGAATTGGCAGAAGGCTTTGCGAAAGAAAGCGGCGCACATATCCTCATTACTGAAGATGCTGACGAAGCGGTTAAAGGTGCTGATGTTCTTTACACAGACGTTTGGGTATCTATGGGTGAAGAAGACAAGTTTGCAGAACGCGTTGCCCTCCTTAAACCTTACCAAGTAAACATGGATTTGGTGAAGAAAGCTGATAACGAAAACTTGATTTTCTTGCACTGCTTACCAGCATTCCACGATACAAATACTGTTTACGGTAAAGATGTCGCTGAAAAATTCGGCGTAGAGGAAATGGAAGTAACAGACGAAGTCTTCCGCAGCAAATATGCTCGTCATTTCGACCAAGCAGAAAACCGTATGCACACAATTAAAGCGGTTATGGCTGCAACTCTTGGAAACCTCTACATTCCAAAAGTATAATCTTACCTAAGAAACCGTCTACCAACAGCTATGAGGGCTGCGACTAATAGCTTTAGTCCGGCCCTCTTTTATATGATAAGAAATGCTCATTTTCTTATTGAAAATTAAAAAATCTACTAAAATAAATTGGAAGCGCATTCATCAAAGCGCAATTAAGGAGAATTTAATGGGAAATCGTAAAATCGTTGTAGCCTTGGGAGGAAATGCCATCCTTTCATCCGACCCATCAGCGAAAGCACAGCAGGAAGCCTTGGTGGAAACTGCTAAACATTTGGTAAAATTGATTAAAAACGGGGATGATCTTATCATTACCCATGGAAATGGTCCGCAGGTAGGGAACTTGCTGCTGCAACAGTTGGCAGCAAACTCTGAGAAGAATCCTGCTTTCCCACTAGACTCTCTTGTGGCTATGACAGAAGGCAGTATCGGCTTCTGGCTGCAGAATGCTTTGCAAAATGCTCTCTTGGATGAAGGTATCGAAAAGAATGTTGCTTCTGTTGTGACGCAAGTAGTAGTGGATAAGAACGATTCAGCCTTTGTCAACCTCAGCAAGCCAATTGGTCCTTTCTATTCAGAAGAAGAAGCAAAAGCGGAAGCTGAAAAGAGCGGAGCGACTTTCAAAGAGGATGCTGGCCGTGGTTGGCGTAAGGTCGTTGCTTCACCAAAACCAGTGGATATCAAGGAAATTGAAACGATCCGTACGCTTTTGAATCAAGGTCAAGTAGTGGTAGCTGCGGGTGGCGGTGGGATTCCTGTCATCAAGGAAGACAATGGCCATCTTACTGGTGTTGAAGCTGTTATTGATAAGGACTTTGCTTCTCAACGCTTAGCGGAGTTGGTTGATGCTGACCTCTTCATCGTCTTGACTGGTGTGGACTATGTCTTTGTTAACTACAACAAACCAGATCAAGCAAAACTGGAACATGTGAATGTTGCTCAGTTGGAAGAATACATCAAGCAAGAACAATTTGCACCAGGCAGCATGCTTCCAAAAGTAGAAGCAGCTATTGCCTTTGTCAATGGCCGTCCAGAAGGCAAAGCAGTTATCACATCTCTGGAAAATCTGGGCGCTCTGATTGAGTCTGAGAGCGGTACGATTATTGAAAAAGGCTAGGCATAGAACTGATTGAAAGTCGATAGCAGCTGAACTCTGTCGCTGCTGCAAGTCTTTTCCTGAAAATCTTTGATTATTTTCAAAAATACTGGCTTTTTCAATGTTAATATGGTAAAATAAAAACAAAGTAAGCGTTTTCTTGTTTGCTCATACAGGGAAATGTAGGTTCGTAACCTCGTTAAAAAATTTTTAGGAGGGAATACAAATGAGTGAAAAAACAAAAAAAGGGTTTAAGATGCCTTCATCTTACACCGTATTGTTGATAATCATTGCCATTATGGCAGTGCTGACTTGGATTATCCCAGCAGGGGCTTTTGTAAAAGGTGTTTATCAGCCTCAGCCACAAAATCCACAAGGGATTTGGGATGTCCTGATGGCACCGATTCGTGCTATGCTGGGTACGCATCCAGAAGAAGGATCCTTGATTAAGGAAACTACTGCTGCGATAGATGTTGCCTTCTTCATCCTCATGGTTGGTGGTTTCCTTGGCGTTGTCAATGAAACTGGCGCTTTGGATGTGGGAATTGCCTCTATCGTTAAGAAGTACAAGGGTCGCGAAAAGATGCTGATTGTTGTCTTGATGCCTCTCTTTGCCCTCGGTGGTACTACCTATGGTATGGGTGAGGAAACCATGGCCTTCTATCCGCTTTTGGTGCCGGTGATGATGGCGGTTGGTTTTGACAGTCTGACCGGGGTGGCTATTATCCTGCTTGGTTCGCAAATCGGATGTTTAGCTTCTACGCTAAACCCATTTGCAACAGGTATCGCTTCAGCAACAGCTGGTGTTAGTACCGGTGAAGGAATTGCTCTCCGTCTTATCTTCTTGTTTGTCATGACAGCTCTCAGTACTTGGTTTGTTTATCGCTATGCGGATAAAATTCAAAAGGATCCGACCAAGTCACTGGTTTACAGCACTCGCGAAGAAGATTTGAAACACTTCAACGTTGAAACTTCTTCATCTGTTGAGTCAACACTGAGCAAAAAGCAAAGACTTGTCTTAGTATTGTTCATTTTGACATTTGTCCTTATGGTATTGAGTTTCATTCCTTGGACAGATCTCGGTATTACTATCTTTAAGGACTTCAATACTTGGCTGACTGGTCTTCCAGTTCTTGGTAAGATTGTTGGTTCATCTACTTCTGCACTGGGTACTTGGTACTTCCCAGAAGGAGCTATGCTCTTTGCCTTCATGGGAATCTTGATTGGCGCTGTTTACGGTCTCAAGGAAGATAAGATTATCTCAGCCTTTATGAACGGTGCAGCTGACCTGCTTAGCGTAGCCCTGATCGTAGCAATCGCCCGTGGTATCCAAGTTATCATGAATGACGGTATGATTACAGACACTATCCTCAACTGGGGCAAACAAGGACTCAGTGGTCTGTCGTCACAAGTATTTATCGTCTTGACCTACATTTTCTACCTGCCAATGTCCTTCCTTATCCCATCATCATCTGGTCTGGCCAGTGCAACTATGGGAATCATGGCTCCTTTGGGAGAATTTGTCAATGTCAAGGCAAGCTTGATCATCACAGCTTACCAGTCTGCTTCAGGTGTGCTAAATCTGGTTGCTCCAACTTCTGGTATCGTTATGGGGGCTTTGGCACTCGGACGTATCAATATCGGAACTTGGTGGAAATTTATCGGTAAGCTGATTGTAGCTATCATTGCGATTAGTATTGGTCTCTTACTCCTAGGAACTTTCTTACCGTTCTTATAAGCTAGAAGCTGAGGTGATTCCATGAAAAATTTTATAACGGAAGAAGTTAAAGAAGATTTTCTTGAATCTTTGAAAACAATCGTTTCTTATCCTTCAGTACTGAATGAAGGTCAAAATGGAACACCTTTTGGACAAGCTATCCAAGATGTCCTAGAAAAAACTTTAGACATCTGTCGGGGGCTAGGTTTTACAACCTGCCTCGACCCTAAAGGTTATTACGGATATGCAGAAATCGGTCATGGAGCTCAGCTCCTGGCCGTTCTCTGTCATTTGGATGTTGTTCCATCAGGTGATGCGTCGGACTGGCAGACGCCGCCCTTTGAAGCCACTGTCAAAGATGGCTGGATTTTTGGTCGTGGGGTGCAGGACGACAAGGGACCTTCTATGGCCGCTCTTTATGCGGTAAAAGCATTGCTGGATAGCGGAGTGGAATTTAAAAAGCGGGTTCGCTTTATCTTTGGTACAGATGAGGAGACGCTTTGGCGCTGTATGGGTAGGTATAACCAGCTAGAAGAGCAGGCTGCACTTGGCTTTGCACCGGACTCTTCCTTCCCTTTGACCTATGCTGAGAAGGGGCTTTTGCAGGTTAAGCTGGAAGGGCCAGGCTCTGATACTTTAGAGCTCGAAGCTGGTCAAGCTTTTAATGTCGTTCCTGCCAAGGCTTCCTATTCGGGTGACTTACTGGAGTCCGTCGTCGCAGGACTGAAAAATTTAGGCTATGAATTTGAGCGAACGGCAGAAGAAGTAACGGTTATCGGCTTGCCTAAGCACGCCAAGGATGCTGCCCGAGGAATTAACGCCATTATTCGCCTAGCTAAGGTCTTGCAGCCCTTGGATTCGCATCCGGCTCTTGTCTTTCTGGCTCAGGCGGTTGGTGAAGATGCGACAGGCAGCCATCTCTTTGGTCCTGTGTCTGATGAACCGACAGGCTTTCTTTCCTTTAATGTTGCCGGTCTGATGTTAACCTCTGACCGCTCTGAGATTCTGATTGACATGCGAATTCCGGTCTTGGCAGACAAGGACAAGTTGGTTGAAAAGCTGGCAGAAATAGCCAGTCAATACGGGCTGACCTATCAGAAGTTTGATTACTTGGCTCCGCTATACGTACCTTTGGACAGCGAGTTGGTCAGCACTCTGATGGCAATTTATCAGGAGAAAACAGGAGACGACAGTCCAGCTATGTCTTCGGGTGGAGCGACCTTTGCTCGTACGATGCCTAACTGTGTTGCCTTCGGCGCTCTCTTTCCAGGAGCCGCCCAGACAGAGCATCAGGTCAATGAACGATTGCGCTTAGATGATCTATATCGGGCCATGGATATTTATGCGGAAGCTATTTATCGTCTAGCTACAACACCTTAAATGCTGACTTTTTGAAACTATCTTCGGTAATGCGTTGCTCTAGTCAATTCTGGCTTTCCGATTTGCTGATGATTTTCATTGAGGCAAAAATCGTAAATAGAAAAAGCTGAGACAAAATTGCCTCAGCTTTTATTTACTAAAGAAAAATGGTGGGGTGAATTCTTTGAGCTTCTCAAAGCAGTCAAGAGCCCCTTGATCATCCTCGCAGATAATCAGACAGACATCATCACCACAGACAGTAGCAACAATCTGCGGCAGCTCTAAGGCGTCTAAGATTGCACCGAAAGACTGGGCCAACCCAGGCAGGGTTTTCATGACGACTTGATTTTTAACTGGCCGCAGCATGACCAAAGCATCCTCCATGTAGAAACGGAGGCGTTTTTCCCAGCGGGATGGTGCGATGCTGTTGATGATATAGTAGGAAGTATCGTTTTCACTAACCTTGACCAGATTGAGTGCTTTCATATCTCGTGAAAGAGTGGACTGGGTTACAATGACGCCGTTTGCTTCCAAATGCTCCTGGAGTTCTTGCTGGGTATGGATTTTTTTCTCCATGATTAAGGAGCGGATGAGGCGGTGTCTGCTTTCAATTTTATTCATAAATTTTCACCTATAGTTATTTGATAAACATGGCATCACCAAAGCTGAAGAAGCGATAGCGCTCAGCAATAGCATGCTCATAAGCTTCAAGTGTTAAGGAACGTCCGGCAAAGGCAGAGACTAACATGACCAGAGTTGACTTGGGCAGGTGGAAGTTGGTTGAAAAAGCATCAACGACCTTCCAATCGTATCCCGGCTTGATAAAAATATTGGTCCAGCCAGAGTCAGCCTGAATCTGACCCTGAAATTTACTGCCAATTGTCTCCAAGGTGCGGATAGATGTTGTGCCGACTGCAATGACACGTCCGCCATTAGCCTTAACCTGACGGAGTGTCTGGGCAGCTTCCTCGGACAGACTGTAAAATTCGGAGTGCATCTCGTGATCATCTAAGCTGTCTACAGAAACCGGTCGGAAAGTTCCTAGTCCGACATGAAGGGTGAGATAGACCAGCTTGACTCCCTTGGCTGCAATCTGCTCCAATAGCTCTTCTGTGAAATGAAGTCCAGCAGTTGGCGCAGCGGCAGAGCCGTTTTCTTTAGCATAGACAGTCTGGTAGCGTTCGCGGTCTGCCAGTTTTTCGTGGATATAAGGCGGCAGCGGCATTTCTCCCAAACTTTCCAAGACTTCTAGGAAAATCCCTTCATAGCCAAAGCGTACGATTCGACCACCATGGTCAAGCTCCTCTACCACAGTAGCAGTTAAGCGGCCATCGCCAAAGGAAATTTGAGAACCTACTCTGAGGCGCTTGGCTGGCTTGGCTAGCACTTCCCAGTCATCTCCCTGAGTATTTTTCAGCAGCAGTAGCTCGACATGGCCCCCTGTCTCAGGCTTGATACCATAAAGGCGAGCAGGTAGGACACGCGTATTATTCATCACTAGGGCATCGCCGGGCTGGAGCTGATCAATAATCTGGTCAAAGTGTTGGTCGGAGAAGGCTCCCGTTTCTTTATCAACCACTAGCAAGCGGGAAGCATCCCTTTTCTCCAAAGGTGTCTGAGCAATCAGCTCTTCAGGCAAGTCAAAATCAAAATCAGCGGTATTCATCGTATCTCCTTATATTGTTTTCATCAGCCAGAGTAGATAGGCAGCGAGTAGAAAGGGACTAGCTGTAAGCAAGCCGCCCAAAATCAAACTTAGCATCTGCCAGCCTGGTTGTTTTTTCATGAGGAAACTCAAGCTGCAGAGTAAGACTCCGACTAAAAATAAAATCAATAAAACAATCAGTAAAAACATGTCTCTATTATAACACGATTTGCTGCAAAAGGAAGCGAGCATGACTAAAAAGTATGTCTATTTTGCAGACTTTTTCTTGACAAAAATTGGTCTATACCATATAATAAAATTAAGAACAGAAGTGGAGGTAGAAAATGAAAATTATTCAAGTGGAAAACCAAGTAGAAGGTGGAAAAGTGGCTCTCGAACTGCTCAAGGAAAAACTAGCTCAGGGGGCAAAAACTTTAGGCTTAGCTACAGGCAGCAGCCCAGAAGGATTTTACAAGCAGATTGTTGAGAGCGACCTTGATTTTTCCGGGATGTTCAGTGTCAATCTGGATGAATATGTTGGTTTGCAGGAGGACGATCCTCAGTCTTATCGTTATTTCATGAATCAGCACCTCTTTAACCAAAAGCCTTTTAAAGAAAGCTTCCTGCCTAATGGCGCAGCGAAAGATTTAGAAGCAGAAGTGGCGCGCTACAATCAGCTTCTTGCAGAGCATCCGGCTGATTTGCAGATTTTGGGAATCGGTACGAATGGTCATATCGGTTTTAATGAGCCGGGAACCAGTTTTGAAAGCCAGACTCACTTAGTAGATCTGACACCGTCCACCATTCAGTCCAATGCTCGATTCTTCGACAAGATGGAAGATGTTCCGACTCAGGCTATTTCCATGGGGATTGGCAATATCCTCAATGCTAAGTCCATCATTCTCTTTGCTTACGGTTCGGCTAAGGCCAAGGCTATAGCAGGGACTGTTGAGGGTGAGGTGACGGAGGAGCTGCCAGGCAGTGCTCTCCAGAAGCATCCAGATGTTGTGATTATCGCTGATAAGGAAGCGCTTAGTCTGTTAAAACACTAAGATTTTGATGTTGTTGCTATAAAACTGGCTTTGCCAGATAAAAGTCTCTTAATTTCCTATCTATTTTTTAGGTAGGATTTTTAGATTTATGGTTGACTTTGCGTAAAATATGATATACTAGATAGGTATAATTGTTCTTTGGAGGATCCTGTGAAGAAAAAGCTTTTGTTATTGGGAGTTGTGTTCCTGACCTCGTTAGCGCCACTAGCTGCTAGGGCTGATGAATTGGTGGATATGGCTAAAAAGATGTATCCGCATGATAATGTTCAGGCGATTAATCGTCCCAAGTCTTCTCTCGTTATTGACGGCAGTACAGGTGATGTTGTCTGGGAGGATAATGTCGATGAGGTGCGTGACCCAGCCAGTATGAGTAAGCTCATGACGCTTTACTTGGTCTTTGAAGCGATTAAAGAAGGAAAAATCAGCGAAAAGACGGTCATTACAGCCACACCTCAGGATCAAGCTACCGCTAATATTTATGAAATTTCTAATAATAAAATTGTCGCTGGTGTGGACTATACCGTATCTGAGCTGATTACTATGACAATCGTGCCTTCATCCAATGCGACAACCGTTATGCTGGCCAATTATTTATCGGACAATGATCCAGATGCTTTCTTGGATCGGATGAATGCCAAGGCTCAAGAGCTGGGCATGACGAATACCAAGTGGTTCAATGCCAGCGGTGCAGCGGCGGTTTCTTTTAAGGGCTATTATAACCCTCAAAACTACGATAATTATGCCAGCAATCAAACAACAGCCCGTGATTTGGCGATTCTGGCCTATAACTTTGTCAACCACCATCCTGAGATTCTAAACTATACTAATAAAGCCAAGGTTACGGTTAAAGCCGGAACTCCTTACGAGGAAACCTTTGAAACTTATAATTACTCCCTGCCAGGTGCTAAATACGCACTCAAGGGCGTAGATGGCATGAAGACAGGCTCTAGTCCTAACGGTGCTTTCAACTATATAGCGACCATTAAGCGTGGAGATCAGCGCATGATTGCTGTGATTATGGGAGTCGGTGACTGGTCTGACCAAGACGGTGAGTATTATCGCCATCCTTTTGGTAATGCTTTGATCGAGAAGGCTTATGCGGACTATGAATACAAAAAACTCTTATCCAAGGGTGAGCAGGAGATTGATGGACAGAAGTATAAACTGCCTGAGGATTTCTACGCTACTGTTAAAAAGGGAACCGAGCCTAAGGTCAAGGTAGAAAACAATGTTCTCAAGGCTGAAAATGGCTTGAAGACCTTGTCTAGCAAAATCTCTGATGAAATGAAAGTAGAGAAAGTTGAGAATCCAGTTGCTCAGGCTATTGAAAATGTGACTGGCAGCAAGTCGGAAAGCAAGCCTTGGTATGGTGTGTTCTTCAGTGATAAGATGTTGATTCTGCTGCCTGTTGGTATCCTGCTAATCATTCTGTACTTTGAATACTGCAGTCGTCAAAAACGCAAGGCTGCAAAACAGGAACGTCGTAGAAATACAGATGTTGAATAAAGGGAATGTCCTCTGTCACATACGAACGGAATGACTTTCCAAGCTAAAACTCAGTTCTTTTGCTGAGTTTTCTTTCTGTTTTAAGGAGATTTTCATGCGAAAAAAGTTTCACAACAGCTATCTAGCTCATTTTTTACTCTTTAATTTTTTCTTTCTAGCCTATTCTCTTTTTTCGACTCTGATATCAGTCTATATGCAGGACTTAGGCTATTCTAATGCCCAAGTATCGATGGTAGTGTCAGCTTCCTTCTTTGCTTCCATGTTGGCTCAGCCGATTTTTGGAGTTCTCAGCGATGATTTGGGGATTAAAAAGATCTTCCTTTTTAGCTTTCTAGTTATGATGGTTGGGGCTGTATTTTTCATGAAAGCGACTCAGCTTTGGCAGTTACTGGTCTGGTATAGTCTGGTCCTCATGCTGGTTAACGGGGTCAATCCAGTCATGGATGTTCTTGCGGCTCAAAGTCCTTATACTTATGGTAAGATTCGGATTTGGGGAACCATTGGCTATGCCTTAGGCTCTCAGCTAGCAGGACTAATCTATCAAAGAGTCGCACCGCAGGCTATTTTCCCAGTCTTTATTGGCATGATGCTTATCAGCAGTCTAGGACTTTTGGGAATCCAGCCCAAGCACGACCGAGCAGCCCTAGAAAGCAGGAATACCCGCAAGCAGACAGGTCTGGGGAAGCTCTTGACCAACAAAACCTACCTCTTTTACCTGCTTTTGGTCGCCCTTTACTCTGGAGTGGGGAATACTGGTCATACCTATATCCCTGCCATGCTACAGCACAGTGGCTTAGAGGTGGATATGGCTTCGACTGTAGTTGCCTTATCAGTTCTGGTTGAAGCGCCTTTTATCTTTTATTCCTATCTTTTTATGGACAAGATTTCGATGAAGAAGCTTCTTTATATCTGTCTGGGAATCATCTTTCTCCAGTACAGTGTCTATGCCTTGGACCTGGGTTTGATTTCGAAAATCGGGATGACTCTCCTTTCCAAGCATGTGACGGGCATGGTTTTGATTATGGTGACCCTGAAAATCGTGGCCAGCTTGGTCGATGAAAAATATCTGGTAACTGCCATTGCTTTGATCCAAACAGCCCGTAGTCTGGGCACTATTCTCATTCAAAATCTGGCCGGCCATTTTCTGGACAGTTGGGGTTACGAAGGAATGAACCTATTTCTAGCAGCAGTTATCTGTCTAGTCTGCCTGCTGGCCCTCTTTCTAAAATTGCCAGAACGAAAAGGAAATCAATTATTTGGATAATTAAAAACGAGTCGGAGAGATGTTCTCTTGACTCGTTTTTTTGTCTAGATAGTTTCTCTTTCTTTTGCGAATATTTTAGTAAATGAGAGAAATTTTAGAGGGAGCTAGGATATGTTTGTGGCGAGAAATCATAAGGGGCTTTTGTGTAATGCTCTGGAGGAGAAGATTGAAAAGGGGGCTGATTTTGTTTGCCCAGCTTGTTCGGGGGCAGTCCGTTTTAAAAAAGGGAAGGTTATGCAGCCGCATTTTGCGCATATTTCGCTAGAAGAGTGTCGCTTTTATAGGGAAAATGAGAGTGTTGAGCACCTGAACCTTAAGGCGGAGCTTTTTCGCTGGGCTGTTCAGACAGAAAAAGTTGAGGTGGAGGCTTTTTTGCCTGAACTGCAGCAGATTGCTGATCTGCTAGTTGATAAAAAACTGGCGCTTGAAGTCCAGTGCAGTCCTCTAAGTATAGAACGTCTGCAGGAACGGACGCTTTCTTACCGCCAGCGTGGCTATCAGGTCCTCTGGCTCTTGGGGCGAAAGCTTTGGCTCAAGGATGCCTTAACCCGCCTGCAGAAGGATTTTCTCTATTTTAGTAAAAATATGGGCTTTCATCTATGGGAGCTGGATCAAGAAAAGCAAGTTCTGCGTCTCAAATACCTGATTCACGAAGATCTGCATGGAAAAGTCCAGCACAAGACTAAGAACTTTCCCTTTGGTCACGGCCAGCTTTTGGACATTTTGCGTTTGCCCTTTCAAAAGCAGGAGATGAACAGCTTTCTGGCCCAGCAAGATCCGCAGATCTGCAACTATATCCGCCGTCAGCTTTATTACCAGCAACCTAGATGGATGCGGCTGCAGGCCAAGCTCTATCAAGCTGGAGATAATCTCCTGACTAAGACTGCAGAGGATTTCTATCCGCAGGTTCGGCCAATACAAGCTACCTCCTTCTGTCAGATAACTACTGACCTGACTGGCTATTATCAGCAGTTTGAGAATTATTACGCCAATCTCCAGCAAAAAAATCTGCAAATTGTTTATTCACCGGCTTTTTATACAAGGATTTTGCATTGATTTGTGATAGAATAGGGGAGTCGGAGGATTTTTTTATGGCAAAACAAAGAAATGAAATTGAAGAAAAATATACTTGGGATTTGAGTACCATTTTCCCAACAGATGAAGCCTTTGAAGCGGAGTTGGCGCAGGTTTCAGAAG
>ERZ773265.1628-NODE-1628-length-11290-cov-30.053583_pt1 | contig 11290 bp, 9 predicted proteins | sample MGYA00580512_ERZ773265 | MGnify/ENA primary metagenome ERZ773265 (study PRJEB29015, sample SAMEA2738169) | human oral metagenome | biome: human oral; feature: human-associated habitat; material: saliva | place: China | collected 2183 ...
GGAAGCCCGTGCGGCAGCCGAACGGCGAGCAGTCGATGACGCCGTCGATGCGGTCACGCAGCAGAGAGGCGAGCAGGTGCTCGATCGTGTGCAGACCAGAGCTCGGGATTTCGCCGCTGTTGGGCTGGACGAAGCGCACGTCGAAATTCGAGATCTGATCGCCCTTCGGGCCGGCCTCCACGTTGATGAGGCGCACGTAGGGTGCCTTCACGGCTGTATGGTCCAGAGTGAAGCTCTCCACTTCTGCCATGTTGTATTAATCCCTTTCGGTGTAGTTTTGCCTGCGTTGTTCCAGACGCATGAGCGACCGGAAGACCTCAGAGTACTGCGGATCCTCCTCATTCATGCGCGACAGGGCCGCACGTGTTTCACCTAACTGTCTGGTGAGGTCCATGCGAACCAAGGCCGCGACGACGCCGCGGCAGTAGGAGCGCACGTCGGCTTCGCCCGCGACGGGCAGGGGGTTGACCGCCAGCTCGGTGACGGCAGGGCCGATGAACTCGCCCGCCGCGTCGAGGATGACCTGGACGAAGTGACGTGACGCCGCCAGGGTCGCGTTGTCGCCGGGGCCGAAGTGAGCCTCGGCCTGGCGCATCATCTGCGTGAAGGCGTCCAGGCCACCGACCGCACGAATCGCGTCGTGGACGGCGCGGTGCGTGGGCACGGTAAAGGTTTGGCCGTCCAGCTCCTCGAATCCGGAGCCGACGACGTAGAGCGGGTGCTGTAAGACCGCCTCGAGGGCCTGGCGCTCGACGCGGGTCACCGGATCCTCGGGACCGCGGCGCACGGGAGCGGGGGCAGGGCGACCCGCGCCGGCCATCTCGATCTCTCCGGGGCGCGGACCGGGGGTCATCACCTCAACGCGGCCCGCCGCCCGGACCGCCTGCTCGACCGTACGCATGTCCATGCCGAGCCATCCGGCAAGCTGGCGCGTGTACTCTGCACGCAGGGCCAGGTCCTTGATGTGCGCGACGATGCCAGCCGAGGCGCGCAGGCCCTGCACGCGCCCCTCGGCGCTACGCAGGTCCATCTGGGACAGGACCGAGCGGATCGCGAACTCAAAAAGGGGGATGCGCGAGTTCACCAGGTCGGCGATCGCTTGGTCGCCCTGGGACAGGCGCAGGTCGCACGGGTCTTGGCCGCCCGGCGCCACCGCCACGAAGGTCTGCGCCGCGAAGTTCTGGTCCTCCCCGTACGCGCGCAACGCGGCCTTCTGCCCCGCGCTGTCACCGTCGAAAGTAAAGATGACCTCGGATCCGTGGGCACGCCCGCTGGAGAGCACGACGCCTGCGGCAGGGTCCGCATGGTCGCCCAGCAGGCGGCGGATGATGCGCACATGCTCCGACCCGAAGGCAGTACCGCACGTGGCCACCGCGTTCGTGACGCCCGCGACGTGCGCGGCCATAACGTCCGTATAGCCCTCGACGATGACCACCTTGTGTTGCGTCACGATCGACTTCTTCGCCAAATCTAGACCGTACAGAAGCTGCGACTTCTTATAGATCGGCGTCTCGGGGGTGTTCAGATACTTGGGCGACTCCTTGTCATTGTCGTCCAAGCGACGGGCACCGAAACCGACTGTCGCGCCCGTAATGTCGCGGATCGGCCACACCAGGCGCCCACGGAAACGGTCGTAGATGCCGCGGCTGCCGGTCGTGCCCAGGCCCGCGACTTGGATCTCCTGGTCCGTGAAGCCCTTCGAGCGCAGGTGTCGGGTGAGCGAATCCCACGAGGCCGGGGCGTAGCCGACCCCGAAATGCTCGCACATCGCCTGGTTGAAGCCGCGCTTAGCCAAGAACTCGCGGCCCTTGTGGGCTTCGTTGCTGCCCAACTGCTTGCAGTAGAACTCCTCGGCGACGCGGTGGGCGTCCAGGAGGCGCTGGCGCTTGCCCGGCTCCTCCGTGCGCACGCGGGTGCCGCCCTCCTCATAGTGGAGCGTGATCCCCGCCTTTTGCGCGAGCATCTCCACGGCCTCGGTGAAGGGCAGGTGGTCGATCTTTTGCACGAAGGAAATGACGTCGCCGCTCTCCCCACACCCGAAGCAGTGGAACATGCCCAGGTGGGGGCGCACGTTAAAGGACGGGGTGCGCTCGTCGTGGAAGGGGCACAAGCCCTTGAGGGAGCCGATGCCCGCGGGTCGCAGCGCTACGTGCTCGCCGATGATCTCATCGATCTTCACTGCGTTACGTACCGCTTCGATATCGTCCTTGCGAATCAGACCCGCCATGGCTTCAGTCTACCGAGGCCCACCCGCGCGCGTGGTCCGATTGTGCTTAGAGCTGCGAGGACAGCATCCCGCACCAGCGCGCGTGCCAGGCCGAGGCCGAGACGTCGGTGAGCGAAGCAACCTGGTCGATGACGGCGCGCAGGCGCACGCGATCATCAGAGGCGGCCCGCCACTGCGCGGCAAACACCGGCTCAAGGGAGTCGGCCCCGGCCTCGTACAGGGCGTCGACCAGGTCCGCCAGGAGCGTGCGCTGCTGGTAGTACACCGGCTCACTCTCGCGCGGACTCATGACGTAGTGGACGGCCATGCCCTTGAGGATCTGGATCTCGGCGCGCACCTGCCGCGGCACGACCAGGTCCGCACGGTAGCGGCCCAGCGGCTCATCACCGAAGGTCTCGCGCGTGGCGGCGACGGTCGCCGAACAGAAGCGACCGATCAACTCGCTCGTCGCGTCCTTGAGGTGGGCGAGGGACGCGTAGGAGCCGTCGAAGGAGCGCAGCCACACGGGCATGGACACGATGCGCTCGAGCGCATCCTCCAGGTCCGAGCGCGCCACCGCCGGACCGTACCAGTCCAGCGTCGAGGCGATGACGGCTGCGCAGTGCGCGTCGTCGAACAGGTCGGCGGGGTCGAGCTTGCGGGTCGCGACCGCGTCCTCCATATCGTGCACCGAGTAGGCGATGTCGTCGGACAGGTCCATGATCTGGGCCTCCAGGCAGCGCCTGCCCGCCGGCGCGCCCTGGCGCATCCATGCGAATACGGGCGCGTCGTCCGGGTAGACCGAAAACTTGCGCGTCGACTTGGCCAGGTCTGGGCCACCCGACTTGACCCACGGGTACTTGCAGATCGCGTCCAGCGTCGCGCGCGTCAGGTTCAGGCCCGCGGGCACACCTCCCGCGCCGATCACCTTGGGTTCCAATCGGGTGACGACACGCAGGGTCTGGGCGTTCCCTTCGAAACCGCCAATCGAGGCCGCAGCAGCATCCAGGGCGCGCTCGCCGTTATGCCCGAAGGGCGGATGCCCGAGGTCGTGGGACAGACACGCGGCATCCACGACGTCCGGGTCAGCCCCCAGCTCTTTGCCGAGCTCACGGCCCACCTGGGCGACTTCTAGAGAGTGGGTGAGGCGTGTGCGCACGAAATCGTCCGAAATCGGACCCAGCACCTGCGTCTTTTCGCCCAGGCGACGCAGCGCCGAGGAGTGCAGGATGCGCGCGCGATCGCGCTCGAACTCGGTGCGCGCCGACGACTTGTGGTCCTCGGGCACCCAGCGCTCAGAATCGGCTGGGCTGTACGGGGAGGCCGCGTCAGTGCCATCGACACCCGGGATTGCCAAAGAAAACTCGTTCACGGGCCTATGGTACGCGGCCAGTGCCCCCGCACTTGGACACCTACCCCGCGAGCGCGCCACGGCCTCGTCCGTGATCGGTGCTCGGCAAGCCCCGCGTGGCCCGAGGCGTATGAGCGATAGAACCGCACGGACGGTGGCCTCGTCACGATGAGGCCCCCCTCTTCCTCATCGGCCTATGACGCCAAAATGTCCGATCAAAGAAAGAAGGGGATGAGAAGATTGCGAGAAGGCTCCAATGGGTTTTGATCTGGAATAAAAGGCATTGACAAGAAACACCCGTTCAACGTTTTTTGCTCACTTGCCGCGACCTCGTTGCAGCAAATGTCGAAAATTTACCAAATTGTTACTGTGAGATACCCCAGCGGAGCTTTCCTCATTTGTTCAAACATGCTAAACCTCAGGAGTCGCATTCAGCGTCGAATCTCATTCACGGAAGGAGTCCCCCGTGTCCAACACGGCACAGGAAATCCTCGATGCAGTCGGTGGTCCCGGCAACATCACTCACTTTACCCACTGCGCCACGCGCCTCCGCTTTGAGCTGCGTGACGCCTCCGTCGTCGACAAGGACACGGTCGAGAACATCGACGGCGTTCTCGGAGCCGTGCCCCAGTCGGGTGACCGCTACCAGATCGTCATTGGCGGTGCCGTTCAGTCGGTCTTCAACGAGATCAACAACCTGCCCTCGATGAAGTCAGGCACCGCAGCCTCCAACGACGACGTTAAGGCCGCCGCCCGCGCGAAGGCGCGTGGTAAGAACGCTCTCGTCGACGCGTTCTTCGAATACCTGTCCGACTCGTTCCGCCCCCTCCTGCCCGTCCTGCTCGGAGCCTCCCTGATCCTGGCGTTCCTGGCGGTCCTCGACGCCCTGCACATCGTCGACACCCGCGCGGAAACCATTCCCGCGTGGCTGGGCTACGTGAACTCCATGTGGCGCGCGGTCTTCTACTTCCTGCCCGCCATGGTCGCCTACAACGCGTCCAAGAAGCTGGACATCGACCCGTGGGTCGGCACGGCCGTTATCCTGTCGCTGCTCACCCCCAACTTCACGGGCCTGAGCAACGCCGCCTCGTTCGCCGAGACGACCTGCACGACGAATGCCCTGGGCACCGAGCAGTGCGTCACCCAGATTGGCAGCCTGCCCCTGCAGCTGTCCGACTACGGCGGCCAGGTCTTCGTGCCGCTGCTGATGGTGCCGATCCTGGCTCTGGTCTACAAGGGCCTGAAGAAGATCGTTCCTTCGAACGTCCAGATGGTGTTCGTCCCCTTCATCTCCTTCGTCATCATCATGCCGCTGACGGCTTTCCTGATCGGCCCCCTGTCGATCTGGATCGGTAACGGCCTGGGCAGCGGCCTGGCCTGGCTCAACGGCCACGCCCCCATCGTCTTCGCGATCATCATCCCGATCATCTACCCCTTCCTGGTGCCGCTCGGCCTGCACTGGCCGCTCAACGCCCTGCAGCTGGCCAACATCGCCTCGACCGGCTCCGACTTCATTCAGGGCCCCATGGGCGCGTGGAACTTCGCCTGCTTCGGTGCCACCGCCGGCGTGCTCTTCCTGTCGATCCGCGACCGTGACGCCGACATGCGTCAGACGGCGTCCGGTGCTCTGGCCGCGGGCCTCTTCGGCGGTATCTCCGAGCCGTCCCTCTACGGTATTCACCTGCGTTTCAAGCGCATCTACCCGCTCATGCTCACCGGCTGTGTCGTCGGCGGCCTGGTCATCGGTATCGGCGGCGGCGCAACCACGAACACCTTCGTGTTCACCTCGCTGCTGACGATCCCCGTCTTCACCCCCATGGCCGTCTACGGTCTGGGCATCCTGGCAGCGTTCGCTACTGCTTTCCTGATGGTAGTCTTCTTCGACTACCGCACGAAGGAGCAGAAGGCTGTGGCTCGCGAGAAGAAGGAAGCCATGAAGGCTGGCGTCTCCGCCGCTCCCGCCGCCGCTGCCGCACCGGCCAATGAGGATGCTGCCGCTGAGGCGACCGCACCGGCCACTGAGGCTGCCCCCGCCCCGTCTTTCAGCGACGAGGCCAAGGCTGACCTGACGCTGACCTCCCCCATGGCAGGTGAGCTGGTTGCGCTCTCGGACGTCAATGATGAGGCCTTTGCCTCCGGCGCACTCGGCCCTGGCATCGCGATCTCCCCCGCCGCTCACGCGGTCGTCGTCGCCCCCTGCGACGGCAAGGTGACGGTCGCCTACCCGACCGGCCACGCCTACGGCCTCAAGTCCGCCTCCGGCGTCCAGATCCTTATCCACATCGGTATGGACACGGTCAAGCTGGACGGCAAGGGCTTCACGCCCCGCGTCTCGAAGGGCGACATCGTCAAGCGTGGCGATGTCCTGGCTGAGGTCGATTGGGACGTCATCCGCGAGGCAGGCTACGACACCATCACCCCGATGGTCGTGACGAACAAGAAGAAGTTCGGCGAGGTCACCCCGGCTGCTCCCGGCCCGGTTGGAATCTCTGACACGGTTGTGACGGTGGCTCCCAAGGAGGCCTGAGCCTCTTCGGAGTGACTCCTCGGGTGGGCGGCACCAGCATCGCGCTGGGCCGCCCACCCGTTGTTTGTTGTCGCTGGTAACCGCCTCTTCCGCACGTTAACCCGCTGATCTGAACGTGGGCGAGGGTGCCCACGTGCGCAATAGCAGGCCCACGTGCGGAAGAGGGAGTCCATGGCAGGAACGTGGGCGTGCCAGTCGATGGCCTCATACGCGGAAGGCGATGAAGATACGGGAGAGGTTCCGTCACCGCGAGGCCGAAACGGCTCATGGAGAGAGGGAGCGCCCCAGCTGGGGCGCGATGGACACGCGGAAGATGGTGACAGGCGGTGTGGGTCTGTTGCCGTGGCACGAAGACCGGAATGCGAGCTATAGGCTGAGGGAACGCCCCTGAACCAGTGTGCCCGCAAACTCGAGCGTCGGAGAGGAATTATCCCCGGCCTCGTCGATGGGACGGGGGAGCATACCCCTCATTTGCCCGAGGAGGATGTCGACAGCCGCGCGGGCAATCTGCGCGATGGGTTGACGGATAGTTGCTAGGTGAGGCAGGGCGCGGCGCATCGTTTCAGTGCCGTCGAAGCCGATGACGGACAGGTCGCCGGGTACGGACAGGCTGCGGGAGCGCGCCCACTCGAGGACTTCGGCGGCGGCCAGGTCGTCGGTGGCGAAGACTCCGTCAATGGGAGCCTGGGCGCGCGCCTCGTCGAGGCTGCCCTGCACGAGCGCGAAGCGCTGCGGGATCGGGGTGTCGAAGGGAACCGTGACGATTCGGGGTTCGAGTCCGGCGCGCGCGACCTCGGCGCGGTAGCCGGCCTCGCGCAGGTTGCGCGGCCCCGAGCGGGAGGTCAGGAGGAGCGGATGGCGTCGGCCTGCCTCGATGAGGGCGCGCGTGGCCATGGCACCTGCGTCGCGGTTCGCGCAGCGCACGTTGGGGATCGATGGGCTGAGTTCGCGGTCGATGGTGACCAGGGGCATACGGATCGTGTCGTATTCGTTGAGTCCCTCGTTGTGTGCGCCGGAGATAATGCCGTCGACGCGGTTACCCACGAGCAGGGACAGGTATTCGCGTTCGCGCTCGGCTCGGCCCATCGAATTGCAGATGAGGATGCGGTATCCGGCTTCGGCCAGCGCGTTTTCGACCTCGACGGCGAGTTCACCGAAGAACGGCAGGGAGACGGCGGGCACGATGAGGCCCACGGTCTGGGTGCTCTTGCCGTGGAGGGCGCGCGCCAGTGAGTTGGGGCGGTAGCCCAGGGTGGCGATGGCGTCGGCGACTCCGCGCTTGGTCTTTTCTGATAGGTAACCCCGGTTGTTGAGGACTCGCGAGACGGTCGTCGGGCTAACGCCGGCGAGCTGGGCGACGTCGGCCAGCGTAGGTTCGCGGGAACTCATGCTCGCTTTCCTTTCGTTGATACCTTTCTAGTCTAGTCGGTGAGCGCGCCGTGGGCCTGGTCTCTCACGGACGAGGCCGTGGCGTGTTCCGTGGGTGGCGCTCGGTAGTGCGGGGTACGGGGGAGCGTGACGGATGGTTTGTTGGCATTTATGAGGGTGATTCATCCCATCTGGCCGCGTGGTGAAATCGAGTTTTCAAATCAGTGCACTACGTCATAGTATGGGCCGTACGGGTCCCCGTGTCTCACGATGGACATGCCCGCATTCGAAAGGAACGACTATGATTTCCCGCACCGTTGCAATTGGTTCCTCTGTTGGCCTTCATGCACGCCCCGCTTCCGTCCTCGCCGAGGCCGTGGATGACTCCGGCGTCGAGGTCACCATTGCGTTTGATGGCGAGGAGGCGGACGCTGCGTCGCTCCTCGAGATCATGACGCTGGGTGCCAAGCACGGCGACGTTGTCACCCTGTCCACCGAGGACGACGGCGCGGGCGAGGTGCTCGACTCGCTCGTCGCGCTGCTCTCGCGCGATCTCGATCAGGAGTGAGCTGATGGCGACGCACGACGTTCTGCACGGTATCGGTGTTTCCGCCGGTACCGCTGCTGCGCCCGCCGCGATCGTCCAGCCTGCGCCCGGCGTTGACACGTCGGAGCCGGGCAGCGTTGATGCTGCAGCCGACGGCGCGCGTGTCCGTGAGGCGCTCGCGGCTGTTTCCTCGCGCCTGAGTGAGCGCGCGGCAAAGGCGCCGGAAGAGACGAAGGCGATCCTGAAGGCCACGGCTCAGCTCGCGGGCGACCGCGGTCTGGCCAAGGCTGTCGATAAGAAGCTCAAGAAGGGCCTGGGTCTGACGCAGGCCGTCCATGACGCGGTCGAGGACTACGCGCAGATGCTGCGCGGCCTGGGCGGCTACATGGCGGAGCGCGCGACCGACCTGTACGACGTGCGTGACCGTGCGATCTGCGAGCTGCGTGGTCTGCCCGAGCCGGGCGTTCCCGCGTTTGAGGGGACAGTCATCCTGGTGGCCCGCGACCTGGCTCCCGCCGAGACCGCGACGCTGAACCCGGAGACCGTTCTGGGCATCATTACCGAGGTCGGTGGCCCTACGTCGCACACTGCGATTCTGGCTGCTCAGCTGGGTATTCCCGCGATCGTCAAGGCCGAGGGAATTATGAATGTCGAGGAGGGCACGATGTTGGCCCTCGACGGCGGCGTCGGCGAGGTCATCATCGCTCCTACCGAGGACGAGGTTACCCTGCTCAAGGAGCGTTCGCTGCGTCGTGCGCAGGCGCTGGCTGGCTCGACCGGTAAGGGCGCGACGTTCGATGGCTACCCCGTGAAGCTCCTGGCCAACATTGGCACGGTCGATGACGCGCTCAAGGCCTCCAAGGTGGACCTGGAGGGTTCTGGCCTGTTCCGTACTGAGTTCCTGTTCCTGGAACGCGCGGACGCTCCCTCCCTGGAGGAGCAGACGGACACCTACACGAAGGTCCTGCAGGCCTTCGGTGACCGTCGCGTCGTCGTGCGTACCCTGGATGCGGGCGCGGATAAGCCGCTGAGTTTCGCGGATCTGGGTGCCGAGGAGAACCCCGCCCTGGGTGTGCGTGGCCTGCGCCTGTGCCAGAGGCGTGAGGATCTCATCGACACGCAGCTGCAGGCCCTTGCGGCCGCCTACAAGGCGACCGGTGCGGAGCTGTGGGTCATGGCCCCCATGGTTGCTACCGCCAGCGAAGCTAAGTGGTTCGCTGACAAGGCGCGCGGCTATGGCCTGCCGAAGGTCGGCATCATGATCGAGGTGCCCGCGGCAGCCCTGCGCGCCGAGCAGCTCCTGTCGATCGTGGACTTCGCCTCCATCGGCACGAACGACCTGACGCAGTACACGATGGCGGCGGACCGCCTGGACGGCAACCTGGCGACTCTGCTCAACCCGTGGCAGCCGGCCGTCCTAGAGATGATCCGTACCGCCTGCAATGGTGGTCGTGCGACGGGCAAGCCGATCGGTGTGTGTGGCGAGGCTGGCGGCGACCCGCTGCTGGCACTGGTCCTCACGGGCCTGGGTGTCGCTTCTCTGTCGATGGCACCCTCCAAGGTAAACGCGGTTCGTGCGGCCCTGCGCATGCACGACCTGGCGACCTGCCAGCAGATGGCTGCTTTCGCGGTGGACGCTCCCAACGCGAAGGAAGGCCGTGAGAACGTCCTGAAGCTGGTCGCTCCGGCCATGCTGGATCTGCTCTGATCTGCGGCGCTACGCCATAGAATAAGGGGTGGGTCCGGGAACCGATGGTTCCCGGACCCACCCCTTATGCAACGCCGCTGAGCGGCGCGTGAGCTACTGCGTACGGATCGCGTCGGCGGCACTCGTGGACTGGCTGCCACGAGACTTCTTTGAACGACCGGAGAAGATCGCGGTCAGAATCAGGATGACGCCGAGGGCCGCGACGGCACTGATGCCGAGAACAGGCAGGTTGAAGGTCGTGATGTAGGCTTCGGCGATCAGGAACGCGCCGACCATGCACACGAGGAGCGCCCAGACGAACGCGCCGACGCGCACACCCCTGCTGGGTGCCTCGGGCAGGTCGTGATAGTTGACGGGCCAGGCGGGTGCGCTCCACGTCTGTGCGCCCGAAGCGCCCGGCCCCGTTCCCGTCGCCCCGGAGTGTGCCCCCGAGGGGTCCTGTGAGCGCGAACCAGCCCCGGCCTCGGGCTGGGAGGCCCCGGGGGACGTAGCAGCCGCAGGCGCCGTCGTCTCACCCGTGAACGCCGGATCGAAGGCTGTGCGACTCCCAGATGCAGTGGCCCCCTCCTCCTCGTGGAAGATCGCGAGCGGATCAGTGGAGGGCATCTCCAGGGTCGGTTCCGGGGTCGTGGGCAGCGTGCTCGTCACATCCAGTTCGGGGTAGCGCGAGGTGACGTCGGTCCCGGTGAACTCGCTGGTCGCGTCGTTGTTGGGGGTAGTCATGGTCGTTTCCTTCCTCAGTTGCCCGGAGTGGTGTAGGCGGGAGTGGACGAGGGGGACGCTGACTGCGTCGGGGTGGGCGTCGGGGTAGACGAGGGCGCCTGTGTCGGGGTGGAACCCCACGTGCCCGAGGTGTCGGGGGACTGCAGGATCGTCAGGTTCTCAAGGACCACGTCATCCGTGATGAGGACGGTGATCCCCCCGAGCGACGTATCGCCCCACGAGGGGGAGGACACGGTCTGGCCCGGGCAGTTCTTCAACGGGGCGGCCCAGCCGTCGTTCGTCATGTTCGTCACCAGGGAGCCGATACTCGACCGGCACACGATCTGGACGGGCTGACCCTCCGCCGTCTGGATCGTCAGGTGCTCCCAGGCCTGCCAGCTCACGGTGATCTGCTTGGTTGTGCCGACAGGTGCCCCGGTCAGGTCGAGGGTGACGGTGCCCAGGGGACTCGCGCCCTGTACGGAGGTGACCGTCCAATCGACGGTCTTGTCGCCCGTGGAGTTGCTGATCGAGGAGCTGAACGTGGAGATCGTCTTCTGTGTCGCTTCGGTGCCGATGGCGGCTGTCGGCAGCGCGACGATGATGCCGAGAATCGACAGCGTGGTCAGCCAGCCGGCGCTGCGGTCACGAAGGGCGGCAACCGCCAGGGACAGTCCGACGATGAGGAGGCACACGCCGCCGCCGATGACGATGATGCGCGCGACCGTCTGCTCCCCGGTTTCCGCTGTGATGAAGGGGATGACGGGACCCTTGTCGATGCTGGAGGCCGGCACCCGTGCCGTGGCCGAAGGCGATTTCCGACCGTTGAAGGATTACGTGGGGCGTGACGAACTGGGCGCTCTCACGCAGTCCTTCAACGC
>ERZ773265.1630-NODE-1630-length-11286-cov-4.669931_pt1 | contig 11286 bp, 5 predicted proteins | sample MGYA00580512_ERZ773265 | MGnify/ENA primary metagenome ERZ773265 (study PRJEB29015, sample SAMEA2738169) | human oral metagenome | biome: human oral; feature: human-associated habitat; material: saliva | place: China | collected 2183 ...
CGGTGATGGGGGTGGTGCGGAGTTTTCCGGTGAGTCCTCGGTAGGTGATGGTGTTATCGGGATTGAACCTGAGGTATTTGGTTTCGTAGTAGTACATACCGATCAGACCGAAAATCAGACTACCTATCGCAAAGATAAAATAAATTAATTCGAATTTTTCTGGGTGCGTAAAGACGTAGAGGCTGAGTGCTCCGAACATGTAGAGGTAGATGCTCCAGACCCAGGGTTCGGTGCGGGGGAGCCTTTTGACGAGGGCTCCGCTGCGTTTGTCCCGGGTGCGACGTACCTCATCCCGAATAATATAGAGGGCTACAAGGATGGGACCGATGATGAAGATGATAAAGGCGAGCATCTAACGGACAGCCTTTCTTATGCTTGATCATGTAATACTGCTTATTGGTAAGAACATGAGGAGGGTTTACTTAAAAGAGTGTAGCTTTTAAGTAAACCCTCCTCCATCATATGAGCAGGTTAGTTTTCTGAATCGGTGGTTCGCACGACCAAACGATCGTCAACGCGTTCATTTGTACGGTTGTCTTTGATGTTAGTGCGTGCACCCTTTCCAGCAGATACTCTGTATCCTATGGAGCCCCTTATCACCTTAGTCTTAGCCCCTGCCTCTGTAATAAGGTCGATAATTGTAAAAATTAAACTAAGGTAACTCTACACATTCCTAGTTAATGGTAGGGTTTGTATTATCGCAGGCAAGCCCTTTCATACTAGGATTCTCTGATAAATATCGTGTTATCACAGGGTAATGTTCTATAGCTTTATTGATAGCCTGCATATCATTTGGGTCAGCAGTGTCAGCCCAGCGGCCATTAATGCACCGGAAACATAGGTGCGCCCCAATAGAATACTCTTTAAAAGCTTGTGGGGAGAAAGAGGCGATAGTATTACCATCGTTATCCCAGAGCCAGAGGTTATCGGGTGAATCTGGTATATCGCTATTGAGGCTTTCGGTCCTAGAGGTATATTTGTACTCATTAATTGAGATAACATATGTTGTTTTAGTTTTACCCAGAAAAGAACGATGAGTAATAGTTGCATCAGGATTAATACTGAGGTATTTAACCTCATATCGGTATACGAGAGATGCGGCCACTAAGACAAACGTAACCATCCCAAGAATATGTGGTAGTTCAACACCTGGCATAAGTACACATAAAGCAACAGAGCAATCAACTGCGAAAACCAGTGTGAATATTCCTGTCCATCCATCAAACCGAGGAAGGCGCTTCACATTTTTCTTTTCACGTTTAAAACGAGCACGTCGTAATTCGTCATAAATAATGTAAAAAAGTATGACTATCGGAGATGCTATGAGGGCTGTTGCAATAATATTTGTTGGTGTGTCCATATCCGTACCTCTTGGAACAGGGTGAGAGGTTTTAATATCCCTGTGGCCTGTAGGGAACCAATATCAATTTGGCGCTACAGGCCACAGAATGATAGAACTCTGGTTAATTTTCTCCTCTAGAGTTAGTCACGATCACGCAGATTGAGAACTTGATCGTCGATACCGCCGCCTTTCAAGTTTTCTTTTGAGGTTGTATATGTCTTCTTGCCGGCAGATGCGAGATCCTTTAGCGAGCCGCGGGCGTTGCTTTGAGCTTCTTCGGACCACGTCTTCCCGTAGTCCTGGTTGTAACCTTCCTCACCTTGGTGAATAAGCTCGTTTTGTGCAATTTTATCAGCGGGCTTCAGTAAGGTGTTGGCTGCACGGTTTCCAGCTTCATTTATCATGGTCTTCTGGATTGCCCGTGAAGTATATACATTCTTCCTTCCGACATGATCAACGCCAGTAGCGTAACGGGTGCCGCTTTCTAAAAAGGCTGACTTAAAGTAGCTTTTATCAGTGATACTACTTTTTACTTTGGAAGTAAGGGCAGTGGTTCCGAAACCAGTCACAGCGCCAGCACCAAAACTCATAATGAAACCTTGTGGAGTCCGATTCTTAGCATCTTTTAAGTACTTCATAGAATCAGTAACCCCACTGGAAAGGCCGCCATCAAGAATCTCACCAGTATACTTCTTGAATCCTTCTTTTCCCGCCCCAAACTTACTAAAACCAAGGGTGCTAGGATCTTTGAGGTCCACTTTGTCTAGCGCGAATCGGTTTTCCAACTTGGTGGCTAGTGCTTGCCCCCGGGAGCCAAATTTTTCTGCAACCTTTTGCATAGGTTTCAGGAACATCTTTCCGGAGCTGAAAACCTTACCTGCTACACCACCAGCAAGAGAAGTTGCAAACCCCCAGCCTGCTCCCGACCAAGCTGCACCCCAATCTAGCGTGCCGTCTTTACCCAATTTCATATTATCTGCAAACCCAGAGATGGCACCTCCTACAGCAGCAACAGCTAGTGCTCCGAACGGTCCAGCTACAAACACACTTGCCACAGCTAAAGCGGTACCGACCCAGCTAAGAGTAGTCTTCCATGCGTTGACCTGTTGCTCCTTCTTGTAGGTGTTGTATTCCTCAAGAGAGATCGGTCGTGTTCCCCAGGGGTCGACCAGCCCAATTGGGTCATGTCCTACAAATGAGTACGCATCCGCGAACCAGCCCGCACCCACCACCGGTGGTAACGGGTCTTGTGAAAGGAACTTCTTTGAGGCCGGGTCAAATACCCGTGCGCCCATCAACGTCAGCTCGCCAATTGCTACCGTACCAGAGCCAGTGAACGACACACCCTGCGGCAGCCCAGAACTTGTGAGCACTCCAGGTGCAGTCACCCCAACAGAACCGGTTAGGGCAGAAACACCAAGTGTTTGGTATGCGCCAGCAGTATGACCAGTGCCACCAACACTAGGGATATTCAAAGCACCAAAACCAACCCCAGCAGTAGGTACCCCGGGTACTCCCCATGGGTTAAACCCGCCCAGTACACCAGCCTGGGAGAATCCACCATCGGCACCGGCAGCCGGGATACTACCAGTGCCTAGCAGCTGCGGTGCGGTAGCCACCGAATCCCACAGCAGCGGGACCGTGAGCCCGTCCGTGCCTGTCACTTCAACCACGGCTCCGCTCATGTCCGTGACCATCTGCACTCGTGAGCTTACCCCGGTACTAGTATCATGTGTGGTCACTGCCGCTAGCGCACCAGTAATGCCCCACGTATAGGCCCGTTCCTGAACTGCTGGGCTACCACTAGTAGTACAGGTCTGACTCACTCGCTGCCCAGCAGCGTTATAGGTGTATGACACCTTAGTCACTACCGGCTGGGCCTCACCAGCGGTGTGCTCGGTAGTAATAGCGTGTACCAGCTGGTTCAGCCCGTTATAAGATAGTACCCGCTCACCAAGCAGTACCCGCTCACTATTACCCGCATCAGCAGTGGACTCATCGTGGGTTTCGGGGCGTTCATAGAGCCGTTCAGCGACCATCAGCCCGGTCTGGTACTCCCAGACTAGTTCATACCCACGCCATCGGGCACCGGTAAGTTGTCCCGCAGCATCATAGGTATACATCACCAGACCGGCATCAGCCGTATCTAGCCCGATTATCCGGCCAGTGTTGTCTCGGATGATTTGAACACCTTCAACCAGCACGTTTTGGCTTTGTTCACTGGTCGTACGCTGGTACGCACTGACCAGCCCGTCCGTATTAAACTCCCACTGTGAGATCGTCTCAGCCACCTGCGCCCGGATCAGGTGTCCGGCCACATCATAGGAGAACTCTGCCACTACCGGCTCACCGTTAGTTGCAGTAGTGGTGGCACGCACCGGCTGGCCAGTACCATCAAGTACCCACTGGGTCGCACCATACGGGCTGATCCGTCCAGTACGGTACCCATCAGCATCATATGAGTACTCTAGTGTGTACGAACCATCCCTGGTAAACGCATCAAGGGCTGCAGCAGAACCGGCCGCTGGTGGCTGTACAGCTGTTTCAGTATCAGCGACACAACGGGTGTAACGCAACAGGTTTCCCTGTGCATCCCACACACTGCGGTACATCACAGGTGCACTGCCGGTATGATCTTTCACCCACGTAGCCCGGTCCAGGCCAACACCGTCTGTGATGCCATATTCAGCTGCTAGCATCCCGTCAACCATTGCCCGTGCCAGATCCCCAGTCACAGGGTCATACTCAAAGGTGCGGGTACGTACCCCATCATCCTGGGACAGTACTCGCCCCGCCGCGTCATAAATATACCGGGTCCGCTCAACAGCCGTAGCGCTGGTACCGCGTTGATGGGGTTCACGGATTACCTCAACCACCCGCCCAGTCGCGTCATAGGCGTACCGGGTGATCAGCCCTGTCGGATCCGTAACCTGGGTCAGCAGTCCGTCCACATCATAAGTGAAGAACGTGCGGTGCCCCAGCCCATCTGTGACTTGTACCAATTGTCCGGTTGAGTCATAGGCATATCGGCGGGTGCCAAACGTGGAATCCTGCACCATGGTGACACGTCCGCATACATCATACGCGTACGATGCCACCCGAGCCCCGGCGCTGACACGCACCAGCCGACCGCATGTGTCATATTCCATAGCTTCTACGAGCCCGTCAGGCCCCGTACGCTGAATCACTTGCGATGCGGCATCGTACACCAGTGTGGTGACCGCCCACTGGGTGGGCTCCTCCCATGTCTGCGCACCAGTAACAGGGTCTGTTACCCTAGCCGGGACGTTAAGTCCTATGCTCTCAGAAACGACTCGCCCGCATGCATCATAGGCATAATCCGTGAACCGGCCCGCTGCAGAAACCACCCGAGTGACCCGTCCAGCCGCGTCTCGAGTATAGGTAGTGAGCCCACCAGCGGCATCTAGCGCCTCTACAACCCGAGAGGCTGCATCATAAGTAAACATCTGCGTCCCAGCAGCCTTGTCGCCGCCAGCGGTATTCGCACCTTTTATTCCATCTCCAGCGTTTTCCCGGATTTCAGTGACCCGTCCGAGCACATCTAGGGTGTAGAATGCCGAGGAGAACACCCCTTCGATGGTACCAGCGACTGTTTCTGTGCCCTCATGACGGTTCATCACACGCCGCGATACCACTCCAGTAGGATCCGTCATACTCACTGGCTCCCCAGCAGCATCGTACTCAAAGGTGGTTTTCGCCCCGCTGGGGTCGGTAACCCCTACTAGCTGTGAGAGCCCATCCCAGGAATACTCCCACACCCGCCCTTGGGCAGTGATAAGTTTCGCTAGGTTCCCGAACGTGTCATACTCATGCTGAGTTATGTTTCCGGCCGCGTCTGTAATAGAGGCGATATCCCCACCAGCGGTATACGTTAACCGCGCTACCGCCCCAGAGGGGTCAATGATCGCTTCGGGTAACACCCCAGCCGCATCCGCAGACTCAGCTCCACTATGGATTAAGCCCTGACGCTGGTTTTCACCCTGAGCACGCACCATATACGGCACCCCGTCCCCCACGGGGGTATTTGGGTACTGCATCATCCATCGTGCCCCGGCCGGGTCCGTGACTGAACGCAATGCCCCAGCAGCAGTGTATTCTAGGGTGGTCGCCGCACCTAAGGGGTTAACCACTGACACCACTCGGCCTGCTATATCACGGATCAGACGGATCGCGTCTCCGGCCGGGTTATGCATACTAATAACATCATGGTGCTCATCATATTCAAAGGCCGTGTACACCCCGGTCGGGTCTGTAACTCGCACCACATCACCACAAGCGGAATACTCTATCTGAGTGACCTGCTCAGCCCCGTTGATAAGCTCAACGGGGTACGGGTTCACTACTGCCGCCACGGTGGGGGTATTACTGTTTACCGTTAGAGCTGACGAGTCATACCGGTAGCTTGTGAGCGTAACTGGCTCCCCTAAGTTTCGCGGATCCCGTGCGTCACGGACGCTGACCTGCACCAGCTTATCCTGCTCGTCCCATTCATAGGTGTAATCTGCCCCTTCAGGGGTGCGCTCACGCCGAATGTGCCCGCGTGCGTCACTGGTACGCACGAGGCGTGAACCGTCACGTTCAGTGATGCTGACCCGGTTGCTAAACCGGTCATAACTCATTGTCTGTCGGGTACCATCGGTCGCGGTCACGCTCACCAGTCGGCCCTTGTTGTCAGAAACCCACAGGTTCGCGTTCTCTCCGGTACCAGCATCGGCGATGATCGTGGTCAAATTTGAGGTGTACGTGTACGCGATTTCACGCCCGTACTCGCTCACCTGGGCAATTACCCGTCCGGACTCATCGTAGGTATTCGTCACCTCTACATCACCACGAGCGTTAATGACCCGGTGGATCAACCCCTGCTGGGTGTGTGTATAGGTGCGTGTGCCCTCAGCGGTCCTGACCCCGGTCAGCAGGCCCGTCATAGATGGTACAACGGCAGTCTTTTTAGAAGTTTCAGACAGTACCACATGTTCAGAGTCAGAGGTGTTGGCAGAGCTATCCTGAGTTGTCACCGATTCCGGGTCTGAAGTAGAGACTTGCTCAGGGTAGTCAGTAGCTTCTGCTGCTGCCTCGGTTGACACATTTTCGTGTGCTGTGGGGGCCTGAGTATAGGTGTAGGTAACTGTGTGTACCGGCTTCCCAGCATGGGTACCAACGGTGTTATAGGTAAAGGCCGCTACCGGGTGCACCTCACCGGTTTCCTCAGTAAGCTCGTAGTCCAAGTGGATTCCGCGGTGTGCTACCGGGTGCACCAGATCCTGCACCCGCCCGTTCTCGTCACGTACAAACACCGTCAAGCTACCCAGATGCCCATTACGGTACGCAACAGGCTCACCTAAGGGGGTGTAGAAGTATGCCTCGTGCGTATTATTCGTTACCATCCAGAAAAACGACACCACACCAGTGGTCTCATCCTTAACGGCAGTAGCGTCTGGGGTATCACCAGTAGCAGTAGAAGCTTGAACAGTACGGGCCTGCTCATACGCATCCGTTTGCGCATCACGGACACACTCGTACAACTCATCGGCTGCTGTCACCTTCAATAGCCATAATGGTTCCCGTTGAGCACGCGCGAACCCGTCTCCCGCCCGGTCAAAGAACACGAGACGCCCATCTGGTTTAACCCACCCAGCATGTTCTGGGCTGAACTGTAACTGGGTATCTACTGTCGAAGACCATCCTGGGCCGAAGACTCCTGATGGTGTTTCGTCAGGGTTGGTCACCGCGAGACTGTTATACATCCTCCGCAGTGATAGAGTGGTTGAGCTCATCGTGTCGGCAAAGACAAGATCAGTCTCAGGCTCAATAAAGTTACCCGTCGCCACGTTTACCGGATCATTAGCGTAACCAGATGAGGGAATCTCGCCGTAAACCTCAGATGCGGTGGCGTCAATATGTTGAATATTTGGGGTGCCCATCCCTCGTGCCTGCATCTGCTGGTCGAGGTACGCGTCAGATACAGTAATAAGGCCACCAGCACCGTTATTTGCATCACGGAAAGCCTGTGCAACGTTCGTAAGCCACGTCATTACCTGATTGCTTTGAGAATTAAGCGCCGACAGTCCCGATAATGCAGGACGGATATCAAGTGTGCCGTATTTGCATCCTGCTTCAAAAGATTGCAGCGCACCTGTGATGTTGTTGTAACTAGTTTCTAGTCCTTCTGATCCACTAGTGTCGTCATTGCATTTTTTGACATAGGTGTCAATCTTGTCAGGATTAGCTGAAGACTTGTCCGTGCCTGAGGATGCCACAGGCGCGGGTGCTGGCGCAGAAGCTGGTGCGGAAGGTTTGGTCTTCGAAGGAGACGTATACTTGATCTTATTGCCCCACAGCTCATCCCACTTCTTTTGAATCCACCACTTTTCATCATCTTTCCGGGCAGCCTCACGGTTTGCGTTTTCCGCTTCGGCACATGAATACAAGTAATCAACAAGTTCGGCCGCATGATCAAGCATTAAAGCAACGTTATAGGCATTCGTGGCCAAATTATTGTGGCAGTTGCGTGCATCGTCTGCGTAACGGCCTTTAAAGTCATCCCATATTTCCCTCGGGGAGAGAATATCACGAGCTCCGCCGCCACTAGCTGTCTTACCGTATGAGGCGTGGACTGCATCTCTTGCATTCCGGAGAGCAGCCGCTAGCGCATTAGATGCAGCTTCGTCATACGGAACAGGGTCTGCTCCATGTATATCAGAGGTTTCAGCGGTAGGTTGCCCGCTGCTGTTATCGACAAGCCCTGGGGCCTGACCGGGGTCAGTGTTATTGGAGCTTGGGGTATTACTAGCTGCTTCTTCTACTGGTGTGCCTGTAGCAGCTTCTGAGCTAGTTTCTTCTCCGCCAGAGTAATCAGCAGCAGAGGGCTCTGCGGTTTCAGTGGTGGGGGCAGCAGTGGGCTCAGTACTTGGTGAGCCGCCGTCTCCACTGGTGGTTGGGGTAGATCCGCTGTTGGTAGGAGAAGAAACAGGGGCACCGCTCGTCTCAGAGTTATCAGTGGCGCCTACGCCTACTGATGGGGAGGGTGATGTACTGGTGGTACTATAATCGTTGCCTAGACCGTCAACATGCTGGCCAGGCCCTCCGCCGGAGAACGTTCCGCTCTGTACATGTGTGTTACCCGAAGGGTCAGCTTGTAGTGAGGCGTCAGGACTCATCTGATGATGAGGCGGGAGTCCAGAATTCTCGCGAGGATGAAATGAGGGCGATGTACTGCTACTATCATCGCTGCCTAGACCGTCAACATGCTGGCCAGGCCCTCCGCCGGAGAATGTTCCACTCTGTACATGTGTGCTACCTGAAGGGTCAGCTTGCAGCGAGACATCAGGATCTACTTGGTGAGAAGACAGGGTTCCAGAACTCTCGTGGGGGTTTGGAAACTGGTGTGGAACGTTCGGATCGGGCTGTGGCAGGTCTGCACGTTCGTGATGTCCCGTTATAGAGGATGAAGAAACTGGTGTCTCGCCGTTCTCTCCCGGTTGTGCCCCATATGTTGTAGATGAGGCATCCGAATTTAGGCGAGGGTCAGGAAATGAAGTGGAGTGCTGATTCTGCCATGCCTCATGCTGTGATAGATCAGGTTTTCCCTGATCAGGTGCCAACGTATCACGTTGTACATGTGCATTGTTTGCGCTGTCACTCACAATTTTGCCGGTAACTGGCTGAGAATCCGGGTTCGGAGTTGGTGAAGGCATGGCAAAAACCTCGTATCAAGACGTGTATAAATATATCTGGATTGGCGCAGAATTCCGCGAGCGAAATATTTAGAAAATGTAATTAAGTTATAAAACTATGAGAAGTTATGTAATGAGAAGCTTCCCCCAGCAATTCACTGTTGTAGTGATTAGGGGTTTGTGTGTTGCTGGGGGAAGCTGTGGGAACGCTAAGGGGGTGTTCCTTAGGCGCCGCCACCTGCTTGGAAGATGTCGTTGGAGATCTGCTGCAGGTTGTTGTTCAGCTCGGTGAGCTTGGTGATGGTGTTCTGCAGTGACTGGTGGGTGTTCGGCCAGGTGTCTGAGCGGAAGGTGGTGGCTAGGGGGCCGTCCCAGACGTTGGGTTCGGAGAGGTTTTTACCTTCGGTATCTAGAGCCTGGATCTGGTCGGTGAGGCCGCCGTTAATGATGGCCTGGATTTTCTGGATGGAGTCTTTGGCAGACTGGGAACTAAGAACGCGATCACTCATCACGGTTTCCTTTCGGTAAAGTGGGTGGGTTCTGCGCGGCGTGGCAGAACTCTAGGTTGTAGTGTAGGTTGAGGTTTGCGGTGATTCAAGGGATCTCGGGGTGTTGTTATCAAATCTTAATAATGGGTTGTGTGGTGGTGGGATTTTTGTGTGTCCTGTGTTTGCAAGGGAAAAAGGGGTGGTAGAGGGTGGTTTTGTGGTGTTGGTGGGGTGGTGATTATGTCGGAATATGACGTATATTTTACGGGGAATGTAATGGGGTTGCTGGGTGAGAAATAATACTGTTTGTGTATTTTTATTATTTGTCTTGTATTTATTTGTGTTGTCTAAAAATGTAAATAATCGTGTTAATTAATTTTTGATTTTTTTGGATTGGTTAGGGGCAATGGGGAGTTCGAGTGGTTTGGCCCAAGCATGATCCTGTAAAAACCGTACCCCTGGCCTACTCGCTAGGATTTGTTGGAATCGTTCATCCTCCCACGCCCGCACCCAATCACCAGTCTCTACACGATACTGCAACTGAGCATAAAGAATCGTGGCATCAAACTGATTCGTATCAAACCCCAACTTGATGTGCTTAGGCAGTTGGGTACTTCTGATCTTCACCCACCCGTTCTTACTCGTCTGTTCATAGGAGACTTTGTAGATGCTGTGGTAGTCAAAGTACCGCACTTTCCGTCGCCAGTTGCGCCAGCGGATCCCGGTTTCCGTGAAGCAGTGGTAATAGTTATGGCAGTTGGCGACAAAAATAAAACCGGCAGGACTGACCATCACCACAGAAATGATGTAAGCCTCTACAGTAAGCCCATATCTGATCCAAAAGTAGATAGGGAGTCCAATGAACGCGATGAAGAGTATCCCGTAGCTGATGATATAGGCAATCGGTGGGCGATGCTGTTCCACATTTAGGGTTTCTAGTCCTTGTTTGCGTTTGGCCCCGGGCATGATGTTGACCAAGAACCCACCGAGCAGACCGTAGAACGCAGGACCCATACCCAATACCCTTCTTTACCTTATCTTCTTGCACAGCATAAGTTATCAAAAACATACACCCTGGGGTGTGCTCGTGCAGAACACACAAACACACCCCCAGGCCACTATTAGGCACTCATGATGGCCCCTGACAATGCTCTATATTAGAGGTTTCTTGGTCTTCAGGTTCCTGCTCTTCCGGGCGTCCTCGACCTATCTCCCAGCCACTATAGAAGGTAACTGCTCCTATCAGCGAACAAAACAGCATCAAAGCCGCCCAACCTATTCCCGGACCGAAAACAAGAGTAAATATTGTAGCGATCAAGGTTCCAACGGTAAGGATTCCCCCTAGAATCATAAGAAACCGTTTATAGAGAAGAACATCGAGATCCACTAAAGTCACCTTTATCTTAAGACGAAACAGCGTAGGCTAAGGCTAGTCTAATTTGAGTTTTCTCTCATACGCCAACCGCTTAATGTGCTCAAACATCTTCTCATACGACCCATATCCAGTCACCAACGCCTCAACCTGCTCAGGAGTTAGATTCTGTGGCCACTCTTTATGTTCCACCCGATACAGAATCATCGCAAATAAGATAGAGGCATTAAACTGCCACGGATCAAAACTGAGCCGTACTTTTTTGATGTTGCGGCTGCGTACACGTAGGTATCCGTTCTTCCCATTATTCTGCAACAGGATATCGCTTATACTCTCATACGGCATATACCGGGTTTTCCACCGCCAGTTCCTCCAGTAGACTCCGATTTC
>ERZ773265.1631-NODE-1631-length-11279-cov-11.643621_pt1 | contig 11279 bp, 12 predicted proteins | sample MGYA00580512_ERZ773265 | MGnify/ENA primary metagenome ERZ773265 (study PRJEB29015, sample SAMEA2738169) | human oral metagenome | biome: human oral; feature: human-associated habitat; material: saliva | place: China | collected 2183 ...
GTTTCTTCGCGGATGTATATGCGTTCTGCGGGAACAACCCGGTAGGACTGATGGACCCGTGGGGTCTGAAGCCGATGTCGCCGGATGAGTTCCAGAAATATTCCCAGGAGCAATACAATAAAGCTTTAAAAAATATCCGCGACTATGCAATGGCAGGGGTAGCTATTGTTGCTGGGGCTGTGTTATCAACGCTTGCCCTCACAGGACCTTGGGGAATTATATTTGGTGCTGCTGGAGGTGCGTTGCTCGGAGCTGGTACAGAGATGCTTATGCAGAAGTTAGAAGGTAAAGAAGAATTGGATTGGGGCGCTATAGGACGCGAAGCCTTGATCGGTGGCGTTTCAGGTCTTGCTGGTGGTGTTGCAGCGACCGGTATGAAAGCTTTTGGCAATGCAAAAAGATTTGGTAAAGCCGCAGAAACTGTCAGTAAAGGGGCCAAAGCAGGACAAGAACTTGAGAAAACTCCCATGCAGAAGGCTCTTACGAGTAGTTATTCATTAAACGTGGCTAAGAATACCGCATATAGTGCTGTGAATACTGCTGAGACTTATCGTTATAATGCTATGGCAAATGGTACTTTTAACTTCGGTACATACCTCGGTGCCGGTTTTGCGTGTGGCAGTGTAGGATTTATAACCTCTGCAACAGGTGGTGCTGGCAACTACGCAATAAAAACTTTTGCACCTGGTATGGGGAAAGTCCAACAGACGGTTCTTACAGGAGGCGTCAATGCAACTAATGCTGTTGCTACAGCTAATATAAACCTAGGCATGAATGAACGGTTTAAATCCGAAGAGACCCGTAAGTCCCAATCGGATATTCCTGCTGCATCTCTGCGTAGTAGCGGTTCGGGAGTTGTTAAAAGTGCATCAAAAGACTTTATCGGGGAGCCAGCTAAGGAACCTATTAGGAATCTTTTTAAAGGACTAAGGAAATGATTTTAGGTACAGCATTAGCTCTTACTTTCCTTCAGCTTTTATCCTGCATTCTAATAGTTAAGAGTGTAAAAAATAAAAATTACATTACTTATAGATTTCCTCGTTGTGGAAGAAGGGCATACACCATTGAAAGCTTTGCAAAATTTGGGCTGATATGTTGCTTTATTTTGACATTTATAACGGTTCTTTCAGTATTATTTGACCCAGAATTTGGTGGTGCATTTGTTATGTTACCTCTAGGGTTTTTGGGCTGGTATTTATGTTTGTTTATATATTTGGACTGTAAGAATTTTTATTTGCAGACAACACCAGAGGGTATGATATGGGCAAACTTCTTAGCAGTTTCTCATCAGGCATCTTATAAGGATATTTTAAAATTCTCCTATGACCCACGAGGAGACTTTGATACAGACCTTACGTGGCTTGTAGTGAAAACTAACCGTGGAAAAACCTTGCGTTTTGACCCTTTACTAACAGGTGCTGGTCTGTTGATTCCACAACTGGCATTTCGGGTTGAGAATGGTTATTGGGCAAAAAGTGCAGATCCAGAAGACCAACAACTGCTTCAGAACTTTATTGATGAGCCTGAGAAGGCTCGTGAACTTCTTATGAGTTGTTCCCCTTGTGTTATAGAACGGTGATATAGGTATTTTAGCTATGGAATTGACGGATTTAATACGAGCTCTTATACCAGTTCTTCCTGTTGTCATCATATCATTGGCAGCTTCAGTAATACCTCGATTTATTAGCACAAAACCTCCCGTTTTTGAGCTAAAGGACGAAGTGATATTTCGTCTTCATTGGATATACAAAATTTCTGTAGTGGCCATTGATATTACTTGTTTGCTGGTCGCTATATTCTTGATATGGGGATCGATAACATCAGGTACTAGAGTGCTTGTTGCTCCCATGTTTTGGGTAATTATAGCTATTTTCTCTATTCTGTTCTTATATATTCACAAATCTTTCAGTGATATGTATGTGCGCATAGATTCCCAAGGAATTACCGTGAGAAAATTTTATGGGCGAAGGAAGAATATACCCTATACAGATATTTCTGAGTACATCTTTAAACCACACAGCGATAAGCTCATCATTAAAGAATTTCGGGGCAGAAAAACTCTTATCCGCCCCTTAAAAACCTCTACGCAGTTATCCCTTTTCCACTTGGCTTTCCGCATGACTGAAGGGCGCTGGGCTCAACCGCATAGCACCGATGACCGGCGAAAACTTGAGGAATCTATCGAAACCAATAGTGGAGTACAGTATCTTCTGGACCACCCGCACGGCAAACTGTAGTAACCGGCAAACAGCACCCGCACTAGCAGGCAGAGTAAACTGAGAGTATGCGTATTAAGATTCTTGATCACCCGCTGGTGGCGCACAAGATTAGTGTGCTCCGCGATAAAAACACTCCCTCACCCACGTTCCGCCAGCTCGTCGATGAACTCGTTACCCTGCTCGCCTATGAGGCTACCCGTGAGATTCGGGTTGAGCAGCGCCCTATCGAAACCCCGGTGGCGCGCACGATGGGAACCGTTATCGCTAACCCGAAGCCTCTGGTCGTGCCGATTCTGCGCGCCGGACTGGGCATGCTCGAAGGCATGACTCGTCTAGTGCCCACCGCCGAAGTCGGGTTTTTGGGCATGGCCCGTAACGAAGAGACCCTCGATATTGTCACGTATGCCGAGCGTCTGCCCGAAGATTTGACCGGTCGTCAGGTGTACCTGCTCGATCCTATGCTCGCTACCGGCGGCACCTTGATTGAGGCTATTAAATTCCTGCGCGAACGCGGCGCCGAATCCATCACCTGTGTCTGCCTGATTGCTGCCCCCGAAGGTATTGCGGCCCTCGAAAAGGGCGTTGAGGGTCTGCGGAATGTCGACCTGTTCCTTGCCGCTAAAGATGAGCGTCTGAACGAAAAGGCATATATTGTTCCCGGTTTGGGCGATGCAGGCGACCGTCTCTATGGGCTGGCGCAGTAGCGCATCCTTACGGGTCTGACGATTCTGCGCGGGCGGTTTTAGACGTCGGGTGCCGCAAACATGTGCTTTGGCGGCTTGATTCTGAGATTGCACGCGGAGCGTTGGTTCCTTGTCACCTTCATACTGCGGTGTGCCCCCTTCACCACATGCATCTGCGAATGCGGCGAAAAACACTAGTAGTGCACGAGTCGCTGGTACCCTTGGGAGCCTCCGCTCCAGAACGTGGAAATTGCGCCCGGTTCGTATGCGGTCAGGAGCGCTGAGAGTGCGGCTTTTTGGGGTATCGGTTCCGAATCTCCATGTATAATATGAGGGAGAAACGGTGCTTGTCAGCGTCGTTTCCCGGCACTGAATCAAAGTTCACGAGGGTGTGAAGCTGCGAGCAGAACGTCGCAGATACCCCAAGTTGCTTGATTTATGAGTCAAATAATAGAAATATTGATAGCAAAGGAAACGCCGCCTTTACCGCGCGGTGTTTAAGCATTCCGCATCATGCAGAATCAAGGGACCCGTACGCAACAAATCTTGAGAGAAGGTTGAACAATGTCAGGTGCAGTACCTGGATACGTCCACATCTCCCAGCGTGGTCGTGCTGCAAAGCGTCAAGTGCCGCAGCAGAACCGCACACAAGGGTCCGCAGCTACTTTGCGCCCGATGACCTTCTCCTCCGGGGATCAGCAGGGTGCCCAGAAGGCAGGAGCTCAGGAGAACGAGGCGCGCGGGTTTGTGCTGTATGTGGGGCTCAACGAAGAACTTGCCGCAGCCAACGGCACATCGCTGGTGCGTATTGTGCAGGATTTGCGAACCTATGCACACCATCTGGCACCTGAGGCCGAATCCTATGCCGCCGTTGCTTTGGCTCCCGTTCATGCGGAGGGCAGCGATCTTGAGGTTGTGCGCAATGCTCTTGGCGACCCGACTGCCGTGTTCTACCAGGCGGAGCTGCACAAGCAGGCGCGGGAAGCCGAGCAGCCCGCAACTCCTAGTTCCAATGGCGTTCTGATCGATTTGGCGCGTCGTGAGGTGTTCCTTGATGGGGAACAGCTGATGCTCACCTTCAAAGAGTTTGAGCTTCTGGCGCATCTGGTTGAGAACTCCACCCGCACCGTGGGACGCGATGAGCTTTTGGAGTCGCTCTGGAGCGCCGGGGACGAGCATCCCCACGAACGCACCATTGACGTGCATATTCGGCGTCTGCGCTCGAAGTTGGGGCGTCTTTCGGGAACCGTGCGTACCGTGCGCGGTCAGGGGTACCGGTTCTTTGAGCATCCCGAAGTTGTGGTGTGGGCAGCCCCCGAATACTCCATCTAGTCTTTTTACGCTCGAAACCCCGCGTTCTTTCTTAAGAGCACGGGGTTTTCGCATGCCGATTTTGTGGCGCGCTATCACGCGGCAACCCGGCGTATCGGGGCGCCTACGTTGTACTATGAAGGTATGGTTGAGAACTCACTCCGAGACGTTAAGCGCCTGATTATCATGCGTCATGCCGAAGCCGACTGGGGTATGGATGATTTCGATCGCCCACTGACTAAACGCGGGCATCGTCAGGCTGCGGATGCGGGCTCCTGGCTCAAGCAGAAGGGCTATATTCCCGAGCAGCTGATGTCTTCGGCGGCGCTGCGCACCCGGCAGACCACCACCTGGATTTCAGATGCGCTCGGCGAGCAGGCACCTACTCCGCACCTGGACGAGGGTCTGTATGAGGTTCCTGCATCCCGGGTGCTGGCGCGCATTAACGGGGTTTCTGAGAGCGTGCGCACGCTTATGGTGGTGTCGCATCTGCCTGCGGTGCAAGATGTGACCTTACAGCTTGCGAGCCCCGACTCTGACTACAATTCCCTGATGGACGCTTCCTATGGCTTTTCGCCTTCGTCCGTAGCGGTCTTTGAGGTGCCGGGGGAGTGGGCGCTTCTTGACGGTGCGGATGCGCGCCTCATCGACTTTATGAGCTTCTAAATCCTATCCGCAGTCGGCACGTTGCGCCCTCGCCCTTTCTGCCGCTGAACCACAGCTTTTTTCGACTGGAAGGGCAAGGTTAGCCAGGCGGAAACAAAGCTGCATCATAAGACAGACTGTAAAAATCTGATGCCCTACGCCCCTAGGACGCAGCGAACCCCCGCACCTTTTACAGTGTGGGGGTTCGTTCTTTGGCGGAGACGGGGGGATTTGAACCCCCGGTCGAGTTCAACCCCGACCCTTCATTAGCAGTGAAGTCCATTCGGCCGCTCTGGCACGTCTCCACGGTGCACAAAACGAGTGCATCCCTATAAGAATATCGGGAGTAAGCAGGCTGGTCAATTCGGAATTGCCGACCAAACTTCCCCCATGAGCGAAAAACAACGCGCTATAGTTAGAGTTATTGCCACGCCCATTCACGCAGGCTGAAAACGGTTCCCCAGATATTTCCTTACAGCAGGTAGACAGTGGGCAGGTCTAGTTGTCGCTTCTTGTCACCGAAAGGAATAGCTATGTCTGAGCATCACGCGGGAGAGCAACCGTCTCAGTCGCAAAACCCCCATCAGGGTGAGGACGCCTACGAGAAAACTCGCCCTCTTTCTGACTCTCTGCCCGAATACACTAAGCTTTATCAGAACCAACAGCAGCCCGCTCCTAGACAGCAAGACTATCAGCAAACTGTTCCTCAGCAGTACTATCACCAGTCCGCCCCTCAACAGTATTACCAACAGCCTGCTCCTCAACACTACTATCAGCAGCCGGTATATGTGCAGCCCGTGCCCATGATGGCGGTTGTCCCCAAAACCCCGCAGCAGATTGCCGGTGAGCAGGCGGCACAAACCTCTTTAGCGCTGGGCATTGTTGGTTTGGTGCTCGCCCTCTTCTGGGTCACGAGTGTGATTCCACTGGGTTTGGGGATCTGGGGCGCGGTTAAAGGTGCTCAGGCTTCACGCGCCGGAGTTCCCGCCGGAGGCGGCCTTGCCACCAGCTGGATTGCCCTGTCGCTGGGGGCGATTGAGACTCTGTTCTTCTTTATTCCGATGGTGGCGTTCGTGATAGCCGCTATAGCCAGCACTCGGTAGCAGCCGTTAGCTTACAAGATGCAGCCCCGCAGAATCCCGAGGTCGGGAAGATAGCGGGGCTTTATTGTGCATGATCTGGGCGCTTTAACGTGTATGCCGTGTTGGTACGGATTTGTTAACACGGCATGTTGGAAAGTGTGTACTTATCTTTAACCCTGTACAGTAAATAAAGCCGATAATAAAACTGATCTTATGTGCAACGATAGGATCGTCTACCCCAAGAAGGATAGTAATGTCCGAAAACTATAACTTTCAGCCTCAGCAGAACCCGCAGGGCGGATACCCTCAGCAGGGTTACCAGCAGCCGTACCCGCCGACAATTGATCCTGAAGCAATCAAAGCAGAGAAAAACGCAAAAATCTATTCCATTACTTCCCTTGTTCTAGGTGCTGTCGGTATTGGGATTTTTACCATCGGTTTTGGCATTGTTGCCGTAGTTTCCTGTATTAGGGGTCTTATTGCTAATAAGGGAAAGAATGCTGGCTATACCGCTATGGCGCTTATCGGGGGTATCCTCGGTGCCTTTGATATTGTGCTGTGGTTCCTCTCAAGGTTGGTCTCGTAACCTGCAGATTCTACGCCGAAACCCCGCAGTACACCTGAGAACTCAGGCGCATCGCGGGGTTTTAGTGTGCGGATGGTAAGGGATTTGAACCCTTGAGACGGGGTTACCGCCTACTGGTTTTCAAGACCAGCTCCTTCGGCCGCTCGGACAACCATCCCGGTATTTTCCGCCTTCGGGCGGAAAAGGTACCCGCCGATTATCTCATGTTCTATGCTTTTCTGTAAATCTGAACATTGCGGTATGCCCCGAGAACACATGCTACTCTCGGTGCAGGAAGATACAGATAAGAAGGTTGTTGAGGCTACTATGCGCGCCATTGTCGAGAAAGAACATGGAGATCCAGAGGTTCTAACGCTCTCTGAGGTTCCGATTCCTGCCCCTGCACCCGGGCAGGTCTTGGTGCGGGTGCAGGCCGCCGGGCTGAACCGGGCGGATTCCCTGCAGCGGCGCGGGCATTATCCGCCTCCCGCGGGGGCAAGCTCCGTATACGGTCTTGAGATCGCGGGTGTGGTAGAGGCTGTGGGTGAGGGCGTTGATCCCACTCTGGTGGGCGAGCGCGTCATGGCGCTTCTTGCTGGTGGCGGTTACGCCGAGTATGCGGCGGTAGATGTGCGCCATACCCTGCCCGTTCCTAAGGGTATGAGCATGGTTGAGGCGGCGTGCATCCCGGAGGTCGCCGCGACGGTGTACTCGAATCTGGTGCTTCTGTGCGGAATGAGCCTTGATCCCGCGCAGAATAACCCGGCGGAAGATGAGCAGACTTCGCTTCTGGTGCATGGCGGTACTGGGGGCGTGGGCATGCACGCTATTCAGCTGGCGCGCGCCGCCGGTGTGCGGGTTTTTGCGACGGTCGGTGATGACGAGAAGGCTCAGGTGGTGCGGGCGTTGGGGGCGCATCCGATTAATTACCGCACGGAGTCTTTTCGTCAGGTGATTCAGCGTGAGAGTGCCGGTCACGGCGTGAATTATATTCTTGATGTGGTGGGCGCAAAGTACCTGGAAGATAATCTGCGGTCTTTGGCTGATGGCGGGCATCTGGCGACGATTGCCGTGCAGGGCGGCCGCCGTGCGGAACTTGATCTGGGTCTTATGTTGACGAAGCGCTTATCGGTGCACGGTACGTCTTTGCGGTCACGGTCTGCGGATGAGAAGGCAAAAATTATGGCAGGGGTACATGAGAACGTGTTACCGTTGCTCGAACGTGGCGTTCTTTCGGCGAATCTTGATCGTGAATTTCCGTGGTGGCAGGCGTCGCAGGCTCATGAGTACTTTGATGCTGGTCAGCATCGCGGCAAGGTTGTTTTGCGTGTGATGTAAGTCGTGTTGTGCCGGTTTGGCCGGGCTAAATGCGTGAATTTTTCGAGAGCTTAATCCCATATCAACATTTTTTGTACGACATCCTGTCACCAAAACGAGATTTAGGGTACCCTAAGTATATAGAGCTTTCTAGACGCACGACCGGCTGAGCATGAGGAGGGGCTATGGGACTCAAAGATTTCCTGCAATCACGGCGTGATGACGCGGAACTTGGGCGTGGTCTCTGGCGTCGTGCGCACGACCGGTTTATTCGCGGTATTGATCGTTTCCATCAGGTTCTTGAACGCCTTGCCGATACCGAGATGATCGAACTTATCGTGCCGGATGCGAATACTCTTGCCGATCTTATTCCGCGGGTTCGTGCCGTCGCGATGGAGGCGCAGCGTATTGCCCCCAGTGATGGCATGGATATTCCTGCCTCCCCTGAGGGTACGTTCTCGGATCTGCATCGGGCGCTCTCGAAAGCTGGTAATGCGGTAGCCCTCTGCGCTGAGGCGCTGGCGATGGCGCGGTGCTTTGGCGAGTGCAGTGTGCAGTGCCACCGCAAGATTACGGTAGAGCGCCGCGTGCAGAGTGTGGTTGAGCATGTCGAGAATGCGGAACGCCTGATCGCCCGCGCGCGTGATGAAAAAGCTGCACAGGCGCGCAACGAAAACCTGTCTCTGCAGACAACCTCGGTTTAACGTCATAAACGTGAAACTAGCGGCGATGTGCGAATAGTTGTGTAGTCGCGGGCTCCGTATAATTTCCCCGATAATTTCGGGGGTTTAGTGTCTTTTGAGGGATTCACGTCGCGAATTATCCAACATAAAACCATATAAATCCGCGTAAAATCCCACACGACATGAGGTAACTAGAACCTTAACTAAGGTTGAGCTTAGTATAACCATCATGGACCAGACGCCTACACTAAAAGCTCGGACACCAGCACATCAGGGAAAAGACCAACCAATGCTCGAATTCCATCGCAATGAACGTGCGCGCCAGCTACGCCCCAGTCTCTCTCGCTCCTGGCTTCTTGTACGCCCTAATTCCGCCGAAAAAGACTTTGAAGAAGCGTTCGCCAGTGAAGCAGACTCCATTATTCTAGACCTCGAAGACGGGTGCCCCGAAGACGAAAAAGACGAAGCCCGCAGTCGAGTCGTCAAAATGCTCAACTCCGGCGTGGTCGCATGGGTGCGCATCAACGCTATCACCACCGAGCACTGGTGGAAAGACGTTAAAGCCCTCAAAAACACCAAAGGTCTGCGCGGCGTTATGCTCGCCACCGCAGAGCATGCGACCGATATCGACCGCACCGCCTCCGAACTGCCCGCCGGAACGCCCATCATCGCGCTCATCGAATCGGCTCTCGGGGTGCACAACGCCGTCGAAATCGCCAGCGCTATCGGAACCTTCCGCATCGCCTTCGGAGCAGGCGATTACCGCCGCGATACCGGTTCCAGCGACACCCCCATGGCGCTCGCCTATGTGCGCTCGCAGCTCGTGATTGCTTCAACTTTGGGCGGTATTCCCGGCCCTATTGACGGACCATCCGTGGGTAAGTACAAGGCGGCACTCACCGAAGCCTGCACCTACGCCACGGCCCACGGCATGACCGGAAAACTCACTCTTGACTCCGATCAGGCAGACACCATCAACCAGGCATTCTCGCCGAGTGACCACGAAATCGCCGAGGCGCACAAAATGCTTGACGTGCCCATCGACGGACCACACGACGGCTCTTATCTGCCGCGTTACCTGCGCGCCAAGAAGGTCAAAGAACTCGCCAAAGTCTACGGGCTGTGGGGAAAGACCGAAAGCGACGCCCAGCGCGCCAACGTCTAAAGTCTTGGTATATAAACGTGAGCCGCGCATCCTGCCTCTGGTTAGGATGCGCGGCTCACGTGTTCTCTATACGGTACGGCTTCGTCGTGAGCAGCTAGTTGTACGGAGTCCTGCCGCCGGTAAAGGCATAGGCGCACATATAGGAGGTCACAACCCCCAGCACGATGGGGACGGCAATAATGGTGTCTTCACCGAAAATCCATCGATAAAAGAACCACAGCGCACAACACGGTATCAGCAGAAGCACGAATACCAACCCAAAACGCTGGGTCTGTTTTTTATGACGCATATTGCCCCTCTCGAACTGCAAACAAAACGGTAAAACTCTTTTCCTTATTGTACGGGTTTTCAAGGGTAATCCGTAGATGGGAAACACAAAACCCGCCGCACTCTGCCCGCTGGCAGAAGACGACGGGTTACGCTGAGCCCCCTGTGGGATTCGAACCCACGACCTTTTCTTTACGAGGGAAATGCTCTACCCCTGAGCTAAGGAGGCACACGATATACGACCTATATGGCGCGTATACCATCGCCAATATTAGCAGAGATTGCAGGGCAGGGCGAATATGACCCATAACTCGAAAGGGGTGCGTTCCCCCGCAATATATGGGAGGATAAAAAAGATCTATTATCTTTACGGTAAAGGAACCCTCATGACATCTATGCTCAATCGCCGTACCGCGCTTTCGCTCGGGGTACCCGCTCTCGCAGTCGTATTCTCCGCATGCGCTAACGCCACCTCAAATTCCGGGGCAAGCTCATCCGCAAGCGGCAGTTCAAGCTCTAACGCCAGCGCAAGCGGCTCAGCAAGCAGCGCTCCCTCGGGCGATGCTTCCGGCAGCGCTAGCGCCGGGGGAGAGGCAAGCGCATCCGGTTCGGCTTCGGCCTCGGGTGACTCCGCCAAAATGACCGCCACCAAAGTTGGTGAGCGTGACGAGGTTGGATACCACCTCAACACCCCCAAGCAGGGTGCGCCTACCGTGACCCTGTACACCGACTACCAGTGCCCCTACTGCGCCAAGGCCGAACCCACCTATGAGAAGGTTGCCAAGGACCTTGAGGGCACCATGAATGTGACCGTGCGCAATATGCCGTTGCCCGCCCATAAGAATGCCATACCCGCCGCGCAGGCCGTGCAGGCGGCAGAGCTTCAGGATAAGCACCTGGAGATGGCGAATAAGCTTTTTGAAACTCAGGATTCCTGGAAAGATGTGAGCCGAACTGATCTGGCGGGAGTTCTTCTCAGCTATGCTCAGGAACTTGGGCTGGAGGAGGAGAAATTTAAGACCGACATGACTGATCAAAAAACCATCGACTTGATCAAGAGCGATTTTGAGTACGGCCAAAAGATCGGTGTGAAGGGCACCCCCCAATTTGCGGTGAACGATAAGCCTCTTGAGAATGTGGATTCTTCGACCTCCGCTGAGGATATGGTCAAAGAATTCAAGAAAGCCGCAGGGCTGAGCTAATCTTTCGTGATGGATGACAGACAACGAGAGCGTGCCGCGCTGGGCGTTCACCTGAGTGTGAGCGGCCAGCGCGCCCGCATTTGTAAGGACGGATTCAGCGAGCACGGCTATGTGCTTGACATCGGCGGTGCCGAACAATC
>ERZ773265.1634-NODE-1634-length-11267-cov-10.088744_pt1 | contig 11267 bp, 10 predicted proteins | sample MGYA00580512_ERZ773265 | MGnify/ENA primary metagenome ERZ773265 (study PRJEB29015, sample SAMEA2738169) | human oral metagenome | biome: human oral; feature: human-associated habitat; material: saliva | place: China | collected 2183 ...
AAACCTTTTTCTTCATTTTACCGCTTGGTTTACGCCATACGCGACCACTTTTCGCGATGAGTTTTTCTGCTGCAACTGGCCCCCACGTGCCGGCTTCATATTCGTAAACTCGACCGCCTGCTTCTTTGTAATTCAAAATTGGTTGAACGAATTTCCATGCAGCGTGTACGGCATCAGTACGCGCAAAGAGTGTCGCATCGCCTTTCATGGCATCAAGCAATAAGCGCTCATAAGCCGTCAGAACTTGGTCATCGGCTAAATCAGCATAACGGAAATCCATAGATACTTCTTTCGCTTCAAAGCCTGCACCTGGTTTTTTCAAGCCGAAACGCATTGAAATCGCTTCATCGGGTTGAATACGGATGATCAATTTATTCTCAGGCGCATTTTGACTGAATACCGGATGTGGTGTCGTTTTAAAATGAATCACAATTTCCGTCACACGTGCCGGTAAGCGTTTACCTGTACGCACATAGAAAGGCACGCCCGCCCAACGCCAGTTTTCAATTTCGCAACGTAGCGCCATAAAGGTTTCAGTGCGAGAGTTAGCTGGAACGCCTTTTTCTTGTAAATAGCCTTTGACTTCTTTGCCATCAATTTCGGCTGCGGTGTATTGACCAAGCACTAAGTTATGTTCAACGTCATCTTGCGTTAATGGGCGTAAAGAATGCATGACTTTGGCCACTTCATCACGCATTGAGTTCGCATTGATGATTGCAGGTGGTTCCATGGCAACCATGGCTAATACTTGTAATAAGTGGTTTTGGAACATGTCACGCATTGCACCAGAGCCATCATAATAGCCGCCACGTTCTTCTACACCAATGGCTTCGGCACCCGTAATTTCGACATAATCAATGTAATTACGGTTCCAAAGTGGTTCGAATAAGCCATTTGAGAAGCGTAAAACAAGTAAGTTTTGTACGGTTTCTTTACCAAGATAATGGTCGATACGATAGATTTGATGTTCTTCAAAGAAACGATGAATTTGGACGTCGAGTTCTTGTGCTGTTTTTTCATCGTAACCAAAAGGTTTTTCGACAATAATCCGTTTCCAACCGTCTTTTTCTGTGTTTAAACCATGGGCCGCAAGGCATTCTGGAATCACACCATATAAGCTTGGTGGCGTAGACATATAGTAAAGGGTGTTGCCATTCGTTTGATATTTAGTATGTAATTCTTCTAAACGTGGGACTAATTTACCGTAATCAGCTGCATCTGATGTATTTACTGCTTGATAATAGAGATGGCTACAAAAAGCATCTAGCGTTTCTGGTGTGGTTTCTTCTGTTTCAAGTAACGCTTGACGCATTTTTTTACGGAAAGTGTCATCGTTTAATTCTGTGCGAGAAACACCCAATACAGAAAATTGGTTTAAACGCCCAAATTTGAAAAGATTATAAAGTGCTGGAATGAGTTTGCGGTGCGTTAAATCACCAGAAGCACCAAAAATTACGATACAGTTATTATTCGTTTGCATATTATTCCTTATTGTTCCGAGTAGTGTTTTTAAATAATGCAATATATTACTGCACTTTACCAATCGAACCAATCAATTAAATTGAAAGACAGATGCCCAATTTTGTGTATTATCTGATACCATCACAAAGTTTGGATTAATTAAACTTTTACGCTGGTTATAGGTGAGTGGCTGAAATTGTGAATCGAAAATTCCACCATTGATTTCAGCTAATAAGATTTCAGCGCCTGCAGTGTCCCATTCGCCGGTTTTGCCGAGGCGAATATAGCAATCAACCGCTCCTTCTGCGACTAAACCGCTTTTTAAGCTACTCGAACCTACCACCGTAAATTCGCATGCCAAATTCTTCGCCAAAATTGATCGCACTTTTTCTTGTGAGGTGGTGGCACCTACGGCGATTTTTAACGGTTGAGTAAGATCGATTTTTCGTGCTTGTAAGGCTGTTATCTCTTTGTCACTCTGTTTGAATGCCCCGAAACCTTTTATGGCGTAATAGGTGATATTTAAAATAGGGAAGTGGATAACCCCCAGTACTGGTTGATGGTTTTGCACGAGTGTAATCAAAACTGAAAATTGATCCGTGTGATCAATAAATTGCTGCGTGCCATCAAGGGGATCGATTAACCAATAGGTTTGCCAAGTTTGGCGTTGTTCAAAGGGGATATTGCAGTTTTCCTCTGAAAGAACAGGGATGTCGGGGAAAAGTGCGGTCAGTTTTTCGATTAAAAACTGGCTAACAAATAGATCTGCTTCCGTGACAGGTGTGTTATCCGATTTGGTTTGTATTGCCACATCTTGTTGGTAAAAACGAGCTAAATGTTTTCCCGCTTCATTAGCGAGCGTACGGACTTGATCGAGAAGAGATTGAGATAATTGCATGTTTATTTCCTACTTTGATTTCGGTAATAACAAGGAGAGGAAAATTGTCGTATAGACTGCCAGGATGACAGAGCCCTCTAAGACGAATAATACACGGTCAGTCAGATATTGGGTATTTTGTGCGATGAGGAGATTGCCGATACTCCAATAACAAAAAAGAATGATGAATGAAAAAAGAAAAATCTTATTCCACTGATGGCGTAGATAGCCTCGGTATTTAGCAAAGTAAGCGTTGATTATCGCCGGCACGGTGAGAGGCCAAAAAGTCAGAAAGAAACCAAATAATGCAGCGTCGAAGTTCCCTTCTTTGCAGTAGTCTATTCCAAAAACGACATAAGCAATAATGCTACCGATTAGCTGCGTAACCGATGGAAATATGATAATAGCCTTTAGATAAGGGGATTGCGTAGACACCTTAAACTCCTAGAAAAATAGGCTATCCGAGGACAGCCTATTTTAATCCATTATTTCGATTTCTTCGCACGTAATACACGAGAAACGAAAATAAAGATACCAAAGATAAATACAGCAAGACCAAGTAATTCGCCCATATTATCCCAATTTTCTAATCCTAAGGCTAATGGATCTTCAGAACCACCTGATGTGACAGATGCTGCGATAATGAAGGCTAAGATGACGCCCATCAAGCTTTCACCCACAATTAAACCAGCAGCGAAAAGTGTGCCGAAACGTTCTGCTTTTTTCTCCACTTCAGTATCGTTAGTACGTTTTGCATAGTTTTTAATATGACGGGTGATAAACCATGCCATTACTGCACCTACAACAACCGGCATATTGATTGATGGTGGAAGGTAAATACCAATACCAACCGCTAATACTGGTAGCGCGAAGCGGCTGTTACTCGTTTTACGCATAAGCGCATCAATAATGATTAATACCACACCCAAGCCTACACCACTTAAAATGTAAGTCCATTCTAATTGGTTGGTGAAAATACCTTTTGAAATGGTGGTCATAATCGTTGCTTGTGGCGCTGAAAGTGCTTGTGTTGGATCCATGTCTGGACGTGGTAATGCACCCGTGAAACCATAAGCGTGGTATAAAATTTCTAATACCGGCGCAATCACTAATGCACCAACAAAACAACCAATGATTAACGCAACCTGTTGTCTCCAAGGAGTTGCTTCAACTAAAAGACCGGTTTTTAAGTCTTGTAAGTTATCGTTTGAAATAGTGGCGGTGGTTAATACGATAGATGCGGTGAACAAGGTCAATGCGGTTAAGAATTTTTGACCGTCTGCCGTTTCAAATAAGCCACTGCTTTTACCAATGGTCACTAAAACAAGTGAAATTACGATAACGGAAATAATCCCGATACCTGAAATTGGGCTGGAAGATGAACCAACTAATCCCGCCATATAACCTGATGCCGCTGCAACGAAGAAACCAATTAACACCGCGAGTAGAGTACAAACTACCACTAATAACACAGCAAGTTCAGCAGAGATTGGTGCGGCTGCAACGAAGTGATATAAGGAAATCACGATTAATACGACAGTTGCCAATAAAATATAAATAATGGTTTTTGGTGATAAGTCGATATCAATACTATGTTCTGATTCAGCTTGTGAGCCTTTTAACATACGGAAAGAATGAACCATCCCTTCAATCATTGGTTTGAGAAGGATTAATAATGTCCAAATTGCCGCAATACCGATAGTACCCACACCGATAAATCGAACTTTGGTTTTCCATTCAGCCATGGCATAACTAACAATAGAGGCATCCGTTGGCATATCACCCGTTGCGGTGAAATAAGGCACAGCCACACCCCAAGCGAGGAATGTACCGAATAACATGGCAAGACCGCCCACGATACCAATTAAGTAACCCGCACCGACTAATGCAAGAGAGAAACCCATCGGTAATTGGAAAACGGCTTTGCCGTTAGAGAACCATGCGCTTGCGCTGTCAGACATGACACGTAATGCGTTAGTTAAGAACGCAACAGTCCCTGCAAAAATACCGCCATAAGCGATATCTTTTACGCCACTGTCACTTTCACTATTGTTACCCGCTTTTAAGATTTCAGCCGCAGCCACACCTTCAGGGTAAGGTAAGTCGCTGTTTACCACCATCGCACGACGTAGTGGAATAGTGAATAGTACGCCCAACGTACCGCCAGAGGCACAGATAAGCACAGTTTGCCAGAATGGGAATTCCTGCCAGTAACCCATCATTAATAGACCTGGAAGAACGAAAATAACAGAAGACAATGTCCCCGCTGATGAAGCTTGGGTTTGCACCATGTTATTTTCTAAGATACTGGAATCCTTGAAGAATTTTAAAATTGCCATAGAGATTACGGCAGCCGGAATGGAGGAGGCGAAAGTCATCCCCACTTTAAGACCCAAATAAACGTTAGATGCAGTGAAGATCACTGTAATTAACGCCCCAAGGAACATCCCCCGGAAGGTCAATTCTTTTAAATTATTATCAGACATAAATTTTCCTATATATATTTTTTGAAAAATGACGATACATTCTCAAAAAAAGAATATTTATGCAAGTTTTCTTTAAATTTAATCGCTTGCTATTAGAAATTATTTAAATTTATTCAATTAAATTTATTGTTTTTTTAAGTGATCGCGTAAAGAATAAAGTACAGCAAGATTTCTAGCCTCATTAAATTCATCACTATCCAAAAGTGCATCAAGTTGAGATAACGGATAACGGACGATTTCTAATGGTTCAGGCTCATCGCCTTCCAGTTTATTGGGGTACAAATCTTCACCTAATAACACGTGCATTTTGTGCCCCATGATTTGTGGATTGATTTTCATGGTACGTAAAAATGTCCATTTTTTTGCGCCGAAGCCAATTTCCTCCTGTAATTCGCGATTTGCACTTTGTTCGGGAGTTTCCCCCATATCCATTCCACCTTTTACAAAGCCTAGCTCATATTGTTCTGTTCCAACGGCATATTCGCGAACCAGGAGGAGATCCTTTCCATCAATAGCAATCACCATGACAGAATCGCGATTAAAAGGGCGAAAACGTTCATAAGTGCGGTCAATTCCATTAGAGAATTTGAGATCGACAGCTTGAATTTCAAACAAGCGGGATTTTGCCACCGTGGAAAGGGAGAGAATGTGTGGAAGTTGTTTTTTCATGATATTAGCCCTATTATCTTGTTATTGGCTCATCATACGCAAAGTGAGAGAAATAGGAAGAGTTATGGCTGAAAATAACGAAGTACGATTAGATAAATGGCTTTGGGCGGCGCGTTTTTATAAAACCCGTAGCATTGCGAAAGCGATGATTGAAGGGGGCAAAGTCCATTACAACGGTCAACGTGCCAAGGTGAGTAAAACTGTAGAGGTTGGCGCTATGATTAAGCTCCGTCAAGGCAGTGATGAAAAAGAAATTGAAGTGATTGCTTTAAGTGATCAACGCCGTGGTGCCCCTGAGGCCCAATTACTTTACCAAGAAACGGCACAGAGTGTGAAAAAACGCGAAGAAATGGCATGGGCAAGAAAAAATAATGCACTTTCGATGCCACATCCTGATCGTCGTCCAAACAAAAAAGAACGTCGAGATTTATTGAAATTTAAACACCAAGATGAGTTCTAGAAAACAAAAGCGCGGTCAATTTTGACCGCACTTTGTGTATTAATGGTTTTTGTGACTTGTACTGTACAGAATTTTGTCGGTATAGGCCATTGCAATCGCTGAAATCAAGAAAGAAAAATGGATAATCACTTCCCACATGATTGTTTTTTCAGGGATTTTTGACGCATTCACAAAGGTTTGCAATAAGTGAATAGATGAAATGCTGATAATTGACATAGAAAGTTTAACTTTCAGTACAGTTGCATTCACATGACTCATCCATTCAGGTTGATCCGGATGGTTTTTTGTACGAAGTTTTGAGACGAAAATTTCATAACCACCTAATGTTACCATCACCAATAAGTTCGCAATCATCACTACATCAATGAGATTGAGGACGGCGAGCATAATGGTGTCTGCATCCATTTCATTAACATTGGTGATGAGATACCACAAGTTTTTCATAAACTTGTAGGCATAGATGCCTTGCACGACAATTAAACCTAAGTAAATAGGCACTTGTAACCAACGACTTGCAAAAATCGTTTTGCTTAGAAAACTGGTTTGTTCGTTATATTTTGCACATGGATCCGAGATTTCTTTTTGTTCCGTTGCCATAAAATTCCTCATAAATAAAAATTCAAATAAAAAAGCGGCAAGAAAATAGCCGCTTTTAAAGAAAAATTCAACCGATGTTTTTTATTTTACCTCATTCTCGGTAGTGATAAGGGATAGGCGCGTTAAATCCACGTCATTATTGAGCAATTCAACGTTTGGCATGCTCTTGTTAGCTTTCGCTGACAAGTCTTTAAAGCGTTCCACTTTCCCCACTAAACCTTGTTGTCCCACAAGGGCGGTGACGGTGCTGTTGTATTGATTGCTCACAGTGGAAAGGGTGTTCCCCAGTTTGTTTAAACGTTCTGCCACCAGGCAAATCTGGTTGTAAATTTCACCTGCTTTTTCTGCGATTTCTTTCGCTTCGGCGTTGCCGCGTTCGATACGCCATAAATTCGCCACTGTGCGTAAAATTGGCATGAGGGTCGTGTGCGAAACCATAATCACATTTTTCTCATAGCCATAATTAAACAGACTTGGGTCTAATTTTAAGGCTTCAATATAAGCGGGTTCCACTGCAATGAACATCAAGACAAAATTAGGACTGCGCATGCCAATCAAATTGCTGTAATCCTTGCGGTGCAAGTCATCAATGTGATTTTTCAGGGCTTTAATATGCTCCCTTAGTAAACGCTCACGTTCAAATTCATCCTCAGAATTGACCGCACTTTCGTAAGCATTCAATGACATTTTGCTATCAATGATGATGTTTTTCTCATCGGGCAGATTGAGCACAAAATCAGGATAGTTTCGACCGCCTTGTTCATCTTTAAAATGGGCTTGTGCACTGTAATGCACATTTTCAATGAGTCCGGCCAGTTGAAGCGCGCGCTCAAGTTGTACTTCTCCCCAGTTGCCTAAGGTTTTCTTTTCACCTTTTAAAGCAGAAGTTAAATTATTGGCTTCTTGCGACATATTTAAGCCAATTTCCAACACCTTTTTGATTTCCGCTTCTAAACCCGCATTGCCTTTCACCGATTCCGAATGGATTTCATTGACTCGTTTTTGAAAGCCCTCGATTTGTTCACGGAAAGGCTTCAACAAGGTTTCCAATGCGGTTTGATTGGTTTGATTAAAGGATTGGCTTTTTTCTTCCAAAATGCGGTTGGCCAGATTTTGGAATTCCACACCTAGCTGTTGTTTGGATTGCTCAATATGCTGTTGCTGTTCAGCAAAATGTTTTTCTTTTTCGGAAAGGGTGGTTTTAAGCTCCGTTAATTCTTGTGAAAGTGCGGTCAATTTTTCCTGCGTTTTTTGCTGCTCTTGTTCTTTTCTAAGTACATTTTCTTGCGCTTGTTGTAATTGACCTTGCAAGCTTTCAGCTTGTGCTGACGCGATCCCAAAGCGTTCTTTTAATGCGGTGATTTGCCCGCCAATTTGATCGTGGCGGAGCTGTTCTTCATCTAATTCTTTTTCTAAATATTGGATTTTTTCATCACGTTCATTAAGACGAGTTTGCAAACCTTCCGCATGAGTTTGTACTTTAACGGCTTGTTGTTCTAATTGATTTTTGACCGCACTTAAGGAGTCAAAACGCTCAGCCAATTGATTGTAATCGCCGATGGTTTTATTGAGATCTTGTTGTAGTTCTTGTGTATCTCGTTTGCTACGGCTTAATAGAAAAAGCATCACAATACTGATAAAAACCAGCACGGCAATGATAATTAAGTATTGATTAGACGTGAGTTCTGACATAAATAGGCTCCTGAAAACAGAAAAATTTTAGCATATTCCCAGAAACTTTTTAAAAATTAAGATGGTTAATTAGATAAGAAAAGTGCGGTCAAAATAACCGCACTTTTTAGGAAGATTAGTAATTTGAGTTAATCAATACTTCTTCACCGTAGCCACCAAGGGTTGGCATTGGTTGGTAAGTAGAGTTTGCTGCACGCATTAAACGAATACCACGAATACCCGCTTCTTTTGCTGCTAGAATATCGTCATCACTGTCACCATAGTGAATACTCACTTTGTGCTCAATAATACCCGGTGTTTTGTTATATTTAGTTGGAAGTTTGCGACCGCCCATGAATTCTACAGGGTGCATATCTTTAATATTAAAGGCTTTTTGTAGCACAGGTGTCACACCATCTTTATCGCCTGCTGTACGACCTGTGATGAAATAAATTTGGTCACCACGTGCTTGGTGCATATTAATTAAATCCACCGCAATTTGTTTTGGAATGGAATATTGGTCACAACCTGCATTCACTTCATTCCAGAAATCTTGATTTTTTAAGTAATCATTTTTACCTGGAGAGTATTTTTCTTGGCCGTGATAGAAACAAGGGCTACTGAAAAGTACAGTATCATCAATGTCGAAGCTCACATTAATTGGTGCTTTGCCTTCTAATTCTTTTTTCAACTGCTCAACAGAGATCCAGTGAATCGGTTTTTGCTCTGTCATTTCACGAGCATTCGTACCTTGTTCAGTGTAAGGTTCTTTGTTTGATGCAAAAGTAGAGACTGCGCTTGCCGCTAAAATTGCAATGGCAGAAAGTTTAAGTAAATTTTTCATGTTTTCCTCATTAAGTAGTTTGTTTTACTTGTAACAAATCATATTCCTTTAAAATAAAGGTGTGAAATAATAGCAATCGTTTGCTATTTAAAAAAGTGATCTTTGTCACATTTTTTAAAACTGATTGTCTAATAAAGCATCAAAGAAAAATTTTCCCTTGAATTTGGTGGAATCGATCGCCATATAACGAGTAACTTTTCTTAAAAGAAGGATTAAAAGAATGACAACAATTGTAAGCGTACGTCGTAATGGCCAAGTGGTTGTTGGGGGCGATGGACAGGTTTCATTAGGCAACACAGTGATGAAAGGGAATGCCCGTAAAGTGCGCCGTTTATATAATGGCAAAGTTTTAGCCGGTTTCGCAGGTGGTACAGCCGATGCGTTCACCTTATTTGAATTATTTGAGCGTAAATTAGAAATGCATCAAGGACATTTGTTAAAAGCTGCGGTGGAATTAGCCAAAGATTGGCGAACCGATCGTGCGTTGCGCAAGTTAGAAGCGATGCTGATTGTGGCGGATGAAAAAGAAAGTTTAATCATTACCGGTATTGGTGATGTGGTGCAGCCAGAAGCCGATCAGATTTTAGCCATTGGTTCAGGCGGTAATTATGCATTATCGGCAGCCCGTGCGTTGGTAGAAAATACCGATTTATCAGCTCGTGAAATTGTAGAAAAATCTTTAAAAATTGCCGGTGATATTTGCGTGTTCACCAATACGAATTTCACTATCGAAGAATTACCGAATAAATAAGGAAAAATTATGTCTGAAATGACCCCTCGTGAAATTGTTTCCGAATTAGATCAACATATTATCGGTCAAAAAGAGGCGAAAAGAGCGGTTGCGATCGCGTTACGTAACCGTTGGAGAAGAATGCAGTTGCAAGAGCCACTTCGTCATGAAGTGACCCCTAAAAATATTTTAATGATTGGGCCAACGGGTGTGGGTAAAACCGAGATTGCGCGTCGTCTTGCAAAATTAGCCAATGCACCTTTCATTAAAGTGGAAGCGACGAAGTTCACCGAAGTGGGCTATGTGGGGAAAGAAGTGGACTCCATTATCCGTGATTTAACGGACAGTGCGATGAAATTGGTTCGCCAACAAGAAATTGCGAAAAATCGTGCGAAAGCAGAAGATGCGGCTGAAGATCGTATTTTAGATGCGTTGCTACCACCACCAAAAAATCAATGGGGTGAAGTGGAAAACCACGATACCAACAGCAGCACTCGCCAAGCGTTCCGTAAAAAATTACGTGAAGGTCAATTAGACGATAAAGAAATCGAAATTGATGTGTCGGCGGGCGTGTCAATGGGTGTGGAAATCATGGCGCCTCCAGGCATGGAAGAAATGACTAATCAGTTGCAATCCATGTTCCAAAGCCTAGGTTCAGATAAAACCAAAAAACGCAAAATGAAAATTAAGGATGCATTAAAAACCTTAATTGATGATGAAGCAGCCAAATTGATCAACCCAGAAGAATTAAAACAAAAAGCCATTGATGCGGTTGAGCAAAACGGTATCGTGTTTATTGATGAGATCGACAAGATCTGTAAAAAAGGCGAATACAGTGGGGCAGATGTATCACGTGAAGGTGTGCAACGTGACTTATTACCATTAGTGGAAGGTTCTACCGTTAATACTAAACACGGGATGGTGAAAACCGATCATATTCTCTTTATTGCATCAGGTGCATTCCAAGTGGCGCGTCCATCGGATTTAATCCCAGAGTTGCAAGGTCGTTTGCCGATTCGTGTTGAATTATCAGCATTAACGGCAGAGGATTTTGAGCGTATTTTAACTGAGCCAAATGCATCATTAACGGAGCAATATAAAGCCCTCATGGCAACAGAAGGCGTGAGCATTGAGTTTACACAAGATGCAATCAAGAAAATTGCCGAAGCCGCCTTCCGTGTGAATGAGAAAACGGAGAATATCGGTGCAAGACGTTTACATACCGTTATGGAACGTTTAATGGATAAAATCTCATTTGATGCGAGCGAAATGGACGGCCAAACCGTCAATATCGATGCTGCTTATGTCACAGATGCATTAGGCGAGGTGATTGAAAATGAAGATTTAAGTCGATTCATTCTGTAATGATAGTTTAGATAAAGAAAAAGTGCGGTTATTTTTAACCGCACTTTTTTTGTCTAGTTTTATCTCTAGATTAAGATTAGTGACCGCCGCAACCACAGCCGCCATGA
>ERZ773265.1636-NODE-1636-length-11249-cov-2.717170_pt1 | contig 11249 bp, 11 predicted proteins | sample MGYA00580512_ERZ773265 | MGnify/ENA primary metagenome ERZ773265 (study PRJEB29015, sample SAMEA2738169) | human oral metagenome | biome: human oral; feature: human-associated habitat; material: saliva | place: China | collected 2183 ...
TCTAAAAAAACATCCCCTCAAATTGAGGGGATAACAATTATTTACGAGGCAGCTGTATTTTGCCTTCTTCGCTTGGTCTATAAAGAACCAAAATATGTCCGATAGTTTGAACGTTAGATGATTGTGTTTCACGCACGATCGCATCGATGATCAGTTGTTTGGTTTCACGATCGGATCCAGTAATTTTAACTTTAATTAACTCGTGGTGGCTGAGGGATAAATCAATTTCCGCCAATACCCCTTCTGTTAATCCGTTACCGCCTAACATCACCACCGGGCTTAAATGATGGGCAAGGCCTTTTAAATACTGTTTTTGTTTGGTTGATAATGTAATCGACATAATAATCTCTTGAAAAAAAGGAGGCGGTGATTCTAAAGCAAAATGCCTATTTTAGCGAATACATTCTGATGAAAAATAGCGCTAAAATCCACCGCACTTCCATTATTGTTTGAGGGTCTGGATATAGCTTGCAACATCTTGCATATCTTGTTCGCTTAATCCTTCTTTCACGCGATTGCCGGGACCTTCAATTTTTCCGCTTTTACGATCTTGAAGTGAACTAATAATTTTCTCTTGGGAGAACGTATTCACAATTTGGGATTGTCCCATCGCTGATTTTTCAGCTTGTTTTCCGTGGCAAAGTGCACATGAACGGTTAAAAATCTTTTGTCCATGTTCAATATTGCCTTCCGCATGAACGCTTGAAATTGCACTTAATGCAATAAGAGAGAGTATAGTAGAGTAAATTTTCATGATTTTCCTTAATTGATTTTCGTTGGGGTAAAGAGACGTTGTAGTTCCTCTTCAGGGAGTAAACCCTCGAATTTATATATTACTTTGCCGCTTGGGTCAATCACGAAAGATGTCGGTGTACCGACAAGTTGGTAGCGTTCGGCGGTGATTGATCTTTAAATATCGGCAAAGTGAGTTGTCGTTTGGTCACAATCGCTTGTGTATCGGCCTTTTCGCCGTCGATATTCATGGCGATCAGTTGCACTTGGTTAGGGTATTTTTCCGCCCATTGTTGCAAGGTTCTTAATTCTGCAATGCAGGCACCGCAGGTTTCCGACCAGAAGTTGATGAGCACGGTTTTGCCTTGCCAGTCGCTTAACGAGACTTTATTGCCTTGCAGATCGAAGGCGGCAATTTCCGGGGCAGGTTGGCCGATTTGCGCGGATTCCTCTTTGCAGGAAACACTGAAAAAAACGACCGCACTTATACCGAGAAAACGAAGAAAATTAGCCCGCATTTTTTTCCTCACGCAATAATTTGCCGTGTTGTAAGTAAATAATGCGGTTGGTGAGTTTGCCTAAGTCCGGGTTATGGGTCACCATGACAATCGTACGCCCTTGTCGGTTTAATTCCGTGAGTAAATTCAATACCAAATTTTCATTTGTTTCATCGAGGTTGCCGGTCGGTTCGTCGGCAAAAATGACTGGCGGCTGGTTCACTAAGGCACGCGCAATACACACGCGTTGTTGTTCCCCGCCGGAAAGTTGGCTTGGGCGGTGATTCATGCGATGCGCCAAACCCACTTGATCTAATACGGCTTTGGCGGCGGCTTCATCGACCACGCTGTGGTAATGTTGCGCTAGCATCACGTTTTCAAGCGCGGTTAAATAGGGGATGAGGTGAAATTGTTGGAACACCAAGCCGATTTTTTCCGCGCGGAAACGTTGTCTGCCCGTTTCGTCCAGTTGTGCGGCATCCACACCGTCTAAAATCACTTTGCCCTCGGTTGCGGTATCCAGGCCGGTGAGAATATTCATTAATGTGGTTTTACCTGAACCGGAGGCACCCATGATGGAGACGAATTCACCCTCGGCAATTTGAATATTAATGTCTTCAAGTGCGGTTACTTGACCGAATCTTTTGTATAAATGTTGTGTTTCAATGACGGGTTTAGCCATGTTATTCCCCTTTCAATACGTTGGCGGTTTGAATATCTAAAGCGCGGCGAGTCGGTACGATAACCGCGATAAACGCCACTAATAAGGATAAAGTGATGGTAATCGGAATCACCGGCAGGCGCATATCAATATAGGCTTTGAATACGGTTAAGCCGAGCACCTGTGCTAATAGATAGCCGATGATTAAGCCGCATACAATGGCGCAAAGGGCGATAATCAAGGTTTCTGCGCCGATTTGTTTGATAATGTCTCGACTTTTCGCACCAAGGGCTTTTTGTAACGCAAACTCTTTCGCCCGTTCGCCCACAATGGCGATTAAGGTGGTGTTCACGCAAAGGGTGGCTAAAATCAAAATTACCACAGAAATCAACCCCATCAAGCCTTTGATTTTATCTAAAATTTGCCCTTCGGAGGCGGAGACTTTGCGGATCGGATGAATGTCTAAATCGGGATATTGTTGTTGCAACTGTTGGGCGAATTGATCCACTTGGCCTTGATCGTTTTTGACGTTTAACAATACGTTGGTCGCCAAGTTTTCTTTTTCCAACCAGTTTTGTGCAAAATCGAGGCTCACGATCAACATATTGTCGGTAGCATCGCCCGCTTCTACGATGGCCTTAATATTGAACTGGTGTTTATCCACGGAATTCAGGCTTAACGTGAGTTTATCGCCCACGTTTAAATTGAGCCGTTCCGCGAGAGTTTTACCGATCATGGCGTTGCGCTCATCGAAATTCACTCCGATAGGATTGCCTGTGATTTGCCAATAAGGTGCAAGGGTTTTCATATCTTCAAACCACACGCCCATCATCACGATTTTTTCTAAATCACTACGTGTCACGCCATATAAATAGGGGCTTGCGGCCGTGATTAAGCCTTTCGGTGCTTGGTCAAGGATCTGTTGCACTTGATCCACTTTGATTAAATTGCCGTTGCTGGGGCCAATATAAAAATTGGCGCCGAAGGTGCGTAGTTCTTGGCTCATTTTGGTGTTGATGTCGAAGTACACCGCCGCCATTGCCGTCACAATGCTTGCGCCCACCGTGAGTGCGGCAAAAATGATGAATACCCGTTGCAAGCGCAGACGCAAGGCGCGTAATACCAAGCGCCAAAACATATTGATAGGTTTATTGTCTGCCATAAAGCACCTCGATAGGATAAAGACGGGCAATTCGGTGTGCCGGGAACCAAGCGCCGATCGCGGCAATCAAGACGGAAAGTACCAATACACAAGGGATCACGATCCAGGCGAAACTGAGCGGTGCGCCAAATAACGTGGCACCGATAAAACGAGCTAACCCCCAACCGGCAATACAACCTAAGATGCCACCGATTAAGCCGCTGATGATGGCTTCGCAATAAAACAGCAAGACGATTTGCCATTGATAGGCGCCAAGCGCTTTCATTAAGCCGATTTCTTTGCTGCGTTCGATAATGGTTGTGGTCATTAATGAAGCAATGCCCATGGCGGCGGCAATCAGTGCGGCAAGGGTGACGACAGCGAGTAATAATTGAATTTTCTCAATGACGACGCCTTCGGAAGCCGCAACTTGCCAAATAGGGCGAACAATCGCGCCGGAAATTGCTTCTTCCAATTGATGGGAAATAGAGGAAACGTAGGCCGTGCAATACCAACGGTCATATTCCTCAGCTGCCAAACCGTCCACATTGGCGCGCGCTTTACGGGATAAATCATTTTCCGGCACGGTGAGCGCGGAGACTTTAATCGCCTGTACCTTGCCTTCTAATCCAAGTAAATTTTGCACCGCACTTAACGGCAAAATCAGTTGTTGTTCTTCTGTTCCGCCGGTTTTAACAATACCTTTCACGATGGCGGTCATGTGTTGTGGTGACGCGTTTTCTTCCGCCTGATAACTTAAGGTAATCACATCACCGATTTTCCATTGCTGTTGTTTGGCAAGCTGGGCACCGAGTAGGGCTGGAATTTGTTTACCGAAATCATCAGTAGCATCATCTACCCATTCGCCTTCTACTTGCCAATAAGGGCTGATGATTTTTTGCCCTGTGTGGTAATCCTCTTCATCCGGCACAGGAATATTATGATCAAAAAACGTCCCGAGGATGCTCACATCGTTTTCTGCGCCGTTAGCCACGCTGGCTTTCACCTGTGTGCTCAGCAAGGGTGCAAACCCCACAATGTTGTTGCGCCAGAAAATGTCTTTCACATTCGGCAGTTCTTTTTCATCTAAAAAATCTTGCGTAGCGAGGGAGCTACGGCCGCTGACATCATCCGGCAAAACGGCACTGCTAGCCGGTTCCACCAAAATATTGGCACCGTAAGATTTCAACTCTTTTGCCATTTTGTCGCCAATGTCGATGGACACAGCGAGCAGGGCGGAAATCAAACCGGCAGCGAGGAAAATGGTGACAATGGCAAGAAACTTACGCTTTAAACCGTAACGCCAAGATTGAAATAACATTCGCGCTAACATGATTATTTTTCCTCCTTGGCGGTTGAGGCTTCATCAGCTTTATTTAAATAGGTCTCAGGATTATCACGGAACAGTTCTAAGTTCTTTTCATCAGTAAAGAAATAGGTTTTGCCTTCATGATTGTATTTGTGTTCCGTTTTAGTGTTGGTCAATTTCTTACCATTGACGGGATCCACCACTTCAATTTCAATGATCGTACTGAAATAGTTCAAGCCTTCTTCCAAGTTTTTCTTGTTGATGACTACTTCTGTCTCTGTTTGTTTCCAATCATCGATTGGCACAGGATTGCAACCGCCCGGTTTGCCGATGGAAGGGGTAAACATACGGACGCCGCAACCCACGCATACCACTTGGTTGCCTTCCATTACATAACCTTGGTCGCCGCATAAAATGCAGGCATCGAATACGGCAGCAAGACTGAGTTTGTCGGGCAGACGATTAATAATGAAGAAACGTACCGCTTTGCCATCGTCGGCAACCCAAAGAAAACGGTGTAATTTGCCGTCTTTTACTTGTTCGATTGGGATGTGTACGTTGTTTTCTCCATCTAAGGTGACTCTTTGCGCTTCCGAAAGTTGTGGCGGCTGGGACGCGATTCTGTCCCAATAAAGTTGGGAAACAAGGATGATAGCGGTTGCGACTAAACCGTAAGCAATAATTTTGTCGGAGGTGCGTTTGGCGGCAATGGCTTTGCGTTTTTCAATCGGGTCTTGTTCTTGCTTAACTTGATGAAGGCGTGGCAAGTGTGTTTTGAAAGCAAATAGGCACACAATAAATGCCAATACCGCGACGTTAATATAATTCAAATAGATGGAAATATTGCCTGATTTTGCCGCAAAACTTAACCGCACTTTTGTGAGATCTATCACTTGAAGCTTCATTAAAATCAACAAGATATCGCCCATCAATGGGGTTATTAGTAGCAGCGTGAAAAGGGAGGTTAAGAAAACAGAAAGTGCGGTCGTTTTTCCGGACGTTTTTTGTTGCTGAAATAAAATAAATAGCCAACCGGCGACAATAATGCAGAAAATAACACCCAAAATGATCGCACTGAATTGAAGTAAAAAATCGGTGTTAATGACGTCTGTGCCGGTGATAGCCGCAATATTGGGATCTTTCGCCCACAAGTGTCCGGCAAGCATAGACAACATGATATGCCAAAAGGTATTGAGTTTTTGCCAATGGATAAATTGGCTGAAATAAGCAAACAATAAAATACACAATGCAATAATAGCAACGGCGAGTTTTGCACTTTGTGTTGCAGGTAAATTCAGCGAGATGAGGCTACCGATAAAAAATCCGAAAAGAGAAAGCCAAATGAGTTTTTTCGCATTGACATTCGGGTAATGCGCCCAACTGCAACTGAGCAAAAGAGAAATAGGGAGTAGGGTTTGAATGAGGAAAACAAAAAAATAGTTCATAGCTTACTCCGAAAAGGTGAATGAATCATATCGCTTATTTTTGATCAGAGATTATGCTCTAGCATAAAAAAACACCTTGAGTGATTTCAAGGTGTTTTTATTGTTATTTTTAGTTAACACCTGAAAGGCTTATTTCAAACCGGTGAATTTGAATTCATAGTTAACATCAAACGGTTTCCACCAACGGCCAACACCGGTTTCTTCGTCAGTGTGACGGTGCATACCGGCTTTTGGTGGTGGGTCAATGTGATAGGTTAATTTGTAGTTACCCACGCCCATCATTTTGATATTTGCACCGTAGTGAGGACCGTCGCTGGCAACCATTGGCATGAAGGTGCCTTCTTGTTTTTCACCGGTATCGGTGTTCACTAAAGTGTATTGAATAGTGAGGTATGGCATCCATTCGCCTTCACCGAAACCGTTTTTGTTACCTTTGGTGGCGTGAATATCCGCTTCTAAGTGAATATCGGATTTCGCTGCCGGCAAGCCCATGCCACGTGGTTCCATGTCAACCGGTTGTAAATACACGGCGGCAATTTCCATTTCGTTCATAGTTACCGGTTCACCAACAGGGAACTCTTTGAAGCCTAAGGCTGCCGGTGCGGTGATCATGCCCGCTAAAAGTGCGGTGGCGATTAATGTTTTTTTCATACTTAGTTTCTCCTTAACTGAATAAGTATAGCTTGTGCGACATTAAGCAGATTTTCTGCTTTGGTACTTCATATAAATGAATGCAAAAACAGCAGCCACCAACAAGACAGCCTGCGGAACCAATGTTTCTACATAAGGATAAATACCCAACCATGAGATTTCCGTGATGCCGGAAACCAAAGTTGGTTCAAATAATTTGCCTTCGATAAGTTCCAGTACGCTTTTACCGGCAAACACAAAGGCCATTAAATACATGAATGAGCCGGTGAACATAAAGAACGGTTTAAGCGGTAATTTCACCACGGTATAGCGCATGAGAACATAACACACGGCGAGAATGATCACGCCAAGGAAGAAACCGCCGAAAAGATAGAAATAATCCACCGCACTTTGTGCATCGCCGGCGAGGGCATAGTAGAACAACACGGTTTCTGCGCCTTCACGATACACGGCAAGGAAACTGGTCAGCCATAGACCTACAAGAGAGCCGGTGGTGAGCGCGGTAGAGAGTTTGCCTTCCAAATAGCGTTTCCAGTTTTGAGCTTCCACTTTGGAGAGCAACCAATAGCTCATCATGAATAACATCACCACAGCAATTATCATTGTGAAGCCTTCCAATAATTCTCGGCTGGCACCGGAATTGGAAAAAATGAGTTGGAAGATCACTGCAGTGATGACGCTACCAAGCAATGCCACATAGACGGATTGGCGAATAACCGGCAGTTTGTCTTGATGGTTGTTTTTTACTAAATATGCCACGATGGCAGCAACAATTAATAGCGCCTCCAAGCCTTCACGCAAGATGATTAATAAGCTGTATAAGAACAGACTCCATGCGGTTTGTTCTCCGCCCTGTAACATCTCTACAGCTTTGCTCAAATCTTGGCTTAATCCCTGCGCTTGTTCTTGTAACTTTTCTTTCTCTGCGCCGGCTTTCATTAAGCTCACCAAACGGGTGAAATAGCCTTCTAGTTGGGTTTTGAAATTGCTGTCGCGGGAACCCACTTTGTTTTCCATGCCGGTGTTTTCAAAGATATCAAAGTAGGTATCTTGCACGGCTAACATGGCTTTTTTCGCTTCGCCTTGTTCATATAAGGCTATCGCTTGTTGAATGCCTGCGTTTACTTGCGCACTAACCTGCGACCAGTCTTTGTCCTGCGTGGTATCCGCGATAGTTTGATTGGCAGGCTGTTCCACTTGTGTATCACGGGTGGTTGGTAAGTCAGGCAGTTGCTCTTCGACGTCTTGTAATAATGTCGTGATTTGATAACCGAAATTGCTGATTTGATCCGGTTGTTCGCTCAGCTTGATTAAATCATAAAACTGTTGATTAAGATTGCCGGAAATGGCGGCGGAACGATTTTGGCGAATGGACATTTCCATTTCGGAGTTTTTATACCCATCGTATTGCGCTTGTTGCACCAGTTTTTTGGCGGTTGCGTAATCTTTCGCTTCATACGCCGTCATGGCTTGAGCTAATAAATCATCGATAGTTTTAAAGCTTTTTTGCCAATGCGGGGCGATAGTTTGGTTTTCATATACGCCATGTTGCGCGGAGGCGTTAAGTTGATGCCCCTCTTTTAAAGAAGGAAGCACTTCTTGCAATTCGGCTTTGAGACCGTCAATTTTGGCTTTAACTTGCTCTTGTGGCAGACCGTCACCAATCATCTTGCGAATTTCACCAAAGGTGGCTTCCATTTGATAGCTTTTTTGTGCGGAAAAGTTAATACGAATCGGCCCTTCAAGATTTTCGAATACTTCAAAATAGGCCATTTGGACTTCAGTTCGGGCATCATCTATTTTATTTTCGGCATAAAGTGCGGTGGTTTTATCCAATCGATTTTCAATGTCTTGTACCCATTGCTGATAGTTATCTTCTGCGTGGGTAAATGCTGAAAACAGAAGCATAAAACTAAAAAAAACAGATTGAGACCAACGGGAAAAACACATGCGCATCTCCTTGATTTATTGCATTTGCCTATAGATATAATTGAGAATTATTATCCTCTAATGAGATTTTAGTGCAAGTAAATTCTTGTTTGATCTCTGAGGTAGATCACAAAATGAGCATTTTTTATGGCGCATAAAAAAGGAAAGTTGCCAAACTTTCCTTTTTATTCCATGGAGAGGATGTTTTAGTTTTGTGCTAAATCATCAATGACAAGATAGATTTTCGCCACTGGGCCATGTACGCCAACCACTTTGATTAATTCAATATCTGCCGTGGAACTTGGGCCGGAAATGATATTAATACAAGAAGGCATACGTTCGCCTTGTTGGGCTTTGTCATGTAGGATTTTTGCCAGTTGTGCTACACGGGGTAGTATCTTACTTTTGCGTACAACGACAATGGATTTCTCCGGCAGTAAGCTCACAGAACGACCACGTTCGGCTTGGGAAAATAGCACGATACCGCCTGATTCGGTTAAACCGTATTCGGCGTAAACGATCCCGATATTGGCTTGTTCCGATTTGGTAATGTTGGCTTCCGCCTGTTCCGGTGACCAAATGTGGCAAGTGTATTTTTCTTGAACTGCTTGGGTAATACCGAGTTCTTCCAGACGAGGGTCGTCGTTTAACACGATATTGCCGCCACCGTATTTTTCGCAAAGTTCAAGTGCGGTCTGTTTTGCTAACGTTTCTGACGTCACAACCACATCCACCATCATCACTTTGGCGAAGTTTACAAATTCTTCGCAAAGTTCTGCTTGGGAGAGATGGGTAAGGCGTTCTGTTGGGTAAGTATTCACCGGTGTCGCCATCGTTTCAGGCACATTAGCACGTTGTTTACCCATTTTGGCTGCCAATTTATTGAGGAAGTTTTCTCTATTTTGTAAATCCATTAGTTTGATCCTCTTTTGTTGAACCATTGACGGAAGCTTTCTCCTTCAGGTGTCGGTAAATCACGGGCTTTTGTCCATTCTGCCAAGGCTCCCATTTTAATTGGCGCTTTGCCGTTCTTAATGAGTTTACCCGCTAATTTGGCGCCGGTGTTTACACCGATTTTCCATAAGGTTGGATGGGCGTTGGCAAAGCCAAAACCGAAAATGGATAAGCGTTCCAAGGCTGGCGTTTTACCTTGTTCCACCATTTTTTCACGGTGTTTTAAAATTAGTTGGGCTAACGGAATGCGTACCGGACAAACGGAGTTACAGGCATTACACAAGGAACAGGCATATGGCAATTCTTTGAATTCGTCATAGCCGCCAAGTAATGGCGAAATCACTGCGCCAATTGGACCCGGATAAATAGAGCCGTAACCATGACCACCGATTTGACGGTAAGCCGGGCAAGTATTTAAGCAGGCACCGCAACGAATACAACGTAAAACTTCTTGGAATTCGGAAGCCAGAATATCGGAACGACCGTTATCGACAATCACTAAATGGAATTCTTCCGGGCCATCGGTTTCGCCGGCAAGACGAGGGCCGGTAAGCCATGTGTTGTAACCGGTTAATCTGGCGCCCACCGCACTACGTGCCAGCATGGTAATTAACACGTCTACTCCTTGGAACGTCGGTGCCAAGCGTTCCATCCCCATCACGGCAATGTGGGTTTTAGGAAGGGTGGTGGCTAAACGTAAGTTACCCTCATTTGTGACCAAGCAAACAGAGCCGGTTTCCGCCACAGCAAAGTTACAACCGCTAATGCCGATGTCTGCTTCTAAGAAATCCTGACGAATTTTTTCACGCACGAAACGGGTCATGTCTTCCGGGGTTTCTGCACCTTCATAACCGAGTTTTTCATGTAAATCTTTACGAATTTGGTGACGATCTTTATGAATCGCAGGTACCACGATGTGAGACGGCTTGTCACCAGAAATTTGCAATAAATATTCCCCTAAATCGGTTTCAATGACTTGCATACCTTCTTTTTCCAACACGCCATTTAACCCGATTTCTTCGGTTACCATGGATTTGGATTTCACGATTTTCTTGGCATTTTTTTTCAGCGCGACTTGGCGAATGTATTCGGTGGCTTCTTCAGCGGTTTCGGCAAAATAAACCTTACCGCCGTTTTCCATGACTTTTTCACTCAGTTGGTATAAATAGGCATCAAGGTTTGCTAAAACGTGGTTACGGATTTGTTTCGACAAATCACGCCATTCTTCCCAGTGGCCTAACTCATCCACCATTTTTTGACGGTTTGTGCCGATAGTTTCTTGGGCTTTTACCACCGCTTTTCGCATGATTTTATTATGGACTTCGCGATCAACGCGTGCTTTAAATGCAAGATTACTGGTTTTTAATGACATAGTTTATTACTCCTGCATTAACACTTCTGCGATGTGCATCACTTTGATTTTGCTACCTTCACGTTGTAGGCGACCACCGATATTAAGTAAACAGCTCACGTCTGCACCAATTAAGTATTCCGGTTCGACTTCCTCAACATGTTCGACTTTTTCTTTTACCATTTCACCGGAAATTTCTGCCATTTTGACCGAGAACGTGCCACCAAATCCGCAACAGGTTTGTTGATTGTGAATGGGTAACAGTTCCAAACCTTTAACGTGTTTTAGTAATGTGATCGGCTCGTCCACGATGCCAAGTTTACGGAAAAGACTGCAGGAAGGGTGATAAACTGCACGACCCGGTAGATGGGCGCCGATGTCGGTCACGCCGAGTTTATTGACGATAAAATCCGTTAAGTCATAGAAACGAGCGGCGACTTTTTTCGCGCGTTCCGCCCATTCCGGTTCATTGACGCGAGTGAAATAATCCGGGTAATTTTTAACGGCATAAACGCAAGAACCGGCAGGGGCGACGATAGGGTAATCGTTGGCTTCAAAGGTTTCGACCAAGTTTTTCAT
>ERZ773265.1638-NODE-1638-length-11243-cov-6.631927_pt1 | contig 11243 bp, 8 predicted proteins | sample MGYA00580512_ERZ773265 | MGnify/ENA primary metagenome ERZ773265 (study PRJEB29015, sample SAMEA2738169) | human oral metagenome | biome: human oral; feature: human-associated habitat; material: saliva | place: China | collected 2183 ...
TCGCGCCCAAACGCTTTGCGGCGGTTGCGCCAAGCATAATGGGCATGAAGTTCAGTACCGACAGTGCGGCGGCCTTGAGGATGTACCAGAAAGCGAACTGCTTCATCCATTCGGTTTCGAGGCTCTTAGCCTTCGCGGCGGCGGCGGTGTCCTCAAGGGGAAATCGCGGCCCGTTCACAATATCAATGTTCACGTTCTGGCCGGTCGTCAGGTCAGTGTATTGACCGAAAAAGCCGAGCTGCTGCAGGAACACGATCAGGGTCAGAATCATGGAGGTGCCCAGCAGCGCCCACAACAGGGGACGGAAGGAATCGGAGAGCACATCGAAAACATTCGTCAGCCAGCCAGCCTTTTTACCGCCGGATGATTTAGCCTTGGAGTCATCATCCTCACCCAAGTTCTTCATACCCGGTAAGGTCAGCATCTCGTTATAGACCGCCTCAACGCGGTCACCAAGTACCACCTGAGTCTGACCAGACTGCTCAATAATCGACAGCACCCCGGGCAGGTTCTCAATCTTGGTGCGGTCCACCTTCTCATTCGAAGATGGGGTAACACGCAAACGTGTTGCGCAGTGCGTAAAATGGGCGATATTCTCGGGGCCGCCTAGGCCCTGAAGAATCTTCTCGCCAAGCTCGTGGTTCTTCACGGTTCATCCCTTGGATAATTAGCGATATTGTCTGTGCGGGCTGCTGCTAAAAGATGCAACCTGGAAAACAAAAAAGAAAAGACCCGAGTCAGCTCCTTCACCGTGCACAACACCCGTATGAGGGTGCCCGAATACACGGGTGCCACCAACGTAAAATACGCCCAGCAGCGGAGTAACTCAGGTCTTGCCTGCCAAACCAGTAACAACCCTGTGCTAAAGGCTGTTCAAAACAACCTTAAGTTTTATTCAGTACTGTAATCGGTTTTGCCTCAGAAAGCAAGAAGAACCAAAAACTACACACAGGCCCACAGGCGCGGCAAAACCCAGACACGCTGTGCATCCGTGCACCCGCTAAGATGCACAAACACACGGCGTGCTCACCAAAGCCCTAGGTGCTACTTCTGCGGGAAGAACCGTAGAGGTGCCACCTCAAGGTCTGGGTAATGACGCTTCTGCCAGCGGCGCGAGCGGTGCGCATTCACCTCAATCAGCGCCGCCCCTAAAACACCAGCACCCACCGACAGCCACAACAATAGCGCCGACGGAGCCTCAAACTGGTGGTACCTAACCAAAACCGGAACCAATAACGCCGCAAAGAATACGGCAAGCAGCGCCCCAAACAGCAGGATACGTGCCTTGTTAAACGGCCTAGCCACTGCCGCAAGGTTCCACAATCCCATAATCACCAGGGTGATGAAAGAAGCAGTCTGCACCTGCCGCATATCGGTTCCCGGGAACACCAGAAGCGCCGCCAAATTCACGGTCAGAAGCATCGCCACCACAATAATGGAGTTCGGAACCGTATAGTTCAGCACACGGTGCAAAAACCCCGGAACATAGCGGCGTGAATTCGGCAGCAGTGCCAGCGCGAAAGAGGACGCCCCAACAATCAGGAAATCCGCGGTCGAGTACTGGCGCGGTAAGAACGGGAAAATCAGGCCCATCAGACCAAAGGTCACACCCAGCAGGATCGCAAAGCCTGTCTTGGTCAGGAACAGGTTCGCCACCATCTCAATATTCGCAATCACCTGGCGGCCCTGCTCCAAGGCGGCGGGAAGCGAAGAGAACTTGCCGTCCAGAAGCACCAGGCGCGAGACAGCCTTCGTTGCGGGTGCCGCGTTACCCATCGCAATACCAAGGTTGGCGTGTTTGAGGGCGAGCGCATCGTTAATACCGTCGCCGGTCATCGCCACCACATGCCCCTTCTCCTTGAGGGAGATCACCATGTTCTTCTTCTGCTCAGGCGAAACACGGCCAAAGATATTGTATTTCTCCGCCGCCTCAGCAAGCTCCGGGCCGTCCTCGGGCAGTGTCGAGGCGTCAATAGCGCCAGCGGCCACATCCATGCCAGCAGTCTTAGCTGCAGCGCGCACAGTGAACGGGTTGTCACCGGAGAACACCTTCAGCGTCACACCCTGACGCCCAAAATACTCCACAATCTCGGGGGCATCAGCGCGCACATTCTCACGGAAAATTACGAACAGCACAGGTGTGTGATCGGTCGGTATGCGCTGCACCGGGTTGCCGTCATCGTTACGCACCACTGCGGAGGCATGCGCCAAAACCATAGTGCGCAGCCCCAAAGACGCCAGCTCAGCGGCGCGCTCACGCTCAATAGTGCCCTGATCCAAAAGCGCCTCGGGGGCGCCCAACAGCCACGCCCCTGATGAGGTGAACTCAACCGCGCTAAAACGCAGCGCCGAAGAAAACGGAACCACTCCGCTGGTCTTCTCAGCAGGCGCATCCGCAAAACCGCCGGTGAGCGCTTTTGCCGTAGGGTTCGCGTTCTCGTCGGCACCAAACCATGCCAGCGCCTCATCCCAGCCCTTCGGCAAGGACGCACGCCACTGGTCGCCCTCCGGTGCCTCGGTCTGGGCCGGGGTGCTCAACGGGCGCACCGAATCAAAAATCACGCCGCCCTCAGTCAGGGTTCCAGTCTTATCGAAGCACACCGTATCCACGCGGGCGAGCACCTCAACAGCAGGCTGCTCCTGCACCAAAATATTGTGTTTACGTCCCAGCGCCACCGCCGCCGCCGCGAACGCCAAGGTGGTCATGAGCGCCAAACCCTGCGGAATCATTGACGCCACCGAAGAGACCACTGCAATGGCGACGTTCTCCCAGAGCCCATCACGGTTCACAACTTCAAGGCCACCTGCGGCACGCACCTGACCCCACAGCACGATCGGGATAATGACGGCAAGGCCGAAAGTAATCCACCGCACCACGCGGTCGAGCGCATCACGCAGCTCAGACTGGATGCGGGAGAACTGGCGCGCCTCATCAGAGATTTTGCTCGCCCGCGACTGAGCCCCCACAGCTTGCAGCAGCACGCGGCCGGTACCGGCCAACACGCTGGATGCTGAGAGCACCATATCGCCCGGACGTTTAGCAATCGGGTCATTCTCGCCGGTGAGCAGAGACTCATCCAGCTCCATCGAATCAGAGGTCAGCACCACCGCATCTGCAGGCACCTGGTCTCCACGTTTGAGCACCACCACGTCACCCTCAACCAGAGTCTCCATAGGGACCTCGGACAGCTTGCCGTCACGCACCACAGACACCGGGGCACGATCCAGCAGAGAAATCCGGTCAAGCTCAAGTTTTGCCTTGTACTCCTGCACAAAGCCAATAATGACGTTCGCCACCACCGCGAATAAGAACAGCAAATCTGCCCAACGCTGGTACAGAATCACGACTAGCCCGCACAGCCCCAGCACCAGGTTAAACACCGTAAACAGGTGCGCCCGCATAATACTCCACAGGGTGCGGGAAGACTTATTGTTCTGTGTGTTTACCTTCCCTGCTGCGACGGCACGTTCAACCTCGGCCGTGCTCAGCCCACAGGATGCAAGCTCCGCAGAGCCATTATGGGCATCCGCCGAGTACTCGGGAACAAAACCTGCGGTCGCAGAATCCGCTGTTGATGTACTCTGCGGCTTGGAACTCATGAACCAGTACTCTCCTTCAAAGGCCACGGGCCTCTACCGACCCGCTCTCAGGCGGCAAAGCTTATTTTTCAGTCTATCGGTTCAACGGGCATAAAAGGTAATCCCGCTCCCTGTGTGTTTCCTGAAAACACGCGGGAAGTGGGGTATATTCCTTATGCAGAATAGATAATGTGGGGGTGGGCTCCTGCTACCTAAGCGGCAGAATCAACAAACGCCCCGTCACAGGATGCTTCAAAACCTCAATCGGATATCCATAAACCTCACTCAACCGCTGCGCCGTACACACCTGCTCAGGGGAACCAACACACACCACCCGGCCCTGCTGCAAAAGCACAATACGGTCAGAATATGCAGCGGCAACATCCAAATCATGCAGCACCGTCAACACCCCGGCCCCTTCCGACGCCAGGTCACGAGCACTTTTGAGAGTCTGCTCCTGATGCCTAATATCCAGTGCCGCCGTCGGCTCATCCAAAAGCAGCAGGGGAGTCTGCTGCGCAAACACGCGCGCCAGATGCGCCCGCCCGCTCTCACCGCCAGAAAGAGTCGTAATATCCCGCTCAGCGAACTGGGCCACCTCTGTTCGGATCATCATCCGCTCAATAACAGCTTCGTCCTCATCAATGCGGATGGTGCCGCGCCACGGAGTGCGGCCCATCGCCACCACCTCACGCACCGTATACGAAAACGCCACCTGAGTCTTCTGTAGCAGCACGGCTCGGCGACGCGCCAGATCCCGTGGAGAATACGAACTCGTCAAGGCGCCATCAAGCTGCACCACCCCAGAATCCTGCTTCACATCCCCAGCAATTACCGACAACAAGGTAGACTTACCCGCACCGTTCGGGCCAATTAGTGAGACCACCTCGTTCGCGTGCACCTCAAATGAAATATCCTCAAGGATGCGCCGAGACCCCACCGAGTACGAAATGTTTTCGACCCGCAGCATCACACACCGCCCTTACGCATCGACCGGCGGAGCAAGAAAAAGAACGTAGGCCCACCCACCAGCGCCGTGAAAATACCGATCGGCATATCGGAGAACGGGATAAGCGTGCGCGCCACCAAATCAGAGAGAGACACCAGCAGCGCCCCGCCCAGTGCAGAAGCCGGCAGCAGCACCCTATTCGACGGCCCCAGCAGCAGCCGCAGCAGGTGCGGAATAATCAGTCCCACAAACGCAATAATGCCCGAATGCGCCACCGCCGCACCCGTCAAAAGAGCTGTTGCCGCGATAGCCAGCATTCTCAGACGCTCAACATTCACCCCCGAATGCTGCGCTGCGCGCTCGCCCAACGCCAAAAGGTCAAGTTTCCCGGAGATCATGAAACAGGCCAGTAGCGCCGCAACGACAACAAACCACATATTCGATAATGATGTCCAGCTGGCCCGGTTCAGCGACCCCATCTGCCAGAACACGATCTCGTCACGGCTGGTGCTGTCAGCAACATAAACACAGAACGCGATAGCCGCATTCGCAACCGCTGTTACCGCAATACCGGTCAGGATCATTGACACCACTTGCGAGCGCCCACCCGAGCGGGAGAGAACATACACCAATACCGTTGCGGTTAGCGCCCCAATGAAGGCGAAGGTCGGTACCGCAAACGTGTCCCTCAACTGGGGGCCCAGCACAATAGCCAGGCAGGCACCCACAGCTGCACCTGAAGAAATACCAACCACTCCCGGCTCAGCCAGCGGGTTGCCAAACACCGCCTGCATAACAGCTCCCGAGCAGCCCAATGCAGCGCCCACGAAAAGGGCTAAAAGCACGCGCGGGAAACGCACATTCCACAGGGTGCTGTCAGCGATCGCCCACTCCTGCTGTGGCGGGATGAAACCCCATTTGCGGGCAAAGGAGGCAAGCACCTGGTCGGTGGGAATATTATATTGGCCCAGCCCGGCTGACACTATGGTGACAGCCACGAGGGTCACAACCAGTACCGAAAGCGTCACAACCGCGCGGGTACGTCGGGGGTTCGTGTATTTTGGTGACCCAGCGCCCACGGGTTTCTGCACCTTGGTGAGGTCCACTCCGTCGGCTGACTGCCGCCGGGCTGTTTCTGAGGTAACCGCTAAGTCCTCTGCTACGTGTTCCACTACTGTCCTTCTGGGGCGTAGATGGCTTTCGCCAGCGATAGCAGGACTGCTGGGGTGTTCGGACCAAACGAGAGGATCTGACCGTCATCCATATCTACGATGCGCCGGTTTTTACCTGCGGTGGTCTGCTCCACTCCCGGGCGGGACACCAGCCCGTCCACGCCGCCAGTGGATTTAAGGCCGCGGCTCATGACCAGAATAAGGTCTGGGTTCAGCTTTACCAGTGCCTCGGCGTTGGCCATTGTCATCTCTTTAATCCCGTTCTCGGCGGCGACGCCTCGACCGCCTACGGCAGTGATCAGCTCATCTGCGCCGTAGCCGTCTCCAAGCACGAAGAACACTCCCGAGTTACCGCGCACATACAGAAAAGCCATTGACAGGCGCTGATCTCCCTGCGGCGCGACTTCCTTCAAGGTGGTGGTTGCGTAGTCAAGGTCTTTTTGGATGCGTTCAGCCACCGTATTCCCCGCCTCCTGCACGCCGAGGGCCTGCGCCACCAGCTTGAGCTGGGGAATAATGAGGTTCATTTTACGGTTCGTGTCGGTCAGTACCACCGTAATACCGGAGCTTTCCAGTTTCTGCGCCGCATCACGTGAAGAAGCTGACGAGTCGAGAAACACCACGTCTGGTTTGGCGGAGAGAATAGCCTCAACGTTGAGGTCGTGCCCGTTCTGAGTCATAACCGGAAGCTTCGAGAGCGACTGCTCCGTGTTAGAGACTGTACGCCCCACCAGTCGTCCGCCCAAGCCGAGAGCTATCACATCCTGTGCCAGAGTCCCGTATGTATCGAGGGCCAGGATGCGCTCCGCCGACTTAACAGTCACCTCTTTACCGGTGTAGTCCTTAAAAGTTACCGGCAGCTGCGGGGTGGGGGTGTCCACCAATGCCTGCACCTCGGGGGTGTTCTTTGCGCTTGAGGGGCCGGTCACTTCTTTCGGGTGAGCAGCCTTGCCGTCTTTAAGTTGTTGGGCTAGTTCAGCGAGGACAGCGCTGCTTTGTTCCTCACTAACTATCGTCTGTGATGAGGCGGCATTATTCGGGTTCTGAGTGCCGATGCCGCACGCGGATAGGGTGAAAAGCAACGCCGCCATCATGAGGGCAGCAATTTTCTTTGAGAAACAGCTGGGGGCTTTGATGCCGCTCACTAGTGAATGGATAAACATACGAGTTCACTCTCAAAAATATTGCGAATAGTGTGAATAATGATGCGAAATAAGTTGAGGGGTGCGGCGGGCTTCTTCACCTTCACCGCACCCCAAGCAGTGCATGCTACGCCCTAGTTATCGGATGTCTGAGCACGTGAACGACGCACATAGAACAGTGCACCCACCCCGGTGAGCAACGCTGAGACGCCACCGGCAACACTGCTCTGCACGCCGCTAGCACCCGTATGAGCCAGAGGCTTCTTATCGCACCCTTCACCCTCATACACGGTTTCGGTGATGGTCTTCTCGGTCGGCTGTGCTGCAGCGGGTGTGCTCGACTCGCCGCTCTTTGAGAGCGAAGCGTTGAAGCTCAGCGGGGACATGTCCTGCCCAGCGGAGTAGAAACCGGCGAATGATTTAGCCCCCGCCTCCGTCAGTTTGGTTGATGCACCCTTGACGGAGACCGACCCGTTAGAGGTCTGCAAACCGCTCAGGTCAACATCCAGTAAGGCAACTTCCCCGTAGCTGTTGGATTTGCCTTCCATATTGTTGCTGGTCAGGGTCGCGTACAGGACGCCCTTAGAGCCGTTAATGTCAAGGCGCGGGTTGGCAATTGTGCTGTCGAGTATGCCATGGTGGCCGGTGAAATGGATCGAACCAGTAAACGATACTGAGCCCTTACCGTCTTTCACCGTTCCGGAGCCGCTTGACCAGTTGAACGTATTATGAGCAAAAGTGGTACCGCTCAAATCCCAGTTACCGTTGGCGATACCGCCGCGTACATAGGAACGGAAAGAATCTTTCACACCCCAGCCCAGTTCAGCCGTGACGACCTTACCGTCTGAGGCGGACGCCACGTCTTTTGCTGCGGTCGTTGGGGCGACCGCAACCTTACGGGTTCGGGTGACGGGCACGCATACCGGCTGGGCCGGGTTGGTGGAGACGGTTGTGCCCGAGCCTGAGCCGCCGCTGCTTAGGGTACTACTGGAAGAAGCGTCGCCACTACTTGAGGAGTCGGAAGAAGATACCCCCGAACCGCCACTGGCTGTGCTATCGCTATTATCACCAGCACCGGGTAGCTGCGGGGTATTGCCGCCGCCCTGATTAGCTTTGGCGATGTCAGGCTGATTTACGTTAAGATCCGTCAGCTGCTCCCCAAGCTTCACCGACAGGTTCAACGGTGCCATGGCGCGCTTATCAGCGTCGCTGTACTGGCCCGCAAAGAGAGCATTCGAACCGGCAACAGTCACGGTTACAGCCGCGTTCGAGAGCTTAAAAACGTTGTTCTCGTAGGAGGCACCGCTCAGATCCACCTCGGCCATTATGAGGTCTTTGAACGTATTGTGTTCGCCTTTGAGGTTTAGTGCCTCGGCATCCACCACCAAATAGCCCTTGCCGTTGACAGCGACAAGACGGGTGTTACTGAATGTGCTGTCGAGCTGCCCGTGGTGCCCGGTGATATGCACCTCGCCAGCGAACGAGATCTGGCCGGTTTGGGTGGCCGGGTCGAAGGCGCCGGATGCCTTGGTCCAGTTCAGCCCGCCAGCATTGGTTTTCTCCATACCGCTGACCTGGATGCTGCCGCGTGCGAGGGTTGACAGGTAACGCAGGAAGGAATCACGGATACCCCACTGCATGGAGCCGGACTCAACCACATGCCCTTTGGCGGTGTTCGTGCTGTTATTGGGCAGGGCCGGGGCTGCGGGTGCTGTGGGCGCTGGGGCTGCGGGTTTCTCTTCGGCCTTGGAGGCATCGGCAGCCGGTTGCTGGTCGGTTTTTGGCGCTTCCGGCTGAACGGTGTTTGTCTTAGGAGCCGGTGCCGGTGTGGTGGGCTTCTCGCTGGGTGATGGCTGGGCGGGAGTCTCTGCGGACCCCCGAGCGATACGCCCACTGAACGAGATAGCGTCTAGTTTCTGCCCTGCATCATAGAAGCCAGCAAAAACAGGGGTAGCCTCTTCGGCGAGGATTACTTTGGTTTTGTCGCTGGCGGCAAGAGAAATGTTATTGCCGTCGTGTTTGAGGTCTGAAGCGTCGAAAGTGCCCAGTTTAATATTCTGGTATGACTTCAGCGGCTGCGGTGTTGTGCCTTCGTAGGGGCGGGACTGAACATTGGCGCGCACCTCACCCTTGCCGTCTTTGCTGATAATGATGCTGAAGTCGGTGATGATGGTTTCCAGCACGCCGTGGTGCCCGGTGTAGTGGATTTTGCTTCCGGTGTAGACGATCTCATAGCCGTCGTCGGTGACTCTGCTCTTGGAGGCGTCAAACTCGCCGAAAGTGTATTCACCCTTGGGGTTAGTGCCGACTCTGGCTAGCTTTTGGGTGCCTTGGGCGACTCCTCTCAGTAAGTAGTCGCGGAAGGAATCTCTGAGCCCCCATGTTGTTTCTGCTTGAGTGAAAGAATCTGCGGTGTTGTGCACCTGCGTTTGAGAGGCTACGGATGTGGTTGTGGTATCTGCGAATGCGACGGGTGTGGAGACGATACTGCCAAGGCCGACGGCGGCACTGGCTAAGAACGCCCAGGAGCGCTTGGCGCTGAGTGAGACAGACATGTGACTACTCTCTTTTCGAAAGGGTGATGTGATGTTCGCTTCCAGTCTAGACCTATTAGAGAAGATTTGTGTAACGTAATAGGTGTCTAAGGCGGCATGCGAGCTCTCTAAGGGTTACCTTAGCAGAAATTTTGGTAGGGGTATTGCCAAAACCAAGTTTTAGTGACAATATGTCATTAGCGAAACTTGATGACACGGTGTCAGTAAAAAATTTGGCGCCGCAAACCCTCAAACTCAACTAAGGAACCCGCTATGACTACTACCTGCGCACCTGAAACAACTAACGAACGTTTCTCTGCCCGCCTCAAAGCGGGCACCAAAAATGTGCACGACAATGCCGAGCACTCCACCTTCATGGAAGACCTCATGGGAGGTAAACTCGATACCGCCGCCTACCTGCGCCTGATCAACCAGTACACCTACATTTACGAGGCTCTGGAAGCGATCTCCGCAAACCTGCGTGAGGCAGGCAACCCCATCACCGATCCCTTCACCATTGAAGGGCTCGACCGCGCCGCGAGCATCCGCAACGACATCCGTGCACTAGGGCAGCAAGATATTGACGCGCCGCTGCCGGCAACTATCGAATATGTGGAACGAATTAACGCCACCGCCAACGTTCCTGAACGCTTCCTAGCGCACCACTACCTGCGCTACTTGGGGGACCTGTCGGGTGGTCAGGCAATCGCTGCACTGGTGGCGCGCCACTACGGCATTCCCGCCGAGGCGCTGAGCATGTACCGGTTCACTGAACTGCCCAAGCCCAAAATTTTCAAAGATAGTTACCGGGAACTGCTCGATAACGCGCCCCTGACCGAAGAGCAGCGGCAGGCCCTCATTGACGAAACCGTCGAAGGCTTCCGCATTAATGCATCACTCTTTGCGCAGCTGGGCCGCCTGTCCTAGCGGCAGCTAATAAAACAGCCTCCGCTGAGCCCATAAAATACCCGCCCTTCACGGGGCAGTTCGGGCTCGTGCGGCACCGCCGGTAGTGCGCTAGTTCGCGGGCGCACCACCGGCGTATTTCATACCCGCAGTGCTCCATCTTCTGCTCCACACCATTGCCTAGTCCACCGGCAGATAGGTTATTAAAAACACGTCAGAATTACGGTTCCCCGCCGAAATATGACATAAAGACATGCTGCACATTGAAGGCTTGAGAACCGTCCAAAAGATAGGGTGTCGTGGTGTATAAAATCAGTAGCTATAGGTGTAAGCTGTGGCTCCATCGTCGGTTCGAGAAAAGTGCCCGGCGAGAATCCCTTTCTTGTAAACATCTGCGAGGATTTCAGGCATTAGCGCTCCCTCAAGATGAGATCGATACCGAGGGTATCAAGTACGGTGATTACTTTACTGAAGGCAACAGATTCGCGACCCTTTTCGAGGTCTCGGATAGTACGCTCTGAGACTCCCGCAAGAAGTGCCAAATACTCTTGAGTAAGTTTGAGCTCACGCCGGTGCGCCCTCACCACTTGGGCAAGTGTTCCAGTGAGTTCTCGTGCCACTACCTCTCCTTATCTAACCCCGGTCTAACAAACCGGTGAAATACTGCCGATTTATTAGTATAGCGAATGAAAAGCTGGATTTTTTGAGTAAATCGGTAAAATATTGCCGGTTTCAAGGTATGGAGTGACTGGCAGGGAGGCTAAAGCAGGTTTTCGGCAATATTCTGCCGTTTTTGCAGGGGCGTTGGGGAAAGTCTTTCTCCGGCACAGACTAAAGAAGCCCCTTGAGGCTCAAGGCAACGGTGCAGCCCGCCGCTTTGAGCCCCAAGGGGCATGTTGCAGATGCTCTAGCCCTGCGCCACCTCACCAAAGTGAGCTGCCATGGTGCCTTCGTGAGCGGC
>ERZ773265.1640-NODE-1640-length-11231-cov-5.589567_pt1 | contig 11231 bp, 9 predicted proteins | sample MGYA00580512_ERZ773265 | MGnify/ENA primary metagenome ERZ773265 (study PRJEB29015, sample SAMEA2738169) | human oral metagenome | biome: human oral; feature: human-associated habitat; material: saliva | place: China | collected 2183 ...
CGGCAATCTCGAAGGGGACCGTGGTCTGCGACTTGGGCTTGACCTGGATGGTCTGGCCGGGCTTGACGCGGAAGGAGGGGCGGTCCACGATCTTGCCGTCGACGAGGATGTGACGGTGGACGACCACCTGACGGGCCTGCTGGATGGTGCGGGCGAAGCCGGCGCGCAGGACCAGGGCGTCCAGGCGCATCTCGAGCAGCTCGACCAGGTTCTCACCGGTCAGGCCGGCGGTGCGGCGGGCCTCTTCGAAGGCGCGACGCAGCTGCGACTCACGGATGCCGTACTGGGCGCGCAGACGCTGCTTCTCCTTCAGACGAACGGCGTAGTCGGAGTCCTGGCGACGGCGGGTGCGGCCGTGCTCGCCGGGGCCGTAGGGGCGCTTCTCGAAGTAGCGGACGGCCTTGGGGGTCAGCGCGAGGCCGAGAGCGCGGGACTCGCGGACCTGCTTACGGGAACGATTCGTTGCCATGATTCTTCTTTCCTGTTTCTCATGTCATGTCGGGACGTTCGCCCGACATGGGGCCAACTCCAGGACCGGTGAGGGTCCGTCGGCTAAGGCCCCAGGTGCCCGCGCAAGCGGACAACTGTTCCATACTAGCGTCTTTTCAGCAGATTGCGAATGACGCCAAGCCTCTTCGTGAGCATCGCCTCATGCCCGTTCTCGGTCGGCTCGTAGTAGCGGGTACCCTCCAGGTCGTCGGGCAAGTACTGCTGGGCGGCGACGTGATGGGGATGATCGTGGGCGTAGAGGTATCCGTCGCCGTGTCCGAGCGAGGAGGCCCCGGAGTAGTGGGCATCGCGCAGGTGGGGGGGCACCGCTCCCCCGCGCCCGGCTCTCACGTCCGCGAGGGCACGATCGATCGCCAGGTACGTGGCGTTGGACTTCGGGGCGGTCGCGACCGCAACAACCGCTTGGGCGAGGAGGAGGCGCGCTTCCGGCATGCCGATGAGAGCGACTCCCTGGGCGACACTGACGCATGTCGTGAGCACCTCTGGCGCGGCCATGCCGATCTCCTCCGAGGCGGCGATCATGATGCGCCTCGCGATGAAGCGCGGATCCTCTCCGGCCTCGATCATGCGCGCCAGGTAGTGCAGGGAGGCGTCGACGTCCGAGCCGCGCATCGACTTGATGAAAGCGCTCGCCACGTCGTAGTGCTGGTCGCGGCCCCACCGAACGAGCGCCTGATTCGCAGCTGCCTCCACGCTGGCCACCGTAATCTCACCGGAGCCGTCATCGCTGGCCACGCCCGCCGCGGCTTCGAGAAGCGTCAGCGACTTACGCGCGTCGGAGCCCGCCAGGCGCACGAGGCCCGCCACGGCCTCGTCGGTGATGGAAAACCGACCGGCGAGACCGCGTTCATCAGTGGCGGCACGCCGGACCAAGCCCTCCAGCGCATTGGAATCCAGGGGACGCAGCGTCAGCAGGAGCGAGCGCGAGAGCAGGGGCGCGATCACGGAGAACGACGGGTTCTCCGTCGTGGCAGCGACGAGAACAACCCACCGGTTCTCGACCGCAGGAAGGAGCGAATCCTGCTGCGACTTGGAGAATCTGTGAACCTCGTCGACGAAAAGAATCGTCTCCTCGCCACTGCTCGCCAGGGTCCGGCGCGCCGCGTCCACGACACGACGCACGTCCCCCACACCCGATGACACGGCGGACAACTCGACGAAACGCCGACCCGAGGCGCGGGCGATCAAATACGCGAGCGTCGTCTTTCCGGTACCGGGAGGCCCCCACAGGACGACCGAGGAGACGGCGACCCCGCCGCTCGACTCCGCGGAGAGCAAGCGTCGCAGCGGGGCGCCCTCCCCCAGGAGGTGTGACTGGCCGACGACCTCTTCCAACCTGGTAGGCCGCATACGAACGGCGAGGGGCGCGTCCGCGGTAAACGCGGGCACGCCCAGCTCGTCGAATGATTCAGAATCAAACAGATCCATGAAACCTAGCCTACGTCAGGGTGACTCCCTGCGAGGAGGACCCGATCTTCGGACCGGACAGAACCTGGAGGACGACGAGGCCTCCAAGGATCAGCATGCACGCGCCGGCACCCAGCAGGTATCCGTTCAGGCCCTCGGATTCGTCGCCCGAGTTCGAAGAGGACAGGACCTCAGCGTGGAGCTTCACGGAGCCGGAGCCATCCACCGCGGTGCCGGGGCTCGCGGCGGCGACCGTCGAGGCGACCTTGAACTCGGCCCAGCCAACCAGCTGGTGCGAGCGGTTCGCGACGACGACCTTGTAGTCGCCCATCGGCAGGCCGGTGACATCCATGGTCACCTGGTTCGAGGGCTCAACCTGAAGCCAACGCGCCTCGCCCGTCTGCATGATGTTGGCGCTCACCCACTCGCCAGCAACGGCCTTGTCAGAGGGAACGTTGATCGTGAGCTGTCCACCGGTGAAGGCGGCGCTCACGCCACCCTTGTTGGCGTCGGTCAGCTGCGACTCATCGGTCACCGGCGACACGGGCGTGTCGGAGGGCTGGCTCGAGTGAGCGGCGGGTGAGGAGGAAGCGGAGGGACTGGGCGTCGGGCTCACAGAAGGGGTCTGGGTCGGCTGGACGACGGGCAGCTCCGGATCGTCGGGCTGTGGCACAGGAGCAACGGTCGGTGGCGCCGTCGGCTCGGGGGCAGGATCGGTCGTCGGCTCGGGTGCAGGCTCCGGGGCGGGATCGGTCGTCGGCTCCGGGGCGGGATCGACAGGGTCGGTGTCGGCGGGGTTGTAGGGCTTAAAGACCTGCACCGAGTAGCTCGAGGTGGTCGCGAGCGTCTTATCGTCCTTGTAAGTGACGATAGTGACCCAATGCGACGTGCCGGGTTCCCACGTGATGCCCTCGATGTTGTTGGTGCCGTTGGGCACGGGAACGATCATCGAGTAGCTGTTGAGCGGGGCAGCCTTCCACAGGTCGTCGGCGGTAGGGGCCACGATCTCACCGTTGCGCTCGAAGGTCGGGGCCGACGTGGGAGTCACGCGGCCATTATCGAGAATGACGCCCCAGTAACCCGTCTTACCGTACTGCGCCTCGAAGTCAAAGGCGTTTTCGAGGCTGACGATAAAGGACGTGTTGGGGATGGAGTAGGGACCATCGTTGCTGTCTGCACGCGCGGTGAAACCAGGAATGGCGAGCGCGATCGCGGCAAAGAGGCACAGGGCCATCAGGACGCTCATCGCCCGACTGCGGCCCGCGAGCCCCCGCGCGGAGAGGGCAGTTCTAGCCCGTCCGTGCTGCATAATGGTTCTCCTTAGTGACTAAATACTCAGCAGCTATTATCTAGAAACCAGAGTAACAGGTGTGACGACTGATTGCTAAATTCCAACGCACACCAACCGGTTAATCGTGATCTCATTGGCATGAGACGGCCCGCGACTGTTCCTAGTGAGCCCCCGCGTGCGGGCGACGCACAATACTGACCGTAACGACGGCACCGAGGAGGGCCAACAGCCCGCCACCAGCGAGGATCCATCCGTTCAGGCGCCCCTCTTCCTCACGGGCGGCCTGGTCGTTCGCCTGCTGCTCGGTGTGCGCTTTGGGTCCAATCTGTGAGGCGGAGACGCTCTGCTGTTCGGTAGAGGCGGAGGCTTGTGGGGTCGGGTCGGACGAATCTGCGGGCGCACCGGCACCGCCAGAGGAGGATCCACGGGCGGGGGAAGCGCTCGAAGAAGCCGATGGCGACGGGGACGAGGCCTCGCTCGCGCGGCGCTGTGCATCGTCCGACTCGCCATCCGTCTCCTGCGTGAGGACCACCTGCGACTTGGTGACGGGCTCCGCTTGCTCGTCGGCAGGAACCGCCGGTGGCATCACGGTCGACGCGGATGAGTCGACGTCACTGGGAGCAGTCACATCGCCACCGGGCTCGGCGGCGTCGCCCCTGTGGTCCGGATCGGCGGGGGTCGGATCAGCGACAGCAACAGAACAAGAACGAACCGCGACCTGCGCATCGACAACCGTCACGTTCACCGTCACGTAGGTGCCCGTCACGCCGTCGCCGATCGCGATCTGATGACTGGAACCAACCTCCCAGGTGGAGGGAACAGCGATCTCCGCCGAGAAGGAGCCATCGCCGCCGACCTCGATAACCGCCCAGGCACTCCGATCGCGCGCAACGGCGGCCGGCACCCAGTCGGGAAGACTAGTATCGGCGGGGCGCCGCTCCTTGCCATCATCGAGGGTGACGATCACAAAGCCGCGCGTGGTGCCCGAGCTCGGACCCCACCCACTGCCCTCGGCATGAACGGGCTCACCCGCATGGAGGATAGAGGAGACGTGCACGGTCGCATCTTCTTCGGTTGCCACGAGGCAGGACGCCGACACATCCGGCACACCGTCGTCACTATAGGCGGGGGTGGCGGCGACAAACACGCCTGCGACGATGGACGCAGAGGCGGTCAAGCCGAGCAGGGACATGTGCAATCCCCTGCTCCGCGTGAGCGACCGTGTCGTCATGCCTGATGTCTTCCTTTTCCTCGAGATAATCTCAACCAATCCTCGCAGTTCTGGGCAGAACGTTAATGTCAGTGTCCGAGTAACTACCGGTTACATGGTCAATAGTATTATCTCGCGCCCCCGACGCAATTGCGAGCAACAAGCAAATTACTGGACCGTATACTCAATAGGCGATTTTCCGAGGAAAAATAGCCCCTCACACCATTTATTGTGAGCTATATTATCGGACAATCATGCTGTCAGATAACCCGCTGGTCAGCATTTGAGATTGCGAGTTCACTTGCTCAACACCTAGGGGCGTGGCACGACGAGCGGCGAACCCGTCTGCGGATCCTCGACGATCACGCACGGCACGTCGAATACCTCCTCGATGAGGGCGGGAGTCACGATGTCACTCGGCGCCCCCTGCGCCACGATCCGCCCCTCCTTCATGCACACAAGGTGGGTCGCATAGCGAAACGCTAGGTGCAGATCGTGCAGCACGGCGACAATCGTCCTGCCGTCGGCCTGCAAGCGCCGCGCGAGGCGCAACACCTCAAGCTGATGATTCAGATCCAGATAGGTTGTCGGCTCGTCCAACAACACGATGTCCGTCGACTGCGCAAGCACCATCGCGATCCACACTCGCTGACGCTGCCCGCCCGAGAGCTCCCCGACGCGCCGCCGAGCCAGGGCCTCAACGCCCGCCTGACGCATGGCCCACGCCACGGCCTCGTCATCCTCAGCGCTCCACTGACGAAGCAACGACTGATGAGGATAGCGCCCGCGCGCAACCAAGTCCTCCACGAGGATATCCGCGGGAGCGGTGGAAGACTGCGCGAGCAGCCCGAGTCGACGAGCCAGCTCCTTCTGGTTCATCGTCGTCAGGGCCCGACCATCCAATTCGACCACACCCGAGCGCACGCCCAGCACTCGCGCCAGGGAACGCAACAGCGTTGACTTACCGCAGGCATTCGGACCAACAATCACCGTCAGCTGCCCCTCGAGAACGTCGAGAGACAGATCCTCCAAGATGGGAGCATCCTTCCCGTACCCCACCGTCACCGAACGCGCGCGCAACCCCCGCGCATCACCCCTGGCGTCCAACACGTCACCTCACCTCACGAACCAACAGAGCCAACAGATAGATACCGCCCACGACGCCCGTCACCACGCCGACGGGCAGCTCGTGCGGCGCCACGATACGCTGCGCGACCACGTCGGATGCCAACACGATGAGGCCGCCCACGCCAGCCGACGCCGCGAGGCCCACTCCCCCGCTACGGCTCACACGCCGAGCGACATGGGGAGCAGACAGGGCGACAAAAGACACCGGACCGGCAACGGCAGTCGCCGCGCAGACCAGCACTATCGCCACGACAATCGCGACAATACGAACGACACGAACCCGCACCCCCAACCCCGCCGCGACATCATCGCCCATCGCCACGAGCCCCAACGGCACCGACGCCCACACAAGGACGCACGCCGCGACCAGGAGGACGACCACGAGGGGAAGCACCCGAGCCATCGTGACCCCCGCGAGGGAACCCGCGCTCCACAGCTGCGCCCGCTGGGCAGCCTCCAGAGGTGCCTTCACAATGAGGAGCGAGTTCACGGCCCTCAGAGCCGCCGAGCACCCGATACCGACCAACACCACGCGCATCCCCGTGACCCGCACGCCGCCCGCGCACGCCACAATGACAACACCCGAGGCCAGCCCACCCACGAGGGCTCCAACCCCCGTGACGGCAGGACTCGAACCCAGAACGATAATCGCGACGAGCGCCCCCGTCGCCGACCCCGTGGACAGGCCAACGATGTCGGGGCTACCCAGCGGGTTACCCGAAATCGTCTGAAAGACCGCACCGGCGATGCCCAACGCACACCCAACGCACACGGCTGCGACCATGCGCGGCAGGCGAACAGATCGCACGAAGTAGACGCCGAGGAAATCATCCGACGGGCCACCATCACCCATCAGGCGCCGAAACGAATCCGCGGCGCTGAGCCCGTAGCCCCCCAACGTCAGCGACAAGACGCACAGGGCAACGAGCACGACGAGGGCCCCGAGCACGACAACGGCGCTGCGCCTGTGAACGCGCACAGACACGCGCCCCAGTGCCACGCGCACGTACCGATCCCGCTCGCAGTTCACGACACTCCCCTTCCGCGCGCGCCGAGGATGAAGAACGGCGCGCCGATGAGCGCGATGACAACTCCGACGGGCACCTCCTGCGGGGCCAGCACGAGGCGGGACGCAACGTCAGCGGCCGTCACCCACACCGCTCCGACCACCACGGACCACGCAGCGATCGGCCCCTGTCGAGCGCCCACCGCCCGGCGCACGAGCAAAGGAACGGCCAACCCGACGAAGGTCAGGGGACCGCCGATCGCCGTCGCCCCGCCCGCGAGGGAGGCGACGGCAACAGTCCCCAAACCTCGCACGAGGCCCACGCGCACCCCAAGACCCGAGGCGGCCTCGTCTCCGAGGGTGAGCACTCCGAGGGCCGACGTCAGGGCCGCCCCCACGACGACCCCACAGGCGATGACAATGCCGCCCCACACCAGGGTCGCCACATCCACGCCCTCAAGCGAACCGGACGCCCAGTAGCGGAACTCGTTGAACGCATTCTGATTGGAGGCGAGTACGGCCTGCGTGAGGGAGGAAAGCGCGGCGGACACCGCGATACCGGCCAGGGCGAGGCGACCATGCGATCCGGCCCCGCCGCGCCCAGACAGGACGATAACGAGACCCGAGGCGATACCTGCCCCCACCAGCGCCGCACCGATCGTCATGGCGCGCGTCGACACGCCGACCACTGCGGTGGCCGACACGACGACGAAGGCAGCGCCGGCGTTAATGCCCAGCACCCCGGGATCTGCCAGCGGATTGCGCGTCATCGCCTGCATAATCGAGCCGGCAAGCCCGAGCGCGCCGCCGATCATGAGGGCGGCGAGCGTGCGAGGAACGCGCAGCGCGAGGACAACCTGCGCGTCCTGCGAGCTGCCGCCATGGACCAGAGCGTCCCACACCGCATCGGCGCCTATCTGGCGCGACCCCAGGGCGAGGGACGCGACGATCACAGCGACGAGGACCAGCGTCGCCACCGCACAGGCGGCAACGACGCTGGCAAAGCGGCGTGGTCTCATCTCAGGCGCGTTCCAGGTAGTGCGTCGCCGCCCCCGTCACGAGGCCGGGACGAACTGCGCCTCGATGGACGAGACGATTCCATCCATGAGGAGGTAGCCGCCGGTCGAGGTCCACAGGGAGCCGTCGACCGGGATCACGTGGCCCGCCTTGACGGCACCGAGCGAGTCGAAACCAACGGTGTTCTTCGCCTCTTCGAGGGCAGCGGCCGAGGCCTCGACGCCCGTGTTGCCACCGGCGGAGGGGTTGTTCACCGAGGCCTTGCCCAGGGTGCCGAAGAAGATCCAGTCGGCGTCGATCTGATCGATGTTTTCCAGCGAGACGGGTTCGGAGTGGCCTTCGCCGTCACGATCCTGGTTCGCGGGACGCTTCATGCCGAGCGCGGTGAGAGCCTGGCCGGCGGGCAGCTCCTTGAGAATGAGGCCGGCGCTGTCGCCCTGCCAACGCACGACCGAGTAGGTCTGGTCGAGGTAGCCAGCATCCTTCAGGCGGGCACTTACGGAGGAGACATGCTGATCAAACTCCGCGAGCTTCGTCGCAGCCTCATCGGACAGACCCAGCGCATCTGCGGTGAGGGTGAAGGTCTCGCGCCAGTCACCACCGGATTGAGTGGTGAAGAAGACGGGCGCGATCTGAGACAGGGCGTTGAGCGTCTCCGTGTCGTTGTTCTTCACGGAGGTGCCGTCGACGAGGATCAGGTCCGGGTGGGCGGCGCCGATGGCCTCGAGGTTGGGAGTACCGATGGAGCCCAGAATCGGGATGTCACCCGCACGATCGACAAGGTAGTTGGCGACCGTCTGCTGGCCGCGGCCCGAGACGACACCAATCGGGGTCACGCCCAGGGCCAGCGCGTTGTCCGTCGTGGGCTCCGACAGGGTCACGACGCGGCTCGGGTGAGCGGGAAGCGTCACCTCCTGGCCGGAGGCGTCGGTGACGGTGCGCGTCGCAGAGCTCTCGGACATCCCGGAGGCCTCGGGGGACGAGGCCGGAGCGGGCTGGTTGGACGAGCAAGCTCCCAGCGTCAAGGCTGCCAGGGCGAGCGCCGCGATGGCGCGGACTCGTGTCGAGATGTGCACGTGTTCCTCGATTCGACTAGATCACATTAGATGCGTAGGTAAGCCTAACCTAGGAGCGATTGGCGTCGCCTTGTCATCTTGCGCACCGTCGCCTCGAACACACCACTCGTCGAGCGCGCGCAGGAGCCCCTCGCGCCACCAGGCGACATCATGCCCGCCCGAATAGGTCTCGAACCTGACAAGCGACGTCGCCCCATCCAACAGCCCCGCACAACGGCGCACAACCGGCCACATCGCCACCTCACGCTCACCCACCTGACACCACACCGTCAAGCCGTCAGGCAGGCGTCGCTCCCCCCTGCTCAGCGCAGCCATGAGCGTCCCCTCGCCCCGACCTCGTTCCCCTCCTCCCCACCACAGGGATGGAGACTGTGCGACAAAACACTCGACGGGAAGCGTGCCCCCCAGGGCAGCTTCGAGGACACCGAGCCCGCCATAGGACTGCCCCGCCAGGGCGATCGGCCCCACGCCGACCTCATCGCAGACCGCGCCCACGAGCGCCTCGACCCTGCCGGCATCGGTGAGCTCCCGCTCGCGCTCCCCCAGCTCACCCGCGTCGATGGTCACGACGCGCAGACCCGGGTAGCACCGCGTCAGCCACCCCACCCCGTTAGCCCTCCAGATCTGCCCATCGAACACAAGAAGCGTGCGCTTTGGCGTCCCATCACCATCATGCACGACCGCGACGCGCCGACGCGGCGACGACCCTCCGGACTCGACCAGCACCGCGCACTCCACCTCGCGCGCGGCGCGCATATACGACGAATCCCCCTTAACAGCGGGCCAGGCAAGACGCGCATCCGGACCCGCGAACAGGGAAGCGACATGCCCACGCCCGTTGACGAGCACACGCGGATGAGAGCGATCGCGCACCGCCGAGGCAACGACGCGTGCCCACGCCCGCCGATCATCCGCCACGCGCGGATCAAGCCCGCCTGGCCCAACCGGCACAAACTGGTAACTCACGATGACATCGGCGGGCAACGCGCACGACAGCACCCACGGATCCACTCCGCCCACCCGCTCCATACGAAAGAGCTCCAGGTGATCGCGCGCCCGATCCGTCACCGTATTGAGGACCAGGTAGACCCCCGAGGCGCCATCCCCGGCGCACCGGAACGTCACCGAAACGGCGTCACGGCCATCGATCACCATCCGCGCGCCGACAAGCGGACCCGCGGCGTCACCAGCAGACCGGATCACCGACGGGTCAGGAACAAGCCGGAGAAAACCCGTCTCAGAAAACGAAGGCGCGTCGATAATCGGGCAATCAGTCAAAGAGCGAAATGTCGCCCGCGCCCACGCGAGCAACAACCGCGTCGCCGCCCGCGAAGTCGATGACCGTCGTCGGCTCTGCCACGCCGACCGGACCCACGACGACGAGATCGACCTGGTGACCAATGCGCTCATCCACGTCGAACCCATCCGTCAAAGGCTCGGTCTCTCCGGGCATGATGAGCGTCGAGCAGGCGAGGGGCTCGCCGAGCGCCTCCACGATCGTCTGCGTGATGACGTGATCCGGGATGCGCACGCCGACCGTGTGCTTCTTCTTGTTGAGCATCACGCGCGGCACCTCCTTGGTCCCACGCAGGATGAACGTGTAGGGTCCGGGCGTTAGGGCCTTCATCGTGCGGAACTCATGGTTATCCACGATCACCAACTCCCCGAGCTGGGCGAAGGAATGGCACAGCAGCGAGAAGTTATGCTTCTCGTCGAGCTTGCGGACCGCGCGAATCGTGTCCATGCCCGACTTGTTGCCGATCTTCGTGGCGATCGCGTAGCCGGAGTCCGTGGGCAGTGCGATGATGCCGCCGCGCTCCAGCAGATCAACGACCGTGTTGACCAGACGTGCTTGAGGATTTTCCGGGTGCAGCTCAATGTACGACATACCCCTATTGTGCACGAAACCCCCTCCGACCGGGGCCGGATGGGGGTTTCGTGGACAAGACTGCCGAGAGCTAGATCACTTCTTTTCCTCGTCAGTGGATTCCTCGCCGCGTTTCTTCGGCTTCGCATCGACGCCGGCTTCCTTACGCTGCGCGGGCGTGATCGGAGCCGGGGCCTCGGTCAGCGGATCGAAGCCACCGCCGGACTTCGGGAAAGCGATGACGTCGCGGATCGACTCCGACTTCGTCAGCAGCGAGACGATACGGTCCCAGCCAAAGGCCACGCCGCCATGCGGCGGAGCGCCGAACTTGAAGGCATCGAGCAGGAAGCCGAACTGTGCCTGAGCCTCTTCCTCACCGATACCCATCACGTTGAACACGCGGTTCTGGATGTCGCGGCGGTGGATACGGATCGAGCCGCCGCCGATCTCGTTGCCATTGCAGACAATGTCGTAAGCGTAGGCCAGCGCGTTACCCGGATCCTTGTCGAAGGAGTCGATCCACTCAGGCTTGGGCGAGGTGAACGCGTGGTGGACGGCCGTCCAGGCGCTGTGGCCCAGTGCCACGTCGCCCTCGGCCTCGGCATCACCGGTGGGCTTGAAGAGCGGCGCGTCGACAACCCAGGTGAACGCCCAGGCATCGGGGTCGATGAGGTTGCAGCGCTTGCCGATCTCAAGGCGAGCAGCGCCGAGCAGCTCGC
>ERZ773265.1642-NODE-1642-length-11224-cov-30.915033_pt1 | contig 11224 bp, 10 predicted proteins | sample MGYA00580512_ERZ773265 | MGnify/ENA primary metagenome ERZ773265 (study PRJEB29015, sample SAMEA2738169) | human oral metagenome | biome: human oral; feature: human-associated habitat; material: saliva | place: China | collected 2183 ...
CTCGCGCACCTGCTTGCGGGAACGATTCGTTGCCATGTTTCTTCTTCCTGTTTCTCATGTCATGCCGGGATTCCCGGCATGGGGCCAACTCCAGGATCGATACGATCCGTCGGCTAAGGCCCCAGGTGCCCGCTGGTGCGGACAACTGTTACATCCTAGCGTCTTTTCAGCAGATTGCGAATCACACCGAGCCTCTTCGTGAGCATCGCCTCATGTCCATTCTCCGTCGGCTCGTAATACCGGGTGCCTTCAAGGTCGTCCGGCAAGTACTGCTGAGCTGCGACGTGGTGGGGCTGATCGTGCGCGTAGAGGTACCCGTCGCCATGGCCGAGAGTCTTCGCACCGGCGTAGTGCGCGTCGCGCAAATGTGCGGGTACCGCTCCCCCGCGCCCGGCGCGAACATCCGCGATGGCGCGGTCAATCGCCAGATAGGTCGCGTTCGACTTCGGCGCAGTCGCTACGGCTACGACCGCCTGAGCGAGGAGCAGACGCGCCTCGGGCATGCCGATGAGCGCAACTCCCTGTGCGACACTCACGCAGGTGGTGAGCACCTCGGGAGCCGCCATGCCAATTTCCTCAGAAGCGGCAATCATGATGCGCCTCGCGATAAAGCGCGGGTCTTCCCCGGCCTCGATCATGCGGGCGAGGTAGTGGAGCGAGGCGTCCACGTCAGACCCGCGCATCGACTTAATGAACGCGCTCGCAACATCGTAGTGCTGGTCCTTGCTCCACCGAACGAGGGCTTGATTCGCTGCTGCCTCGACGCTCGCAACGGTGATCTCGCCAGAGCCGTCGTCGCTGGCAACACCTGCCGCTGCCTCGAGGAGAGTCAATGACTTTCGTGCGTCAGATCCCGCCAGACGCACGAGGCCAGCAACTGCCTCGTCTGTGATGGAGAAGCGCCCCGCGAGACCGCGCTCATCCGCCAACGCACGGCGGATCAGTCCCTCGATCGCGTCCGAATCCAGGGGTCGAAGTGTCAGCAGGAGCGAGCGCGAGAGCAGAGGCGAAATGACCGAGAAAGACGGATTCTCCGTCGTGGCCGCGACGAGCACCACCCAGCGATTCTCAACCGCCGGAAGCAGCGAATCCTGTTGCGACTTCGAAAAGCGATGCACCTCATCGACAAACAGGATCGTTTCCTCTCCGCCGCTGGCGAGAGTTCGACGCGCATCATCCACGACCCGCCTGACGTCGCTCACTCCGGAAGAAACTGCGGACAGCTCGATGAAACGACGCCCGGACGCACGCGCAATCAGATAAGCGAGGGTCGTCTTACCCGTCCCCGGCGGGCCCCACAGCACCACGGAAGAAACGGCGACGCCATCACTCGAACCCGGCGACAGGAGGCGGCGCAGCGGTGCCCCTTCACCGAGCAGATGAGACTGTCCGACGATCTCGTCGAGGGTCGTTGGGCGCATACGAACGGCGAGGGGCGCGCCCGCGTTGAAAGCAGGCACGCCCGACTCGTCGACAGATTCAGAATCAAACAGATCCATGAAACCTAGCTTAGGACAGAGTGACTCCACTCGAGGAAGAGCCGATCTTAGGACCGGAGAGAACCTGGACGACCACGAGGCCGCCGAGGATCAGCATGCAGGCACCGGCACCGAGCAGGTATCCGTTGAGCCCCTCGGACTCATCGCCAGCGAGCGAGGAAGACAGCATCTCCGCGTGAAGCTTCACAGCACCCGATGCGTCGACCGACGAACCGTTCGCGGCACCGCCGACAGCGGAAGCGACCTTGAATTCGGCCCATCCGACAAGCTCGTGCGAGCGGTTAGCAACAACCACCTTGTACTCGCCGGTCGGCAAACCCGTGAGGTCCATGGTGACCTTGTTGGAGTCCTCAACCTGCAGCCAACGGGCCTCGCCGGTCTGCATGATGTTGGCACTCACCCAGTCGCCGACGGCTGCCTTCTCCGACGGCACGTTGATGGTCAGCTGGCCAGCCGTGAAGGCGGCGCTCACGCCACCCTTGTTCGAGTCGGTCAGCTGAGACTCGTCAGTGATGGGCGACACGGGGGTCTCGGACGGCTGCGAAGCTGTCGCAGACGCGGACGGGCTGGGCGCGGGAGACGCACTCTCAGAAGGGGTCGGCGTCGGGCGCACGACCGGCAGCTGCGGATCGTCGGGCACCGGCGCAGGAGCGGCAGAAGGCTCCGTCGTAGGCTCGACCACCGGGTCCGGAGCGGGTGCCGGAGCAGGCTCAACGGTCGGCTCGGCCGTCGGAGCGGGCTCGGGGTCCGTCCTGGGAGCAGGCTCAGCGGTCGGCTCGTCCGTGCGAGCGGGTGTAGCCGTCGGATCGTCGGTGGGTGCAGCGGTCGGGTCCGTGGTGGGAGCGGGCGTCGGATCGTCGATGTTGGCCACGTACGGACTATTCACCATCACCGTATAGGTGATCGGGTCGGGCTCAACCCCGGACGAGTCACTGCTGTACATGACAACAGTGACTGTGTGCACGGTTCCGGCCGTCCACTTAATCCCCTCGACATTGTTCGTGCCATTGGGAATGGCCGTCATGATCGTAGGATCGTCGAGCGCGGCAGCAGCCCATAGATCAGGGTCCTTCGCCGTCACGGACTCATTGTTACGGGTGAAAGTCGGACGCTGCAGCGGCGTGACCTGGCCATGGTCCAGGATCAGTCCCCAATATCCGGTCGCGACATGTTTAGCGGCAAAGTCGGAGTTCGACGACATGACTGCGCGGAGCGGGCCGCCTTCAAACACACCGTAACGCGGTGCGTCGTCCGCACGCGCGGCAAAACCGGGGATCGCGAGACCGATGCCCGCAAACAGGAACAGCGCCATGAGCAGGCTCATGGTTCGACTGCGCCCGACGAACCTCCGAGCGGCAACGGCAGACGATGCGCGTCCGTGCTGCATACCGTTCTCCTTAGTGAGTTAATCCGCAGAAACTATCGTATCGGATCAAGAGTAACAGGCGTAACGCACGAATGCTAAATCCCAAGACACACCATTCGGTTAATGCACACATTCCCAGCAGATCACCGCATGTGTGCGAGATTTAGCGCAGCAGCCCGTGCGAGCGACGCACGATGCTGACCGTCACGATCGCGCCAAGCAGGGCAAGGAGGCCGCCACCTGCGAGGATCCAGCCATTGAGGCGAGACTCCTGCTCACGAACGGCCTGGTTCGTCGCCTGCTGCTCCGAATGAGCCTTGGGGCCAATCTGCGAAGCAGACACGCTCTCCTGCTCGGTGGACGGCGAGGGAGACGGGGCATCAGCGTTCGAGCCGACACCGCCACCAGGAGCAGAAGACGAACCATTACCCCCGGAGGAAGAAGCAGACGAGGCCGAAGCGGAGGGCACCGGGGCTGCCGACGAGCGCGAGGTGTCCGAGGCATTAGCCGAGGGGTTGGTACGCGGGGACGGCGTCGCCGTCACGGTGGGGGGAGCACTGGCCGAGGCGTCGCCGGGAGCATCATCCGTTAGATCGACAACAGGCTTGGCGGCGTTATGGGCGGCATCATCAGCCGGAGACTCCGTCGGCGCATCGGTGACAACGTCATGCGCCGGACGACCATCAGGCTCCGTCGACGGCTCGTCAGTGGGCTCAACCGAAGAATCGTCGGTCGGTGTCAGCGAGCACGCGGGCACCTGCGCATTGGATTCTGCGACCGTCACAGACACCTGCACGTATGTGCCGGTCACGCCATCGCCGATCATGATCGAATGCTCGGAACCAACCGTCCACGTCGACGGCAGTTCAATGTCGGTGCTAAATGAGCCGGTGGTCGACACTTCGGCGACGCTCCAGGCAGCCTTATTGCGGAGGACAGACGCGGGAACCCAGGCGGGAAGGGTGACGCCATCGGGGCGAACTTCCTGCCCATCGTCGAGCGTGACAACGACAAAGCCGCGCGAGCTATCAGAACTAGGGCCCCAGCCGGAACCCTCCACATGCAGCGGAGAGCCGACAGGGACGACCGACGAAACGACGATAGACGCACCCTCGTCAGTGACGGTGTGACACTGTCCGGTCACGCCGGCAACTCCGTCAACACTGTATGCAGGTTGAGCAGCAACGAAGATCCCACCGACGATCGAAGCAGACGCGGTCAGAGCCAGCAGGGGCATGCGCAGTCCCCTACCGTACGATCGCATCTGTGTCGTCATCTGTATCCTTCTCTATCTTGACGGGATGTCGTGTGCTAATCGGCTTCATCAGGCCCAGAATCAATATGTCAGTGTCCGAGTAACCACTAGCTACAGAAACCATATTATTGCCTGATGTCTATTCTGCAATTGCGAACAACAAGCAAATTACCGGAACATGCAGTCAAAACACGTTTTTATCAGGAAATTTCAGCCTTCTACCAACTTCCTGTGAATTATATTATCCAACAATCATGGAGCTGCGTGACCCGACGGTCAAGTTTTGAGATTTTGGGGATCACAACGCCCGGGTCATCGCATCGGAATCACCAGTGGCGTTTCGGTTTCAGGGTCGTCGATGATCCGGCAGGGCACACTGAACACGCGTTCGATCAGCTGAGCCGTCACAACGTCGCGAGGTGCCCCCTGGGCCACAACCTCGCCATCCTTCATGAACACAAGGTGCGTCGCGTAGCGGAATGCCAGATGAAGGTCATGCAGTACCGCAACAACCGTCACACCGTCCCTATGAAGGCGCTGCGCCAAGCGCAGGACCTCCAGCTGGTGATTGAGGTCAAGATACGTCGTTGGCTCATCAAGGAGCAGAATGTCCGTCGCCTGGGCAAGTGACATCGCGATCCACACGCGTTGACGCTGTCCGCCCGACAGCTCGCCGACTCGACGCCCCACCAGATCCGCAACCCCCGCATCCTTCATCGCGCGAGACACGGCCTCGTCGTCCTGCGCACTCCACTGATGGAGCACCGACTGATAGGGATACCGGCCGCGAGCAACCAAATCCTCGACAAACATGTCGCCCGGAGCAACCGACGACTGAGCCAGCAAACCCAGTCGACGCGCAAGAGCCTTCTGATTCATATCGGCAACACTTCGCCCATCCAGCTCGACCTCGCCGCGTCGCACGCCAAGCACTCGGGCTAGCGAACGCAGGAGCGTCGACTTGCCGCAGGCGTTCGGGCCAACAATGACGGTCAGTTCTCCTGGCAGAACATCCAGTGAAAGCCCTTCGAGGATCGGGGCATTTTTCCCATAGCCGACAACAATGTCCCGAGCACTCAGCCCACGGCTCACAGCAGACTCACTCACGATCTCACCTCACGAATCAACAACCAGAGAAGGTAGACGCCTCCAACGACGCCTGTCACGACACCGACGGGAAGCTCGGCCGGAGCGACGAGCCTCTGTGCGCACACATCCGAGACCAGCACAAGCAGAGCTCCGACGAGAGCAGAGGACGTGAATCCGACTCCCCCGCCACCGCACAGCCGATGCGCGACGTGCGGAGCGGCGAGGGCAACAAAAGCGACCGGCCCCGCCACCGATGTCGCTGATGCGACGAGTAGGATCGCGACGACAATGAGGAGGACGCGGGTACGACCCACTCTCACGCCGAGGCCCGTCGCTACATCGTCGCCCATCGCGACAAGACCGAGGGGCACAGCGAAGACGGCACACACCATAACGACGGCACCAATCACGATCAGCAGGGGCATCAGACGCGCGATAGTAACGCCGGAGAATGAGCCGGCGCTCCACAGCTGCGCACGCTGCGCTGCTTCCAGCGGAGCCTTGACGATGAGCAGCGAATTGACAGCACGCAACGCAGCCGAGCAGCCAATACCTACGAGGACGACACGAATGCCCGTAACTCGCATGCCACCCGCACATGCAAGGATGATCGCACCCGAAACGAGTCCTCCGAGCAATGCACCAACCCCAGTGACCGTGGGGCTCGATCCCAGAACGATGATCGCGATCAGAGCACCGGTCGCACAGCCGGTCGACAGACCGACGATGTCGGGGCTACCGAGTGGATTACCCGAGATAGTCTGGAAGATACGCCCGGCAATCCCAAGCGCCACGCCGACAGCGATCGCTGCGAGCATGCGTGGCAGGCGCACCGACTGAACGAAGTAGACACCGAGAAAATCGTCCCCAGGGCCGCCGTCTCCCAGTAGACGACGGAATGAGTCAGCGGCACTCAGCCCGTAGTCCCCCAGAGTCAGCGAATAAACAGCTAACGCAGCGAGGAGAACGAATCCGATGACTACAACAGCTGCGCTGCGCCGGTGCACGCGCACCGATAAACCGCGTAGCGAAACGGTCTTGTAGCGCGATGGAGCTGGGGTCATGACATGCCCTTTCCACGCGCCCCCAGGATGAAGAACGGAGCGCCAATCAAAGCGACGATGACGCCCACGGGTACCTCGGACGGGGCGAGCACGAGGCGTGAGACGACGTCAGCACCGCACACCCAAGCGGCACCGACCACGATAGACCAAAGGGCGATGGCCCCCTGCCGAGCTCCAACGAAGCGTCGCACCATCAGCGGCACTGCGAGGCCGACGAACGTGAGGGGGCCACCGAGCGCGGTCGCTCCCCCGGCCAGTGCCGTAACGGCAACAACCCCGAGCACACGGATGAGTCGCACGCGCACTCCGAGGCTCACCGCGGCGTCGTCGCCGAGTGCGAGGACGCCCAGTGCCGAGGTGATAAGCAGGGCGACCACGGTGCCGCCGGCGATCACTGCGCCCGCGCTGGCCACCGAGGCCATATCAACGCCTTCCAATGACCCCGATGCCCAGTATCGAAATTCGTTGAACGCGAACTGATTCGCGGCGAGAACAGCCTGAGTGAGTGAGGCGAGAGCAGCCGATACGGCAATGCCCGCCAGGGCGAGGCGCGATCGTGATCCTCCGCCGCTGCCCGAAATGGTGAAGACGAGAGCGGCGGCCACCCCCGCGCCGATGAGCGAGGCACCCAGCGTCGCCGTGCGAGTGGCGACGCCGCTCACGGCCGTGACGGTCACGACAAGAAAGGCCGCTCCTGCGTTGATGCCAAGCACACCGGGATCTGCGAGAGGATTGCGAGTCATGGCCTGCATGACGGATCCCGCCAGCCCCAGTGCCCCGCCGATGACGAGCGCGGCGAGAGTACGGGGAACACGCAGCTGCGTGACCACCTGGGCGTCCTGACTGACGCCGCCGTGCACGAGCGCGTCCCACACCACGTCGGGAGCGATCTGACGCGATCCGAAGGCGAGGGAGGCGAGGGCGACGAGGGCAAGCACCAGCGTCGCCACTGCACAAGCAATGGCGACGCTGGTGATACGACGTGTCGTCATGTCAGGTCGTCGACCCGGATCGTGTGGCCATCAACGTCAGGAGGCCGGGACGAACTGGGCTTCGATGCTCGAGACGATGCCATCCATGAGGAGGTATCCACCGGCGGACGTCCACAGGGAACCGTCGACGGGGATCACGTGGTTCGCCTTCACAGCACTGAGGGAGTCAAAACCGACGGTGCTCTTCGCCTCTTCCAGGGCGGCGGCCGAAGCCTCGACGCCCGTGTTGCCACCGGCGGAGGGGTTGTTCACCGAGGCCTTGCCCAGGGTGCCGAAGAAGATCCAGTCGGCGTCGATCTGATCGATGTTTTCCAGCGAGACGGGTTCGGAGTGGCCTTCGCCGTCACGATCCTGGTTCGCGGGACGCTTCATGCCGAGCGCGGTGAGAGCCTGGCCGGCGGGCAGCTCCTTGAGGATGAGGCCGGCGCTGTCGCCCTGCCAACGCACCACCGAGTAGGTCTGATCGAGGTAGCCGGCGTCCTTCAGGCGGGCGCTCACGGAGGCAACGTGCTGATCGAATTCCGCGAGCTTGGTCTGCGCCTGGTCGGCAACGCCGAGCGCGTCGGCCGTCAGGGTGAATGTCGCGCGCCAGTCGCCGCCCTTTTGCGTCGTAAAGAAGACGGGCGCAATCTGAGCAAGCGCGGTCAGCGTCTCAGTGTCGTTGTTCTTCACCGACGTGCCGTCAACGAGGATGAGATCCGGGTGCGCCGCACCGATGGCCTCAAGGTTGGGGGTGCCGATGGAGCCCAGGATCGGGATATCACCCGCGCGATCGACGAGGTAGTTGGGAACCGTCTGCTGGCCGCGGCCGGAGACAACGCCGATCGGGGTGACGCCCAGGGCGAGCGCGTTGTCGGTCGTCGGCTCAGAGAGCGTGACGACGCGGCTAGGGTGCGACGGCAGGGTCACTTCCTGACCGGATGCGTCGGTGACGGTGCGCGTTGCGGAGGTCTCGGAGCTCGTGGAGGCCTCGGGGGACGAGGCCGGGGCGGGCTGATTGGACGAGCATGCTCCCAGAGCGAGAGCGGTCAGAGCGACGCCAACGATGGCGCGAATTCGCGTCGACAGGTGCACAAGTGCCTCAATTCAGTCGATCTTATCAGGTGCGTAGGTAAGCCTAACCTACAGACTACACATTGACCTGGGCTGTCTCATTCCTGGTCAGCATGTGAGAGCGTCCCATTCATCAAGCGCACGCACGAGGCCTTCGCGCCACCATGCCGCGTCGTGCCCGCTGCGATAGTGGTCAAGCTCAACCGCCACGCCCAGGTGCCGCAGCAGCTCGGCGCAGTCATCCACTACGGGACGCATCGTCTCTTCCAACGTGCCCACCTGCAAACGTAGCCGCACACCCAGGTGCGGTCGAATCTGCCCGGCGCGAAGGGCACCCATCAGCGCGCCTTCGCCAACTCCTCGTTGTTCCCCTCCCCACCACAGGGACGGAGACTGGGCAACTGCACAATCGAGAGGGAAATCGCTGCGCAGCGCCGCTTCCAACACAGCAAGACCGCCGTAGGATTGGCCGGCGACCATCACGGGCCCCGCCCCCGCCTCATCGTGCACTGCCCGTAGCAGGGCAGCGACGCGATCCGCATCGGTCAGCTCCGCCTCGCGCTCATCCAGATCTCCTGCGTCGATCGTCACGATGCGCAGGCCGGGATAGCGCCGAGTCAGCCAACCGACACCGTTGCCTCGCCAGATCTCGCCGTCGAAGAGGAAGAGCGTGCACGTTGGCTCCGACTCGTCCTCGTAGATCACGACCCGGCGCTGGCGTGTGTGGCTGAGCCGCGCACTGACACGCGTGCCAATCTCGCGCTCCCGCGGCGCACGCATCTGAGGCGCCGTCAGATCCTCCGATGGCCACACCACCCGCGCATCGGGCCCAACGAAGAGCGAGGCGACAGCTCCTCGGCCATTCACGACTCGCAAGGGATTAGATTTATCAGGGCGCGCATCCTCCAGGAATCGCATCCACTCCCCCATGTCCGTACGCACCCCGGGGTCGAGGCCCCACGGACCCACAATGACCCTTTGATAGCTGAGGATCGCGTCCGCAGGAAGCGCGCACACGAGCGCTCGAGCATCCGAGCGTCCCGGCCCTATCGACATGCAAAAGTCGTCGATATGTTCGCGCGCCCGATCAGTGATCGTGTTGAGGATGACGTAGCAGTCAGCGGCAGCCTGGGCTCCCCACTGGAAGGTCACGCGAACAGCGTCGACCCCATCGACGACGAGCCGCGGCCCGACGATCGGGAGCCCATCGGCGTAGCGATAGATTCCGTCTGACGCCTCCGGGCGCAGCAGGCAAAAGCCCGTGCGCGAAAAAGACGTGTGCTCAAACGCCACGAGATCAGTCGAAGAGCGAAATATCGCCCGCGCCGACGCGCGCGACGACAGCGTCCCCACCAGCGAAGTCGATGACCGTGGTCGGCTCAGCGACGCCAACGGGACCCACGACCACCAGGTCGACCTGGTGCCCAATGCGATCATCCACGTCGAAACCGTCCGTCAGCGGCTCTTCCTCGCCCGGCATGATGAGCGTCGAGCAGGCCAGGGGCTCACCCAGCGCCTCGACGATCGCCTGCGTGATGACGTGATCGGGGATGCGCACGCCGACCGTGTGCTTCTTCTTGTTCAGCATGATGCGCGGGACCTCCTTGGTCCCCCGCAGGATGAACGTGTAGGGTCCGGGGGTGAGCGCCTTCATGGTGCGGAACTCGTGATTATCGATGATGACGAGCTCGCCCAGCTGCGCAAACGAGTGGCACAGCAGCGAGAAGTTGTGCTTGTCATCGAGCTTACGGATGGCACGGATCGTGTCCATACCCGCCTTATTGCCCGCCTTCGTGGCGATCGCGTAGCCGGAGTCGGTGGGCAGCGCGATCGTGCCGCCGCGTTCCAGCAGGTCAACGACCGTGTTGACCAGACGTGCCTGCGGATTCTCAGGGTGCATCTCGACGTACGACATACCCCTATTGTGCACGAAACCCCCACCGGTCGGTAACCGATGGGGGTTCCGTGGACAAGGTCACGGCACCGAAATCACTTCTCGGATTCCTCAGACGCTTCCTCGCCGCGCTTCTTCGGCTTCGCATCGACGCCGGCTTCCTTACGCTGCGCGGGCGTGATCGGGGCCGGAGCCTCGGTCAGCGGGTCGAAACCGCCGCCGGACTTCGGGAAGGCGATGACGTCGCGGATCGAGTCGGACTTCGTCAGCAGGGACACGATGCGGTCCCAGCCGAAAGCCACGCCGCCGTGCGGCGGGGCGCCGAACTTGAAGGCGTCCAGCAGGAAGCCGAACTGCGTCTGGGCTTCCTCCTCGCCGATGCCCATCACGTTGAACACGCGGTTCTGGATGTCACGGCGGTGGATACGGATGGAGCCGCCGCCGATCTCGTTGCCGTTGCAGACGATGTCGTACGCGTAGGCCAGCGCGTTGCCCGGATCCTTGTCGAAGGAGTCGATCCACTCGGGCTTGGGCGAGGTGAACGCGTGGTGGACGGCCGTCCAGGCGCTGTGGCCCAGCGCAACGTCGCCCTCGGCCTCGGCGTCGCCGGCGGGCTTGAAGAGCGGAGCGTCGACGACCCAGGTGAAGGCCCAGGCATCGGGATCGATGAGGTTGCAGCGCTTGCCGATCTCAAGGCGAGCAGCGCCGAGCAGCTCGCGCGACGGAGTCGGCTTGCCAGCGGCGAAGAAGATGCAGTCGCCAGGCTTGGCACCGGTGGCGGCAGCAAGGCCCTCACGCTCAGACTCGGTGATGTTCTTAGCGACGGGACCACCCAGCGTGCCGTCCTCGGCGATCGTGACGTAGGCCAGGCCCTTGGCGCCGCGCGCCTTGGCCCATTCCTGCCACTTGTCGAAGGTGCGACGCGGCTGCGAGCCGCCACCGGGCATGACGACGGCACCCACGTAGGGGGCCTGGAACACGCGGAAGGTCGTGTCCTTGAAGTACTCGGTGA
>ERZ773265.1643-NODE-1643-length-11223-cov-30.718840_pt1 | contig 11223 bp, 9 predicted proteins | sample MGYA00580512_ERZ773265 | MGnify/ENA primary metagenome ERZ773265 (study PRJEB29015, sample SAMEA2738169) | human oral metagenome | biome: human oral; feature: human-associated habitat; material: saliva | place: China | collected 2183 ...
GCCCTCGCCCGCACGGCGGCACTGTGCGCGGCCGACGACGACGCCCTGAGCGAGTGGACGCGTGGCCTCCTGGCTGTGAGCTGCGAGGCCTCGCCCGCGGCGGGGGAAGGGAGCCTCGCCTTGGTGGTGTCCGAGGTGTCAGGCGCTCCCCGGGCCGTGCGCGCCCGCGCGCTACGCGAGGTGGCTAGTCGGGCAGGAATCCGCTTATTGTCGGGGGTTCACGTGGACGCCCTCGACGACTTGATCGTCGCCTGGAGGGGGCAGGGGCCGATCCCTCTGCCGGGCGGCAGGGCCACGCGCGTCGGTCGCGGCACGCAGGCCCGTATCCTCTTCGAGGCGCGCTCTCCCGAGCCGACCCGAGACGGCGGATGATACCCAGGCCTGCCGAGGCCTCGTCGCTGCGATCCCACCCGCTCGGTCGCACGCGTGCGTGCGGAAGTTTGTCAGTGGAGGTCGCGGTGTGCGCAGGACGCATGCCGGCTCCCTCGGGCGCTCGGAGCGGGCAAGCGTGACCACACGGTGTTGCGCTGACAGTGAGAATAGATGCCTTTTGAGCACAAACACCTGCTCTTATGGCACGCTTATAGTGCAACCGCTCGCGGAGCGCCGATAGGAAAAGAGGACACGGTGGACGCCACCGACATGGGAAACGATCTGAAGGAAATCCTCGTCACTGCCGAGGACATGGACCGTAGGCTCGGCGAGATGGCCGAGCAGATTGACCGCGACTACGCGGGTCGGGAACTGCTCATCGTCGGCGTCCTGCGAGGGGCCGTCATGGTTATGGCAGACCTGTCGCGTAAGTTACACACCCCGATCGAAATGGACTGGATGGCCGTCTCCTCCTACGGGTCGGGCACCAAGAGTTCGGGCGTCGTGCGCATCCTCAAAGACCTCGACCAGGATGTGGCGGGCCGCCATGTTCTGATCGTTGAAGACATCATCGATTCCGGTCTGACGCTGTCCTGGCTGCAGGCCAACCTGCAGGGGCGCGGTGCCGCCTCCGTTAACATCGCGACCGCGCTGCGCAAACCCGCCGCCGCGAAGGTCGACATCGACGTGGCGTACGTGGGCTTCGACATTCCCGACGAATTCGTCGTCGGCTACGGCCTGGATTACGCGGAAAAGTACCGCAACCTGCCCTTCGTTGGCACGCTGCAGCCGCACGTCTACTCCAACTGACAACTTCGGAACCTCTAAGGGGCATACGTGAACGACAAGACGAAGATTAAGCGCCCGAGCTGGACTTGGGTGACGCTTCCCCTCGTCATCCTCATCGTGGGCGGGTGGTTCCTCTGGCAGGCCTTCCAACCGCGGTCGATTTCGACGTCCGAAGGCATGGCGCTCATCTCGGGAACCACGGTCGAGAAGGTCGTCCTCAACGAGGGCACCCAGCAGGTGAACCTCACGCTGAGTGAGGATTACCAGCATCAGAGCACCGGTGCGGGCGATCCGACGACGAACATGGGCAAGAACGTCTACTTCACGTATTCCTACGTTCAGACGAAGGACATCCTGGACACGGTCGCCGAGCAGGCCCCCGCGAAGGGATGGAACGCGGTGCGTCCCCAGTCCAGCGCTCTGGGTGCTATGTTCCAGCTGATCGTCCCGCTGTTGGTCCTCATGGGCGCGTTCTACTTCATCATGCGCTCCATGTCGGGTTCGCGGATGATGGGCGGTTTCACGGCCTCGCGCGCTAAGGAGTTCAACCAGGAACGCCCGGACGTCACCTTCGCGGACGTCGCCGGTGAGGACGAGGCCGTGGAAGAACTCGAGGAGATTCGCGAGTTCCTGGCATCCCCCGACAAGTTCCACAAGGTGGGCGCGCGCATCCCGCGCGGCGTTCTGCTCTACGGTCCTCCCGGAACTGGTAAGACCCTGCTGGCCAAGGCCGTTGCCGGTGAGGCGAAGGCCCCCTTCTTCTCGATCTCCGGCTCGGAGTTCATGGAACTCTACGTGGGCGTGGGTGCCTCGCGCGTGCGCGAGCTCTTCGAGCGCGCCAAGAAGAACGCGCCGGCCATCATCTTCGTCGACGAGATCGACGCCGTGGGCCGCCACCGCGGCAGCGGCATCGGCGGCGGCAACGACGAACGCGAGCAGACCCTGAACCAGCTCCTCGTCGAGATGGACGGCTTCGATGAGCGCGCCAACATCATCCTGATCGCCGCCACGAACCGCCCCGACATCCTCGACCCGGCGCTGCTGCGCCCCGGCCGCTTTGACCGCCAGATCGCCGTCGAGGCCCCGGACCTCAAGGGCCGAGAGGCGATCCTCAAGGTGCATGCTCAGGGCAAGCCGCTCACCGCGCAGGTTGACCTGCGCCAGATCGCCAAGCGTACCCCCGGCTTCACGGGTGCAGACCTGGCAAACGTCCTCAACGAGGCCGCGCTGCTTACCGCCCGCTCGAACATGCAGTTCATCGACGACCGCGCCATCGACGAGGCCATCGACCGCGTCATCGCCGGCCCGCAGAAGCGCACGCGCGTCATGAACGACCACGACAAGGCCGTCACCGCCTACCACGAGGGTGGCCACGCCCTGGCCGCCGCCGCCCTGAACTACACGGATCCGGTCACGAAGGTGACGATCCTGCCGCGCGGCCGCGCCCTGGGATACACGATGGTCATGCCCACCGAGGACCGCTTCAACAAGACCCGCAACCAGCTCCTCGACGACCTGGTGTACAGCATGGGTGGGCGCGTCGCCGAGGAAATCGTGTTCCGCGACCCGTCGACCGGCCCCGCCAACGACATTCAGCAAGCCACGAAGACGGCCCGCGCGATGGTCACCGACTACGGCATGAGCGACCGCATCGGCATGGTCAAGCTCGGCGATGCCGATACCGAGGCCTTCGGCCACGGGTCCGGCGAAGGCCCGCGCGCCTTCTCCGACGAGACCGCCGCGATCATCGACGAGGAGGTCCGTCGCCTCCTCGATAACGCGATGCGCGAGGCCTGGGAGATTCTGACGAACAACCGCGCGATCCTCGACACCCTGGCCGCGCGCCTCCTGGAGGAAGAAACCCTCGATGAGGCGCAGCTCGCGCAGATCTTCAAGGACGTCGTCAAGGCCCCCGAGCGCCCCGTGTGGAACTACCAGGCCGACGCGGCCGTGCCCGGCGCCCGCCTGGGCAACCCGGTCGGTATCAAGGCCGAGGACGAGTGGAAGCCCGTTCCCGTGCAGGGAATCGACGTGTCGCCGACTGACGTCATCGGCGCCTCGGGTGTGGAAGAGGAGCAGGAGTGACCTACGATCCCGCAGGCGTCGAAAAGGCCTCGCGCGACCTGCTCATCGCCATCGGCGAAGACCCCGAGCGTGAAGGCCTGATCGGCACGCCCGACCGCATGGCACGCGCGTGGCGCGAAATGTGCTCCGGCCTGTTCGAGGACCCCCGTGAGCATCTGCGTACGCAGTTCCACGCGGGCACCGATGAACTCGTCCTCGTGCGCGACATCACCTTCCACTCGGTGTGCGAACACCACCTCCTGCCCTTCTACGGGCGCGCGCATGTGGGCTACATTCCGCGCGGCGGCGTCGTCACCGGCTTGTCGAAGCTCGCGCGCCTCGTCGAGGGCTATGCGCGGCGCCCCCAGGTCCAGGAGCGTCTGACCGCGCAGGTCGCCGACGCTATCGCCGAGGTCCTGGATCCTCAGGGCGTCATCGTCGTTATCGAAGCCGAGCACATGTGCATGTCGATGCGCGGTATCTCCAAGCCCGGCTCGTCCACCGTGACCAGCGCCCTACGCGGCATCATGAGCGACGGCGCCACGCGCGCCGAGATGATGGCCCTCGTCCTGTCGGGGAGCCGCTGACGTGTCCGTGCTTCCCCTGCCCCCAGCCCCGGCCTCGTCCCCGGTTCCCGTGCCTCCGGCGCTGCCGGGCGGCCTGGCCCTGCCGACCGGGCGCGCGGCGATCATGGGCATCCTCAACGTCACGCCCGACTCCTTTTCCGACGGGGGCCGCTACGCGGACGTAACCTTGGCGCTCGCGCACGCCCGGGCGATGATAGCCGCCGGTGCCGACCTGATCGACGTGGGCGGGGAGTCCACGCGGCCCAACTCCACGCGCATCACCCCCGAAGAGGAGTGGGAACGCATCGGTGCCGTCGTCTCCGCGCTGGCGGGCGACGGCATCGTCGTGTCCGTGGATACGCTGCACGCCTCAACCGCCCGCGCGGCCGCGGACGCCGGAGCGGCGATCATCAACGACGTGAGCGGCGGGCGCTGGGACCCCGACATGAACGCCGCCGTAGCAGCGTCGGGATGCGCCTACGTGGTGCAACACTATCGTGCGCTGCCGGGCATGCCGGGGGAGCATTTCGACTACGGCGAGGACCTGGTGGGGACTCTCATTGAGCGTCTCAACACCCAGGTGTGCGATGCTCTTGATGCGGGTGTGACAGCTGATAAAATTGTTATTGACCCGGGCCTCGGCTTCTCGCTCACGGCCGACCAGTGCTGGCAGATTCTCGCCGAACTGCCGCGCCTGACCACCTATGGGTACCCTGTACTTATCGGAGCGTCGCGCAAGCGTTTCGTCAAGACTCTCGGAGGCAACATCGACACCGACAGCGCCGCCATCGCAGCCCACGCCGTCAAAAGCGGCGCGTGGGCCGTGCGGGTCCACGACGTAGCGGCCACCGCGGCCACCATCGCCTGAAAGGAGAACGACGTTGAGCAGCAGACGCGTCATCATCGCCCTCAAAGGACTGGGGGCGCTGGCAAACCACGGCGTCTACGATTTCGAGCGCAGCCAGGAGCAGCGCTTCAGCGCCGACGTCGTTATGTGGGTCGAGACCGCGGGTGCCACCGACGATATCGCAGCCACCGTCTCCTACGCTGACATCGCCGACGAGACCATGGCGGTCCTCACCGGCAAACCCGTCGACCTCATCGAGACCCTGGCCGAAACCATCGCCTCGAACGTCATGAGCCACGAGGGCGTAGTCGGCACCGAAGTCACCGTCCACAAGCCGGACGCCCCCATCGACCACCCCTTCACCGACGTGTCCGTCACCGTGCGCCGCGGCCAGACCGACACCATGCCCCTCTCCCTGTCCCTCAAGGGCATCTACGAGGCCGAGGACGGCTCCGTGCTCACAGGCGAGATCGAGGCATACGGCCGCGCCCAGGCACCCAGCCCCGCGCAACAGACGGACGCGACCCCCACCCGCAAGCGCAGCGGCGACCACGCAGCGCCCGCGCCCCGCGCCGAGGATGCCTCGCGTCCCGCACACCTGCGTGCCCGCCGCGTCATCCTGTCCATCGGCGGCAACCTTGGCGACGTGCCCGTCACCCTCATGCACACCGTCGAGGCCCTGTCCTACATGGAAGGCTTCCAGATCGAGGACGTCTCCCCGATCATGCGCACCAAGCCGGTCCTCGCCCCCGGACAAGCACCCCAGCCCGACTACTGGAACGCCGTCGTCGTCGGTTCTGCCATCGCCACCCCCGACGAACTTTTCGCCCAGACCAGCCGCATCGAACGCGAGCTGGGCCGCGAACGCCACGAACGCTGGGGCGCACGCACCATCGACATCGACATCATCCAGGTCGAAGGCCTCGCTTCCTCCGACCCCGCCCTCACCCTGCCACATCCGCGCGCCAAGGAACGTGCCTTCGTTCTCGCTCCCTGGCTGCTGTGCGACGCCAACGCCGTCCTCGAGGGCGTCGGCCGCGTCTGCGACCTGCTCGCCGTCGCGCCCGACCGCGAAGGCATCATCGACGCCGTCGACGACTGGCTCGAAGACCCCGCCGCCGTCATGTCCGACTCCGACCGGCTCATCGCCCAACGCGTCGAACAGGCCAGTGCCGACATGCGCGAACTCCTCGAAAACCTGACCGGCGAAATCAGCCACCTCGCCGACCTTGGTGCACCCACCGGCGAACCTCCGATGGCTCCCGGAACCGCCGTCGAGGCCACTGCCATCCCCGCGCTCCCTGCACCTATGGCCGAGCAGACCCAGGAACTTGCCAGCCCCAAGTCTGGCTCAGGCTCCGTCGCGGGCGAGTTCGCACTCGCCGACGACGCTGCGGCAGGCAGCTTTGTGGCTGGTGGGCCTGTGGCTGGCGGCTTTGTGGCTGGTGGGCCTGTGGTCGAGGAGGTACCGCCCCTCGCCCCAGAAATCCACACACCCGAAGCTCCCGCGCCCGTTGAAGCGGCGACCGAAGACGCAGCGGGCGACGTCACCATCCCAACCCCCGTCGCCGACACTAACATACTCACGGACAGCGGCTCCGCGCAGCGCGCCAGCCTGTGGCACCGCCGGGACTCTCTGGATTCTGTTTCCGCGAACTCCGCGAACAGCGAACAGTCCCGCGCCTTCGACAACACCGACGACCGCGCCAGACTGGCAGCCGCCTACGCCGAATACGGCTTCGACACTGACTTCGGCCAGGACGTGCCCGAGGAACCCGCGCCCCAGGTTTCCCAGTCGGCAGCCCGCGCCGACCAGAACTTCGACATAGATTACGGCGACGACCTCGAGCCGGATGTCGATACCTCGGAATTCGCAGCCGATGCGCCCGTCAACGCGCCCACTCGGCCCAGCGCACCCCGACCGACCACCCGGGGCACAAGAGGAGCGCGCGATGCCAAGGCCTCGCCCAAGCCCGCGTGGCACCCCGTCTCCTCCGTACCCGCGGATTCGCCCGCCGGACGCATGACCCGAAGGATCGGTTCGGGCAACTACACGCCGACCGGCGACGAAAAGCCGCGGTGGGCACCCGTATTCCAAGACAAGCGTCAAGAGTCGCGCACCGAGATCAAGCTGCCCGACTGGAACTTCAACGTCGGCACCGCCCACGACGTGCGCGTCGTTGACGACCGCTCGGGCCTCGGCCGCGAGGATGACACTCCCAAGGCCACCATTCACGCCGACGGTCGCTCCACGATCCTGGCACCCGGACTGCCCGACAACACGCCCGTCGGCCCCATCCCCGACGACGAAGCCACCCACACCGGCATTCTGCGCCGCGTCGTTGTGCGCCCCACGATGACCGGGGCGATTCCCATCGTCAAGAGGCGCTAAATGAAACCGCTGGCGATCATCTGGGTGCTGCTGGTCGGCGTCGTGAGTGCTGCCCTGAGCTTCGTCGGGTTTTTCGCGCACATGCGCACCGGTGGAACCCCCATGATCGTCACGCCCGGTCCCGCCGTCGTGTTCGCCCTGGCCACGGCCATCCTCATCTGGTCCGGCATGGCCGTGCGGCGGCTGCGCGCCGGTAAAGACACGTGGATCGACGCCATCGGTGCCATGCGGGTTGCCGTCTTCGCGCGTACCTCCGCGCTGGTCGGAGCCAACCTGTCGGGTATCCTCGTTGGCGTCATGGGCGTCTCCCTCACGCAGCTCGAAGCCACCGCCATGGTGTCCAACGCGATTGGCTCCGGCGTCAGCGCCCTCGTCGGCATCGTGTGGGTAGTCATCGCCGTAGTCATCGAACGCTGGTGCGTCATCACCCCCGACGACGACGCAGCCACCTCCAACAAACGAAACGCAGCGGCCTGAACGGCCGCGGTGCCCGGCTGATCGCTGCTGCTGGCCTGGTGGGGCTAGGGGATGTCTTCGCGGATAGGTTGTGAGCGTGCGGATAGGTTGTGAGCATGCGGATAGGTTATTTTCCTATCCGTGACGGCGTTAACCTATCCGCCTGTTTGTTTCCTATCCGTATCGTTTCGTCGGGGCTGGGTCTTCCTGTTGGGGTGTCTCAGTTGTGCTCTCCGGGTTCTGTGGTGCTTTGTTACAGGTGCCCGCGCCGCGCAGGGCGGCCCTGCGCCGTGCGGCTTGTCGGTGTCAATGTGGTGCGCGTTCCGAGAGTTACGAGCGCGGTTGCGCCCCGGCCCGGTATCGTGGAGGCGTGGCCGATCAGCGTAAGAATTCCCCCAGGCGATCATCCACCCGGCGTAGCCCGTCGGGCGGCTCCTCCGGGCGCGCAGCAGACCGCACATCGCGCGCTGCGGGTGCGACGTCAAGCAATAACGCGTCCTCACGTCAAAGAACAGTCGGCACCGCAGCAAGTGCCCGCTCCGCGCGCGGCACCAAAGCGGCTGGCACCAAAGCGGCTGGCACCAAAGCGGCTGGCACCAAAGCGGCTGGCACCAAAGCGGCTGGCACAAAGGCGCGCGGCACCAAAGCGGCATCGGGTAGAAGCAAGCGCACGTCGTCAGGCGGTCCGCGCCCACCCGTGAACCTGTGGCCCCGCCGCATTATCACGGGTCTTGGCCTGATTCTGATCCTGGCTCTCATCGTGTGGGGCGTTGTTGCTCTCGTCCGCGCTGTTATTGGCGTATTCACCTCGGATCCAGTTCCGCAGTCCAGTACGCAATCCGTCCAGTCGGGCACGGTCGATGCCTCCGGTTACACACTCAAGGGCGGTCAGGAGGTCACCGCGGACGGCCTGCTGACGGACGGCACGGCGATTGAGATTCCGGTGTGCCTCGACAAGGACATCGCCGTCACCGCGACGGCGTCTGATGCCTCGGTCGGTTCACCGCTGTACGTGTCGGTGACGCTCGAAAACAGGGGATCGGTCGCCTGCTCGACGTCCCTGTCGAATTACACGTTGCAGGTGTCCACGGGCGGCCACCAGGTCTACGATTCGGCACGCTGCGCGGCGGATGATGAGTCCGCGAAGACCCTGCTGCTGCGCCCGACGGGCACGTGGTCCGGTTGGCTGAGCTGGGATGGCTACGTGTATGCGGATGGTTGTACATCTCCCGCGGGCGGTGCCAAGGCTGCGACGGTGGGCACGTACAAGCTGGCCGTCCAGCAGGGGAGCCGCGAGGTCGGCTCGGCCGTCGCTGACGTCACCGCTCCGCCCGCGCCTCAGTCGGGCGCGCAGTCTGGTGCACAGTCGGGGCAGAAGGCTGGGACGCAGGCTGGAGCTCAGTCTGGTGCTCAGTCGGGAGCCCAGAAAGCTCGGTGATGCGCTCTCCTCGTTGACGAGGCCGTGGCCGCGTGCCCGCGACAGGTGTCGGTGAGTGCCCGCGACAGGTGTCGCGTAGTTGTTCAAGCGCCCGACGTGGGATTACCAGCCGACGACGCCCGCGCCGACGGCCTGGGCCTGGTGGGCCAGGTTTTCGACGATGAGTTGGGCGCGGTAGTGGCCGACGCCGTCGATGACTTCGATATCGGCGACGGAGGCGGCCCGCAGCTGCGGCAGGTTCGTGAAGTGCGCGGACACGGCTTTGATGGCATTCCACGACAGGTGGGGGACCAGGGAGAGGGCGCGCACTCCGCGCGGCATGATTTCACGGTCGAGGTCGGCGACCTCGTACACGTCCAGGCCGAGGATGTTCGCGATGGCGGTCAGGTCGACGATTCGTTCGGAGCCGAGGGAGGTGAGTTCGGCTTCGACGCGGGCGACGTCGGCGGGGTCGCGGATGTAGTCGCGCATGACGAGGGCGCGTTCGGAGGCGGATCCGCGTATGAGGTCTTCGACTTGGAGGGCGAGGAGGCGTCCCTCGGATCCCAGTTCTTCGAGGTATTCGGTGATTTCGGAGGTGATGCGGCGGATCATTTCCATGCGCTGCATGACGGTGGCGACGTCGCGCACGGTGGCGCTGTCGCGCATTTCGAGGATCGTGAGGGTCTGCAAAACTTCGTCGAGTCGCTGACTGTAGCGGTCCAGGGTGTCCACGGCCAGGTTGGCGCGCGAGAGCAGGGCTTCGGGTTCTTCGACGAGGCGGTGCTCGGTGCCCACGTAGATGGAGATCATGCGCATGGAGGCGGACAGGGATAGGACGGGCAGGTGTGTTTGGCGGGCGGTGCGCTGGGCGGTGCGGTGGCGCATGCCGGATTCGTCGGTGGGGATGGTGGGGTCGGGGAAGAGTTGGACGTTGGCTTTGCGGATGCGCCATAGGTCGGGGTCGATGATGACGGCACCGTCCATTTTGCATAGTTCGCGTAGGCGAGCGGCCGTGAAGGCGACGTCAAGGTCGAAGCCGCCCGAGCACATGGCCTGAATCTCGGGTGTGTAGCCCAGGACGATGAGGGCACCCGTGTGGGAGCGTTGGATTCGTTCCAGTCCCTCGCGAAGAGGGGTGCCGGGCGCAACCGCGCGCAGTGCTTCTCGAAGGATCGCTGCGTCTGAGGTCAATGTGCTTCCCTCCCGAATGAGTAGGTCTGCTTTCTATTATTGCGAGTCTGTAGGAAATGCGACGCGAATCGCCGTCGCTAAATCAGAGACAGTGAACACGGTGATGCCGTCGACGCGGGCGAGGTCCTCGCTGCCTTGAGCTGGGACGATGGCTGAAGAGAAGCCCAATCGGGCGGCTTCGGCGAGGCGGCGCTGGGTGCCGGTGCAGGCGCGAACTTCACCGGTGAGGGAGATTTCTCCGACTGCGACGAGGTCGGCGCGCGGGGGTACGCCTTTGAGTGAGGACACGATGGAGATGGCCATCGCGAGGTCGATGGCGGGTTCGACGGTGCGCGCGCCGCCGACCGTGGACACGTAGACGTCGGCCCCCGACGTGTCGGCTCCTATTCGGGCCTGCAGGACCGCGAGGATCATGGCGACGCGCGCGTGGTCGACGCCTGAGGTTGTACGCCGAGGCGAGCCGCCCGACGAGGGGGCGACGAGGGACTGGATCTCGGTGGGCAGCGGGCGGCGGCCCTCGAGGGAGATAGCTGCGCAGGTGCCGGGCACGCCGCGTGTCGTGCGTGACAGGAATAGGCCGGAGGGGTCGGCGAGGCCGTAGATCCCCGAATCGGTCAGCTCGAAGCAGCCGACTTCGTCGGTGGGGCCGTAGCGGTTTTTCACGGCGCGCAGCAGGCGAAGGCGTGAGTGCCGGTCGCCTTCGAATTGGCAGACGACGTCCACGAGGTGTTCGAGGACGCGCGGACCGGCGATGCCGCCGTCCTTCGTCACGTGGCCGACGAGCAGGGTGGGTAGGTCGGATTCTTTGGCGACCCGAATGAGTGAGGCGGCGACCGCGCGCACCTGGGCGACGCCGCCCGCCCCGCCTTCGACCTGGGCGGAGGAGATTGTCTGCACGGAGTCGACGATGAGCAGGGACGGAGCCGAGGCCTCGACGTGCCCCAGGACGATGCCGAGTTCCGTCTCATCGGCGATGAGCAGGTTCGGTTCGAGCGCTCCGATGCGTTCGGCGCGCCCCCGCACCTGCGCCGCCGACTCCTCGCCCGTCACGTAGAGGACGGGGCCGCGTCCGCTCGATGCCGCCGTGCGCGCGGCCTTGGCGGCCACGTCCAGCAGCAGCGTGGAC
>ERZ773265.1644-NODE-1644-length-11217-cov-12.975273_pt1 | contig 11217 bp, 9 predicted proteins | sample MGYA00580512_ERZ773265 | MGnify/ENA primary metagenome ERZ773265 (study PRJEB29015, sample SAMEA2738169) | human oral metagenome | biome: human oral; feature: human-associated habitat; material: saliva | place: China | collected 2183 ...
GACACCGCCCTCTCACGGCGGCGGCGCCGGTTCGAATCCGGCTGGGGGTACGAGGAACAGGCGCCCGCTCCACCGCACGGTGAAGCGGGCGCCTCGTGTTTTCCCCATCTGTTCGCCCCATGCTGCCGCGGTGAACCGCGCTCATGCGGGTGAGGGTTCCTCAGTCGTCCATTAGGCGGAGGCCAGCAGGTCGCTGCCCGTCGTGACGGTGAGCCCTCGCTCCAGCAGCGAGCGCAGGCCTCCTTCCAGGGCGGAGAACAGGTCCTCGGAGGGCTGCGTGCGCCCGTCGTGGCACAGCACCACCGATCCGGCGCCGGCAACGTCCTTGACTGCGGCGGCGGCCGCCGCCGTTGGCGTGTGAACGCTCCACAGCAGCAGGTCCATCCTCTTGAGCGAAGCAACCATCATGGCAGGCGCGTCAACCCGGCCGTAGGGAGGCCGCCACAGGTGCGGAGACGGGGCGCCTGCCGCCACGATCGCCTCGCACGTGCGGTCCACCGAGTCGCTCAGCTCGGAGAAGCTCACGCCGTAGACATCCGTGTGCACCCAGTTATGGACCCCGACCTCGTGTCCTTCGGCGACCTGTCGTGCGATCAGCTCAGGGTGGGCCTGCACCGCGGAGCCCAGCACGAAGAAGGTGGCCCGCACGCGCAACCTCGCCAGCATGTCGAGCACCCGTGGAGTCCAACGGGGGTCCGGCCCGTCGTCGAAGGTCAGCGCCAGCTTTCCGGACTTCCCGTCGGTCTGGAAGACCACTCGCGTACCGAGCGCGCTGCCGGGGCCCGCCGGGCGAGGGGCGGTTCTGGCCGTGGGGGAGAGGTGGGTGTCCCGCCAGTGAGTGGCTCCTGCGCCGCCGCCCGCGCCGAGCACGCCCGCCGTCGTCGCCAGGGCGGCTCTTCCCAGGAGGCCTCGCCGGCTCTCACGAGGAGCGGGACTTGGCTGTGACTCGGTTGACGAAGAGGGCTCGGTGTCCTTGGCTCCGTCATCCGGCAGGCTCGTGGTCGTCACCGGCATATCGTAGAGCGAACCCGGCAAGCCCCTGAACTCGCCGTCGGAACGTTGCAGAACCACGACGGCGTCGAACTGCCTCGCGCCGTATCAATCGATATCCGAGACATCCTCGGTAGGATGCCCGCGTGACGAACTTTCCCGCGCTGAAGACCCCCGGCCCCCTCGCTGATGGCGCCATGCGCATCACTCCCCTGGGAGGCCTGGGCGAGGTCGGCCGCAACATGACCGTCTTCGAGCTGGACGGCAAGCTGCTCATCGTTGACTGCGGTGTGCTCTTCCCCGAGGAGGACCAGCCGGGCGTCGACCTCATCCTTCCTGACTTCTCCTCCATCGAGCACCGCATCGACGACGTCGTCGCCCTGGTCCTGACTCACGGGCACGAGGACCACATCGGGGGCGTGCCCTACCTGCTGCGCCTGCGTGACGACATCCCCCTGGTGGGAAGCGAGCTCACGCTGGCCTTCGTGGAGGCCAAGCTCAAGGAGCACCGTATCCGCCCGGTGCTGCGCCAGGTCATCGAGCACGAGGAGGTCTCCTACGGCCCCTTCGACCTGGAGTTCGTGGCCGTCAACCACTCCATCCCCGACGCCATGGCCGTCATGATCCGCACCGATGCCGGCAACGTGCTGGCCACCGGTGACTTCAAGATGGACTCCCTGCCCATCGACGGGCGCATCACGGACCTGCGCTCCTTCGCCCGTTTCGGTGAGGAGGGCGTGGACCTGTTCTGCGTGGACTCCACCAACGCCGAGGTCCCGGGCATGGTGGGCCATGAGGGTGAGATCGGCCAGGTCTTGGACAACGTCTTCGCCGACTCCGACGGGCAGATCGTCGTGGCCTCCTTCGCCAGCCACGTCCACCGCGTCCAGCAGGTCCTCGACGCCGCCGCCCTGCACGACAGACGGGTCGCCCTCGTGGGGCGCTCCATGGTGCGCAACATGGGGATCGCCGCCGAGCGCGGCTACCTCAAGGTCCCCGCCGGCGTCCTCATCGATGCCCGGGACATCACCTCGCTGCCCCCGCACGAGAGAGTCCTCATGGTCACCGGCTCTCAGGGAGAGCCCATGGCGGCCCTGTCCCGGATGGCCCACTCCGAGCACCGCAGCGTCACCATCGAGCCCGGGGACACCGTCATCTTCGCCTCCTCCCTCATCCCCGGCAACGAGAACTCCGTCTTCCGGGTCATCAACCAGCTCATGAGGCTGGGGGCACGCGTGGTCCACCAGGGCAACGCCAAGGTCCACGTCTCCGGGCACGCCTCCTCCGAGGAGCTGCTCCACGTCTACAACATCGTCCAGCCCCGCAACGTCATGCCCATTCACGGTGAGATTCGTCACCTGGTGGCCAATGGTGGGCTCGCCGTCAAGACGGGAATCGCCCCGGAACGGGTCATGCTGTGCGAGGACGGTGTGGCCGTCGACCTGGAGGGGGGAGTGGCCCGTATCGCCGGCCAGGTGCCCTGCGGCTACATCTACGTCGACGGCTCCTCGGTGGGGGAGATCGACGAGGCCGAGCTCAAGGACCGCCGCATCCTGGCGGAGGAGGGCTTCGTCTCGGTCTACGCCGTGGTGGAGACCACGACCGGCACGATCCTGGCCGGCCCCCACATCCAGGCGCGGGGCGTGGCGGAGGACGACTCGGTCTTCGAGGAGATCCTTCCCGATGTGACCGAGGCCCTGTCGGCTGCGCTGGAGACCGGGAAGGCGGACGCCTACTCCCTCCAGCAGGTCATGCGCCGCACCCTGGGGCGCTGGATCGGGCGCCGCCTCAGGCGCCGTCCCATGATCGTCCCGGTCGTCATCGAGGCATAGCGGGAGGGCGCTTACTGCATGACTCTCTTCCGGCCCGCGTGCTTCATATCCACCGGATCCATCCTCATTGACATCCCCCTCCACGTCAGCAGTGTGCCGACGCCGGGAGGGGCGATCACCGGGGCGTCGTCGGGTCCGGTCGTCGGTGGCGGGTACACCGTGGTCTCGGCCGCAGCCCGGCAGGGCGTTCCCACGGCCCTGGCCGCCACCCTGGGAACCGGCCCCAACTCCGCGCGGGTGCGTGAGTCGATGCGGCTGGACCGGGTGGAGCTGCTCGTCGAGGAGCTCGTCGGGGACATCGGCACCTGCACCACGCTCATCGAGCCCTCCGGCCGACGCACCTTCATCACCACCGCGGGCGTTGAGGGCGAGCCTCAGCGTGAGGATCTCGAAAGCATCGACCTGAGGGCCGGGGACTGGGTCTACGCCACGGGCTACGACCTGGCCCACTACACGAGCCGCGGCATCCTGGCCGACTGGCTCCTGTCGATCCCCGACGGCGTCGGGCTGGTGATCGACCTCGGCCCGGTCCAGCCCGACATCCCCGACCAGGTGCTCCTTCCGCTGCTGAGGAGGGCAACGATACTGACCGGGAACGACCTGGAGATGGGGCGCCTCGAGGAGCGACTGGGCGGCACCGGTGCCATCCGGCAGGCCTGCCCTGAAGCACTGATCGTCCACCGTACCGGCGTGAACGGCTGTGTTCTCCATCCGGTGGGCGGTGAGCCGATCGAGGTACCCGGTTTCGTGCGTGAGGTCGTGGACACGACGGGAGCGGGAGACACGCATACCGGTGTCCTGGTCGCCGGCCTTCTTGACGGGCTCGACGTCGTCGAGGCGGCCAGGCGTGCCAATGCGGCTGCAGCCCACGCCGTCGAACGCACCGGCCCGGCCCAGGCCCCGCTGCGTGAGGAGATCGATGAGTTCCTTCAAGCCGGAGGTGAGCGGTCCTGAGCGGTTCTGAGAGGCCCTAGGACTGCGGCAGCCTTTCTCGCCGGGGGAGGAGACCTCTTACGGGCTTGCGCCTCTGAGAAGGTGACGTGTCTCCGGCCGGCGCAGGCGGCGTGGCAAGGCCGTTGACACTGAGAATCCGATAGTTTCTAGGGCATCATGGCCAATCGTCGCACCACGAGAACAGCTGCGCCTTCACCGGGAACCGGCAGAGGACGTAATCGAGGCGGTTCCGCCCCAGGAACCGCTCCCTTCTCCGCGCCCGGAACCGGGCCCTCGGGCGGACGCTACCGCCGTACCGGCTGGGCCTTCCTCATCCTGGCCCTCGCAGCGGTGCTGGCACTGCGCGAGTGGTTCGGGATCTCCGGTGCCGCAGGCGATCTCCTGCACCACATCGCCGCGGGCCCCGTCGGCGTCCTGGGTGTCTTCGTGCCCCCGCTCCTGGCGGCGCTGGGCATCGCCATGCTGCGGGTCCACAGCCTGGGGGCGGTGCACGCACGGGTCTCCGTGGGCTGCCTGGGGCTGCTGACCGCTCTGACCGGAATGATCCAGGTCGGCAGCGGCAACCCGGTCCTCAAGAACAACCTCGGCGGGCTGGAAGCAGCTGGGGGGCTGCTGGGATGGCTGGTGGGCTACCCCCTGGCGGCGCTGTTCTCCTCCGTGGGGGCCTTCATCCTGTTCCTCCTCCTGACCGCGTTCTCCGCCCTGGTCATGTCCGGCAAGACCGTTGCCGAGATCCGTGACCTGCTGGATCAGTACCGGGCCGCGGACGGTGACGGAGCCTCCCACGGCGCCGATGGATCGGGTGACTCCCTGGCCCGGCGCCTGCTGGGGCGGGTCCGCGGAGGCTCTGAGCGGGCCGGCGCCTCGGGCGCGGACTCGGATCAGACGGCGCTCCTGGACTCCTACGACGGTGACGAGCCCTTCCGCTCCGCGCTAGAGGTGGAGGAGTCGGCGCCGCGCAGGCGAGGCAGCGGTCGGCGCAAGCGCTCCGCCGACCGGGAGGCCCAGCAGACGTCGGTCACCGATCTCTTCGAGCCGGGCAGTGACCACGCCGACGACGGCACCTTCATCGTCCCGGAGGTGGGTGATGAGAACGACGCCGTCGCCTCATCGGCGCCCTCAGTCGTCTCTCCGGCCAAGGGCGGGAAGGCGGCCGGCGCTGCAGGCGGTCCTGGAACGTCCGGACCGTCCTCCGGGACGCAGCGCAGACCCTCCGCGGAGAGGCGTCCCGCCTCGCCTGCGCCATCCGGCTTCGATGCCGTTACCGAGGAGACCCCGGAGGTCCCGCTCGAGGAGCCCGACCTCGCCGACCAGATCGCCATGAGCGACATGGCTCTGCCCGACGGCTCGACCTACACCCTGCCCGATGACGCGCTGCTCGGTCCCGGCCCGGGCCACTCCACCCGCACCCCCGCCAACGACGCCATTGTGGAGTCCCTGCAGAACGTCTTCGCCGAGTTCAACGTGGACGCCACGGTCACCGGCTACACGCGCGGCCCCCAGGTCACCCGCTACGAGGTCCACCGGGGCCGGGGGGTCAACGTCTCCCGGATCACGGGGCTGGAGAAGAACATCGCCTACGCGGTGGCCTCCGACGAGATCCGCCTGCTCACCCCCATTCCGGGTAAGAGCGCCATCGGCATCGAGATTCCCAACAGCGACCGGGAGATGGTCAAGCTCGGTGACGTCCTGCGCTCCCAGGCCGCGCGCAAGCAGGCGCACCCGCTGGTGGTCGGGCTGGGCAAGAACGTCGAGGGCGACTACGTCGTCACCAACCTGGCCAAGACCCCGCACCTGCTGGTGGCCGGGCAGACCGGTTCGGGTAAGTCCTCCTTCGTCAACTCGATGATTACCTCGATCATGATGCGTGCCACCCCCGAGGAGGTGCGCATGGTGCTGGTGGACCCCAAGCGGGTGGAGCTGACCATCTACGAGGGCATCCCCCACCTCATCACCCCGATCATCACCTCCCCGAAGAAGGCGGCCGAGGCCCTGGAGTGGGTGGTGCGCGAGATGGACGCCCGCTACGACGACCTGGCCTCCTTCGGCTTCAAGCACATCGACGACTTCAACAAGGCGGTGCGCGCAGGCGAGGTCCAGCCCCTGCCGGGATCCCAGCGAGAGCTGAGCCCCTACCCCTACCTCCTGGTCGTCGTCGACGAGCTCGCCGACCTCATGATGACCGCCCCCAAGGACGTGGAGGCCTCCATCCAGCGCATCACCCAGCTGGCCCGCGCCGCCGGGATCCACCTGGTCCTGGCCACCCAGCGGCCCGTCGCCCAGGTGGTCACCGGCCTCATCAAGTCCAACGTCCCCTCGCGCCTGGCCTTCGCCACGGCCTCGCAGCTGGACTCCCGGGTCATCCTCGACCAGAACGGGGCCGAGACGCTCACCGGCCAGGGTGACGCCCTCTACCTGGGACCGGGCGCCTCCACACCAGTGCGTATCCAGGGCTCGTGGGTCACCGAGTCCGAGATCCGCTCCGTCGTCGAGCACGTCAAGTCTCAGCTGACGCCCGAGTACCGCGAGGACGTCGTCGTCCCGGAGGTCAAGAAGCAGATCGACGAGGAGATCGGCGATGACATGGACCTGCTCCTGCAGGCCGCCGAGCTCATCATCTCCAGTCAGTTCGGCTCCACCTCCATGCTCCAGCGCAAGCTGCGCGTCGGCTTCGCCAAGGCCGGACGCCTCATGGACCTGCTCGAGTCCCGTGAGGTCGTCGGCCCCTCGGAGGGGTCCAAGGCCCGCGACGTCCTCGTCCAGCCCGAGCAGCTCGAGGAGACCCTGGCCTGGATCAAGGGCGAGGGAGGTGCGCCGGGAAGCGCAGAGAGTCCCGAGGCCCCTGACGCCTCTCAGAGCGAACCCGACTCCGAGGCCCCCTCGGCTCCTACCGCGAACGAGCCCCGTACCGCGGTCATGCCGTCGAACCGCTACAGCACGGACCCCTTGGAGGTCGCCTCCAGCCTGCCGGAGTCGGAGTCCTGGGACGACACCTCCGCCGAGGAGGATTCCGAGGACGCCTGGTCGCTCACAGGCCGCGGCTCATCGTGGTGATGGGGAGGCCGACGTCGCGCCCTGCGGGGCCGGGTGGGCTCCGGCTCGTTTGATGACCTCTTCTCGACTGGGAATCGTCGGAGCCGGTCCGGCGGGCTTGGGTGGTGTGGTGGCCATGGTCGAGGCGTCCTTGACCCGAGAGGTGAGCAGGCTCCAGCGCCGGTCGATCTCCTCCGTGCTCAGACCCAGGCCGGCAGGGCGCTCGCCGTTGTGAAGCGCCGCCAGGTCCCTGATCTTGTAGCCGCCGGCGAGATCCATGGTGAACGGGTGCCAGTTCAGCTTGTCTACGCTCACTGAGCCGTCGGCGTGGGACGTGACGTCGGCCCAGACGAGCTGACCGACGTCGGACAGTGGGGCGCAACACTCCTCGTCCTGGTTGGAGATGTAGTTGCCTGCCGAGTACGACACCCACATCCCCTTGCCCCCGACTCCTCCGGAGAGCTTCTCGGCGGGCTGAGGCACATGGGGGTGGGCGCCGAAGAGGATGTCGACCTGCCCGGTGTCGGCCAGGGACTGGGCGTAGGAGACCTGCTTGTCGTTGGGGGTGGTCTCATACTCCTCGCCGAGCTGGGAATGGACGACGACGAGGTCGGCGCCCGCCGCACGGGCCGACTTCGCCGCCTTCGTGATGGCGCCGACGTCGTTGAGCGACACGGAGTATCCGGTGGGATCCTCCAGGCCGTTGAGGTCCATGGTCGTGGAGATCTGGGCGACGGTCACGGTGCGCCCGCCCCGCTCCAGCTCGTAGAGCGCGAAGGGCACCGAGGCGTCCTGCTGGCTCCGGTAGGTGCCCGCGTGGCCCAGCCCGTGAGCGTCCAGGGCGTCCAAGGTGGCCACGATGCCGGCCTCCCCCCGATCCGCAGCGTGGTTGGAGGCGGTCGCGCAGCCGTCCCAGCCGGATCTCGCCAAGGCGGCCACGACCTCGGCAGAGGTGCCGAAGGCGGGGTAGCCCGAGTAGACCCCGTCCGGAGCGACAGGCACCTCCATCCCGCACAGGGCCAGATCCAGGCCCTCGACCCAGGGGGTCTCAGCGGCAATGTTGGCGGTGATGTCCCCTGAGCCTGCCGGAGTGGACTCCATCACCGGCATATGCATGAGAACATCCCCGGCGTAACCCACGGTGAAGTGCACGTCCTGCGAGGTGCTGGCGCCGGCGGAGGCGGACGGAGATGGCGAGCGAGCCGGTACAGCCTGATCGGAGCTCGTCGAGCAGCCGCTCACCGCGACCGATGCGGTAAGAACGACGGCGGTCAGCAGGCCCGGTCCTCGCCGCCCGCGGGCAAGACGGGCGGAACCCGGTGAAGATGATGGTGGAAGAGTGGAGGGGTACATGATGATGAACGTAAGAAGTGAACCTTAAGAGTGCGTGCGCGGTTCGTGCTCGTTCCAGTGGTGCGGGGAGGCTCCCGGATGACGGTGTGAACCGTGGGCGAGAACGGATCTTATGCCGCGTGTCGTCTGCGATGGGCCATGGTGCGTACGGTGCGGACGCTCGGATACGAGGCCGTTGACAAGACGGATCGAGGTTTCTGTGTCGGTGGGAGGCCGTCCGCGACTAGGCTGGACCTGATGAACGCCCCGACCGCCCCGGATGGCGCCGCGCAGTCAGAGCAGGCGCCGCTGCTCAACATCGCCAATGTTCTGACGGTGCTGCGCCTGCTGCTCGTGCCCGTCTTCATCTGGCTCGCCCTGCTGCCCGGGGACCGGGCCAGGCTCGCCGCAGTCGTGGTCTTCGTCGTCGCGGCCTTCACGGACCGCCTGGACGGCCAGCTGGCGCGCTCGTGGGGGCTGGTGACCTCCTTCGGCAAGATCGCCGACCCGATCGCGGACAAGGCGCTGACCCTGTCCGCCTTCGTCCTGCTGAGCGTCAACCAACGACTGTGGTGGTGGGTCACCATCCTCATCGTCGTGCGCGAGCTCGGCATCACGGTCATGCGCTTCTTCATGCTGCGCCGCGCCGTCATGGCGGCCTCACGCGGTGGCAAGATCAAGACGACGCTGCAGATGGTGGGACTGGTCGGGCTGCTCACGCCGTGGTCCATGCTCATGCTGCCCACGGGGCCGGCCGCGTTCCTGACCAAGGCGGCCTATGTCATTGTGGCTGCGGCGCTCGTTGTCACGGTGGTGACCGGCCTGGACTACGTCCGCCAGGCGATGCTGCTGAGCCGTGAGAACGGAGGGAGCGGCCAGTGACCGCCCCAGGGCGGAAGCCGCGGTGATCGAGGGCGCGCCCGGCACCGAGGGCCGTGTCCGCGTGGCGAGAGCTCTCCTGCAGGCCGCCGCGGATCGCGGAATGACTCTGGCGATCGCCGAGTCGTTGACGGGTGGGCAGGTCGCCTCCAGCCTGGTGGAGGTTCCCGGCGCCTCCCGTGTGCTCGTGGGGGCGGTCGTGGCCTACGCCACCCGGATCAAGGCGCAGGTCCTTGGGGTCGATGCCGCGCACCTGGAGCTGACCGGGCCGGTGGACCGCGATGTCGCCCTGCAGATGGCGCACGGAGTGCGCCGGCTCCTCGGGGCGGATTTGGGACTGGCCACCACCGGGGTGGCCGGGCCGGGGCCGGCCGACGGTCATCCGGCCGGAACGGTCCATGTCGCCGTCGCCGCTCCATGGGGGCAGAGGCACCGCGAGCTGCACCTGAGCGGTGATCGCCCGCAGATCCGGCGCGCCACCGTGATGGAAGTGTGTGAGCTGGCCATCGGTTTCCTGCGGAAAGACGAGTGTGGGCCGCAGCCCTGATTGCTTCTCAATGACGACTGACCAACTACAGACCGCAGACTAAGACGTATTTCAGATTTCTCTCAGGAATGCCGGTAGAGTGGTTCTCAACGTCACCGGAGCCGGAGAACTGGCCCCGCGTGGCGGGAATGAATCCACGACGTGAATGGTTGTGCTAGACGATGAACAACACGACTCACCCCCGCACCACTCGCCCGATCAACAACCGGATGCCGATGCGCCAGGGACCCGGGGCAGGGTACGGTGTGTCCGTGGACACCCCGAAGCACGAGAATGTCGTCCTGCGCCGCGAGATCGGAGAAGTCCTGCGCGGCGTCCGACAGCACCAGGGACGCACGCTGCGCGAGGTCTCCTCGCAGGCCCGTGTCTCCCTGGGGTACCTCTCCGAGGTCGAGCGCGGCCAGAAGGAGGCCTCCTCCGAGCTGCTCGCCTCCATCTGCCAGGCGCTTGACGCCCCCCTGTCCATGGTGCTGCGTGAGGTCTCCGACCGCATCGCCCTGACCGAAGGTGTCATGATTCCGGACACGGTTCCCGATGAGCTCGTACGTCAGCAGGGAGTCGCCCTGCGGTGACCATCCGCAGACGCTCTGCGTGCGCTGCTCCTGCGGTGCGCAGGTCGTTACCAGTGAGCCGACCTTCCCGGCGGTGGGGCCACAATGAGTGGACTCGCCGCCGGGTTGCCTGTTGACAAAGGGGGAGTGGTGAAGCACTCGGAGTTCTGGAACGCCGTCGAAGCGGTCTTCGGTCCGGCCTACGGTCGCTCCCTGGCCCAGGATCTGGTTCTTCCGGGGCTGGGGGTGACCTGCGTGCAGGCGCTCGACGATGGGGTGGCGCCGGAGCGGGTCTGGGGTCTTCTGTGCGAGGAGACCGAGCGCTCGGATGCCGAGCGGTGGATCTTCCGCTCGGATCCGCGTCGCTGAGCCCAGGTGACGAGAGCGGGTGCTGGGGGCAGGTTTGGAGCCGCCGACACGCGCATGACGATGATGTCATGATCGAACAGGTGTTCGGGTACTGTTCTCCACGAACGACGACGATGCCCCCTGAGTCCACAGGGCTGATGAGGGGCGGAGATAGATGTCAGTGGTCAGGCATACCGTCGTTGGTGAGCCCCGGAGAGGGGACCTCGCCGAAGTTGACCAGCCATGCCCGCCGCGGCTGCGCGCCGCCCTGAGAACCGAGGTAGAACAATGCCTGCTGCCAGCCAGACCCAGGACCGCTCCAAGGCCCTGGCCACAGCCCTCGCCCAGATCGACAAGAGCTTCGGTAAGGGATCCGTCATGCGCCTGGGGGACGAGTCCCGTCCTCCGGTCTCCGTCATCCCGACGGGGTCGGTCGCCCTCGACGTGGCTCTGGGAGTCGGAGGGCTCCCGAGGGGACGCATCGTCGAGGTCTACGGGCCGGAGTCCTCCGGAAAGACCACCGTCGCCCTGCACGCCGTGGCCAGCGCGCAGAGGGCCGGCGGGAACGCGGCCTTCATCGACGCCGAGCACGCCCTCGACCCGGTCTACGCCAAGGCCCTGGGCGTCGACATCGACAACCTCCTGGTCTCACAGCCGGACACCGGGGAGCAGGCCCTGGAGATCACCGACATGCTGGTGCGCTCAGGCGGCCTGGACATCATCGTCATCGACTCCGTGGCGGCCCTGGTCC
>ERZ773265.1645-NODE-1645-length-11217-cov-4.250224_pt1 | contig 11217 bp, 8 predicted proteins | sample MGYA00580512_ERZ773265 | MGnify/ENA primary metagenome ERZ773265 (study PRJEB29015, sample SAMEA2738169) | human oral metagenome | biome: human oral; feature: human-associated habitat; material: saliva | place: China | collected 2183 ...
TATGCTGGTGCTCCGGGGTACACGGCTCCGGTGAACTCACCGTTTAACGATGTGCAGAATGGTGATGCTTTCTATCAGGAGATTACATGGCTGAAGCAGCAGGGTATTACGAAAGGCTGGTCTGACGGCACTTACCGTCCGGGTGAGCCTATTCACCGTGATGCAATGGCCGCGTTCATTCACCGCTATAGCGCTATCGTAAAGAAGTAACGCTAATAGCTAGCGAAGAGGCCGCCTCTAAAAAACACCCAATCTGTTGAATAAAACCAGCAGATTGGGTGTTTTTATACCCTATATATAAATAAGTATTCAGTTATATGTGATGGAGAAATAAAATATGATGGCGAACCTCAAGCCGGGTGTATAAGCCCCATCACGACTGCTTAAATAGTGCTATAAATTCCGCTATAAAGGCGTAATAGTGCGGGAGAGCTATAATTCGATAGCCGGTAGGTTTAAGGAAAGTTAAGGCTGCCGAGTATACCGGTGGGTCGTGCATACTATTAGACAAAAAACGGATTTATATGCACTAATGGCCGCCGGGGACTTCGTTGAGGTTGGTGCATTTCTTCTGAGCGGGAACCTGCTTCACAGCTGAACTCAGGCTGGTCAGTAAAGTAGATGAAGGTACCTTGTCAGCATCGAACGTCACCTCAATAGCCGGGGTACGGCCGTAGGTGGTAGCTGTCCACACTCCGCCCGACCGCTGAACGTTGGAGGTCCTCACCGGGGCTGGGGTGCTCGTGCCAGCCTTTTGAGAAGCTGTGGAGGAGGCGCTGTTTGCAGGCGCCGTATTATGCGAGCTAGCGGTGGCACTGGCAGCTTTTGCGGGATCAGATTCAGTCTCTTGGGGGCGCAGAATCCAGTCAATACCGTTTACCTCAACACAGGGATCCGAGACAGGTTCGGAGACCGACACGCCGCACTTGAGAACAATTGTTGCGGGATCTCCCCAAGCCGTGGTGGCTTGTGCCGTGGTTTCCCGCTGGGGGAATCCGGTGAGGGTCTCTGGCATTGCCACTAGTGCGTATGCACACACCGGGTTCGCGGCATCCGGTGCGGGCTCTAGACTGACTGTCCCGGCGCCACAGCCACTCAGAAAAAATATGCACCCACATGCAGTAAAAGACCTGCTGAGGGTGCGAAGGAGGCGGTGTGTGCGTGCGGGCTGAGATAGCTGTTTCACACCCTTCATTCTACCGTATTACCGGGTATTAACTAGGCTGTGTGGAGAAGGTTGAAGGGCAGGGAAGCTGCAGGAAATATTTTATGAGAACATGAACCTGAAGCTGTGCCTTAATGTTTGAGTGGTTAAACTTACCTGTTATGATTTTGTTATAAAGCTTGTTACGGGAAGAAATTCCTGGGAATATTCGCTAATATTTAGAAGCACCCTTACTTTTGGGGCACATTCATGTTCACTCAAAAACATATAAGGATGACCTTTTGGGAAATAAAAACCACAAGGTGGTATCAGCTGGTGTAGCGACCGCCTTACTGACGGTCGGGGGACTCCCTGCCGCTGTGTCTCTGCCCGGGGCTGCACTAGTGCACACCCCGCAGCCTGTGCACCCCGCAGTCGCTCTCACTCAAGCACCAACTGATAATGCCACCGGAACTCCTAATAATGTGAATGCCGGTATGGAGGAGGTTCAGGCCCCGCCATCCTTTGCCCCTGCCCAACCTGCGGCTGCACAGACCGGTGAGCAGCCCGTTGCAGATGTCACGCCGAACGCGCAGGCAACCCCCGCGAAGAACACCCCCGCGGCTAATAATGCTACCCCCACGCCTGAAGCAGCTCAGCAGGCAACGCCTACCCCCACCCCGCAGGTAACTCCAACCCCGCAGCCTGCCGCTACGGGTGCGGCGGCTAACGCTACTGGTGCAGCGGTTAATAATACTCCGACTCCTACACCAGATCAGCAGGCAACCCCTGCACCGCAGCAGCCTGCCCAGAACGTTACCCCGACCCCTGCCCCCGCTCAGGACGGTAATAATCAGGGTGGTAATAACCAGCAGGTAACCCCTGCTCCGGCACAGGATCAGACTCCTGTGCCCGCCCAGCAGAACCCGACCCCGGCTCCTACACCGACACCTGCCCCTCAGCAGCCGACGCCTACCCCTACGCCGGACCCCACCCCTACCCCTGAGGTACCGACTCCGAGCCCTGAGCAGAACCAGACTCCGGCTCCTACGCCCACGCCCGAGCCCACTCCGACTCCGGAGGCGACACCTACTCCTACACCGGATCCTACGCCGACCCCTGAGGTGCCGACTCCGACTCCGAGTCCCGAGCAGAATCAGACTCCGGCTCCTACGCCCACGCCTGAGCCCACTCCAACCCCGGAGCCGACACCCACACCCGAGGTTCCCACGCCTAGCCCGGAGACTCCCGCGCCAGAGCCGACTCAGGATCCTACCCCTACGCCTGAGGAGCCCACGCCGGAACCCACCCCGACCCCTGAGGTGCCGACTCCGACTCCGGATCCCACCCCAACACCTGACCCGACGCCTACGCCGGACCCGACACCCACTCCAGAGCCGGCACCGACGGATCCTGTGCCGACTCCGCCGGTGGATCCTACTCCGGTTCCGGACCCGACGGTTACTCCCGTGCCGACGCCTCCTGTCGTGGAGCCGACACCGGTTCCTGTCCCGGCACCAACCACTGAGCCGGTCCCTGTTCCTGCACCCGCGCCTGCGCCGGAGCCGACTCCTGCGCCAGCGCCCAGCCCCAGCCCCGCGCCTGTGCCTAACACTCCGACCGAGGACCCTCGCGGTGAGCTGCTGCCGAACGGCGTTACCACCTTGGGGCGCATCGGGGCTAATAGTGGTTCCCAGGAGGCTATCCCCGGTGCGGCTGACTGGGTGGCCGGGTACCTGTCTCAGGGAGAGAACGGTGGCCTGCGGTTGACTCCGAGCGTGACGGGAACGGCTGATTCCCGGCCCACTGGTTCGACTCCTTCGAACACTTCGCGTTCATCCAGCAGCGGCAGCACTTCGGCTGAGCCGTCAAGTCAGCAGCCCTCAAAGTCGAACTCGTCAAGCTCCAATAACCAGGCGGCTGTTGATAACAGCAATAACTCAGGCCCCTATGGTGCGATCCCGCTGGTCGTCTTTAGCCTGTTAGCTATCGCCATTATTGGTTTCGCTATCCGCCACTTCTACCGCGTACGGTAGACGGGCATTATACTTGCGTGAGCCTTCAAAAAAACGCGCGCACAATACGGGATTCTTCCCAACGGCAGGAACATCCTTTGCGGGATGCTACCGCTGCCGCCCTGGGAGAATCCCGTATTTTGCGTGCTTTTTTGCCCATTATTGAGAACCATAATGCTGCTGTAAAAGACCATCAGCATCAACAGGGCGCTGAGGATCCTTTGCTGGTGGGTCCCGGTGACGATTGCGCGGTTTTCGCTGGTAGTCCCACCCCCACGGTGCTCACCACCGATACCCTGGTGGAGGGCGAAGATTTTCTGGACCCGTGGCCCGCCGGGCTATCTAGCGGAGGGTACGAGGTGGGGTATAAAGCGGCCACCCAGAACCTTGCAGATATTGCGGCTATGGGGGCAGAACCGGTAACCCTTGTTGTCTCATTGAGCATGCCTGCCCACACTACCTACGGGTGGGTGGAGGACTTCGCCCAAGGGATCACCGACAGTATCGTAGCCTGTGGGGCACATTCGTGTACTGTCAGCGGTGGCGATCTGGGAACCTCCAACGATATTACGGTGAGTATCACCGCGATGGGGAGGATGCACCCGGATACTCCCAAACCGGTGCTGCGTTCGGGCGCTCAAGCAGGAGACACCGTTGCTTTTGCCGGACAGGTGGGGTGGGCTGATGCCGGTTTACGGCTTCTGCTCCAATCCCACAACCCGTACCTTGCGGACATTATGGCCAAACAAACAACGGGTAAGCACCCGCGCTGCGATGACAAGGTGGTACAGCGCGCCCTAACAGCCCAGCTGCGGCCCACCTCGCCCGTACCCGCCGGTGTGCTCGCCGCACGGGCGGGGGCTACTGCCATGCTTGATGTTTCTGATGGACTTCTTAAAGATGCAGAGCGTATAGCATATGCTTCTGCGGTAGATATTTCCTTATCAGCAGAGGCTATTGAGGCCCTGTCCAAGCCCCTGGTACCGCTGGCACAGGCAATCCTGCACGGGCAGCCGCGCAATGAGGACGCAGACAGTTACGTGAGCTTGGCACAGGAATGCGTACTTGGTGGGGGAGAAGACCACGGACTGCTGGCATGTTTCCCGTCCGGGGCACTATTACCGGAGGGGTTTGTGGCTCTGGGGTCGTGCCTGGTTCCCGAAGGGCAGCAGCCGCGGGTGCTGCTGGGTCAGCGGCAGGCACAAGCACGCGGTTGGGAACACTATCAGCCCCTCTAACGCGAGCGCATCTAAACGTGCCGAGGGAGGGCCTAAGCATGGCTGCGGGGCCGGGGCTTAGAATGGAGTGAGGTGCCTCAGCGTGTAAGGAGTGTTTGTGTTAGGTGATAACGCGCCTAAAACCGAGTTTACGTTCGGTATCGGTTGGGTAGACGCAGCGTGCGCACAAGCCCGGAAGTACCGTGACGGGTTGAATAGCCTGAATGCGTTCCCCGTACCGGATAAGGACACCGGGTCAAATCTGACCGTAACGCTCACCGCTCTCAAAGAAGCATTCGACGCAGAATATGAGGTGCTGCAGAAAGAACCCAAACCAGCGGATGCGGCGGCACTTAATCTGCGGATAGGCCAGTTATATGAGCGGGCTATTATGCAGGCTTACCGGTCAGCTAGGGGCAACTCGGGCACCCTGCTGTGTACCTGGGCTTTGGAAGCGGTACGGAGCTACTGGGGTTTACCGGGACACCTCACCGAGGATATGGACGAGTCGGAGGTAGTGCAGATTCCCGTGTTCTCGGCGTTACACCAACAGTATGAGGAAGCACCTGCCGCAGAGATACGTGAGAGCTCTTATCGTGAGGCGTTTGCTCTCAGCGCTGCGGCGCAACGGGTGCGTCAGAGCGTGCCCGATGCCTCGCTCATGCGCAGCACTATGGGGGCAGTAATGCTCGCAGTGGCGGACTATCGGTTCCACTACCGGCCCGGTAGTGAACTGCAGGATATGCTGAATCGCTCAGAGTACCGGCGCACTAGCGTGCTGCGGGCGTTGGAAGGAACCGCAGAGTATCCGCCCGCCCCGGAGCTGAAGGGGACGGTGGATGCGGGTGCCCTTGGGTTTTACCTGACGGTGGTGCACACGAACTCGCGGTGGCGTACCAGCAGGTTGGACGATGCCCAGATTGAGCGTATGCTGGTGCCGCCCGCTATGCCTTCACGTCACCTTCAGGAACGACGCGGAGATAGCACTGCTGCGAGCGCGCGAGTTCCCGAGTGGGAGCTGATGGGTACGGTGGATGCTGACCCTGTGGCGGTGGCGCAGATACGATCGGAACTTGAGCAGCTGGGCGATTCGCTATTGTTAACCCCGTTGGATGTTTCTGCGGGGATGTGGAGCCTGCATGTGCACGTGTTTTCGCTTGATGATGCTCGCGCAGCAATTGCCCGGCACGGTATGCTGCGTGAGGAGCGGGTGTCGTCTTTGCGTGAGGGGCCTGCTGATAGTGCGTGTGCCGCAGATTGAGCGGTGTGAGAATACGTGTGTTCGCGGTTCAGAGGCACGCCGCACCTGAATATATGTACTAATATGGTGTTATTTACCGTACAATTAATCTAATAATGCGCACGATGCCGGTATGACGCGGCGCGTGACAGGTAAACGCGGGGTGGGGAAGGCCCTGGCCTGCGGCTGGATGAGAGAGTGTGTGCTAGCTGAGGGGAGGGCAGGCGATGAACGCAGGGCACGGCACCGGTGAAGGTGCCTCCCCGAAACCTTCGACGTCTGCGCCTAGCCTGTTTGACGGGCTTGATTCGGGTGCGCTCTGGGGGGAGTTCGCCCGTAAACCTTCGCGCCCACGTAATGCTGCCGCTCAGCGTAAAGATACCCATGCTGACGGCGCAGCGGCCTCAACACGCGGGGGCGAATCGAATAAAAATGCGAGTCGGGGGAAGTCGTCTGTTCAGCAGGAGACCGAGACGCAACAGGAAGCCGCGCACCATACAAAGGGCACCCGTAGGGGGAGCAAAACCACTCGTCCCCAACACGTCACAGAGCCGGATGCTAACCAGCGGGCTGCGGGGGATGTACCTGAGGGTGTGCTCGCAGATGCCGAAGTAGCTCATAACCCGCTGTTGACCGTGCAGGATTTAGCCGCGTACGCGCGCCATGAAACCACTTTAGCGGCGCTCCAAGAAACGGTAGAACGCCGCCGCTCGCCACAGTATCAAGCGGCTCTTGCCTCACTCACAAAATCTTTAGGAGAAGCCGCTGGGGCAATGGATCCGGCGGAACTGTACGAACTGGTGGATATTGCTTTAGAGGCTCGCCCGCAACACGCTGAGAGGAACCCGGAGGCCCCCGCACCACAAGCGAAGGCAGTAAAGACACAGGCGAGGCACAAGAATAATAAACAGAAGACCGGGAAGAAGCCCGTAGCCGCCCGCCAATCCGGCAGTTCAGGCGCCCCCGATACCGCTGCCCGGCGGGTCCGGGGAAAAGAGCAGCAGGCTGATTCTCGGGCGGTGGAGCAAGGAGCCGCTACCGCAAAACGTAAGCCCGCCGCCGGTGAAGCGAAGGGGAAGACATCCGGGAATACGCCCGTTGGTACCCCGACCGCAGAGGCGCAGAAAACCATTAAGGGGAATAAAAATACAGAAAACGGGCAGGCGAAAAAACGTGCCCTCAACCGCTATAACACCGAAGACCGCATTGAGAACGCACCCTTAAAAAAGTACCTTCCTGACTCGGCCGTGCGGGCCGTAAAAACCCATTTGGGGCTGGGGACAGTGGGGGAACTGCTGGAGTATTTCCCCCGTAAATACTTACCGCGCGGTGAACTCAGCTCGTTTGCCGAGCTGGTCGAGGGGCAGGAAGTCACAATTATTGCTCGGGTGCTGAATGTGAGTACTCGTACCATGGCGGCACGCCGAGGGCGTATTACTGAGGTCACCATTACCGATACTCTCGCTGGCGGCGAGCCGGGCGGAGCCACAGGGCGTTATGCCGCCGTAAACGGACGGGCGCATCAGCCCAGCCGCCTGTCGTACGGGGGCACCAACCCGCGTGTGGCGGGGCTTGCCGCCAATGGTGCCTCATACTCGGGGTACGCGGATTCTTACGGGCAGTCTCAAAGTCTTTTTGGTGTTCCTGCGGGTTCCTCCCCCGTAGGGTCAACGATGAAACTCTCGTTCTTTAATGCATGGACCGCCGCACGTGATATCCACGAAGGCGACCACGTGATGTTCTCGGGTAAAGTCGGTACCTATCGTGGTGAATACACCCTCACAAACCCGCACTATGCGGTGCTTTCCGAGAGTGATGAGGCGGTGGATGCAGCCCAAGAGAAAGCGGGCGCCCCTATTCCCGTGTACCGTGCCCCGGCGAAGCTGCCTACCGACCGGATTGCTTCCTACATTACCCAGCTCTTAGAAGCTGTGCCGTTGAAAGAACTGGAAGATCCCGTACCGTTCAAGCTACGGCGTGCCCGTAAAATTCCTTCGCTGGAGTGGACCTACCGTGCTTTGCACACACCGGATAGTGAAGCCACCCAGTACGCAGCACAGCAGCAGATGCGTTACCGCGAGGCGTTCGTACTTCAGGTTGCGTTGGCCAGGCTGCAGGCTGCCCGTGCCGCTCACAGCACTGTTGCCCGTGCTGCTGTACCGGGCGGGCTGGCGGATCGCCTGCTGGAGGTTCTTCCCTATCAGCTCACCGCCGGACAGCAGGCTGTGGGGGAGCAGATCGCCGCCGATCTTGGCGGTTCTTCTCCAATGAACCGCCTATTACAGGGTGATGTTGGTTCCGGTAAAACCGTGGTGGCCCTGCGTGCCATGCTTCAGGTAGCCGATACCGGCGGACAATCTGCCATGCTGGCCCCTACCGAGGTGCTGGCTGAACAGCATCTGCGGTCTGTACTTGATGTTTTAGGGGCTATGGCTGATACCGGAACAATCCCCGGCATTGATATCCCCGATACGGTCACGGATCACACCGGTGACGGGCCGCAGGTTCGGGTACGGCTTTTAACGGCCTCCATGTCTGCTAAACGTAAAAAAGAGGTACTGGCCGAACTTGCAGACGGTACCGCCCAGATTGTGATTGGCACGCATGCGCTGCTTTCTGAAGGAGTCGAGTTCAACGATCTAGGTTTAGTGGTGGTGGATGAGCAGCACCGTTTCGGTGTGGAACAGCGTGATGGTCTGCGCGGTCCCCACGGGGAATTGCCGCATCGGCTGGTGATGACAGCCACCCCCATACCGCGTACCGTGGCGATGACCGTTTTCGGTGATTTGGATGTGTCGGTATTGGACCAGCTGCCTGCCGGGCGGCAGAAGATTTCTACGCATGTGGTTCCCCTCGCCGAAAAACCGGGGTGGGCTTCCCGCCTGTGGAGCCGAGCTCGGGAGGAGATTGACGCTGGACACCAGGTGTATGTGGTGGTGCCCAAAATCGGTGATGACGGTGATGACACCGAAGAAGGGGTGCAGCTATTTGGCGATGGCGGGCGTGAAGGAGCTAAAAGCTCGGATGGAAAGATCAGGCTGACATCGGTCACAGCCATGAACGCCTACCTGCAAGATGTCCCGGCGCTTTCGGGAGTGCGCATCGGTACCCTGCACGGGCGGATGGACGCTGCCGAGAAAACCCGCGTGATGACTGCATTTGAGCGGGCAGAGATTGACCTTCTGATTAGCACCACCGTCATTGAGGTGGGCGTGAACGTGCCAAATGCTACGCTCATGATTATTATGGATGCCGACCGCTTTGGTATTTCGGGGCTGCATCAGCTGCGCGGCCGTGTGGGGCGCGGCGGGGCGGCAGGCACCTGCCTGTTGGTGACCCGTCAGGAAGCAGACGGTATTTCTCGTGAACGCCTTGACGCAGTGGCGGGCACTACGGACGGTTTTGAGCTGTCCCGCATCGACCTGCAGCAGCGGCGTGAAGGCGATATTCTGGGGGCCGCGCAGTCGGGACGTAAAAGCACATTAAAATTCCTGCGTGCGCTTACAGATGCGAAAATTATTGAGCGCGCCCGTGAGGATGCGCGGGGTATTGTGGCAGATGATCCGACGCTGGCAAAGCACCCGAATCTGGCGCGTACTATTGACCGCGCCTTGGATGCTGACCGTGAGGCGTTTTTAGGCAGGGGATAGATGCATCTGCCGCACCGGTGAGGGAAGGGACCGAAGAGAAGATGAGCCGCATTATTGCGGGGGCTGCGGGCGGCTTACGCCTTGCCTCTGTGCCGGGTGATAATACTCGCCCGACGACCGACAGGGTGAAAGAGTCACTATTTTCTAAGCTGGAAAGCTACGGGGTGCTTGAGGGTGCGCGTGTGCTTGATGTGTATGGCGGCTCGGGGGCACTAGGCTGTGAAGCCGCGTCGCGGGGTGCCGCCTCTGTTGAGATTGTCGATAAGTACCCGAAGGCGGTGCGAATCATACAGCGCAACGTGGATGCGGTGGTGCGGGCGTGCTCTGTGAGTGGGCTGAACCCGCAGGTGAAGGTGCGGCATTCAAGCGCGCGCACCTACCTGTCGGGGGCTTTAGACGTGTGGGATATTGTGTTCGTGGACCCTCCGTATGCGTTGCCGAATGAGCAGGTGGTGGAGGATCTGCAGCAGATCGCCCCTCACCTTGCCGAGGGTGCCATTGTGGTGGTGGAGCGTTCCGCCCGTGATAGTGAGCCGGTATGGCCCAAGAGTGTGCGCCGGTTTGCAGCGAAGAATCACGGGGAGACGGCAGTGTATTATCTTGAACCAGATGCCGCAGAGCTGAGTGCAGAGCCTGTGCTGGGTATAGCTGAGAAGGAGAACTAGATGCTGGTGATTTGCCCCGGGTCATTTGATCCTGTTCATAATGGGCACCTTGAGATTATTGCGCGTGCCGCTTCGCTTTTCGATGAGGTAGTGGTGGGTGTTGCGCATAACCATTCGAAGAAGTACCTTTTTAGCCTTCAGGAGCGCGTGCGGCTGGTCACGGATTCTTTAGCGGAACTTGGTATTGAAGGGGTGGGCGTTGAGATTATCCCAACCGGGGTGCTCTTGGCGGAGTACGCGGCTCAACGTGGCGCCAGCGCCATAGTGAAGGGTCTGCGCTCGGGTACCGATTATGGGTATGAGGCCCCGATGGCGAGTATGAACCGGCATTTATCGAAGGTAGAGACCGTTTTCTTGGCGGGAGAAGACCGCTATGGCGGGGTATCATCCACGATTATTCGTGAGGTTGCCTCGTTGGGAGGGGATGTGCGCCCGTTTGTTCCGCAGGTAGTAGCCCACGCTCTTGTGCAGCGGCATTAATGTACCTGTGGTAGGGGGCCCGCAAGGGGCATAATGACAGCGATCCGGGGTGGGTTCATTCTGTTGAGGCGCGGCTTGCAGGGCGGCTCAAACGCCTAGACACGCCCGAGATCGTATGGTTAAGGTCTCATAAACAGTGTGTTATCTTGCATTGTGCTTGCGCACGCTATAGACTGAGATTTTGGTTTATACATTTCATAAGGAGATACGTCATTTCACGTAAAGACTCGTCTGAGCTGGTGCTCTCGGTGACTAACCTGATGCATCGCCCGGGTACTTCGGAAACATTTGCCGAGGTTGTTCCCGCACCGGCTGATTTAGGAAATGCGCTTATTGGCGTTCCTGAGGGTACCGATATTGATATGAATGTTCGGTTAGAGTCTGTGGTAGATGGTATTCTAGTTACCGGCGACGCCGTTGTGGATGTACACGGCGAGTGTAGCCTGTGTCTGGATCCGATTGATTATGAAATGTCGGCCGACATTCAAGAGCTTTTCGTGTTCGAGAAGGCCCCTGAGGGCGGCCCCGAAGACGAAGTGGATGAGCAGTACGCCGTTGAGGGAGAAACGCTTGACCTCGAACCGGCACTGCGGGACGCAGTGATCCTTCAGCTGCCGTTCCAGCCCGTATGCAGGGAAACATGCCAGGGTCTGTGCTCCGAGTGCGGAGCGCGCCTGGAGGAGAACCCAGGGCATCATCACGAGGCGTTAGACCCGCGCTGGTCGGCCCTGCAGGGGCTGCTTGGCACGGGTACCGAAAACTAAATTGTTATTACTAGAGATTGTGAGATAGCTGTGGCTGTTCCC
>ERZ773265.1649-NODE-1649-length-11191-cov-17.327047_pt1 | contig 11191 bp, 11 predicted proteins | sample MGYA00580512_ERZ773265 | MGnify/ENA primary metagenome ERZ773265 (study PRJEB29015, sample SAMEA2738169) | human oral metagenome | biome: human oral; feature: human-associated habitat; material: saliva | place: China | collected 2183 ...
TGCAGAGCGAAGAGCCAGTAGAGAACCTTGTCACATGGGTGTATGAGGAAGGCTCGTACGTTCCTGTGGCAAAGATACAAAACGGTGAACGCTACACGATTATCAGCGACTATATGGGTCGCCCTGTGGAAGCGTATAATAGCTATGGCAACGTTGTTTGGCAGGCTGACTATGATATCTATGGTGACCTTCGAAACATAAAAGGCATTCGTGACTTTATTCCTTTCCGACAGTTGGGACAGTATGAGGACGATGAAACTCGCCTCTATTACAACCGCTTCCGTTATTATGACCCGAGAATTGGTAATTACATCAGCCAAGACCCGATAAGGTTAGCAGGAAATAACCCTACGCTGTATGGGTATGTAAATGACACAAATACTTGGGTAGACGTTTTAGGACTAAATGAGATTGGATGGAATAATGGATGGCGTACCCCAGATGGTAAATTTGCATCTCCGCAAGGGGGGATTTCTGGACAAGGAGCTGTTGATCAAGTTCGAACCCAACTCTCTGATAAGGGATGGACTCATTTAGGAGATGAACTATCTGTACGAAATTCAAATGGTCAATTACGGAGGTATGATTTAGTATTTAAAAAGCCTGATGGAACTATCGTTGGAGTTGAGGTAAAATCTAATACAGCAACCAAGACGAAAGCCCAAAGATTATTTGACGAAGGAGTAAGCAAAGCTACTCCAACTAAAGGTGTGGGTAAATTTAAGGGACAAGAGGTTCAAGAGGTATTAACAATAAAGAACGTAATATGTAAATAACAATGGAAGCAAAAGAATTAAAATCTTTCTTTAAGACAGGTATAGAGAATGTTTTGGTAGATCACCTTTCCAGGTATGGTTTTAAATGGAGATATGGTTCTCTAAAATTTCAAAGAAGTAAGGATGATTTTGTTCAATCAATCCTATTCTTCTTAACTCCCTCCAAATACCAGGACGATAAAAGTATAGGGCATATAAGCATTATGATTCGTCTTGATTCAAATGAAATAACTAAAGTAGCAACAAGACTAAAAGGGGCTAATAATAAATTTGATGCTATAGATACAGTTTTAAACGTTAATGCAGGTTTAATTTCTGGGTCAAAAGCTATAGAATGGCGTCCCACTTCTATCGAAGATATGAATATACTCATTGAAAAAGAAATTAAGCCCCTTATCATTGAAAAGATAATTCCATTCTTGAATGACAGAAGTACTATGAATAATGTCCTTGATGATTTTGAAAATCATAATACTTATTTTTTCTCAAATAGTAATGATGTTGTAGCTCTACTTGCTATAGCCATGTATTGTCTGCAAAATAAATTAGAAAGTGCAAACAAAGTTGCTAATGAATATCTTTTGTCAGACGATATATATAGAGAAAAGTACAAGAATGTTTTAATTAAATTGAATTCTTGATATAAGTTTATATTTTCTTCAGAGTATAATCATAAAACAACTGTTCATCGATGATGGACTTTGAATATCAAGAACTTACAAACATAATATTGTGGCAAAAAAAAAGGCTCGAAATGACATTATTTATCAGAATTTGTATACATCTATTTATGTAACTTGTTGATAATCAACAATAGTTCATATGCCTTATCGCTGAATAATTACTATGTAAAATTTGCTCTTATTATGCAGTGTTTGTTATCTACAGCATAGCATTGACGAGTTCGGTCGCATCCGTATGCAGGGCGAAGAGCCAGTAGAGAACCTTGTCACATGGGTGTATGAGGAAGGCTCATACGTTCCTGTGGCAAAGATACAGGACGGTGAACGCTACACGATTATCAGTGACTATATGGGTCGCCCAGTGGAAGCGTACAACAGCTATGGTAACGTAGTTTGGCAGGCTGACTATGATATCTATGGTGACCTCCGAAACATAAAAGGTATCCGTGACTTCATTCCTTTCCGCCAGTTGGGACAGTATGAGGGCGATGAGACTCGCCTCTATTACAACAGGTTCAGGTATTATGACCCGAGGATTGGTAATTACATCAGTCAAGACCCGATATGATTGATGGGAAATAACCCTACGTTGCACGGGCACGCGGGGGATTGTAATAAACTTGTTGATATCTTAGGATTTGCTCCAACGAATTTAGCAGATAGATTATTTCTGAAGGAAATAAATTTAAAAATCCTGTTTGTGAATTGTAATTATTAAAGTCTATGCAAATGAAAATTATAAGAAAAGAATATCTTGGGAAAGATTATGCTTTTATACAAGCAGATTTGGAGCAAACACCAGATATTTCTTATATACAAGAAAATAAAGTTGATGGGCTGATAGCTGTCTCAGAGAACTTAAATATGAGGAAAATAGGCATAATGAACATTTAGTAGGCTGGAATAACCAGCCTACTAAATGTCCATTGTAACTTACTTATCTTGTGAGTACTGGCTTTCCCAGTTAGCCTCTTCTGGCTCTTCTCCCTTACGACCCTCAAGCTGAATAACAAAACTCTTTGCAGGGAAGTATGGAGTAATGTGAATATCAAGTAATACACGATCCTTTTGGTTTGGATCTTGCTCAATTCTCATCACTCGGAACTTCTCTATCAGACGAGTTGGACCCTGTATGCTATCAAGGAACTTCACAATCTGGCTTCTCAAGTCAGCCTCTGTACGAGTAGTCCAGTTCTCAAATGCGCGGCGGTTCAGGAAGTCGAAAAGAACCTTAGAGATATAATCGAATACACGAACAACAGAGTAAGTCTGCAATCCAAGGTTATCACCATTGAAGAGTGTTTTAGCAGAGAATGCCATCACCTTACTATACTCGTTGACCATTGGTACAAGACCCATGCGCTCAATTTCTGAAATTTCGCTTTTCTTCAAATCGAAACGTACGCTTTCAACATCATTAAGACCACCAAATTTCTTACCGGCAACTACCTGTGACATCAATGTGCTGTAAATCTTACCAGCGAGAGCAGATGAGCCTGGTACGTAAAGATTGTCTTCTTCTCCTACCTGTACTACCTTCTGGCGACCTAAGAGCCAGTTACATGTCATAATAATGTTTGACTTGTATATATCTCCACCAGAATGGTCAGCATTAAAGAAGACATCAACCACATCGTCTGGTGTTTCCAAATCCTGGAAGTCAGTTAGAAGCATAACCTTATTGCTGTGTGCAATCTTACCCCACTTGTCAAGGATAGCGTTAGAGCCCAAATATCCAGGGATGACAAGCAAAGAATAGTTACGACGAAGGTCGAGACGGTCGAAGTTATGCTTAAGCTCGTTGCTGATATAGTCAATGAAAACAGGGTTGTCTAAGTCTGTCAATTGATCCATCTCAGCATTGACAATAGTGATATTCTTAACCTTCTGACTTTCTGTATTGCGATAGAATAAAGCAACTGAACGATAAGAAGTCTCAAGCTCACGTGTACGAGCCAAAACCTTACTAAGATTTTTATTCAGTAAGTCCTCAACATGCAAGGCTCTTTCCTTAGCTTTATCTCTCATCTGTTCAGCAGACTGACCAGATTTTAAGAGATCAATCCAAACTTCAAGACGATTAGCTAAAACCTTACGATCATTCTCCCATTGTGCATCAGAGAGGAAGATGTTTCGGCGTGCCTTACGTGAAGGATTCAGATTAGAAAAGCCGTCAATGATATTCTCTAAGAAAGTAAATCCGCCATACTCTTTCAGTTTGTCAAGCGCGTTGGTAGCAGAAGAGGTTCCCTGCTGTGCAATAGTACTCTTACTTATAGAAGGAGCCTGCTGTTCTTTAGCCTTTATTTTATTATTATCCATTTTCAATTTAGTTTTGATTCTTACTTGGCTTCTGTGTTCTTAATTTCGTCAAGTGAACTCTGTAACAAATCTATTACAGCTTGACGGGTTTCTGGATTAGCCAAAGCTTTCAATAAGGCTTTATTTGATGAAAGCTGACGAGCAATCTTTATATTCTGCTCTTTCTCAACATCAAGTTTACTAAGGAAAGCACTATTCTCTTTTAGCTTTTCTGAGTCAAAATCTCCAAGATTCTTAAAGTGCATCGTCTCTGTAACATCTTCACCGTTATCATCTTGCATCTCAAGTGTAACAGATGGTGAGAAATGTTCGAAGACATCTTCTACTGTTTGTAAACCATAAACCGCTTCAGGGCTTACTGGAGCCTCATCGGTTAACTTCTGTACTAACAAAGTTCTGTTGGAAGGGATGTCGGCAATTGACTCATTAGCGTCAACATTTACCTCATTACCTCCAATTCCATAATCATAAATGGCCATATTTCTTATATTTAAGTTTTATCTAATAAATTACAAATATACTCAAATCAGGTACAAAGCTATAAAAATTATATGTAATTCTCGCAAATTAAATGTGAAAAGACATTTATAAGCTAATTTTTATTATATTTTGCCCTCTTTTAGGAATATAGTTGGGGTCATTATGTTTTATAAGCCATTTGTTTTTTTTCATTGCATAATCAACCATATAACATGTTGTCCAACCCATAGGTTTCTTACACCATTCTATTTTTGCAGCATAACGTCCTAATAGTTCTGAGCAGTCCATTGTTTTTGCATCACTTTCCAGAACAGCTGTTTACAGAATAGACTTGTTATGCTTCTGAATATTCAACGCTACACGCCTTCAGATAATATAGAATTGTGATATATATGCCATCCTCATAACGTCAAGGAATAGCACAATATTATACTACTCACCAGACATACGATGACTTTCGATTTCAACTCCTTCCTGATACCGGTCATATTGAATTTGTATTATCTTATCGAAGTCCTTTAGGTGGAAGTAATTATTCTTCTTGATGTATGAAATAAAGTCTTTCTGATAGTACAGGGCATATCCAAAACCTTGATTATCACAAGGTGTCCCTATACACTTCTCATACATAAGACCATAATAATACCCGATGTATGCACCGGCTTTATATCTTTCTTCCTTCGTGAGACCATCAACCTCTGGTTCATTTTCTAAATCCAACAAATATGATAAATATTGATCCAACATACAGTAATACAGATTCTTTCTGTCAGCATGTTTCAACATATACAGTAGCAGTCCTTGATGGATGAGAAGCCGCCCATCCGCACCTTTTGAAACAAAGAGTTCCTTGTACTCTTTTCCTATAGGGAGTTCTTCCTCCCCTTTCACTTCGTCTATCATCATCTTGTTGATTACATCAGACTTGTCGTAGCCGTATTCCAGGAACAGGTCCCGAAGGAAGCTCCGGTTATTATTCATAAGCCAAGTGAGGGCAGCCTTGCTGTCGTGGAAGATGAACTGGTTTCTGTAAAAATAGGCTGTATCTATCGAATAGTAAAGTTTCCCTTTCTCAATTATATCATCGTCGGCATCTTCATTGTCAAATCCTTGAAGCTCAACAGTGTTCTCTATGGAAGGATAGGATACGATGTAGTTATACTTTGGAACATAGATACTCTTATTCCAAAAGTAAGAAACCGTTTCCGAAGAGTCTACCTCCATAGCCTTTCGCTGTTCCAACCGTTCTTTAGAAGCTCCATCTTTGAATACATATCTACGAAGTTTGTTCCCTGCCAAATAGATGTTATTTTCAGAGATATCAATGTTATAATATTTTTTGATAGCCTTTCGTGCTTCAACATCGTTGACAGACTGGTATCCCATTCTTTTGAGCGCATCATAAATAAGTTCTATAGCCAAATCTGTATACTCTACTTGTTTGTCTATATCCATTACCGTAACGCCATCAAGTCCTACTTCCGCAAGTTTTCTATAGTAGTCTCTGATTTCGTGGTCATACTTCTTTATCAAGTCAACCTCAGTTTTCATAGGCTTTTTTTGATGGCCCTGACGTTTTGGGAGCTGCTTCGGGGGCTGTTCTGTGCAACCAATCAACACTACGAAGTTTAGAATAAGCAGTAAAAAACAAACCTTCTTCATACCAATATTCTATAAGATTTCAGATTATCTCTTTATTGCCGAATCAGATCTATTACAATCTATCGCGACTTTTCCAATAGTTTTATCATTTCATCATTCTTATGACGACGAGCAATGGAAAGGGAGGGCATTCTGCTTCTATCCTTCACCTTTGTCTTTGCTCCATACTTCAATAAGACTTTCACCATATTTATATTATTCTTATCCACTGCAACCATCAGAGGATAAGTTATATAGTCTCTACCAAGGTTACCTAAGCCATTTGCCTTTGCTCCATATTGTAAGAGAAGGCAAGTAACTGGATAACTGTTCATACTACAGCTCATCACCAAAGGGCAAAGTCCATCTTCATTATAAGCCACGTTAGCGTTGGCTCCTAATGACAGAAATAACTTTACCAACTCGGCATTCCCATTATCTACTGCCATATATAGCGCATCATAGCAATACATATCATCAGAGTACATACATTCCATATTAGCCTTCATTCTTATGAGTCTTTGGACAAAGCGTTTGTTCTGATAAAGACAAGCTTTGATGTTTTGAATAGTGAACCGCAAAGGTATAAAATGGCTCTTCCGGAATTTGGAGTGATGTTGTGATGTCCTTTATACCACTTGTTAGTAAAGAAAGTTTGTAAACAGTTCATTATAAGCGTTTTGTAGTGTGTATACCCCATGTGATACAACAACAACTTTCGTAACCATTAAATTAGTACTTTGTATTCTGTAATATCAGTAAACCAAGGGGATATAAAAGTTATTGATAATCAGACATTAAACATTATCATTCCAAAATCCTAAAGACCCCTTCTTTTTGCTAATTGAACCTTGGCATTAAGCCTTCTAAGCTACCCCTCACGATTTACTCTGGGTCAGGTCCGTTTGATTCGTCTGAAAGCCCTTCATGTTCCAATTCTTCCATCATTTTAGGACTACTGATACCAAAGTATTTATGCGTACGCGCATATTGATAAATCTCTTTACAGCGAAGCATTATCAGGCAAGTCCAAGGCATAGGATCCCATACGTTTGACGTGATATACTGTCGATACTTCTCACGCATCTTATATTCAGAGTTTGCGAAATAACAAAAAAATCTGGCTTTCTGTTCAATGGTAAAGTGCTTACTATTCATACCATTTTCATCTCGTATAAGGTCATATACGTAATTGGCAAAGTGGTCATCATAATAGTCATGCTTAGTACCCGTAGTGTTTTTTTCTATTGTCTCTATCAGTAATGCATGTACAATTATATTATTATTGGGAGCTTTATCAAATATTCTGTTTACAAAATCATAAGGTTCATCTTTATACTTGAGAAAATACCATTGATTTAGCATGGGACTTTTATAATAGTTGTAAGAGGAAAACAAGTCTTCTAATATGTTTTCTCCATTATAAAATGTTCCAAGACCATCATCATCTCCTTGGGATTGTAAGTTCTCCAAGAGTTTAAAAGCATTTACATCATTATAAAAAATAAAGTTGTTTAGCGCTTTAATTTGCTGAAAGACCTGTGATTTCAATTTTATCTTGTCTCCCTCTACGGATAATAGGTCACGAAGTAACCAGTTGTAAGTTATGAACCTATCCTTATATATCGCATAATAGGGCGAGGTAAAGTTGAAGTCACCATCAGCCCCAATTCCCTCATAGCCTTTTGTCTTATCCATTTTCAACTGATATCCAAAGACATACTTGATTCTTTCTTGAAATAACTCAGTAGAAGGTCGCTTGTAGCCATGGGTTTCAAGATAGTATTTTACCAAAGGAATAGTCAGCTGAAAGTCTGTCTCTGTAGGCATATATTGCGGTATAGATTGGTCGTCACGGAAATCACCTCCATTCCATGCATTCTCCTGTAATTCTATATGTCTTAGCAAGGTATTTCTGTCAATGCCTATTTCTTTTAATCTTTCCATACTGATTATACTGTCATAGTGAGTATGTGTTGTTTTATGCGATTCCATAATAACAATATTCGCACGTTTCGGATTTCCAGTACACTTAACAAATATAATGGTCAGTGCAAATAAAGAAACTAAGCCTAATATTTTTTTCATATCTTTATTTCTTTGAGTAATGTACTGCAAAAGTATAAAAGTTGTTTCTTATAACCGTATAGTAGATTTTTGTCACTTATGACCCTAATCTGTCATTCGTCACCCCCAGGAGGATTCAAGTCTAATCCCTCCCTTTCTATTTTATCCATCATTTCAGGACTACTGATACCAAAGAACTTGTGTGCACGTGCATACCGGTAGACTTTCTCGCAGTTGGTCATTATTACATACGTCATAGACGTTTGAGCCCAATCGGTTGATGGGATATAATCGGCATATTTGTTGCGCATCTTATATTCAGAATTTGCAAGATAACAAAACATTCGTGCTTTTTGTTCCAGATTAAAATGTGCATCATTCATACCATCTTCGTCTTGTAACACCTGATACACATATATTAAGAACTTATAATTGTAATAAGAACTATTCTTGCCTGTGGTGTTCTTCTCGATAGTCTCTATCAGTTCTGGATGCACAATAAGGTTATTCCCTTTTCCTTTATCAAATATATAACAAAGGAAAGCAAAAGGATTTTCCCTTTCCGCATTAAAGAACCATTGATTTAATTCAGGACTTCCAAAATAAGAATATTCTTTTAATAAATCACCTAACATTCGGTTACTGTCGTAATAATCGCCAATGTCATCAATTTCTCCCTCACCTTGATACAGTTCTAATTGCTTCAACGCACCTGTATCATTATAAATCAAGAACTTGTTTAATAATAAGATTTGTTTCAAGGTCGTGCTCTTGAATTTAATCGTATTCCCGTTAACAGAAATCAAATCTCTGAGAAGCCAATTATAGGTTATGAAACCCTTATCTTTGATGGCAAAGAAGGAAGAGGCAAAATCGAAGCTCTTTTCATTGCTAAGGTTTATGAATGTTGACTTTGTATTCGCTCCAAGGTCTTTTCCAAAAACTTGTCTGATTCTTTTTTCAAATAGTTCTTTTGAAGGTTTCTTAAAGCCATGAGTATATAAATAATGCTCCACCAAAGGTATTGTCAAGAGAAAATCCTCCTGTGTCGGCATATATCTTGGTTTTGATTGATCATCTCGAAAATCGCCACCATACCACGCAAGTTCTTGAAGTTTTAAATGCTTCAACAGCTTATCTTTATCAACTCCCCAATATTTTAAGGAATCTATCTCATGCTTTTTCTTATTCTCGTTGTTCATTAGTTTCTTGACAGCAAGGGTATTATCCTTAGAAGAATTTGGTTTACACTGTGTAAAAGTAAGAAGGCATAGTAATAAAGAGCTTATAAACAAGAATCGTTTCATATCTTTTTTTGATGTTTTGAATAGAATTATGATATATACGCCATCCTCATAATGTCAAGGAATAGCACAATGTTATACTACTCACCAGACATACGATGACTTTCGATTTCAACTCCTTCCTGATACCGGTCATATTGAATTTGTATTATCTTATCGAAGTCCTTTAGGTGGAAGTAATTATTCTTCTTGATGTATGAAATAAAGTCTTTCTGATAGTACAGGGCATATCCAAAACCTTGATTATCACAAGGTGTCCCTATACATTTCTCATACATCAGACCATAATAATACCCGATGTATGCACCAGCCTTGTATCTTTCTTCCTTCGTCAGACCATCAACCTCTGGTTCATTTTCTAAATCCAACAAATATGATAAATATTCATCCAACATACAGTAATACAGATTCTTTCTGTCAGCATGTTTCAACATATACTGCAATAGTCCTTGATGAATGAGAAGCCTTCCATCCGCACCTTTTGAAACAAAGAGTTCCTTGTAATCTTTCCCTATAGGGAGTTCTCCTTCCTCTTTCACTTCATCTATCATCATCTTGTTGATAATATCAGACTTGTCATAGCCGTATTCCAAGAACAGATTACGAAGGAAGTTCCTGTCATTATTCATAAGCCAAGTGAGGGCTGCCTTGCTGTCGTGGAAGATGAATTGGTTGACATAAAAAATACTCTTCTCTAATGAGTAAGTAATTCTGCCTTTCTTAAAGACGCTGTCTGGAACCTCGTCCTCATAAAGGTAGCCTTTAAGCTCTACGACGTTGTCAATCACAGGAGCATATAGCAGCAAGTTATCTTTTGGAATGAATATTGTATTATTAAAAAAGGTATAGCCGTCTGAAAGCATCTTGCTCTGCCGTGCACGTTCCTTCACATCACCACCCGGGAAGACGAACTTATGAAAGCCATTCTCCGACAAGGAGGCAGTCCTGTTAATATCTACACCATAATACTTCTTTATTGCATTCGCAGCTGTAATACTATCTACCGACTTGAATCCATATCGATAAAGTGCATGACACATCAGTTCAACAGCAATGTCAGTGTACTTTACTTGGTCTTTGTTTGACATGGCTATTATCCCATCCAAGCCTATATCATATATTTCTCTATAGTAGTCTCTAATTTCGTGGTCATACTTCTTTATCAAGTCAACCTCACTCTTTACTGTTCTTTCTTGATGAACCTGCTGTTTTGGGCTCTGCTTTGGAGCCTGTTCCTTGCATCCGTTCATTAATACTACATTTAGAATAAGCAGTAGAAGATATATTTTCTTCATAAGATAACTATTTTCGGTTCCTTAATATATTTATGGCTTAAAGTTGATATGCGTGGGCTATTTTAATAAGCCTCTAATAACTTTGAATAATATACTGCAAAGATATAAAAATATCTGAAACCCTTAGATTTTTTTTGGATTCTTTCATTAAATGTGTGGACGCTTTTCGTATTGCTTAAAAAAAAGGACCGAAGCTTCTCATTAAACAAAAACATAGTTAAGACAATCAACTATCTGTCCTATTATCATCCTCTGACATTGAAAACCTTTTCATTTATGACTTCAAATTCTGTAGACAAGGGTTTGAAAAATAATTACATAATTTCAAGCAAGACATCAATAAATAACGACAAGATTACATACAAAACGCAGGTCTGTAACCAACAGGAAATCAATTAGTTATAAAGCAGTAAAATAAAAGATGCTTAATTGGATTTCAAAAGGGCGTTAGTAAGGCCCTTAAAGGGCACCTATTGCAAGGCAATTAGGCGTCTTTTAGAAGTCAAAAGAGCATGTATTAGTTTTGAAGAGCGTGAAAATAGTTTACATTTTTTTAATAAGGGAATACGTTGTTTGTAGAAGGCAGATAGACATCGCACCTAATTACATTTATCATGTAGTTT
>ERZ773265.1654-NODE-1654-length-11157-cov-34.689155_pt1 | contig 11157 bp, 6 predicted proteins | sample MGYA00580512_ERZ773265 | MGnify/ENA primary metagenome ERZ773265 (study PRJEB29015, sample SAMEA2738169) | human oral metagenome | biome: human oral; feature: human-associated habitat; material: saliva | place: China | collected 2183 ...
ATCTGGGAGTTCTTTACGCAGGGCTTATCTTGACAGCTGATGGACCTAAGGTTATCGAGTTCAACGCTCGTTTTGGAGATCCTGAAACGCAAATTATCTTGCCTCGATTAATCTCTGATTTTGCACAAAATATTACGGATATCCTCGATGGCAAGGAGCCAAACATTACGTGGACAGATAAGGGTGTGACTCTGGGTGTAGTTGTCGCATCCAATGGTTATCCGCTAGACTATGAAAAAGGCGTCAAGTTGCCAGCTAAGACAGAGGGTGATATCATCACCTACTATGCCGGAGCTAAGTTTGCGGACAATAGCAGAGCACTGCTCTCAAACGGTGGCCGTGTCTATATGCTCGTCACCACCGCAGATACCGTCAAAGAAGCACAAGAAACCATCTACCAAGAACTCGCCCAACAAAACACAGAAGGCCTCTTCTACCGAACAGATATCGGAAGCAAGGCAATTAAGTAAAGATATAAGGATAACGCGACGAAGTCGCTGAACCCGATAATGGTCTCCGTGGTGAAAAGACCAGAACAGTATCTGTTCTGGTCTAGGGAAACTTTGAGACCCTAGGCTCAAAGTTTAGGAATGAAACCGAAGGTTTGCTTCCGTCCCCACCACCTAAGACCATTATCAAAAAAGAAGAAAAAAGGAAAAATTATGACTAAACCAATTATTTCCATCATCATGGGCTCAAAATCAGACTGGGCAACCATGCAAAAAACCGCTGAAGTCCTAGACCGCTTCGGTGTAGCCTACGAGAAGAAGGTTGTCTCTGCCCATCGCACACCTGATCTCATGTTCAAGCATGCCGAAGAAGCACGTAGCCGTGGCATCAAGGTTATCATCGCAGGTGCTGGAGGCGCAGCCCACTTGCCAGGAATGGTAGCTGCCAAAACAACTCTTCCAGTCATCGGCGTGCCAGTCAAATCACGTGCGCTTAGTGGCGTGGATTCACTCTATTCTATAGTACAGATGCCGGGTGGAGTACCAGTCGCAACTATGGCTATTGGTGAAGCAGGTGCGACCAATGCGGCCCTCTTTGCCCTCCGTCTCCTTTCAGTAGAGGATCAGGCTATTGCGACAGCATTGGCTGATTTCGCAGAAGAGCAAGGAAAAATAGCAGAGGAATCAACTAATGAGCTCATCTAAAACAATAGGAATTATCGGTGGCGGTCAGCTGGGTCAGATGATGGCTATTTCTGCCATTTATATGGGGCACAAGGTTATCGCGCTGGATCCTGCAGCTGATTGTCCAGCCTCTCGCGTGGCGGAGATCATCGTGGCTCCTTATAATGATGTGGATGCCCTCCGTCAGTTGGCTGAGCGTTGTGATGTCCTTACCTATGAATTTGAAAATGTTGATGCTGACGGTTTGGATGCTGTCATCAAGGAGGGACAACTCCCACAAGGAACAGACCTGCTTCGCATTTCACAAAACCGTATCTTTGAAAAGGACTTTCTCTCAAATAAGGCTCAAGTGACAGTTGCACCCTACAAGGTCGTGACTTCTAGCCAAGACTTGGCAGATATTGACCTGGCCAAAACCTATGTCCTCAAGACTGCGACAGGTGGCTACGATGGACATGGTCAAAAGATCATTCGCTCAGCAGAAGATTTGGAAGAAGCCTATGCGCTAGCAGATTCAGCAGACTGCGTTTTGGAAGAATTTGTCAATTTTGACCTTGAAATTTCTGTCATCGTGTCAGGGAATGGCAAGGATGTGACAGTTTTCCCAGTTCAGGAAAATATCCACCGTAACAACATCCTCTCTAAGACCATTGTGCCTGCCCGCATTTCAGAAAGTCTAGCTGAAAAGGCCAAATCTATGGCAGTGCGAATTGCTGAACAACTTAATTTGTTTGGAACACTTTGCGTGGAAATGTTTGCGACAGCTGATGATATTATTGTCAACGAAATTGCTCCGCGCCCTCACAACTCAGGTCACTATTCAATCGAAGCCTGCGACTTCTCCCAATTTGATACCCATATCTTGGGCGTTCTGGGAGCACCATTACCGACTATCAAACTACATGTACCAGCCGTTATGCTCAATGTTCTCGGCCAGCACGTCGAGGCCGCTGAAAAATATGTGACAGAAAATCCAAGCGCCCACCTCCACTTATATGGTAAAATAGAAGCGAAACACAACCGCAAAATGGGACATGTGACTTTGTTTAGTGATGTGCCGGATGAGGTTGAGGAGTTTTAACTTTTCTTAGGTAAGAGGAGAGTAATAATGGGGATTGATGATTTAATTTTTAATAGAACAAATACAGATATAGTCGTAAGTAGTGATCCAATTCAAATATTTAATTATTTGGATAAAAAGGATGGTTTTGGATATCTTCGAACAAACCAAGCAGATTTCTTAAAAGAATGGAATGAACGGCGAGCTGAACGTGATATCGTTGGTGTAATGCATACCGGAGCTGGTAAAACGCTAGTTGGTTTGCTGATGCTTCAATCTAAATTAGTTGAAGAGAAAGAGCCAGCAATATATTTATGTCCAACAAAGCAACTTGTAGAACAAACTGTCAAGCAAGCAAGCCACTACGGAATGGATGTTTGTGAAATAGGCGGCGATAATCGTATTCCGATAGAGTTTAAAAATGCTGAAAAAATATTAGTGACGACTTTTTCTAAACTTTTTAACGGGAAGTCCATTTTTGGAGTTAAAGATTTCACTAATACAGCTAGTATATTAAAAATAGGTAGCGTTCTGATAGATGATGCACACTCTTGTGTTGATTATGCTAGAAATGGTTCGACGATTATAATAAAAAATGATACTCCAGCATTTAATAGAATTTTTGAATTATTCAAAGCAGAAATTAAAAGACAAAGTTATGGAAAATACAATTCAATTCAAAGATCTGACGCCAGCGTGAGTATTCAAGTTCCATATTGGGAATGGTTATCGAAAATTAGGGATGTGAAAGAGATTCTAAATACCCATTTCTCACAAAAAAGTGCAGATTTTGAGTATCGTATGATACAAAATTTATTAGATTTTTCTCGTTGTTATATTTCGGGAACACAAATTGAGATTACACCTAAATATAATCCTATCGAACAAATACCGTCGTTTAGCAATGCTAAACATCGATATATTCTATCTGCTACTATAAATGAAAAGGATTTGAGGGAAGAATTAGGAATTGAAAAAAGTGCAATTGAAAATCCTATTGTGACAAACAGCTATGTTATTGATGTTGGGGAGAGAATGATACTAGCACCTACTAAGTATCATAAAGATATAACTGATAGTAGTATAAGAAATTGGATGATTACTGAGTGTAAAAAACAAAGTATGGGACTGGTTGTTATAGTACCTTCTCGAAATTCATTGGCAACACAAGAATGGGAGAAGCTAGGTGCGAAGATAATTGATAATTCAAATTATGAAGATATCTTTAGTGGCATAGAGTCTGGTAATAGGGAACAAGTAGTATTAGTAAATAGATATGAAGGAATAGACTTTCCAGGAGAACAATCACATATTCTTATTTTGGATGGATTACCTGAGTTTTCTACAAATAAAGATAAGGCTATTTCAACTACCTCTCAGGATGACAACTGGAAATTAAAAATCGTTCAAAAAATTGAACAAGGACTAGGGAGAACGGTACGATCAAATAGCGACTATAGTGTAGTTTTTTTGCTTGGAGACAAGCTCATTGATTTTATTAGCCTGAAATCAAACATGAAATATTTTTCTTTAGCAACTCAAGCCCAACTTTCTATTAGTAATGAACTAGTTTCTGGATTTGTAATTTCAGATATTAAAGCTGCAAAAGAAGAAATTGTGAAGTCAATCAACTACTGTTTGAGTAGAAATCCAAACTGGGTAAAGTATGCTAAAGATAAATTATCTGAAGTGAATGTGTCTGAGTTAGCACATACAGATATCTCTGATATTGAAAATGAGTACGATTCCTACAAGCAGTATGTAAGACATGATTTTACTAACGCCATATCTAAGTTGGAAGCTTTGAGATCTAATAAATCTGGGAATGATCTTGGTAGGGTTTATCAAGAAGAAGCAGAGGTTAGATTTTATAGTAGTGATATTCAAAATTCTCAAAATTTACAAAACCTAGCATTTGAAGAATGGGATTATGCGTTTAAGCCGGCAACTTCAGGATATCAAAAAGCGCTAAAAGCACCAGATATAATAGAAGCATCATTTAAATTTATTACAGACCATAGTGATAAATATTCACTTAGTAAATTTATAAATAATATCATAAGCAAATTACGTTATGATAATGAGGCATCTTCAGAACACTTTGAAAAAGCAATTGAGGATTTAGGGAAATTGCTTGGTTTACATTCCACTAGACCAGAAAAGATAAAGGATGATGGTGGGCCAGATAATCTGTGGCTTTCCAGAGACTATCAGTTTGTTATAGAGTGCAAAAATAGAGAAGTTAATAATATTAATAAAGGTGATGTAGAACAATTACTTCATTCAGAATTGTGGTTCACTAATAATTATGGTAGTATGTACAATCAAAAATTGATTTTATTCCATGCAAAGTCTGAGAAAGAAAGAGAAGTTCAGTTTTCAGATAATATGTATATTGTTTCGAATGAGAAACTTAATAGGCTTAAAGATAAAATAGAACAATTAAAGCAATTATTGAATGTGAATTTTGATGGTCTAACAAAAGAACAATTGCAGCAATATTTCTTCAGAACTAACCTTGATATTACACAAATTGAACATAATTTCTTTACCAAAGCTAATAAAGATTGATTATAACAGTTGAGGAAATAGGATACTAGCTATAAATAAAAGTAATATAAAAGAAAGGAACAGGGAGCTTCGTATTCATTCAACAGAATACGAAGCTACGGACTTTATCAATTATATGATTCAAATTATCGTTAACGCTTTTATTGAAAAGGATAAGACTGGAGCAGTCGTGGAAGTCTTGTATGCTAGTGCTGACCAAGATAAGGTACAGGCTAAATATAAAGAACTAACTGCACAATACCCTGAAAACTATTTAGCTATCTATAGTTTACCGCTGGATATGGATTTGAATACATTAGATCACTACCCATCTGTGTTTATTGGGAAAGAGGAGTTTGAGTAGAAATCTTGGTTTACCTAGATAGTTTATTCCCAACAGCTTTAGAAGAAAGGAAAAATTAACAACATGATCGACCGTTACTCTCGCCCTGAGATGGCGAACATTTGGAGTGAAGAAAATAAATACCGTGCTTGGCTTGAGGTGGAAATCTTGGCTGATGAAGCATGGGCTGAGTTGGGGGAAATCCCTAAGGAAGATGTGGCTTTGATTCGTGAGAAAGCGGACTTTGACATCGACCGTATTTTGGAGATTGAGCAGGAGACTCGTCACGACGTGGTGGCCTTCACACGTGCGGTTTCTGAGACTCTTGGTGAAGAGCGCAAGTGGGTCCACTATGGTTTGACTTCTACCGACGTGGTGGATACGGCTTACGGTTACCTCTACAAGCAGGCTAACGACATCATCCGTCGTGACCTTGAAAATTTCACCAACATCATCGCTGATAAGGCTAAGGAGCACAAGTTTACCATCATGATGGGTCGTACTCACGGTGTGCACGCTGAACCTACAACCTTTGGTCTGAAATTGGCGACTTGGTACAGCGAAATGAAGCGCAATATCGAGCGTTTCGAGCATGCGGCTGCTGGTGTGGAAGCTGGTAAGATTTCTGGTGCGGTTGGGAACTTTGCCAACATCCCACCATTCGTAGAGCAATATGTCTGCTACAAGTTGGGTATCCGTGCTCAAGAAATCTCTACACAGGTCCTTCCTCGTGACCTTCACGCTGAGTACTTTGCAGTTCTTGCCAGCATCGCGACTTCTATTGAACGCATGGCAACGGAAATCCGTGGTCTTCAAAAATCGGAACAACGTGAAGTAGAAGAGTTCTTTGCTAAAGGTCAAAAAGGGTCTTCAGCAATGCCTCACAAACGCAACCCTATCGGTTCTGAGAACATGACAGGTCTTGCGCGTGTCATCCGTGGTCACATGATTACAGCCTATGAGAACGTTGCACTTTGGCATGAGCGTGATATCTCTCATTCATCGGCTGAGCGTATCATCACACCAGATACGACCATCTTGATTGACTACATGCTCAACCGTTTTGGAAATATTGTCAAGAATTTGACGGTCTTCCCAGAAAATATGATCCGTAACATGAACTCTACGTTTGGTCTTATCTTTAGCCAACGTGCCATGTTGACCTTGATTGAAAAAGGGATGACCCGTGAGCAAGCCTATGACTTGGTGCAACCAAAAACAGCTCAATCGTGGGATAACCAAGTAGACTTCAAGCCACTTCTTGAAGCAGATCCCGAAGTAACATCGCGCCTCACGCAAGAAGAAATCGACGAAATCTTTAATCCTCTTTACTACACTAAACGAGTGGATGATATCTTTGACCGTCTTGGACTGGGTGATTAATTAAAAAATAAACAGCGAGATCAAAGCTCGCTGTTTATTTTTTATCGAAAAGACTTAGTCTTCTTTTCTTTTAGTGAGTCCATAAGCTGCTAGTGAGGCCATGAGTCCTGCGACTACTAGTCCTGCAGAATCGTGACTTCCTGTTTCAGGAAGTTTTTTCTCTGTTGCCACAGGAGCTGGACCTTTAGGAAGAGCTTTGTTTTCCTCAGCAGGAGCAGTTGATGGAGCTGGTTGGCTTGGGATTTCTAGTTTTGGTTTTTCTTCAGCAATAGCGGCTTGTCCGTTTTCATCGCCTACATGTGTTACCATAGTTCCGACTTCGACTATTTGAGTAACAGCTTCCTGTGCTACGACACTATTTACAAGTGTTTTCACTTCCTTGCCATCAACAGTGCTCACAGAGTAGAAGTTTGTACGGTGCCCGTTGACACCTTTAGCAATGACTTGTGTTTTTCCTTTGAGCAAGAGTGGATTTTCACGAGTCACTGTGGTAAATGGAATTTCTTCTTCTTGGATATCCAGTCTAGGTTTTGTTTCTGCAACTGGAGCAAGATCATGTTCATCGCCTACATGTGTTACCAGGGTTCCGACTTCAACAATTTGCGTAACTGCTTCTTTGGTTACAAGACTATCTACAAGTGTTTTCACTTCCTTGTCATCAACAGTGCTTACAGAGTAGAAGTTTGTACGGCGACCGTTGACACCTTTAGTAATGACTTGTGTTTTTCCTTTGAGTAAGAGTGGATTTTCACGAGTTACTGTGGTAAATGGAATTTCTTCTTCTTGGATATCCAGTCTAGGTTTTACCTCAGTAGTTGGTGCAAGACCACTTTCATCACCCTTGTGAGTTACAGGAGCGCCGACTTCAACCACTTGGTTTACAACTTCTTTGGTTACCTGGCTATCAAGGACTGTTTCTGTTGTTTTTCCATTTTCAGTGAGTACAGAGATGTAATGAGTTCGTTCACCTTTGACTCCTGCTGTAATAATATTTTCCTGACCAGCTGGGAGGTTAGGATTTTCTTTCTTGATAACTTCAAATGGAATTTCTTCAGTTCTTGTGATGAGTTCTGGACTGGTTTCAACATTGGCAGTCACTTCATTTTCATCCAGGCTTCCTGAGTGAGTCGCAGCTGGTTTAAGACCTAAGCGAGCGGCTTTTAGGTTGGCTACAAGTGTGTCAAGCTCAGCTTGTTTATTACGGTTGAGGTTGTAATTTAGAGCTGTTTTAGCTGCGTCAAGGGTCTCAAGACTTTCTTTACTATATCCTTCTAAGTTTTCAGGAATTTGTGCTAATTCTTCACGGAGAGCATTATAATTAGCTCGGAAGTAGTCTTTGTTGTGGTCTGCAAAGGCAGTCATGAGTTCAAAGATTTCTTCTTCCTTGTACTCAGCGCTTGGTCTATCTGCCCAGATTGAAAGCATACTACCGACTGTTGGAAGGTCTACTTCAGGATATTTAGTAGAAGCAAGTTGATTGAATGGTGTTTTTCCAGTATTCTCAATAGCTTTTTTGAGGAAACCACCACCATCTTCTGGTTTTTGACCGAGAATGTAGTACCAGTCACCGTTGGTATTCAAGAACTTATAACCCTTGCTTGCTAGGTATTGAGGTGATGCGAGGTTATATCCCCACCAGCCTTTAGACCAGTAAGAAATCAAGACGTCTTTGTCAAACTGAACATCGTCCTTGTCCTCGTAGTAGAAGCCATCGTTGAAGGCCATTGGTTGAAGTCCTCTTTCTTTGGCCATAGCTGCGAGGGTGTTGGCATATTCGGCAAACTTGCCATAGAGTTGATACCATTTGAGGTAGTACCAGCCTTGGGCACTAGTAGCATCGTTGGCGTATTCGTCAGTACCAAAGTTGAAAATCTTTGTTTTTCCTGCAAAGAAGTCCATGTATTTACCGATGAGGGCTTTTACAAAGTTCATCGCTTCTTCGTTTCTCAAGTCCATAGTTGTTTTGGAGACTTTGTCAAAGTGGGCTTGAGGATTTTTAATACCCAATTTTTCCATGGCAACCAGCATAGCATCCATGTGACCTGGGCTGTTGATAGCTGGGATGAGACCGATACCCTTAGATTTAGCGTATTCAATTAGTTCTGTCACTTCTGCCTGTGTAAGCGCAGTCCCATTTGGATCGTCGTAGTAAGCTTTTGTTCCTTGGATGATGGCATTTTTGACATCATCACTTGAATAGGTTTTTCCGTTGGCAGTAATGGTCATATCATCGAGTAGGAAGCGAAGTCCGTCATTTCCTAGAAGGAGATGAACATCAGAATATCCGAGCTCACTGGCCTTATCTACGATGCGTTTGAGCTGGTCCAGAGTAAAGTATTTGCGTCCAGCATCGATTGAAATCACCTTGTTTTTGGCAAGTTTTTCAACCTCACGTTTAGCATCTTCTTCTTTTTGAGCTTCTGGTGTGAATGTCAAATTGCTGACTGCTTCTTGAAGTTTTGCGATTGCTTGGTCAATCGTTTCTTGTTGGGCGCGACTGAGGTTGCTATCAAGTGAACGGATGGCTTTTGCCGCTTCGTTAACCACTGCGACACTTTCTGCAGTATAACGGTTAAGGTCTTTTGGTACCTCGTTAAGTGCTTTTTCTGCAGACTCATAATCAGCTGCGAAGTATTCAGCGTTAGAATTTGCGAATTGACGCATGAGTTTGAAGAGGCGTGATGGTGAATAACGTGCAGATGGAGTGTCAGCCCAAGCAGCTACCATACCACCGATGAATGGAATAGTTGCTCCGTCGGATTTTGGTACTGAAGTGATTGGAGTGTTCTTGATACCGTTTAAGCCTTGATCAAGGTTGTACCAACCTTGGCCATCTGCATTTCGCCCAAGAACATAGTACCAAGCATCGTTAGTGTTTAGGATTTGGTGACCTTTTTCTACTAGAAGTTTAGAAGAAGCGACGTCGTAACCTCCCCAACCACCAGTCCACATTGAAACGATGATATCTTTGTCAAAAGTTCCGAAGCTAGTATCACTATTGTAGTAAATACCATCATTGAAGGCCATTGGTTTTAGACCGTGCGATTTTACAATACGAGCTAGGTCATTGGCGTAGGCAATAAATTTTTCATATCCTTTTACAGGGTAGCCTTCGTTTGGATAGTATTTATCAGCCTGAAGAACGCTCCAACCTTTAGCGTTTGTTGCGTCATTGGCATATTCATCCAGTCCGATGTTGAAGATTTCAGTCTTTTTCGCGAAATAAGCAGCATATTTATCGATAAGGGCTTTTGTAAAAGCGACTGCTTGTTCGTTGTCAAGATCGACAGTACGGGCTGATTCCTTCCCAAAATAGCTAAAGTTAGGATTTTGGATTCCCAATTCTTTCATGGCATTGAGAATCGCATCCATGTGACCAGGACTATTTACTGTCGGAATGAGACCGATGCCTTTATCTTTGGCATAGTTAATCAGATCTGTCATTTGACTTTCTGTTAAGTGATTGCCGTTTGGATCGTTGTAATAATCATTTGTACCTTTTTCAATGGCACGCTTGACATCATCACTGGCATAGGTCTTGCCGTTAGCTGTGATGCTCATATCGTCCAACATGAAGCGGAGTCCATCATTTCCGACTAATAGGTGTAAATCAGTGTAGCCATAATGTTTCGCTTTGTCAATGATTTCCTTGAGTTGTTCTGGTGAGAAATATTTACGTCCAGCATCAATAGAAACAATTTTCTTTTTAGCTAGTTTTTCATTTACAGTTGCAGCACGTTCCTTTCCTGCCTCTGTTGCCGGTTTGTCAGCCTCTGCTTTCGCTTCATCTTTTTTAGCTGGTTTATCCTTGTCAGTCTTGTCAGTATTTGACTCTTTAGAATCAGCCTCTTTCTTAGGGCTAGCTTCTTCTGCCTTTTTATTAGCAGTTTCTTTTTCAGCAGAAGTTGGAGTTACCACTTCTTCTTTATCACTAGGAGTTGAACTAACTTCCTCTTGTGGTTTTTCTTCTGTTTTTGGAAGACTAGCTACCTTATCAGCAGCTGGAATTTCTGTTTCTACAGTTTTTGGAGCTTCTGGTTGAAGCTCTGCTTTAGGTGTTTCCTCAGTCCGATTTTCGGATGATTGAGGGGAATCAGAAACCGTATGGATGGTCGGTTGGTTTTCTGTAGTAGTAGGAGTAACTCCATCGGCTGTAACAGTCTGTGCTTGGAAGGCGAATCCAATTAGAACAGAAGCTGCTCCTACAGCGTATTTACGAATAGAAAAACGCTGTTGTTTTTCATGTTTCATTGCAAAACCTCCTGATTGCATTGTTGTATTGATAGCGTTTACATAAATCAACACCTTTATTTTATTTCTTATATTAACGAGAGTCAAGAGGAGATGACGAAAAACTATAATAAGTATAAAAAAATATAAAATTTAAACTTAAGATTTCAGATTGGTCGGAAAGATACATATATATATCTAGTATAATTTTTTGGTTCTATTTCTATAAAATATTCCACAAATTATAGAATCTTCCCAAAATAGGTAAGCGCTACCTTTTTGGTGTGGTATAATAAACATAGAAAAAGCCCAAGCGCTTAGGCTCAGGCTTTCTTCTTAGTGATCACGGTCACATGAAATGAATTTGATTTTGTAGTAATCCGCTCGTTTATATGTTTCGCTATATGCGAGAACTTGACCAGTAGACTCTAGTTTAGTAGTCTTGGTTTGTAAAACGG
>ERZ773265.1661-NODE-1661-length-11105-cov-44.970679_pt1 | contig 11105 bp, 7 predicted proteins | sample MGYA00580512_ERZ773265 | MGnify/ENA primary metagenome ERZ773265 (study PRJEB29015, sample SAMEA2738169) | human oral metagenome | biome: human oral; feature: human-associated habitat; material: saliva | place: China | collected 2183 ...
TCTCGGTAGGTATAATGGATTTCTTGTCTCTTCGGATATAATCACGGAGAATAAGTGTCTCAATGATATTGGCTCTTGTGGCAGGTGTTCCGATACCACACTCTGCCATTGCTTTCTTACTTTCTGCATCTTCAACCTCTTTTCCAGCGTTCTCCATAGCAGAAAGCAGTGTCGCTTCTGTGTAGAGTGGTTTAGGTTTGGTCTTATGCTCGGTGATTTCTGCATTGACAAGTGATAGGATTTCACCTTCAGTCAAGGTCGGCAATGAAGACAAAATCTGTTCATCACTATCCTCTTTCTTTTCAGCTTCTACTTCTTTACCTTTCTGTACAGCTTTCCAGCCCAAGGAGATTTGTCGGCATGCCTTCCAAGTAAAGGTGTTGGTGCCGTCAGTGAACCGCACCTGCATACGCTCTTCCTCTGAATTGAGAGAAAAGGCTTCTATGAAGCGATTAACTACCATTTGATAGATAGTTGTTTCATCTGTCGACAATCCAGATGGCGTTTCACCTGTCGGGATAATGGCGTGGTGGTCGGTAACTTTGGCATTGTCCACCGAGTGGCGGTTAAGTGGATTGGATAGTGTCTTGCCTATCTTGCGCAACAGGACGGGGACTTCCTCGAAGACATCCTCGCTGATGTATCGGCTGCCAGTTCGGGGATAGGTCGTGATTTTCTTCTCATAGAGGCTTTGGGCTATTGAGAGGGTTTTGTCCGCTGAAAAGCCGTGGCGTCTGTTGGCATCTTTCTGCAAGGCAGTGAGGTCGTACAAGAGTGGTGGCGATGTATGCGTTACCTTTCTTGCGACCGATTCCACTTTAAGCCGGCTCTGACTGCGGAGCGTAGCGAGGGCTGTCTGTGCCGATGCTTCACTCTCATAGTCTGTAATGCCAATGGCTTTCAGCGATACGCCCTCTTTCTCCATGAGAGCGGAGAGTTTCCAATAAGGCACGGAAGAAAAATCACGATTTTCTATATACCGACGGCAAACCATAGCAAGTGTCGGGGTCTGTACCCGTCCCAAAGAATAGCCGCCTTTGCGGGCAATGGACAATGCACGGCTTGCATTGATACCCACGAGCCAGTCGGCTTCGCTTCTTGCCTTGGCGGAGTGGTAGAGATTGTCATAATGGCTTCCTTTCTTGAGATTGGCAAGTCCCTCACGGATAGCTTTGTCCGTGAGGGAGGAAATCCACAAGCGGTCGTAAAGCTTGTGACAATTGAGATAGGAATAGATGTAGCGGAAGATGAGCTCACCTTCACGCCCTGCATCGGTGGCAACGATGATGCGGTCAGCCTTGTCAAAGCAGGAACGTATCACCTTGAGCTGTTTTAGTGCTGCTGGGTCTGATACATACTCCTTATCCTTACGTACTTGTCGTACCACTAACTGAAAAGGATTTGGACGGATGGGCAAGTCCTCGGCTTTGTAGGCAGAAAAACCGTAGGCTTCAGGCATGGCAAGGGAGATGAGGTGTCCCATTGCCCAAGTAACGACATAGCCGCAGCCTTCCATATATCCGTCTTGCTTGCTCGTTGCCCCTACGATGCGGGCAATATCTCTGGCAACCGAGGGCTTCTCGGCGATAATACAAGTTGTCATAGTCGATAATAGAAATAAGGGTTACATCTTACGTCCACGGGACTTCTTTTGTTTGTTCTCGTCCTGCTTTTGCTTCTGCTCGGAAGTAGGCTGTGTCTGTCCCGTTTTCAGCGGTTCTTTCACGTTCTTGGTGGCTTCGTTAGTCTTGCCGTGGTTGTTCACGGCTACCTGCGTTTTGTGTTCTTCGGCTACGGCAACCACCTTTTCTTTGCCGGTTTCCTGCTTCTTGTCAGGATTCCACTTGTAAAAACGTGGGCGGTTCTGTTCCTTGTCCATGCGAACGTATGCGTTGAAAGGTTGTCCCTGCTTGTCCACCATATTCTTTAGATATAGTGTGCGACCGCTATCCAATGCTTCACGCTGTTTATCTGATAACTCTAAGCCACAAAGCTTATGTGGGACACCTTGCTGCTGAGCCTGTTGGCGTTCCTGTCGTTCTCTTAAACTCTTGTTGTCGCCAAAGATGAACTCAATGCCCTTTCGCTCGGCATTGACCTGCAGGGTTGCATTGAATGTCTTACCACTCTTGGCAGTCATGCCTTCCACCTTCACGGCTTTGCCTTCCACAAGTTCTTTGTACTGGGCATCAGAGAGCGTTACGCCCTTGATTTCCTTAGGGATGTTCACACGGTCGGCACGCAGGGCTATGATTTCATTCGTCTGCGGGTCAATAGAAACGTATGCAGAGAAAGGTTCGGCGTTCTTGGGTGTTACTTCGATAGTTTTACCGAGATTACCCGTAGCAAGGAGTTGCTCCTTTTCTTCGGGAGAGAACTTGTAGCCCATATAGGGAAAGTCAAGCTGTGGTTCTTTTCTCAAAGGATGAATTGCCAAACCGACATTGCCGCTATCGTCCGTGCGGAAAGCAAGGCGAGCTTCGGTGTAGATGGTTGTGTCGCCAATGGGAACGGCAATCGTTACGAGGTTGGTCTTTTGCCAGTTAAGCATTTTTTCCAGTTCTCCGCCCTGTTCCAATCTCTCACGGGACAGTCCAAGGTTGTCGAGCATCTTCCAGTCCACTTTCTCGGGGTCGATGGCAGTGGTATTCTTCTTTTGCGGCAGATAATCATCAAAGGACACCCCAACCTCTGCCAGCTGCTGCTTGCTTTCAGGCTTCTCACGGCTTTGTAACATAGTACGCAGGTTGTCCACGCCCTGCTCCACATTGTCTGACAATACCTTGTACAACCCGAAATGAGTCGGATTATTAAACTGTTTGAGGAAGTTGGTCATGAAGTTTTTCAGAAGTCCGTCCTTGTTGTTGAACTTCAAGAATGCCGCTTGGTTGGCAGCGACAGCCTCTGTTGTTTTAAGGTTTCCCTTGTCGTCAATACCAGAAACTACGGAGAGTTTTCCTGCTTCCTTTTCGTTCTTTACTTCCGTGCGGTCTTCCAAGACCAGCACATAGTTGTCATTGCTGTTCGATTCCATAATTTGTTACTATTATATGTATAGAGTTTCGAACAACAAAATTATAGTGAAAAATCTTCCTAATTAACTATGAGGGATAAATCAGGATATACTAAGATAAAGACAGAAATTTATTGCAATATGAACTTTAATTTACAGAAATCACCCAGCAGAAAAAAAAAGCGGTTTAATCATTTTTTTTAGCAGATTTTTTTGCAAGTTCAAAAGAAATGGACTATATTTGCAAAATTAAGAACCCTATTGTGAAACTAATAAAAGTTGATGTACGATGAAAAAAGGTTTATTACTAATTTTGGTAATGCTGTTGACTATACATATTCATGGTCAGCAGACAATTACCCTAAAAGATGGGAAGTTGGTAAACAAAGTTTTACCAACAATACCAACAAGAGATGTGAGTATTTCAACATCTGGAGAAATTACTGTAACTTATACCTTTAGTTCTGCAATTCTTCAAAAAGATGATTTGTTCAAAGAAAGTTATTGGTGGAAAGTAGATGGTTTTGGGTTTGAGGAAGAACCTGGTAAACCTTCTGTTTTGTCTCGCATAGACCAAATCTCTATCCCAAAAGGAGTGGAGGCAAAAGTAGAAATTATAGAGAGCTCTTACAAAGAGTTCAATTTTCCTCTAACACCTGCACGCCTTCCACTAACTGATAGTGGTGATGATGTTTATACAAAAGAAAACGTAAAACCTATAGATTCTTCTTTAGGTATTTATCCTATTTCCATTGTTGATGTTTGCAATATACAACAATATCGCGGAAATGGAATTCTTTCTGTGAAAGTTTCACCCATACAATATGATGTAAAAAACAAAAAGATACGTGCTTATACAAAAATTAAATACAAAGTTACATATACCACTTCTCGGAATTCTTTCATAGTGGACAATAATGCTTCACCAATTACAGCTGCAGATGATAATTTTCTATCTAACACAACGATTAATGGTCTCAATACGAATGAGCAGAAAGAAGATGGCAATAGTCAAAATATTCAAGACTATCTTATAATTTCTGTTCCCAAATATACAGAAGCTGTTAATGCTTTTGCGGAATGGAAAAAGATGTTGGGCTTTAATGTCCATATAAAGGTGGAAAATACTTGGACAACTAATAGTGTAAAAGAAACCATTAAAAATCTTTACTCCAAGAAAAAATCTCTCTATTATGTGTTAATTATAGGAGATCAAGAGGATGTCCCGGCCTCATACTCTACACATGGTTATGCAAGCCATGTTACCGACTTATGGTATGGATGTATGGATGGTGAAAACGATTTTACACCAGACATTTACCGTGGTCGTTTGTCTGTGGGTAATGCAGCTGAAGCTTTAACTGTGGTAAATAAGATAATTCAATACGAACGTAATCCGATTACTACAACCTCTTTTTACAACAAAGGTGTAAATTGCGCCTATTTCCAAGATGAAAAACCAAAAGATGGCTATGCGGATAGAAGATTTGCTCAAACTTCAGAAAATGTAAGAGACTATCTTCAAACGAAAGGAAAATCTATCCAAAGAATATATTACACGAATGGCAATGTAAATCCTACTCATTGGAATAGATGGTCCTATTCTAATGGTGAGTCCATACCTGTAGAATTACTCAGGCCTAGATTTGCTTGGAATGGAAATGCTACCGATATAACTTCTTCGATAAATGCAGGAGCCTTTTATGTCTTGCACAGAGATCATGGTGCAACTTGGGGCTGGGGAGATCCACGTTACACTGTAGAAAATGTAAATTCCTTATCAAACGGTAATAAACTGCCTGTGGTGTTTAGTATGAATTGTCTTACAGGACAATTTAATAGCGGAACTTGTTTTGCAGAAGCCTTTCTTCGCAAACAAAATGGAGGTTGCGTTGGAATTTTTGCAGCAACAGAATCAAGTATGTCTGGGTACAATGATGCATTGACTGGCGGAATGTTTGATGCCATATGGCCTTCTCCCGGTCTTAGAATCGTTATGCCCTCACAAAGTTCAACAGCTCCTACTCCCACACCAACTTATCGACTTGGTCAAATTCTAGATCAAGGGTTCGCTCGTATGACTGAAATTTACGGTGCAAATGCAGAGTACACTCGCTACACAAAAGAGCTATTTCATTGCTTTGGTGATCCCAGTATGCAAATATACACAGATGTCCCTACTGCTTTTACAAATGTTTTAATCAATAGAAAAGCTAATAATATTTCCGTTTCATTGCCGAATACTGCCACGATTTCATTTTATGATTTAATAGAAGGAACTGTATCCTCATATATAGGAAATAATATAATACATAATGTAAATCACCCACAAAACGTTACAATATGTATTTCTGGACATAATAAAATCCCTTACATTCAAGCAGGTGAAGCTCTCACAGCTACTTATATTCAAAATGAGACTGTTATAGGGCCTAAAACATACATAGGAACAAAAATAAAAGTTGGTTCCGATGTAACAACAACCAAACCCTATGGACCAGTGAATTTCAAAAATGGCAAAGTGAAACTTATTGCAAATGAGGTAGAGATTCGTCCGAATACAACAATAATGAAAGAAGCAAACTTACAAATAATTTTAAAATAAACGATTATGAAAAGAAAATCTACAAAAGTGCTGTTTACAATAACGATGTTATTGGCAGCCATCTGTTTCCCAAAATTCTCTTATGCACAAATCGTATATAACAACAAAGGTTTGAATATAGGAGGAGCACCCGAACATCCATATCTAGGGGTAACAGTAAATAATTATTTAGGTATGTACTGGACTTGCAAGGGTTACAATTTCTTTCAATTGGATATCAGTCCTGCAAATCCTCGAATAGCAGGTACGGGAGATGAGGTCGTTTTTTTTAATTCTGCCACGAGTACTTTCAATAGTATTCAGGTTGCGAATGTATATAACTATTCTGACGCGCGTGCAAAAACGAATATCAAGAATATAAATAGCGGCCTCAATACAATACTTCAGTTAAGACCTGTCAGTTATAATTGGAAAGAGAGTAATTCTGATGTGACAAAAGATGGAATACAGGCAAAAGCCACAACAAGAATAGGTGAGAATATAGCCTATGGCCCAGAGGAGCAACAATTACAATATGGTTTTTTAGCTCAAGAAGTAGAAAAAATCATACCTGATGCAGTAAAGACCGATGAAGAAGGACATAAGATGATTAATTATACTGTACTTATTCCTCTTTTAGTTCAATCCGTACAAGATTTAACGTCTCAAATAGAAGAGCAAAAATCGTTAATTGCAGAGTTAAGTATGAATGAAAATACGACAGATATTTCTTCACTAACTAAAAAAGCAAAGATTAATCGAATTTTGAATTATACTCCAAATCCTACAAAAGGAATGATGACTTTTACGATTAATGTGGAAGAGAATAAATCAGATGTATTTCTTGTCATTTGCAATTTATCAGGTGTTCAAGAAAAACGGATTGAGGTACCATACAATCAGTCCTCTGTCCAAGTAGATTTGTCTCCATTGAATTCTGGATTACACATCGCATCACTCGTTGTGTCTGGAAAAGTTTGTGATTCAAAACAGATCATAAAGAACTAAACTGATTAATAGATAAGTAGGTAGGAGAGCATTTTCTAAATGCTCTCCTATAATTTCGTAACACACATTTATTCCAATGTATAACATAAAAGATTACCTGTTAAACGGGATTACATTCCTAAAAAATATAACTTGTACACACCACAAGGAATTGACATCGCTAATGATTTATTCAACTTCGCTTTGCCAATCTCGTTGTAAACACTGTTCTATTTGGAAGAAAATTCCTGTGGAACATTTGTCATTAAATGATATTATTAGGATAATGTCATGTAAATGTGTGACGAAAAGGACGACTATAGGGCTGGAGGGGGGAGAATTTATCTTACATCCAGAAGCTGATGCTATACTAAATTGGTTCCATGAGAATCATAAAAATTATACTTTGCTCTCAAATGGATTGGCTCCGAATAAAGTAATTGCTGCCGTGAAACGGTACACTCCTAAGCATCTGTACCTTTCTTTGGACGGAGGTAATGAAACTTATAAGATTGTTAGAGGTGTAGATGGTTATGACAAGGTCATACAGGTTATTGAGCAATGTAAAAATATTGTACCAATCTCTCTTATGTTTTGTCATACACCTTGGAATTCTTTTGAAGATATGGATTATGTAATTCAGATTGCAAAGAAATATGATATAGATGTAAGAATAGGAATTTATAACACAATGGATTTCTTTGATACGACAGAAAAATTAATGGAAGTCAGTGATGATTATATTGGAAAAATCCCAAAATCAATACATGAGACGCAAGAGAATTACGATTTCGTGGCTCTATATAATGAATGGAAAAAAGGACATCTTAAGTTAAGGTGTCATAGTATTTATAACGAATTAGTTGTTCATTCAAATGGGAACGTTCCTATTTGCCAAAATTTAGATGTGATTCTTGGCAATGTACATAAGATGTCACTTGACGAAATTTTTAATTCGAGAAAAACAGCAAAAACTATTTGTGAATATTCTCATAATTGCAATAAATGTTGGATTAACTATCACAGAAAGTTTGATATTATACTTTTGCGTTCTGCCGAAAAGTTTTTTCCTAAAAAACTCATCGAATTTTTCTATGGAAAATATCAATGGAATGCAGATTTGAGTTGTACTTATAGGGAACATTTTAGAAAAATAGAGAATTGGACAAAATGATAGGATTTCAAGACATAATAAAACGTTACAAACACAGAAGAGATTGCCAATACCTTTCTCAAGCATATAAAAAGAATTATGCACTTATTGGATTTGGAAACCATTGTATTCACATTCTTTATCCTGTTATTCAATATTTACAGATCAATGTAAAGTATATTTGCTGTTCTTCACCTCAAAAAGTAAAATTGATTGCACAAAAATTTAAAGGCGTCATAGGAACTACTTCGATTGATGAAATCTTAAATGATGAAACCATTGCAGGGGTTTTTGTCTCTGCAACACCATCTTCTCATTTTGAGATAGCCTCGAAAATAATAAAATCAGGCAAAGCACTTTTTATAGAAAAGCCTCCTTGTTTGTGTATAGAAGAATTAAACAGCCTTATTGATAAACAGCGTTTATATGGATACAACACTGTCGTTGTTGGAATGCAGAAAAGATTTTCTCCTATTACTACAATTCTAAGAAAAAAACTCCGAGATAAACGACTTATTAGCTATAACTTACATTATCAAGTAGGTCTTTATCCTGAAGGCAACGAACTTTACGACTTGTTTATTCATCCAATTGATTTAGTGACATTTCTTTTTGGTGATGCAAAAATTTTAGGCGTTCACAAAACAAGTAGTGAGAATGGCGGAAAAACCTACTTACTTATGCTGGAGCATAATAATGTAGCAGGTACACTGGAGTTATCTACATTCTATTCTTGGCAAGAAGCACATGAGGCTATTTGCATCAATATGGAATCTGGTATGTATGATATGCAACAGATGGAAACATTAACTTTTACCCCTTCATCACCTTCTTTCGGAAAGATACCGATTGAGAAAGTTTTTGCAAGAGACTCTCGTTTAAACTCTTTATATTCAAGAAATAATTTTAATCCTATATTGATAAACAATCAAATAATTTCACAAGGATACTTTAACGAAATTAAGACATTTGTTGAGAGTGTAGAGTGTATCAATAAATCTACTATACCAACAGATTTCACTTCACTATATATTACATATGAAATTTTAGATAAACTAGATAAAATAAAATGAGATATTTTTTTACTTCAGAATCAGTTTCAGAGGGACACCCTGATAAGATTTCAGACCAAATTTCAGATGCACTTCTAGATCAATTCCTTGCTTATGATAGTGAAGCGCATTGTGCCATAGAAACATTTGTCACCACTGGTCAAGTTATTATAATGGGAGAGGTTAGTTCTGATGTCTACATCGATTTACAAGCAATAGCACGTAAGACAATCGCAGATATAGGATATGTCAAGTCGGAGTATAAATTCGATGGGGAATCTTGTGGCATTCTCACGGCTATTCATGAACAAAGTGAGGATATAAACCGTGGTGTGATGCAATGTAACATAAATGAACAAGGTGCTGGTGATCAAGGAATGGTATTTGGTTACGCTACAACAGAAACAGAGAACTATATGCCAGTATCATTAGATTTAGCTCATCTTATTATGCGAACGCTTGCTGAAATTCGTAAAGATGGAACGGTAATGACTTATCTACGCCCAGACGCAAAGAGCCAGGTGACAGTAGAATATAATGAAAATAAAGAGCCGTTACGTATTGAAACTATCGTTATAAGTACTCAGCATGATAATTTTGAACAAGATGACCAAAAGATGTTGGAGCATATAAAAGATGACATCGTAAATATTTTAATGCCTCGTGTCATATCGCAATGTGGTCCCAAAATTCAAGCATTATTTAACGAGAATATCAAATATCTTGTAAATCCAACAGGCAAGTTTGTTATTGGAGGTCCACATGGAGATACGGGGCTAACTGGTCGTAAAATTATTGTAGATACCTATGGAGGAAAAGGGGCTCATGGAGGAGGAGCTTTTTCTGGTAAGGATTCAAGCAAGGTAGATCGTAGCGCAGCTTATATGGCGCGTTATATCGCTAAGAATATGGTTGCAGCAGGAGTCGCAGATGAAATGCTTGTACAGGTGGCCTATGCAATAGGTGTAGCAGAACCTGTTAGTGTTTGTGTAGAAACTTATGGACGAAATAATACTGAAATGACAGATGGAGAAATTGCAAATAAAATTACTGAAATGTTCGATCTTCGTCCCAAAGCTATTGAGCAATACTTAAAATTAAATCAGCCCATGTATCTAGAAACAGCATCTTATGGACATATGGGGCGTAAAAATGAAATAGTTACAAAATGTTTTAATAGTCGATACCATGAATCGAAATCTATTAAGGTAGAGCTTTTCACATGGGAAAAATTAGATATGGTCAATGAGATAAAAAATGTATTCTTCCCAAAATAACAAAAGATGAAAGAAAAGTCTGTCATTATATTCCTACAAATAGTCTTTTTCTGTAGTCTATTGAATTCGTGTCGACAAGCAATAGAGGAGCAAGAATTGATTTATTATCCAGAAGGCACATCTTGGAAAGAAATAATGACAGATCCTTTCTATCCTCAATTCTATAAAATATTTCAGTTTACCGTTAAAGGCGATACCATCATTAAGGGAAATAATTTTCAGAAGGTTTTTGTGAATGGAAAATTACAACCTGTATTTTATCTCAGTGAAAGAGGAGATAAAATTTATTATTACGACAATTCTTTATCACAAGTGTTATTAGCATATGACTTTAAATGGGAAATAGGAATGCCCATTTCCGTTTTTTGTGTTGAAGAACAAAAATTTCATATAGTAGATTCTATTAGAGAAATTCATAAAATAAGATTGGAAGACCATAAAATATACGAATATATCAAGTTTCCTGATCATTATTATATAAAGACAATTGGCTATATCAATCAACCCTTGTTTCCGTATTTAATGCATTATGAGAAAATAGGCTATAATATTAATATACTCAATTTTGAACGAAATCGTTGTGAGATTTACAGAGATCATACCTTTGATTCTTATTGGGAATAATCAAATCCATAATTAATGATGTATAGATGAAAGGATTACATTTTGATTAAATGAGCAAGCTTCGGATCATTCTTAATACGCATAATCTCTAAATCAACTAACGAGAGAATTTCTTCCTTGATTTTGCGATAGTTAGCTTCGATGGTCTCTTTGAGATTATCGGAGCCATCTTTATTTGTAAAGTCTACTATCACAGGTATGGGCTGATAGGCTTTCATCTCAGCAGAAACCTTTGCACTATCAACTACTATCTCTGCATGGAAAATCTTTTGGTCGATGCGTTCGTCGAAGTTGTCGGAAACAGCACCCACAAACATTCCTTGTGTGAGGTTAGAAATCTTGCTAGCAGGGATTAGACTATCCATCTGTGTGGAGATAGAGGTGGACTTGTCATTGCGGTTGATGGTCATGGATT
>ERZ773265.1663-NODE-1663-length-11104-cov-4.653272_pt1 | contig 11104 bp, 8 predicted proteins | sample MGYA00580512_ERZ773265 | MGnify/ENA primary metagenome ERZ773265 (study PRJEB29015, sample SAMEA2738169) | human oral metagenome | biome: human oral; feature: human-associated habitat; material: saliva | place: China | collected 2183 ...
CAATCAAAGAATCGGCGAGTTCAAAGAACTTGTAGAAAAGACCTATCAGGAGATATTGATAAAGGACGGAGTGGTAAGCGTGGAACTGCTCAAGAACCGTTTACAGGGGATAGCCACCATGCCGACAACGCTTCTTGCCATGAGTAAAGCCGAACTGCAATCCGTTAAAGAGTGCGTGGGCAAATCGAGAGCTGAGGGAACCTATCAGAATCTTCTCTATTCAGATAAGTTACTTACGGAGTTTGTAAAGGATAAGGGAATGACGGATATAGTCATAGCCACTATACCGGAAGACTTGTTTGAAGAATACCGTTTCTATCTGAAAAAACGAGGCTTGGCAACAGCAACCATGAATCGCTATCTTTGTTGGCTGAGTAGGCTGATGTATCGTGCGGTCAGTCAAAGAATCATCCGTTGCAATCCCTTTGAGAATGCCAAGTATGAGAAAGCGGAACAGAAGATACGCTTTCTGCAAAAGAGCGATGTTGCCAAACTCATGGCATTGAGAGTAATAGATAAGGAAGCAGAACAAGCAAGACGGATGTTTATCTTCTCATGCTTTACGGGCTTGGCTATTGCTGATATGGAACATTTGCAATTGGGACACATTCAAACGGCAGCCGACGGACAGAAATATATCCGTAAAGAAAGGCAGAAGACAAAGGTGGAGTTTATTGTGCCCCTGCACCCGATAGCGGAGGCCATCATCAATCAATGTAAGGAAGAACAACCCAGCATGAAAGAAATGCAGACGGTGAAAGAAAAAGGTGACGACTTTATTTTTCACTGTGCTTGTAGCCGTAGCGTGATGAGTGCAAAGCTGAGCATCGTGGGCAAGGCTTGTGGCATCAGAGAACGGTTATCCTATCATATGGCGAGGCACACGTTCGGTACAATGAGTTTAAGTGCAGGAATACCTATCGAAAGCATTGCCAAGATGATGGGGCATGCTTCCATATCCAGCACCCAAATCTACGCACAGGTAACAGATAATAAGATTTCGGAGGATATGGATAGCCTGATAAGGAAACATCAAAAAGAGGAAACAAAGGAGGAAGCCGTATGAATGTCAATCACCATCAAACAAAAAGAGACCGCAGCTATTTCGACTGGGGCAACAAGATGCAAATCGTTCGCAAAGGCAAAGGCGAGATAGCCATGACAGAGAGCGAGCTCGTTGGTTTCTTCGGTGTAACGTGGCGAAAGCTCAATTATCGATTGCAACTGCTTCTTAAAATATCTCCCCTGCATCCCGATGAAAGGAATGTAGGGGAGGTGGAAGTGTTCGTAAATGGACAGTTAAAAGGTTATGCTCCGCTTTATCCGCTTACAATCATCATTGCTTTGTCTTATCAATTGGACAGCACGGAAGTACACTTGTTCAGGAAATACATCTGTCGAGAACTGCAACGCCCTGTACCTGTGATAGAGCAGATATACCTACACTGCAATGACAGTATCAATTGATACACTTTTCTCTTTCACCGATATCAATCTACGACATAACTACAAAAGAGGTATTAAAATGGAGTCAGAAACTGTACTTCATCTTCACCCACGCTTCGGAGTTCTTACCATACATGGCAAACTTTCCTTTGTTGGCATGGAAATAGTCGTAGCCGGCGGTTAGTTCTATATCGTCGTTGAGAGAATAGGAGGCGGAAAGGCGGTTGAAGATGCCGCCGCTTGCCACGTCGATGTAGGCAAAGGTGGAGAGTTTCAGCGTGTTGTGCAGCAGTTCCTTTGAGAGTCTTGCTGTGGCAAGCCCGGCATTGCGATAGATGGAGAGTGCTGCGAGATTGCCCGATGTGTATTTATGGCAATACTGCACGCTGATGTTCCAGTCGTTACCCGGATACCAGTCTACCCCTGCAAGGGCGTTGAGGGTGTTGCGCCGCACGGCATTCTGCCCCAAACCACTTCCTTGTGCCTCGCCTATGTACTCGGCGACTTCGGCACGGAGGACAAACTGACCGACGGGCAATGAGCAGTCGGCACCCAACATCGTCATACGGCGGTACTGTCCGTTGATGTGGAGCGTCCTTCCATCGCCCGACAGGGCAGGGCAAAGGGCGGGCAACTTGTTCCACGTCCGCAAGGCACTCACGGATAAGTCTATTCCGCTGAGATTGACGCTTGCCCGGCCGCCAAACTCCATATTCTTGATTTTCTTCTCCGGCTTGCCGCTTTCCAAGTCGGTGGTATAGGGTAGTGTAGCAGATGGCAGGCGTATTACCCACGGATTGCGCTCGTCTGTCGGCAACACGAAGAAGTCTACCACAGGATTGCACACGGCTTCAAGGGTGACCGAACCTCTTGTGTATTTTGCACGCAGTCCGTTGACGGGCATGCGAATGTCGTCGTAGTCTTGTGCGAGAAACTCTGTATAGTCAAACGGCGACACGCAATCGGTAACGCGTAGTGCATCCGCCACGCCCCATACGACAATCTGCCGCCCGACGCGCAGGTCGAAGTTGCCCTTTGCATAAGAGAGATAAGCCTCGCGCAATTCCAGTCCTGTGCGTTCTTTCAATATTCCGTTGTAGGTGGCGTTCAGAGATAGGAAGAGCGAAGCCGCCCCTTTCTCGAGTTTGAATTCTCCCCGCGCCCGAGTCCGCGAAGCCATCCAGTCGGCACGTCCCTCCGTCCTGACGGCATGGTAGGTGTCAAGAAAACCTTTCACCTGCACCTGCAAGGCATTATCGTCCGATGCTTCGACCGTTTCCTGTGGAGTGCATTCCGAACCGATGGTGTCGCTATCGGCTGGCAATGTATTATCGATTTGGGCCGCTGCCTGCACCGAGAGTATCGGCACAAGCAAGAGCATAAATAGTTTCATATCAGAGTCCTTTCTCCAGTTGGGAAACAGTGAAAAGGTTAGGCGATAGCTTTATGTTGAACTTCTGATTGTCCATACGGATAATGGTTTTGTGTCCCGTCTGTACATTCTCCATCTGCATAAGGTGCATCGTCCAGAAGCCCTGCACTTTATTTATGTTGGAAATCGTGAGCCTACGGTGCAGCTTGTTCAGCTTATCGTAGTATTCCGCCTTTACCGCCATCAGGCAGTCCTGCCGAACCCAGGTGACGCGGCGTGTGTAAATCTCATCCTTGTCGTTGGGTACCGATTCTACCACCCAACATTTTTGACCGCCCAACATTTCTTCGCGCAGAAGCGTATGCTTCTCTTCGTCTACGCTGCGGGCGCTCATATCGTTGTAGGTAAAGTCGCTGCCCATGAAGTAATCGGTTTTCGACGACTTCCCGCTGATGCGCCTCGTCTTTTTCATTGCCGGAAGATAGAGCCACTTATCGTCCACCTTGGCGGTATTGTCGTAGTCCCAAGTGAGGAATCCCGTACCCTTCACGTCGCCGGGATAGGTGAAGAACATGATTTTCTTCGTATCATTGCCTATGTCCATTGCCCACGATTCGAGTTTCCTCACACGCTTATGCCCGCTCTTCTGAATGAGCGTCATTTCGATGGTGGCAGAACGTGTGTCGCCGTCTGCGCGGTTTCTTACTTTCTGCATGATGTCTCTGCCCGACAGCCCTGCTGCCTGCGCGCCGCACACCGCCAGTATGGCGATCAGCAGCAATGTGAAATGTTTTGTTTTCATATCGTTATATTTTATGGTGTTTTGTTGTTATCAAGGAAATTCATTTGTCGTTCCTCGGGAAGTCCGTTTGTCGTTCCCCGGGAAGCCTGTCGATCATTCCCGAACACACGGAGATACTTGAAAAGAATTGGCGTGAGAAAGAGGTCTGCCAGCAGTGCCGACATCATACCGGCCACAGCCAGAATGCCCCAATTGCGCATCTGTGTGCCGTCGGAGAAGACGAAGCCTGTAAACGTAGCCGAGATGACGACTGTGGACATGACGATGGCGAGTCCTTCGGTGCGGAAGGTTCTGTTGATGGCTTCTGCATAATTGCCGCACCTGTCGTATGCCACATGGCTGTGGTTGATGAAGTGGATAGTGTCGTCGACGGCAATACCCAAGACCATCGGAATGAGCGAGGCTGTCATCATATCGAGCGGATAGCCCAACCAACCCATCATACCGCCCACGATGATGGCGGGGGCAATGTTCGGTATCATCCCAACGAGCCCCACTTTCCAGTTGCCGAAGACAAGCACGAGGATAACGCCTATGACCAAGACCGACAACAGCATCGACCACATCTGCCCGCGCTCCACATACTGCTGCATCACGGTGAACTGCGGTATACTGCCCACCACCGAGACGTGTGCGCCGGGAAAGAGTTTGCGCGCCTCCGCCTGCAAGTCGTTCATTTCCTTTTCCGCCTCGTTGGAGTTGTAGTCTTTCATCTCCAACTGCAACCGCAGCCGCTTGTAGTCGTAATCCATCCAGTATTCCGACTCCGTACCGCCCGCATTCTCATAGAGCAACAGCAACTGCGCCACCATATCGGCATTGTCCGGAATACGGTAGAACTGCTGCTTGTTGCCGTTGAGCGTACAGTTCATATCCTTCACTATGTCGGTGATGGAATTGTGGCGTTTCGTCAGCTTGTAGCCGCCTGCAATCTCCGCCAGTCGGTCAAGTTTCTGCAAATTCTCCGGCTTCTTGGCGTCGTTGTCGTGCGGCAAGGTAATCATAAGGTCATAGGAATATATCGAACCGAGTTCGGTTTCGCAGAGGTTGAGGAATTTCTTTACGTATGGAATCTTCCGCCCCATCGTCTTTTCGATGTCGAACGCAGGTTCGATGGAGAAGAGTCCGATACCACAGAAGATGGTCAGCACAACCGACGAAACGACAATGGAACGATGGTTGCGTATCACAAAACAGCCAAACAGTTCGAATCGTTTGCCGATATATCCTTCAAAACTCTTCGACATATCGGCGGCAGGCTCGCGGTCCTTGCCGAACGACAACAGGATAGGTGTGAGCAGCAGGCAGGTGAGCAGCACGGCAAGCAGACAGAGCGAGGTGTTGATGCCTATGGCTCGCATCGGTACTATCTTCATTGACAAGAATGTCATCATAGCAGCCACGGTGGTAAGCCCCGACAGCAACACACCCCAACCGGTTTCGCTTATGGCTTCCTTGATGGATTCTCTGCGCTTGCCTGTTTCTACAAATTGCGTCTTGAAGAAATTGTACAGGTGAATGTTGTAGGCGATGGAGCAGGCAAAAGTCAGTATCACGGCTATCATTGTCGTGGTCATGTCGATGTAGATGCCCGTCCAGCCGATGATGCCGAAACTGATGAGCAGTCCGAACACGGACGTGAGCAGTGGTGCAACCACGCCGCGCAGCGAACGGGTTACGATGAGCATCACAACGATGGAGATGATGAAGGCAAAGAGGAACAGCCGCCCCAGTTCGCTTTTGAGATAAACGAATTTCTCGTAGCCCAGATAGGGCATTCCCGCGGCGTTGGGCGACAGTTCGGCGTATTTCGCCTTGCCGATGATGTGCCCCGCTTCTTTGCCCGTAATCATATCGGGCGCAATGTCGCTCGTCTTTTTCCACACGCTGTCTTCGGGGAACGGCCGCAGTTTCACCATAATCCACGTCATCGTGCCGTCGTTTGACACCATCTTCTTTGCCAAATACGGTTTGCTGTACGCTTTCTGCCGGATTACATTCAGCGAAGCGGCATCAGACGGAATCTCGTCGGGGACAATCTGTTCGATGGTCATACCCTCCTCCGTACCTACGGCAAACTCAATGTCGGTGAGCGACGTTACCTTGTCGGCATACGACAGGCTGTCTTTCAGTTCGTTGCTCAGCTCGCGAATGAGCGTCAGGCTGCGTTGGGAGAAGATGTCCTTGTTTTTCACCAGCACTGCCACATAGTAGTCGTTGCCGAAGATAGACTTGAATTCATTGGTCTTGAGCAGCATCGGGTCGTCGCTCACGAAATAGTCGTCGAACGAAGTTTTCATCACGATGCGCTTCGCTCCCACAAACGAGAAGGCGATGATGACTGCGAACAACGCACCGACCACAAGACGGTGGCAGAGTATCCAGTCTGCCAACTGCTTGAATTTACTGTTGATTTTTACGATTTTCATTGTTGTTTTATCTTTGTTGTTATTACTATCTCTGATCGGTCGCCGGAAACCTTTAATACTTATGTGATTGGACCAATTTGTCCAACTAATTAGACTAATTTGTCCAGCTCATTGGACACGTCTGTCCAACTTATTGGATAAACGCGTCCAATTTGCACGGTCGCCATACGCGTCGTAAGCCATATACTGTTGCTGTTTGCCATAATCCTTTGCGAGCGATTGGTATAAAGGCATCATTGCCGTTTTTCCTGTTGCAGACGAACCATGTGTGCGAACTCGCCGTTGCGAGCCAACAGCTCGTCGAGTGTGCCCTGTTCGCTCACCGTACCGCCACTAAGCACCACGATGTGGTCGGCATTGCGGACGGTGCGCATACGGTGGGCGATGATGATAACGGTCTTGTTGCGCACCAGTTCGGAAATTCCCGCTTGTATTTTCGTCTCGTTCTCGGCGTCAAGGCTTGCGGTGGCTTCGTCGAGAAGTATGATTGGGGCATTCTTCAGCAAGGCACGGGCAATGGAAATGCGCTGCCGCTCGCCACCCGAAAGGGTTTCGCCGTTTTCGCCGATGACGGTATCGTAGCCTTGCGGCATTCGGCTGATGAAGTCGTCGGACTGCGCCAGTCGGGCGGCGTGGCGCACTTCCTCGTCGGTGGCGTTGCGCTTGCCGATTCGGATATTGTCGACAATAGAGGCATTGAACAGCAATACGTCCTGAAAAACAATGGAATAGTGTTTCAGCAGCGTTTCAGGGTCAATCTTCGAGATGTCGTTTCCACCCACAAGAATTTGTCCTTCGGCGATGTCCCAAAAGCGTGCGGCGAGCTTGGCAGTAGTGCTTTTGCCCCCACCCGATGGCCCTACGAGGGCGGTAACGGTGCCTTGGCGTGCCGTGAACGAGACATTGTGCAGCACTTGCTTCTCGGTTTCGTAGGCAAAACTTACGTTGCGAAACTCGATGTCGTAGTTTTCGAGTTGTACGACTGCACTTCCCTCCTGCGTGGGCATACCTTCTATTTCCTTCATACGGTTGATGCGCACGTCGAGGAAGGAGAGAAGGGCAAGGTAGTTGCACACTTCGATAATGGGGTTGTAGACCATTGCCGATGCCAAGAGGTAAGCCAAGTAGGTGAATACCGACACTTCGCCCTGCTGCAACAGCCACGCTCCCACCAATATAACGGTGGGCATGCCGAGCTTGAGCAGCATTCCGGCGAGGTTGAGGAAGACTCCTGCCACGAGTTCGCCGCGCACAAGCTCGCGTTCGTAGCCCTTCAGCCGCTTGTCGAAGCTGCGGCAGTATGCCTGTTCGCCACAGTACGACCTTATTTCCTGCATACATTCCAGTCCTTCCTGTATCTGTTCGGTTACGCCACGCTTCACTTTATAGTGCTGGACGAAGGCTTTGTGCAGCTGACGGCGCGACAGCAGCAGTGTGGTTACGGCAAGCGGAACGACCCAAAAGAGGGCTAAAGCCAAGTGCCAGTTGTAGGAGAACATACCCACGGCGATGATGACGACGCTCAGAGCCGACGCAAACAGCTGGGGAACAGCGTGAGAGAAGGTTTGCTCGAGCATCGTGCAGTCTTCCATCACGGTAGAGGTGAGGTCGGAAAGGTTGCGCTCGCCGAAGAAAGCGAGGGGCAGTCGGCGCAGTTTTTCCGCCACTCCGATGCGGCGTTGCGCACTCTCATTGTAGACGGTGGTGTAGGTGCTGTCGTACTGTCGGAGGGCTATGAAGAACATAAGCACCGCCAAGAGCAAAGCCACAAGCACATAGAACCACAGCGTGTGCGGCTCGGTGGAGGGTTTGGCGTCGATGTACTCCATGAGGAAGAAGAACAAATAGGTGGGCGGCAGCATCAATGCGAGGTTCATCAATGTAGAGAAGGCGATGCCTTTCCGCAAGTCTTTCGCTCCTTTTTCGGTGAGGGCGAACCGTTGTTGAAGATATTTTATCATAGTCTTGAGTCCTTTCGGTTTAGGTTTAGGTTTATAGTTTCCATGCCACCGACTTTTGGTATTCGTTCCACATCCTATAATATAATGTGGCTTGCTCCATGAGTTGTCGGTGGGTGCCCTGTTCGGCTATTCTGCCCTTGTCCACCACGACAATGTTGTCGGCATCTTGCACGGTGGTCAGTCGGTGGGCTATCATGAGCACGGTTTTCCCGCAAGTAAGGTGGGCAAATGCCTGCCTGATAAGGTGCTCGTTTTCGGGGTCGGCAAAGGCAGTAGCTTCGTCGAGCACCACGATGGGCGCATCTTTCAGAATGGCACGGGCAAGCACTATGCGCTGCTGTTCGCCTCCGGAGAGGTATGTTCCCTCCGCTCCTATGACGGTGTTCAGTCCCTGTGGCAGTCGCTCGATGATTTCCCGACTCTGCGAGAGGTCTATGGCGCGGTTCACCTGCTCGATGGTTGCATCGGGATTACCATAGCGTATGTTCTCCAAGATGGAGGTCTTGAACAGTCGGGTGTTCTGAAACACGAACGACACGTTGCGCATCAGCGTTGCCTTATCCATGTGCCGAACGTCCACACCGCCTATTCTCAAACTGCCTTCGCGCACGTCCCAGAAGCGTGGAATGAGCCTTGCGATGGTTGTCTTGCCGCTTCCGGACGCTCCCACCAGCGCAATGGTCTTGCCTTGCGGTATGTCGAGGTCGATGTGGCTTACGGCATCGCACTCCGCCGCTTCGTATCGGAATGACACATTGCGCAGGCTGACGTCGAAGGCTGCCGCTTTCTCGGGCTCGGAACTCTCTGGAAGCGGCGGCGTGGCGGTGAGTTTCTCCAATCGGTCTACCGCTTCGTTTGCTAAAAAGAGGTTCTGACTGAGGTGCATGGCTTTCATTACGTTGGCTGCAATGATGGGTGCGATGAGCACATACAGCACCATATCGGAAACGATGATGGCAGTCTCGCCGCCGTGCCCTATCAGTATGATGCCCGTAGGCACAAGCAGAAAGGCGAAAGCATTGATGGCTATGGTGTAGGCAGACATGGGCGTGCGCCACAGAAGGGTGTACCTGATGACGAGGTCGCGATAGTTGATGATGCTGTCGTGAAAGCGTTTGAACGAGAACACCGTCTGTTGGAAGACCTTCACGACGGGTATTCCGCGCACGTATTCCACGGCTTCGGCACTCATTTTCTCCTGTGCGTCGAGGTACATACGCTGGAAATCGTTGTTCTTAGGGTTCATCATGTAGCCCATGATGCCGAAGGCGCACACTATCGGTACCATTGCGGCAATGCCCAACTGCCAATCTACGGCAAGCAGAAGGACTATAATGCCTATCGGAGCCACCACGCTGCCTGCCACATCGGGCAGTATGTGTGCCACGAAAGTGTGGGTCTGACTCGAATCTTCGTCTATTATCTTGCGCATGCGCCCCGTGTTCTGCGTGTCGAAAAAGCCCAACGGAACACGCATCAGCCGTTCCATGGCAGTGCGCCGCATATTGGTTTCGATGCGGAAAGCGGAAAGATGCGAGAGCATGAGGGCGGCAAAATAGAGCAGAACATTCGCCACCGACACCACGAACGCCGCAATGGCATAGTCCCATACGGGCGTATCGGCAAGGTTTCCGTCGGCAGTGAGCAGCGTGCGCACTACCAACCACAGGAAAATAAAGGGTACGAGCGACAGCAGTCCGTTCACTGCCGACAGCACAACCGAGCAGGGCAGCAACGGCTTGCGCCCTCCCATGTAATGTCCTAAGCGTTTCAGTATTCTTATCATCTTCTTCTATATATGTTAAAAGGTTATTGTTTCTAAGGTTTCATCAGTTCTCTCCACCCTGCCATACTGTAAGCGGCATACTGCTCGAGTGCACGGTTCACCTCGCTTTCGTCGTAGTCCTCGTGCTCCACAAGTTCGCAGAAGATGTTCACCCACATAGAACTCGCAATGTGCAGGAAGAAGGGCGATATGTCGATGTTGATGTGCGGATAGCGCGCTTTCATCAGTCGTAAGTATTCCTTGCCTGCTTTCAGCTGGTATTCCGAACCAACTTTCATTTGGTGCTTAACTATCCTTTCCTTGTACCCAGCAAGCGATGTGCCTTCGGCATTGAACAACAGCAGGCGCAGTTCGGGGCGGTAAAGCTTCACCATTTTCTTCATTGTGCCGATGTATTCGTTCTGAAAATCGAGTGCGTCGAACACCTCGATGCAGAGGTGCCGCTCCTCGTTGTGCGACAGAATGTAGCAGTTCAGCTCGTTGAGCAGCGGCCGCAACACCTCACAGAACAGTTCGTCCTTGCTGCGGAAGTAGTTGTACACGTTGCCAGCAGCAATGCCCGCACGCCGCGCCACTGTGCGGATAGACGTGCTGCGTGCGCCGTGAGCGATGAACTCCTCTCGCGCCACGGCAACGATACGCAGCCGAATGTCGTCTTTCAGTTTCTGCATACCCCCATGAAAACTTTAAATAATGAACGAAGTTCTGTTTTGTTCATAAAAAAATCGCACCGTTTCGTAATCGAACGGTGCGATAGATTGAACGAACCCATTTGCGCTCTTACTATATAAATATTGTGTATTCGCATAGTTGCAATGTTTATTTTGCAAAAGTAGTAAAGATATAAAAACACTGCAATACCCCAAAATAAGTATTTTGCAATAAATACTTATGTGTGTTGAATATCTAAATTTATTTTATAAGTCAAACAACATATTGTGGAATAGAATATGAAGAGTTTCAGTTATACAAAATCAATCCCCTCACTTGTAATTCTCCTCCAACATTCTCTCCAAGTCAGAAGCCTTGTAGAGTATCTTCCCTGCAAACTGCGTGTAGGGAATGATTCTCCTGTCGCGGTAGTCCTGTAAAGTGCGGGGACTGATGTACAGTCGCTCGCACACATCCTTACCTGTAAGGAAAAGTTCGCCTGCAAAGAGTGGCTTGTGCGTCTGTGCCACTTCCACTATTCGTTTACCCACACCTCTCAAGGCCGAGATGACCAGCTGCATCTCGTCCGTCTCCAGGTTCAAGTCTCTTGCTGTTTCCATCACATCTATCTGTTTTTAGGTTTGTCCGATTTCGTAA
>ERZ773265.1675-NODE-1675-length-11036-cov-114.562426_pt1 | contig 11036 bp, 6 predicted proteins | sample MGYA00580512_ERZ773265 | MGnify/ENA primary metagenome ERZ773265 (study PRJEB29015, sample SAMEA2738169) | human oral metagenome | biome: human oral; feature: human-associated habitat; material: saliva | place: China | collected 2183 ...
CTCACACCTCCGAAACCGGGTTCGATGCGGTGGCTATTAGCACCATCCTTGCCGGTCTGTGCTTCATCGTTCTGTTTGTGCTGCGTCAGCTCAACCGCGAGAAGAACGACATTCAGCCCATGCTGGATGTGCGCCTCTTCCGCAACACCGTGTTCACCGGGGCGATTACCGCGAACCTCATCTCCATGACGGTGGACGTTGGCTTTATCTACTTCGCCTCCCAGCACCTGCAGTTGGTCTCCGGCCTGCCGCCCATGTACGCCGGTATGCTGCTGATCCCCGGTACCCTGGCGACCATTATTGCCGGTCTGGTGATTGCGCGCGTGGCGGTGCACTTCCACCCGGCGCAGGTGGTGTCCTTCGGTTTGGCGCTCAACGCTGCCGCGTTCGCGGTGCTCGCCTTCCTGGGTGCGCACAGCGACGTGGTCATTATCCTGATCTTCATCGTGCTCGGTACCGGTATCGGTATTGCTCAGACCATTTCGAACGACCTGATGCTCTCCAGCGTTCCGCCGCGTAAGGCGGGTGCGGCATCCGCGATTTCGGAGACCTCCTACGAGACGGGTGCGGTGCTCGGCACCGTCATCATTGGTGGTATGCTCACCGCCGTCTACCGCGCAAATGTGGTTGTACCCGACGGCCTGGATGAGACTCTCGCCGACCACGCCCACGAAACCCTCGGCGGTGCCGTGTCCGTCGCCAGCCATGTAGGTGGCGAGCAGGCGAACCAGCTGCTCTCCTCCGCATTCGCTGCCTTCGACTCGGGCGTGGTGCTGAGCTCCGCATTCAGTGCCGTGCTCATGGGTGTTATGGCTGTCATCAGCTACCTCATGATTCGTAAGGCACCGCGCGAAATGAAGCCCGCAGAACACTAAACGCAGAACACTAATATCGCACCCGTTCGTCATGGGTCCGCCGCCCGCCCCGGCCTTCTTCGGAAGCCGGCGCGGGCGGCGTTGCGTTACCCGGAGGTGCTGCCCCGGGGGCGCCGCGCGAACCGGCGACCCGTCATGCGGATTTTCTAGCCCGCGCACAGCCGGTCACAGGTGCGGGTGGTACGGTAGAACCCGGAAGATATTGCACCCGAGGCAACGCCCGGGCCGCGTGCGCGCGGAACCCGGGGCGACCGAAACCCCGGTACACGCGTTCAACGAGAAAGGCCGGAATGGGACTCAAAGACTGGATTGCACCCTTCATCACCCTGCTAATCGGTGCCAGCACCATCTTCATCTCCTATAAGAACTATCAGGCGCAGGCGGCGGCAAAGCCCTCCGAGCTGGCGCGACTGGAACTGTGGAGCAAGCTCCTCACCGAAGCCGGCATGGACCTCAATGCCCTACCCGACCCCGATAAGCTGACCTCCGATCAGCGCGTCGTCCTGGAGAATTACCGGGTCTTCCTCAAGCGCGCCTCCCTAGAATCGAAGCTGCGTAAGGTCGGCATCGATAGCAACCGTATCTTCAGCCTGCTCATGAAGCGCGCCCACTCCTCGGTCAAGCCCACCCCCATCCAGATGGGCGACTCAATTAGCTACTACCGCCTGATTCTGCGTGCCCTGCTGTACATTTGGGTTCCGCTGGCCGTGATTTTCATCGGTGTGCCCATCATCGTGGTCACCATCGCCTACCTGATTGGCCTGTTCACGAACCACCGCGGTAATCTGTCTGACTTTGCACTCTCCCCGCTCGCCGTGGTGCTCCTGATTGTTGGTGCGGTTGCCGTCGGTTCCCTCGTGTACCTGCAGAACCGCATTATCTCCGCCATTATCGCGAACAACGTGTACTTCTACTTCTGGGATATTTACGGCTCCAAGAAGGGCGCCCGCGACTCCAAGGACGCCTACAGCGAGCGCCTGGCGGCTAAAACCTACGCCGACCAGCTGTTCTTGGGTCAGCAGGAGTTCGCCCACCAGTTCCGCGAAAATATGTACATGGCGGGTATCCAGGAGATCGACGAGTACCCGCGTGTGCTCAGCGATAGCGTGATGCTGCCGCGTAACTACCGGGTTGTTGAAACCACCGAGGGTGAGGACCGCATCGACCGCTTCGTGAACTGGGTGCGTTCTAAGATTGGCTTCGAGCGTCTGGAACCGCGCATCATCTACACGCTCGAACATAAGGACGCGCACAAGGATGAGCAGAAGGATTCCGCGCACGGTGAGCCGGTAGCTACCGAGCAGGGTGTTTCTGGGCAGCCCGTAGAGACTCCGGCTCAGGATAAGCAGGAGGATGCGCAGAAGGCTCCGGAGGCGCCTATCTCGGAGGAGCCCATCGTTGCGGAGGTGCCCGTTGAAGCGCCTGCCGAGGATCCGGCTGATGCACCCACCGAGCCCGTCACCGGAAGTGCCACCGAACCCTCCGCCGCAGTTGCCGTATCCGGGGCAGACGACCCCACGGAGGCGTTCACCCGCATCCCGCACGATGCCGCCAGTGAGGAACCCGGCGCTGAGAAGCCCAAAAACTAAATAGCCCGCCCGGAACACAGAAAAACCCCGGAGTACAGAAAATCCCCGCAGCGCCGGAATCCGGGCATGAGAAAAGGGTCGCAGCCTACGAGTTCGCCGTTGAACCGTAAGCGTACGACCCTTTTCTTTATTCTCTTCGGGGGCGCGCGAAATCGGAGGTACCGCGCGTTCCAGAAGAGCCTATCGATGCGCTCGTCGTGCATCGTACCGGCCATCTCGCCGGGTAGCCGGCGGGCGCATCACGTCTTTCGAGCCGTCCGCTACCGCGGACGGGGGATCCGCTCCCCGGGTGAGTCCTACCCTTTCTCACCCGGGGGCGCATCGAGGGACGTTCACGGTGTCATGAACCATCCCACCGGAACCCCACACTCAACACAGGAGTTCCGGGACCTTGACGGTATGCGTGCCTACCGAGACGTGGGGGCGTCCTCGCGAGCGATAACAACCTTGACCGCGTTGTGCTCGGTCGCGTGCCCGAAGACGTCGTAGGCCTCCTCGAACTGGTCGAAGGAGAAATGGTGCGTCGCCATGGCCTTGGCGTTCAGGCGGCCGGAGCGAACCATGTTCAGCAGGTTGCCCACGGTGTTGCAGTTGACCAGGCCCATGTTGATGTTCACGTTAGAAATCCACATGGTGTTCAGCGGCAGCTCAACGGGCTTGCCGTGCACGCCGGCGTTCGCGATGTTGCCGTAGGGGCGAACAATCTTGGTGCAGGTCTCGAAGGTCTGCGGAACGCCCACGGCCTCGATAGCGACGTCTACGCCCAGGCCGTCGGGGGAGAGGGCCTTAATCTTCTCGATGAAGTCCGGGTCGGCCGCGTTGACCTTATCGGTGGCACCCAGCTCCAGGGCCTTGTCCATGCGGTTCTCGTCGAAGTCGACGGTGATGACGCGGCCGGCACCGCAGAGGTTAGCGGTCATAATCGCGCCCAGGCCCACCGGGCCCGCACCAATCACGGCGACGGTATCGCCGGGCTTGGTGTTGCCGTTGAGAATACCCATCTCAAATCCGGTGGGTAGCGCGTCGGTGAGGAAGAGGACGTCCTCATCGGTCAGACCTTCCGGAACCAGGTGAACCGAGGTCTCTGCGTAGGGAACACGCACGTACTCAGCCTGGGTGCCGTCAATCATGTAACCGAAAATCCAGCCGACGCCGCCGACGGTCTGGCAGTGCGAAGGCTGGTTCGCCTTACAGTACGAGCACTTACCGCAGCTGGTCACGGCCGGAATGATGATGCGGTCGCCGACCTTCAAATCGGTTACCGCGGAGCCCACCTCGGTGATGGTGCCGACAGCCTCGTGGCCGAGGATGCGCCCGTGCTCCACCTCGGGGCAGTCGCCCTTGAGGATGTGCAGGTCGGTACCGCAGATGGTGGTGGTGTCCACGCGTGCGATGACGTCCGTGGGCTCGAGGATGGTGGGGTTCGGCACTTCTTCCCAGGCGCCCTTCTGGTCGGGGCCGTGGTAAACATACGCTTTCATGCTGACTCCTCCGTTGAAGTTCATGTAAGGGGTAGCGATGACGTTATCACTGCCGATATCAACCTATAAGAAGTGTTTGATAGGTTGTACTTTCATTAAACAGGGAGTGTTAAATTAAGCGTCTTTATTACACGGAGTGTTCTCTTTGGTTCTTAAGGCTTAAGCATGGGGCCTCTTGAAGGCTTAAGCCGCTGCCTCCGAGCTCTGCTTGAGCTGTGCGCGCGCTCGAGAACGAACCGCCGTCACGGCCCAGACCAGCACGAAAGCCGCCACCATCGACAGCACAATCGTGCCACCGGTCGGCAGGTTAAACGCCCAGGACAGGTACAGGCCAACAATCGAACAGATACCGCCGAACACCGGCGAGAACACCATCATCGACCCCAGTCGACGACAGGCCAGGCGCGCTGCCGACGCGGGAATCACCAGAAGCGCCAGCACCAGCACATTACCGAGGGTCTGTAGGCCCAGCACCACGGAAATGGTCACCAGAACGTACAGCACAATGTCCAGGGCAAGCACCGGCAGACCCATCGCGCGGGCACTCTCGCGGTCCAGGCTGACCGTCACAATCTGCCGGTGGAACAGCCACAGCACCAGCAGGATCACGGCGCCCATGATTGCGGCGTTGGTGATGTCCTCATTCGAAACACCCACAATCGAGCCGAACAAGAAATCCTGCACCGACCCCGAATAGCCCGGCGCCAAGGAAATAATCACAATGCCCAGCGCAAAAGAGGCGGCGAAGAAAATACCGATGACCGAATCCTCGCGCAGCCGCTGATTCTGGCTGAAAATAGCCACCAGAATAGCCGTTACCACGCCCGCGGTCAGGCCGCCCACCATCAGGTTGCCGCCCAGCACGAACGCCACCGCAAGGCCCGGGAACACCGAGTGCGCCACCGCATCGCCGATGAAGACCATGCCGCGCATCATCACGTGGCAACCCACCACACCCGTCACTACCGAGGCCAGCAGCACCGCAGCCAGGGCGCGCGGAAGGAACGCCAGGGACGGGTTGAACAGATCGGCCAGAAAATCGAGAGGAGTAATCAACGGGAACCCCCGGTAGAAGTAGCAGTATCAGCGTGGGCGGGGGAAGAAGCGCAGGAATCCGGCAGTTCGTGGCCGTACTCATCCAACGCACCACCGGCACAGGTGAAGCCCGTGCGGGCGTGACCCTGCGCCTCCTCAATGTCGTGGCCGTGCAGCCACGTGTGCAGCTGTTCCAGGCTGAAGGAGGCCGCCGGACCGTCCAGGTGAATATTGCCGCGCACACCGCACAGACGCGAACAGGATTCGCGCGCCGCCAGCATGTCGTGCGTGGACATCAGAATCGTGATGCCCTCGTCCGCCAACTCGCGGTACAAGCGGGTCAGCGTGGTCTGGGTGGGAGCATCCACGCCCGTGAACGGCTCGTCCAGCAGCAGCAGGGAGGGGCCGGCCGCCAGGGCGCGCGCAAGTAGCACTCGCTGGCGCTGACCACCGGAAAGCTCCGCAATGGAAGCATCCTGCAGGTGCAGAACATCGGTACGCTCCATCGCCGAAAAGACCTGCACCCAATCCTTCTTCGCCGGGCGGCGGAAGAACCCAATCTCACGCACGCGGCCGGTCATCACCGTATCCTTGACGGTCAGCGGAAAATCCCACTGGAACTGGTGCTTCTGCGGCACGTAACCGATGTGCGCACGCGCCGCGCGGGGCGACTCACCCAGCACCCGAACCTGCCCGGAGGCGGGGCGAATCAGGCCCAAAATGGTGCGCAGCAGCGTGGTCTTACCGGCACCGTTGGCGCCAATCAGACCTGCAAACTCGCCGCGCTCCAGGGTCAGGGACAGATCCTTGAGGATGGAACGGCGCGCGTAGCCAGCATACAGGTTTGAAATCTCTAGAACGGGCTCAGTACCCGCTGTTACCGATGCGCTCACGAACGGTCACCGCGCACTTCATCCAGAGCCTCACGCTGCGCGGAGGAGCGGCGACGGAACGAAAGGAACGCGCCCACGGCAATCACAGCTGCCACGCCTGCGGCAATAGCACCCCAGGGGATAGTGAACTCTGCCTTGTAACCGCTCTGGTCGCTCGCCGCGGCAGCAGAAGAAGAACCGGATGCCTGAGAAGCAGAAGAAGCCGAACCCGAGGATGCCGAGCCGCGCGCCTGCGCCTCCATCGCGTACAGGGTATCGGCGCTCGCGGAGTCACCCACCGCAAACTTCAGGTAGCGGGTATCGGACACGGTCGAACCGTCGGAGAGCTCGGCGCTCGCGGTGACCTTCAGCAGGTACTCGCCCGGGGCGGTGAACACCCAGTTCGCGTGGGTGTGAGTGTTCTTCTCAACCCACAGCTTCTGCGGCTCACTCTTGGTCGAGGACCACAGCACCTGCGGCGCCGAGAAGTTGCCGTTCTCCAGGTACAGGCTGAACGTGCCGGGGCCGCTCACCTGCTCCAGGGTCAGGTTCACGCCGCGGTTCAGCTTGGACACCAGCTGCGGATCCTGAGTGTTCCAACCCGGCCAGATCACGCCCTTAGTTTCGGTCTGCGGAATGACGTACACCTTCGAGCCGGCGGGTGCGCCCACGAAGGAGTAGCGCGGGTCGTTCGGCACCTCCAGGATGGCCTTATCGCTGCCGCGGTAGATGACCTCGTCCAGGCTGCGCCAGACGGGGGTTTCGCCGTGGTCGTCGTGGAGCATGAGCTCAAACTTGCCGTTGTTGAAACGAGGACCCATATCCACGTGACCGGCAGAAATTTCGGTGCGGCCGGATGCGACCGGCTGCTCCGCCGACAGGGTCTGGGTGAGGGCGCGCTCGCCGCGGCTGAGGTTGCTGTCGCCCGGCTGAGCCGAGGCGCTCTCGGCGGTTGCCGGGGTGGTCTCCGCGTGTGCCACACCCAGGGGCGCGAGCATGAGGCTGGCGCCCAGAGCCAGGGCGGGCAGGGCGCGGCTACGTGAGGAGCGGGAGGGGGTGGTTGAGTTCATCATGAGGACTTCCTTGGATCATGACCGAAACGGTGTGTGAAAGATTATCTATATGCTAATACGGCTATATGAGCTTGTAGGTAGCTTAAATTCGGGTTACGAGGTGCTCGCCTCCGAGCAAGTAGCACCCGAAGAATCGCCGCCGGAGCCGTCCCCGGAACTAGCCCCCGAGCACAGCGCAATCGTGTGAGCATTCGCCAGCATCATCTGCGCGTAGTGGGGGGCCTGGGCATCCAGGGTGTCCGAATAGAGCACCCCGGTACGCACCTGAGCCTCCCGAGCCAGTTCCGTGAGAACCGGTGAACGCATCGCCGTGGATTTGTCCAGATAAATCGCTGGAACCTTCAAATCCTCGACCGTGCGGCGCAGGCGCTGACGCTGCTGAATACTCGGCTCGCCGCTGGCACTGGCACTCACAAAACCGGCAATGTGCAACCCGTAGGTGCTCGCCAGGTAGCGGTAGCCGTCGTGCGTGGTGACTAGGTTGCGTGCCGACTCCGGCAGCCCCCCGTACACCTGACGCAGCTGAGCGTCCAGGGCGTCAAGTTCCTTGATGACCTGCTCGGTGCGGGTCGCGTACTCGCTCGCACCCTCCGGGTCGGCGGAGGTGAGTGCGTCACGGATGACCTGCACGCTCGCCTTCGCGTTCGGCACCGAATGCCAAATGTGCGGGTCGATTTCGCCGTGCACGTGCTTGCCCAGAACGGCCTGCGCCAGCAGGTACACCTGGCCGCGATGCTCCGAAGCACCCGACCGCAGGAAACGGTAGCTGCCGCCCGCGGGCACCTCCTGCAGGGTGCGGGAGGGGACCGCGACCACGGTGCGGTTCAGCTCGTACTCGACGGCACCCTGCGAGGAATCCGCACGGAGCACGAGCCTGCCGTCGCCGGTGCGTGCCGTAATATCGGCGTGACCTGCCGAAAGAACCTTGATGTCCGAGGCAGAAACGTTCTGTTCCTTCGCCAGACGGTCCACCAGCTGTTGTGGGTCACGACCAACCGCGCAGTACAGGGTGCCGCGCGAAGAACGCACCGACTCCGGCGCATTGACCGCGGTGGCGCTCAGCTCAATCGCGTACTCGCCGGCGTCGCTAAACGCCCAGGATAGGTGCGTATGCGCCTGCAGGGGTAGCTCCAGCGAACCCATATCGCCGGTACGAATCGCGGTGTCTCCCTCGCGGGTGAGGTTCACGCCGCGCGCATGCGAATCGCACAGCATCTCCACCGCGCCGAAGGTCTGCGTAATGAACGCCGCCAGCTGCGCATTCGAGGAATCGGTGGCGGTGCGCGCCCGCACGCTCTGCACCTCAAAACGCATGCCGGCCTCCGAAGAGTCGGCGGGGGCAGACTCGTTCTGCCCGCCCTCCTCAACGCGCAAACCCAGCCAGATGGAGTCCAGGGAGGCATCCTCAACAATAGCTTCCAGCTTGCCGCCGTACTGCTCAATCTTCTCCGCAACCGCCACGGACACAACGCCTGCGGGCAGGTTCGCCTCAACCATTTTGCTGAGCTTACGCTGCTCCAGCAGCAGACCGTTCGTCAGGGCGCAGCGGGCGTAGGCGACATCGCGGATATCGCGCAGGCTCGGCTCATACGAGTGCGGGTCAGCACCGGCAGGCACGAGGGAGTGCACGCTGGCGCGCTCGCCGGCAATCTGCTGCGCCAAATCCGCCAGAATCGGGGTCGTGGCGACCACGTGCATCCGGTCGGAGGAGGCATTGACGGTGGTGGCGCATCCGCTCAGCGCGAGGGCACCTGCACCGGCACCCGCCGCGGCACGGGAGGCGAGGGTGAGGGCGGCGCGTCGCGTATAGGCGTGCGAACCCTCGCCGGCGGTATGCCCGCTATGCGGTGCCACCGCGGCGTCCCTTCCGGCGTGCCGAACGCAGAATCATGGCGCCCAGCGCCAGAGCGAGAACCGAGGTGCTGACCATGAACGGGTCGATGACCACACCGGTGTTCGGCAGCTTACCCGCCGCGGCCGCCTTCTGGGCGGTGGCGAGCTCCTGGCTGGTCAAGGCGCAATCCTCGCCGGAGGCGGTCTTGCCGACGATGCGCACCTTGGATCCGTCGGGCTTGGTGACGATACCGGTGGCTTCGTCCACGGTGCCGTTGAGCGGGTTCTTGGCGGTGCTCTTCTCGCCGCCGTTGTTGGCGCCGTTAGCGCCGTTAGCGTTGCCGCCGTCCTGCTTGGTGCCCGCCGCACCCTGCGCGTTATCGCTGGCCGGGGCGTTATCGGGGTTGCCGACGGTGAAGTGCAGAACCGATTCGCTGCTGACCTGCTGACCGTTCTTCAGGCGCGCAGTCCAGCCGATGGTCACGGTGTAGCGACCCTCGGCAGTGAACACCCAGTTGCTGTGCTGGTGGGTGTTCGCGGGCACCTGGAAGGAACCGCCGCTACGCGAATCGAAAACCTTCTGCCCGGCGGAACCGAAGTTGCCGGAGAGGAAAGTGGACATGGTGCCGGGGCCCTCAAAACCGTTGAGGCTCATGGTGACGGGGCCGTCGAGCTGCTTGAGCAGTTCGGGGTCCTGGGTGCTCCAGCCGAGCCAGGGCACGCCCTGCTGCTGGGTTGCACCGATCATGTGCACGGGGGTGCCCGCCGGGGCGATGTTCTCCATGCCTGCGGGCAGGTTGATCTTCGCGGCGTCATTGAGCACGAACTCGAGGGCGCCGGGGGAGACGTGGCGGGCGGGGCTGGTGCGGTCGTCCTTCACGCTACTGGTGAGATTGCCGCCGTTGAGCACGGGACCCACGTCGAAGTGGCCGTGGGTGACTTCTTCACGGCCGCTATGCTCGGCAGCGTTAACCACGGCGAGCGTGGGGATGCCGGTCGGCGCCTGGGCTGCCTGGTTGCTCTGCTTACTGTCCTTCTGAGCGTCCTTGGAATCCTTGGCGTCTTCGGCGGGGACCTCGGTGGCGATGCACTGCTGGTTCAGGCTGCCGGGCAGGCCGGAGGAGAGGATGCCGCCGCCGCTGTTGTTGCCGGGTGCGGTGACGTTCTGGGCGTTGGAGCCCTTCACACTGGATCCCTTCGCGCTGGGGGAGTTGCCGCTCTTGCTGCCGTCCTTGTTTTCACCCTTGTCAGAGCCGTTATTGGTGTTGTCGGTGCCGCTGATAGCGGTTACACCGGATCCACCCTGGGATGCCTGCTCACCATTCGCTGCTGCCTTCGCGCCGTTCGGGTCGGTCACCTGCGCGGCGTTCTGACCGTTCACGGATCCATCCACGCGGCGAATACCGGTGGATGCGCTCGCCTCAGCAGATGCACTCGCCTCAGCACTTGCGGAGGTAGATGCGCTGGGGCTGCTGGTGGCGCTCTCGGTGGCGGTGGCGCTCGCCTCGGGGGTAGTGGTTGCCTCGCTCGTGGCTTCCTTGGTTGCTTCCTTTGCGGCGTTCTGCGCGTTCAGGAGCTTGAAGCCGTCCTCAGCGTTAGTGCCCACGGCGATGGTGTAGGTCGCCTCGGAGCTGACCGGGGTTCCGTCGGCAAGGGTTGCGGTGGCGCGGAACGTCAGCTGGTAGATGCCGGCGCGGGTGAATGCCCAGCTGAGGTGCTCGTGGCCGCCAGAGGTGATGGTGTGCGGTGCGAGCTGGTCGTTGGTGCTGAAGACGCGCGGGTTGTCGCGGCCGGATTCGGTGAAGACTTCGGCGCGGCCGCCTTCGGGTACGCTGCTGCGCACGAGTTCAAGGTTGATGGTGTTGTTCTTGAGCGCGCCGGGGCGGATTCCTTCCGCACCGAGGCCGGGGTAGAGCAGGCCGCGGGTGCGGGTGGAGGGAATGTAGAAGATGTCGGTGCCTTCGGGGGCAATGTAGTCGTAGCCGGCGGCGACGGTGGTGTGTGCATCCTCGATGTCGGGCAGGTGGAAGACGGTGCGGGCGGGGTTGAATCGTCCCTGCTGGCCGGGGGCGGTGTCTGCGAGGGTGCCGAGGGTGAACTGGTTGCCGTCGAGGAAGGCGTTGAGCATTTCGGTGTGTACGCCCGCGATGACGTAGTCGCCTTCGTAGTTGACGTAACCGCGCGACTCGGTACCCGCCTGGGCGCCGGTCTGGTTTTCCTGCACCTGATTTTCCTGCGCCTGTGCGGCGGTGAAGGTGCCGACCTGGGGGAGGGCGAG